>FWPV01000538.1_pt1 | contig 118498 bp, 85 predicted proteins | sample 2228371 | NCBI WGS metagenome assembly FWPV01 (sample SAMEA103939776, study PRJEB20133) | metagenome | reverse complement strand
GGCCGTTACCGAGGGACGGCGCAGGCCCGCACTATCAGTGCGGGCCTGCCGGCTTCTGCGCACTGGTTAGAGCGCGAGGTGGGGGCCTATCTGGGAGAGGATTGCCGGGGTCATGCCCGGCACCAGCAGGAGTTCCTCCACCCGGTGGAAGGCTCCGTGGGCAGTGCGATAGGCCACGATGCGCTGGGCCAACCTGGGAGTGAGACCGGGGAGCGCGGCCAACTGAGCTGCCGTGGCGGTGTTGAGCCGCACGGGCCCCGGCTCCGGGGGCGCGCTTTCTGCGGGGGAGGCGTCCGCGGCAGCGGCAGCGGCAGCGGGTGGAGGAGTGGGAGCCTGGGGCTGAGCGATGGGGGAAGGCGTAGCCCTATCCTGCGAGCGCACAGTTACTCGGTCCCCATCTTTGAGCCGGCGGGCGAGGTTGATACCTGTGAGGTTCGCTTCGGGGGTTGCTCCGCCGGCTGCCTCCAAGGCTTGTGCTACGCGGTCGCCTCGGGGCAAGACGTACAGGCCGGGATGAGCCACCGCTCCGGTGACGTAGACGGTCACGCGGGGCCCGGCAGGCAGCGTCGAGGCGGGGGCAGGGAAGCTGTCCGGCGGCAGGGGCCGACTTCTTCCCAGCGCCACGATGACGGCCGCTACCACGATGACGCCAGTTAGGACGGCGAGAGCCGACCTCTGGATAGTCGTGAGTTCGTTGAGCAAGTCGCGCCCCACTCCCTGTCCCCCTCCCCTGGCAGGGGAGGGGGCGCACAGACGGAGTCCGCTACGCTTCCCACTGCAGGATCACGCCCATCGCCTGCGAGCGATCAGTCATGAGCATCTCGTACAGCGCCGGCGCCTCGACGCAGGGGGCGCGGTGGCTGATGAGCGGCGCCATGTCCAGTTCCCCCTCGGCCAACAGGTCGAAGAAAAGCTCCCCATGTCGCATCTGGGTCCAGGGATTGTCCCCCTCCTCGCAGCGCGGGTGCGACATGTTGTGCGCCCCGATGATGGTCAGGCTCGGCGAGTTGCACAGGTCGTGGAAGTCATACAGGGACGGCCCCTTGGGGCTGCTGAGAATCACAAAGCGCCCCTGACGGCGCAGAGCCGCCACCTGGCCGGGGATGAGGTCGGGGTTGCCGGTGACTTCGAACGCCACGTCGGCCAGGCGGCCCCGGGTGTGCGAGGCGACCACCTCGGCGACGGCCTGTGCGGTGGGGTCAAGCGGGACGATGCCGGCGTCGTTCGGCAAGTACGCGCGTCGGGGGGCGGCCGGGTCCACGGCAAAGACGGGGCGGGCTCCCGCCAGACGGCAGAAGCGCACGACCAGTTGTCCTAGCAGGCCCAGGCCGTTTACCACGACGGCCTCCCCCCAGGTCACCCCGCCCCGGCGCACGCCGTTCATCACGATCTCCGCGATGGTGAAGAACGCTGCCTGCTCGTCAGGTACCTCCGGCGGGATCGGTCGCGCGATCGCGGCCGGCATGCAGACAAAGCGTGCATGGGTGCCGTAGGTAGCCACCCGCCGCCCCACCCACTCCTCTCCCACCTCCGGCCCGACGCCGACGACCTCTCCCACGTTGTCGTAGCCCGCCACGAAGGGGAACTTACCGTACTGAGCCCACTTGGACCCGGGCGGGTAGTTGCCCTCGAGGATGGTCAGTTCCGTGCCAGTGCTGATGAGGGAGGCGCGGGTGCGGATGAGCAGCTCACCGGCGCCGGGCTCGGGGACCTCGCGGTCCTCCAGCACCACCTCGCGAGGAGCAGTGAAGACAACGGTAGGATTGCTGGGCATGGGTTTCTCCTGTCTGGGAAGGCCTGGTGGGCCTGAGGTCTCGCGCGCCTCCGGCGTCTCCGGGCTGCGGATAGCCTCCGTACTCCTCTATGGCCTCATGGAAGGCCAGCACGTTCTCCCAAGGCACCTCTTCGGTCAGCGTATGACAGGGCGCGGCGATATACCCGCCGCCGGGGGCCATGATCCGCAGCGTCTCCCTAACTCCCCCACGCACCTCTTGCGGTCCCCCATGCAGGACGCTCTGCGCGCCGATCCCGCCCCAGAAGGTCAGGTCCCGCCCGAACTCCCGCTTGAGGTAGGCGATATCCATCGTCTCCGCCTGTACCGCCTCCAGAATGTCCACGCCGATCTCGATCAGGTCTGGGATCAGCGGCGTGACATGGCCGCAGCAGTGGAAGGCAACCTTGACCTCGGGCCGCAGCGCGTGGAGGTGCGCAATCAACCGCCGGTGGCGGGGCCGATACCACTCCCGGTACATGGCCGGGCTCATCACCAGGGACCGCTGCGTGCCCAGATCATCGCCGATCCAGACGAGGTCCACCCCCGCCCGGACGTGCGCGCCGTAGGTGGCCATCTTCCACTCGGTGATGCGGTCCAGCAGGTCGCCAAAGCTGCTGGGGTCGTCATAGGGGCCGGTCATGGTGGGGACATCGCCCAACCAGTCCTTGGCGTGCTCGTAGATGCCCATAAGGTACGAGCCGCAGACGGCGAGGCCGCGCGCCTGCAGGGCCGCAATTTCCTGGGCGGCGGCGGCGACGTCGGCTTCGGTGGGGACGGGAGTCCACTCCGGCGCGGGGACTCCCTCCGGTCGCGGCGGCAGCGAGGGAGCCGCGTACCGGATATCATGACCGAAGTACTCGGCGAAGTCCTCCCCGCCGGTCTCCTCCTGCAGCCGTGCCAGCAGCGCCTCGCCGGGGCGCAGGTTGAAGGGTACGCGATCCGGCTCGCGGTGGGCAATAGCCGTCCGTACTCGCTCGCGGGAAGTCATGCCGCTCAACCCTCGACCGTGCCCGTCGCGGCCCATTCGCAGCCCCGCAACAGTGTCTCCTGGAAGCCGGGGTTCTCGAAAGTGATCATGGTGCTGCCCTTGTAGGTGGGGTCATCGCCGGGCTTCCAGACGTGGCCCAGGACCATGTGAAAGACCCGGCCCTCGCCGTACCGGGTGGTTACCATCACCGGCTCGTCCTTGCCGGTCCCTCCGGACTCGAGAGAGGAGAAACCCGTCGCCAGCACCTGCAGGGGGACTCCGTGCATGTGGCTGAGGTTCGCATAGAGTTCATCCCAGATGAGAAAGTCCTCGACGCCACGGGTGATGGGGTGCTCATAGTCGCGGATGGTCACGGGAAATTCGTGGTAGGCGCCGTGTCCGGCGCCCTCCCGCCACATGATCCCGCACATCTTCTCGTACGCCACCCACCCGGGGAAGGCATTGTCGGCGGCGTGGAGGATGACCAGGCCGGTCCCGCCCGCGACCGCCTGCTCGAAGTTCGCCTTAGCCGGCTTGCTCCACTCCGGGCCGTTGTAGTCGGAGAAGATCAGGCCATACTTCCCCAGCCGGGCGGCGTCCTCCAGGACTTCATCGGGATTCTCGGTAACGTCTACCGAGAACTTCCCGGTCGCCTCCAGCAAGTCGCGCACAAAGGGCGTCGAGCGCGTCCAGTCGTGATTATTCTGGCCGGAGAGGAGGAGGGTGTTGATGGTGGGCATAGGGTCTCCTGCGTCTGCGACTGCTGACTATCCGACGACGAAGTTCACCAGCTTCCCTTCCACCGCGATCGTCTTCCGCACCGTCTTGCCTTCTACCTGCCGCTGGATGCTGGGCAGAGTCAGGGCGAGTTCCTGGATCTCCTCCATCGGCGTGTCGGCGGGGACCTCCAGGCGGTCGCGGACCTTGCTGTTGACCTGCACCACGATGGTGATGACTTCGGCGGCGGCGATCTCCGGGTCGTAGGTCGGCCAGGACCGCTCGTAGAGGCTGCCTTCCCCGCCCAGGCGCTCCCAGAGTTCGTCGCAGATATGCGGCGCGGTCGGCGAGAGCAGATGCAGGAGCGTGGAGACACCCTCGCTCCAGGCCGCGCGCGCCGGCAAATCGTCCGGCGTGACCTGCCCGGCGAAGGGCAGCAGCTCGTTCGTCAGCTCCATCATGGCGCTGATCATCGTATTCAGGCGCATTCCGGCAATGTCTTCGGTTACGGCGCGAATGGTCTGGTGGATCTTGCGGCGCAGGGCCCGAACGGCCTCCGGTGGCACCGGCGTCTCGCCGGTGTCGGGCTCTGCCGTCGTCTCGCCACCCCGCATCGACGAGACGCCGGTGCTACCGAGAACCGCTCTCCACTCCGGCAGCCACAGCCCCTCATTCTCCACCACACACCGCCAGACCCGCTGCAGAAACCGATGGCAACCCTCTACGCCCCGGTCGCTCCACTCCGCGTCCTGATCGGGTGGGCCGACGAAGAGGATGAAGGCGCGCCCGGTGTCGGTGCCGTACTGATCGCTGATCTCCTCCGGCCGCACCACCCGGCCCCGCTTGCTCATCTTGTGGCCGTCAATGTAGATCATGCCCTGCGTGAACAGCTCAGTGAACGGCTCCTGGAAGGAGATATGCCCCAGGTCGTAGAGCACCTTGGTGATGAACCGCGAGTAGAGCAGGTGGCGCACGGCGTGCTCGATGCCGCCCACGTACTTGTCCACCGGCAGCCAGTAGTCCACCTCCTCCCGGCGGAAGGGGACGTCATCCGCGTCGGGGCTGGCGTAGCGCAGGTAGTACCAGGAGGAGTCCACGAAGGTGGTCATCGTATCGGTCTCGCGTTGGGCCGGGCCGCTACAGCGTGGGCAGGTGGTGTTGACGAACTCCGGCACCCGGGCCAGTGGCGACTCCCCGGTCGGCGTGAAATCCGCCTTCTCCGGCAACAGCACCGGCAGTTGGTCCTCCGGCACAGGAACGTCGCCACAGTCCTGGCAGGTGACGATGGGGATGGGGCAGCCCCAGTAGCGCTGGCGGCTAATCAACCAGTCATGCAGGCGGTAGTTGACCCGCCGTTCGCCGATGCCTTCGGCCTGCAGGCGGTCGGCGATGGCCTCCTTGAACTCCTCGCTGGGCATCCCGTTGTACTCGCCGGAATTGACCATGATCCCGGGGTCGAGGTAGGCCGCGGTCATGGTCTCTCCGTCTGGTGGGACCGGCGAGAAACCGGTGCCGCTGGGAGCAATGACCACTTTCACCGGAATCCCATACTCCCGCGCAAACTCCAGATCCCGCTGGTCGTGCGCCGGTACCGCCATCACCGCGCCGGTGCCGTACTCCATCAGCACGTAGTTGGTCACATAGATCGGCACTCGCTCGCCGGTGAGGGGATGCAGGCAGTAGGCGCCGATGAACATCCCCTTCTTCGCCACCGCCGCGGCCTCGCGGTCGGTCGCCGCCTCCACCGCCACCTGGCGGACGAACTCCGCCACCGGCTGCTCGTATTCGGTCCCGGCGGTCAGTTCCTGCACCAGCGGATGCTCCGCCGCCAGGGCCATGAAGGTAATCCCGTAGATGGTATCAATGCGCGTAGTGAAGACCTCGATGCTGTCCTCGCGTCCCTCAATCTGCAGCCGGAACTGCACGCCCTCCGAGCGGCCGATCCAGTTCTCCTGCATGACGCGGACCCGCTCCGGCCACTTGTCCAGCAGCGCCAGGTCCGCCAGCAGCCGGTCGGCGTACTTGGTGATGGCGAAGAACCACTGCCCCGGGGCGCGGATGACCTCCACCGGCGTGTGACAGCGCTCGCAGGTCGCGCCCTCCAGTTCCTCCCGCGCCAGCACCGTATTGCACGAGCTGCACCAGTTGACCGAGGCTTCCCCCCGGTACGCCAGTCCTGCCTTGTACAGTTCCAGGAAGAGCCACTGCGTCCACTTGTAGTAATCGGGCGCGGCGGCGTTGATCTCCCGCGACCAGTCGTAGGTGATCCCCAGCGCGTCAAACTGCTGCTTCATCTTGGCGACGGAGGTGCGGGTCCAGTCCGCCGGATGCACGCCGCGCTGCAGGGCCGCGTTCTCGGCGGGCAGGCCGAAGGCGTCCCAGCCCATCGGGTGCATGACGTTGTACCCGCGCATGTGCAGGTGCCGGGCGAGCACGTCGCCGATGATGTAGTTGCGCACATGCCCCATGTGCAGGTCGCCGGAGGGGTAGGGGAACATATCCAGGTAGTAGAACTTGGGCCGCTCCGACTCCGTCAGGGTGTGGAACAGCCCTCTCTCGGCCCAGCGCTGCTGCCACTTGGGTTCGAGGGCATGGAAGTCGTACTTGTCAGGCTTGTCGGACACGATGCGAAACCTCCCGGCATCTCGGATAGTTGGGGCAGAGTTTACCATACGCGGGCAGGCAACGAAAGCGGCAGCGGGCCTTCGGGCTCTGACCCCGCCATGCAGGTGGCTCCTGAAGATGCCGTGCTGAGCGCAGCGAATCCCACCCGCATCCTCCCGGAGGGGCCGCGTCGAGCCGCGCTCGGAGCCAGAGCGCAGGGCGCGGGGAGGCCGGCCCGTGTGGGCAACCAGGACGCCGTCGCGACATGAGCGCAGCGAGTTCGCCCCCCCCCGGCGCTCCCTACCCCACCGGGCAGGAGCAGCGAACCAGTGCGGCGAATGGTAACTCCTCCGACCAAAGCCGCCGCCTGTGGGGTGTAACCATGATGGAAGACCTTACCGCCCATGCCGTCCAGGCCGCGCTCGACGCCGGCGCCTCCTACGCCGACGCCCGCTATACCCGGCAGCAGGAGGAAAACGTTCACGTCAAGAACGGCGTGGTGGAAAGCGTCCATTCCTCCTCTGCACAAGGTGTGGGGGTGCGAGTAATTGCCGAGGGGGCCTGGGGCTTTGCGGCAACTTCGGCGCTGACGCGCGAGGCAGTCGCCGAAGCGGCTCGCCTCGCGGTCCGCATCGCCCGGGCCAGTGCCGTCACGCAGATCGCGCCGGTGGAGCTGGCCCCGGTGGAGCCGGCCCAGGGGCGTTTCCGTAGGCCGGTGGCCGAGGACCCCTTCGAAGTGCCCCTGGCCGAGCGCGCCGACTTGCTGCTGGACTGTGATCGGCTCATGGCCGAGGCCGCCGGGGTGCAGCTGCGGGAGGGGTTCTTGGATATTCGTCGCGAAGAGAAGTACTTCGAGAGCAGCGAGGGTGCGCAGATCTACCAGGAGCGCACCGAGACTGGTGCCGGGATCGAGTGTACCGCGGTGGCTCCGGACGGCTCGGAGACCCAAACCCGCTCCTACCCCTCCTCCCACGGCGGTCAAACTGCCCAGCGCGGTTGGGAACTGGTGCGGGAGTTGGACCTGCTCGGCCACGCCGAAGACATCGCTCGCGAGGCGGAGGCGCTGCTCTGCGCGCCCTGCTGCCCGGCCACCGTCACCGACGTCATTCTCGAAAGTAGCCAACTGGCGCTCCAACTACATGAATCCTGTGGACATCCCATTGAACTGGATCGGGTCCTGGGCACCGAAGCCAGCTTCGCCGGTACGAGTTTCCTCACCCCGGACAAACTCGGCACCTTCCGCTACGGCTCGGAGCATGTGAACATCAACGCTGACGCCACCCTTCCAGGCGGCCTGGGGTCGTTTGCCTATGACGATGAGGGCGTCCCCGGCCAGCGCACTCAAATCGTGCGCGAGGGCATCTTCACTGGTTATCTCTCCTCCCGGGAGACTGCGCCCGTGATCGGGCGGGCCAGCAGCGGGGCCATGCGGGCCGATGGCTACAACCGGATTCCGCTCGTCCGCATGACTAACATCAACCTCGAACCGGGCGACTGGACCCTGGACGAGTTGATCTCCGAGACCCGGCGCGGGCTCTATCTGTGCACCAACTCCTCCTGGAGCATTGACGACAAGCGGCTGAACTTCCAGTTTGCCACCGAGGCTGCCTACCGGATTGAGGACGGCGACCTGGGCGAGCTGCTCAAGCACGCCACCTACACCGGCAACACCCCCGACTTCTGGGGTTCCTGTGACGCCATCTGCAACGCCGAAGAGTGGTACCTGTGGGGCGTGCCCAACTGCGGCAAGGGGGAGCCGATGCAGACCGCCCGTGTGGGACATGGGGTGGCTCCGGCTCGATTCCGGGACGTGAGAGTAGGCGTCATGCAGCAGGCGGAAGAGGAAGGTGACTAGGCTGGACAGCGACAAGCCGCCGGTGCCAGCGGGAGGAAAAGCATATGCTTGAGCGAACCGAAGTTGAGAAGACCTGCCGGCTGGTCCTGGAGGAGTCCACCGCCGACCAGACGGAGGTGCTGGTCAACGCAGGGCAGTCGGCGTTGACTCGCTACGCGGAGAACCGCATCCACCAGAACGTGGCTGAGATGGGCAGCGCCATCTCCATTCGCGCGGTCCGGGGCAAGCGGATCGGCATCTGCTCTACCAACGACCCTCGGCCACAGGCCCTCCGGGAGGCCCTGACCAAGGCCACCGAGCTCGCCGCGATTGCTCCGGAGAATCCAGACTTCCCTGGTCTGCCTAGCGCGCCCCCTCCCCAGCCCGGACCGCCACCGGCGGCTGCTACCGTCAACTCAAACCCCGAGGAGCGAGGGGAGGCGGTTCGTCAAGTCTTGGAAGTCGGGAGCAGAGCCGGCCTGAACGCTTCCGGCGCTCTGGAGACCGACTACGCGCATGTGGCCGTGGCTAACACCGAAGGGGTCTTCGCCTACGGGGAGTTGACCCGCGCTTCCTTGAGCGTCGTCATGCAGACCGAGAGCAGCTCCGGCCGGGCCGAAGCGCATTCCACCGACGTCTCTACTGTCAACGCTCAAGCTCTGGCCGAGACCGCTGCGGGCAAAGCCCTAGCCTCCCGGTCACCGCGTTCTGTGGAACCGGGGCGATATTCCGTGATTCTGGAGCCCCTAGCGGTCGCCGACCTGGTCATGTGGCTGGGCTTGTACGGTTTCAACGCGCTAGCCTACCAGGAGAAGCGCTCCTTCTTGTGCGACAGACTGGGCAAGCAGGTCGCCTCGATGCAGATCAGCTTGTGGGATGACGGCTTGGATCCCCGAGGGCTGCCTAGGACTTTTGACTTTGAAGGCGTGCCGAAGCAGCGGGTGGACCTGATCCGCGAGGGAATCGCGGTGGGCATGGTACATGACTCCCGGACTGCCGCTCACGCCGACCCGCCCGTGACCTCCACTGGTCATGCCCTGCCTGCCCCTAACTCCTGGGGGCCGGTGCCAATCAATCTCTTCCTGGGCACAGGAGAGGCCACCGTGGCGGAGATGATCCGCTCCCTGGACCGGGGCCTACTGGTCACCAGGTTCCATTACACCAACATGGTCCACCCCGTGCAGACGGTGCTGACCGGCATGACACGCGACGGGACTTTCCTGATTGAAAAGGGGGAGACTGTGACGGGTGTGCAGAACCTGCGCTTTACCCAGTCCATCCTGGAGGCCCTGACCAACGTGGCAATGGTGGGTAGCGAGGGAGTGCAGTGCGAGCACGCCTGGTGTCCGCCTCTGCTGGTGGAGGGCTTCAACTTCACCGGGGTGAGCGGAGAGTAGCCCGACTGCCTCCTTCTCGGCACCTTTCTTCGCACATTAGTTCCACCTCCCGTTGTCTTTTGCCCCCGCTTGTGGTAGACTTATCCCCACGTGAAGGAGGGAGACGTACCGGTCCGACCGTTCTTCCCTGGCCGTGCGCGGGAGGTCTAACTCTGTTACCGTGGGCTGCAACTCTAGCTGTTGATCTGGGCACTAGCTTGACGCACCTGGCGGTACCGGGTGCCGGAGTGGTAGTGCGCGAGCCGACCATGGTGGCTTTTATCCCTGGCGGTCGCAAGCCAGTGGCAGTGGGCCGCGATGCGCATCGCCTGTGGGAGCGGGGCGTCAGCGAGGTGGAGATAATTCATCCGGTGCGTGGCGGGGTGGTGGCAGACTTTGACGCTACGGTGGCCCTGCTGCGTCACTTCATCCACCGGGCCCTGGGCCGTCGGCCCTGGCTACCGCCGCAGATCGTCGCCTCCTGCCCCTCTGAAATCACGCCGGTTGGGTTGCGGGCGCTGCAGGACAGTCTGCACGCGGCGGGTGGCGGACATGTAGTGACCGTGCTCAAGCCTCTGGCCGCGGCATTGGGCGCGGGACTGACCGCCAACAACGAGGAGACCATTCTGGTGGTGGACATCGGAGGGGGCTCCACCGAGGTCGGGATCTTCTCGGCCGGGTTGGTCACCGCCGCGCGGACCATCCCCTTCGGCGGGGAGAACCTGGATCAGGCCCTGTTGCGGGCGGTGCGGCGCGACAGCGGCCTGCGCCTGAGCGAGGCCCAGGCTGAGCAGATCAAGGAGCAGATCGGAGCGGTCAACGGCTGGTCCGGCGCGCCCTCTCTCTCGGTCACTACCAGCAGCGAAGATGCTGCTGAGCCGCCCGCTCCCCATGACTTGGATGCGGCACGCGTGCCCCGGTACTTAGCCGAGGCCTTTGAGCCCCTCCTCAATGAGCTACTGTGGACGGTGGAAACCTTTCCCCGCAACGTGCAGCATGAACTGACTCAGGGCGGGGTCGTCCTTACGGGAGGAGCGGCTCTCTTGCGCGGCGTGGAGGAACTGGTGCGCAATACGCTGCACCTGCCGGTGGGTGTCGCCACCGACCCGGTCTCGTGCACTATCCTGGGCCTGGAGGCGATCATGCGAGACCTGCCGGCCTTGGCGCTGGGCGGGAAGGCCTTCGGGGCGGCGGTGAGGTAGTTTCTCGAGCGAGGTGAGGCTGTGCCATGACCGATTGCCTCTTCTGCCGCATCATCAACAAAGACATTCCCGCCGACGTCGTCTACGAAGACGAGCAAGTGGTGGCCTTTCGGGATATCCATCCGCAGGCACCGGTCCACGTGCTGGTGATCCCGAGGCGGCATGTACAGAATCTCGAGGCGGTGGAGGAGGAGGACGAGGCCCTGTTGGGGCATGTCTGTACGGTGGCTGCGGAACTGGCGCGGCGGGACAAGATCGCGGAGAGCGGGTACCGCTTGGTCGCCAACGTCGGCCCCGACGCCGGCGAGAGTGTCAATCATCTGCACTTCCACTTGCTGGGGGGACGGCACCTCTCCTGGCCTCCGGGGTAAGGGGAATCGCCAGACGATAATGTATCATCGGTAGTCAGAGAGGGAACACGGGCGTCCGGTTCCCTGATTGCCGGTTATCGATTCCGAAGATAAGTGATCGCTACGCCCAACTCAGATACCACTTCCCCGACGCGGGTCATCTGCAGCGCCGAGCACTTGCCGGCCCTGGTCGGCCCCCACGATCAGAACCTCCGGACTATTGAGGACGCTCTCACCGTGCGTCTGCAGCCACGCGAACAGTGTGTGGAGATCTCGGGAGAGGCGCGGGCGGTGGACCAGGCGCGCGCGGTGCTAACGCACCTGGTGGCCGGCCTGAGGCGCGGGCAGCAGCCAACCTTGGAGGAGGTGCGCCTGGCCCTGCGGCAGGCCCAGGACGCCGGACTGCCGACGCCCGAGGAAGTCGCTGACCTGGAGGGGCCGCTGATTGTCACTCACCGTGGGCGGCAGGTACGGGCTAAGACCCGGGGGCAGATCGAGTACGTCCGGGCGGTACGGCACCACGACCTGGTCTTCTGCGCCGGTCCGGCTGGGACCGGCAAGACCTATCTGGCGATGGCCATGGCTGCCGCAGCCCTTCGCCAGGGCGAGTCCAGCCGCGTGATTCTAACCCGCCCTATCGTGGAGGCCGGCGAGGAATTGGGATTCCTCCCCGGCGACATCATGGAGAAGGTGGACCCCTATCTGCGCCCTCTGCACGACGCTCTACACGACGTGATGGGTGCGGAGCAGTTCCAGCGTTATCTAGCACGGGGCACCATCGAGGTCGTGCCGCTCGCCTATATGCGAGGGCGCACGCTCAACGATGCTTTCATCGTCCTGGACGAGGCCCAGAACACGACGCCCGGCCAGATGAAGATGGCGCTGACCCGGATGGGGTTCGGCTCCAAGATGATTGTGACCGGCGATACGACGCAGACTGATCTGCCCGCAGCTATCAAGAGCGGGCTGGTTCATGCCATCGAGGTGCTGAGCGGCCTGCCCGGCTTGGCGGTAGTCCGGCTAGGGCGCGAGGACATTGTCCGCCACGACCTGGTGCAGCGGATTGTGCAGGCCTACGAAAGCGCAGAGCGGGCGGGGCGAGAGTCCCGGCCCGCGGAGGAGTAGGACCCATGCGTGCTCTGCGCTCCACCTCCAACCCAACCGTCCCCAGGACTATCACCACCGCCCTGCGACATCTCCGCAAGCGCAACCTGCTGCTGGCGCTGCTGCTGCTGGGAATGCTTTTTCTGGCTCTGTGGGGCAAGATCATGCCGCCGGCGGTCTCCCTCTCGCTCGGCCAACAGGCGGACCGCACCATCCTCGCTCCGCGCAGCGCTACCTATATCGACAGCGAACGCACCCAACGTCTGCGGGACCTGGCTGCTCAGGCCGTACCCGATCAGTTCAAGTCGGATCCGCAGGCCACGCAAACCGCCCTCCATGCTCTCGACGACTTCTTCTCGCGGGCGCAGGCGGTACAGGAGGATCCCGATCTGCCCTCAGTAGCAGCCCGGATGCGGGCGCTGCAGGCGACCTTGGAGTTCCGCCTAAGTGAGGACACCCTCCGCCTGGCCGTCACCACCCCGCCGGGCACTCTGCAGCGGGTGCGCCAAGGGGCCGCCCGCCTGGCGGAGAAGGGCGAGACCGCTTTTACTATCCGGACAGGCACCGACGATCTGGCACAGGCTCGGGAGGCGGTCATGCGGGCGGCGGCCGATCTGGGCTTCACGCCTGCCTATACCGAGATGGCCGGAGAACTGGCCGCTCGCGTGCTGGTACCCAACTTGGTGGCTGATCCCAGCGCCACGCAGGCCGAGCGCGAACGGGCGGCGGCGGCCGTCAAGCCGATTCAGCAGACCGTCCGAGTGGGGGACGTAGTCATCAGCGCCGGGGAGACGGTGACCCAGAAGCACCTGGATATGCTGCGCGCTCTGGGGCTGACCAATCCCGTTCTGCAGTATTCACAGGCGCTGGCCATCGTCGTGCTGCTTTCCCTGCTGGTGTACTGCCTGTTCTATTTCACCCGTCACGCTTGCCCGCAGGCGTATCACCAGTTCAACCGCCTGGCGGTGATCGCCGCCGTGGTGGCACTGGTGGCGCTTGTGTTCCGACTAGGCCAGGCCTCGCCCTATCTGGAGGCATTTGCCCTGACCGCCGTCACCGCTGCGGCCATGCTCGTCTCACTCATCGCCTGCGCCGACCTGGGCCTGGCCGTTTCCGCCCTGGCCGCGGTGCTCTTCGCGCTGGTCACCCCAGACGCTAACGTCAAACCGGTGGTGGCCGTTTTCCTCTGCGGCGGGGTTGCCGCGTACCTGATTAGTCTTAGCAGCACGCGCACCGGCTCTTTCGTGTTGACGGCGCTGGGGATCGCGGCCTTCGACGCCTTTGTGCTCTTGCTCAGCACGGAGGCCTTCGGTCAGCCCCAGTCCTGGCAGGTGCTGGTGGCTACCGCGGCGGGTGGGGCGGTAGCTGCCACTTTGTCTATCGGAATCATGATCGCCCTGGACCGCCCTCTGGACCTGCTTACTGACCTGCGGCTGGCCGAACTGTCTAGTCCCCACCAGCCGCTGCTGCAACGGCTGCTGCGCGAAGCGCCCGGTACCTACCAGTCATGCGTGATGGTGGGCAACCTGGCCGAACAGGCCGCCGAAGCCATTGGCCTCAACGGGCTGTTTGTGCGGACGGCAGCGCTTTACCACGACATCGGTAAACTCAAGCGGCCTTACTTCTTCGTGGAGAACCAGTTCGGCGGGGAGAACCCTCATGGGAAGCTCTCACCCTACATCTCGGCGCTGATCATCAGTTCACACCCACACGACGGAGCAGAGATGGCGCGAGAAGCGGGGCTTTCCCCTCGCCTAGTCGCAGTGATCGAGCAGCACCAGGGCACCGACCTGATCCGCTACTTTTACGAGAAGGCGCTGGAGCAAGCGCCCGAGGGGACTGAGGTCCCCGAGGCCAGCTTCCGCTACCCTGGTCCCAAGCCCCAGACCCGCGAGGCGGCCGTAATCATGTTGGCTGACACCGTGGAGGCCGCGGTGCGCACCCTGGATCAGCCTACGCCGGCCGCGGTGGAGAAGATGGTGGAGCGGCTGGTGCAGGCGCGGGTGCAGGACGGCCAGCTCGATGAGTGCCCTCTGACCTTCGCCGAACTGCGCACCATGCGGGATACGCTCATCACCAGCCTCAACTCCGCTTTTCACCACCGCATCAAGTACCCGGAGCAGATCCCCGAGGAAGCCAGACTACTTACGGAGAAACTTCCCCCGGAGCAGCGCGAAGGGGTGGTCGGGACGGTCCTGCAAGGCACCGTTCCGGGGTCTGATGAACCACGGGAATGAGGAGAACTTCGGCCAGCGGGTGCGCGTAGAAGTGCGCGATCTGCAGAGCCGGCCTGTGTGCGAGAAGGTTATCCCTCTGGCGGTACAGGCTGCACTGGTCGTAGCCGGGGAGAGTCTGGACGGCGTCAGTGTAGCCCTCGTGGAGGCGGAGCGCATCGCCCGGTTGAACCGGACTTATCTACACCACGAGGGGCCGACCGACGTGATCTCCTTCCCGGCGGAGGAGAGCGAGGAAGGACGCTGGGCGGAAATCATCATTTGCGTCCCGGTGGCGGAGGAACAGGCAACCGAGCGCGGCCACTCCCTAACCCGGGAATTGGCGGTTCTTGCGGCGCATGGTACACTGCATGGCCTTGGGTACCGCGATGACACGGCGCAAGGTCAAGCGGAGATGGAGGCGTTACAGGAGCGAGCGGCGGGCCTAGCCCTGGCCCGCTTGTCCTCCAGCTGAGCAGTGGCGGGTGAACAGGTGTAATACTCTGGCTATCGCGGCTGAGGAATCTCTAGCATGCCCGAGCTGGACCAGGAACCGGAGGGGGTACCTCCGGACAACATGCACTGGCGGTACGAACGCAAGGGCGTCTTGCGCTCCTTCCGCTACGCTTGGGATGGAGTGCTGTTTGTCTTCGTGACGCAGCGGCACATGCGCGCGCATGCAGTAGTCATCACGCTGGTGCTGCTGGGGGCCTGGGGGCTGGGTGTAGACTCCGGCGACCTGCTGCAGCTGCTGGTGGCCATGAGCCTGGTACTGATCGCCGAGATGATGAACACGGCCCTGGAGATGGTCGTAGACCTGATCGTGGATTCGTACAACCCGCACGCCAAGACTATCAAGGATGTCGCGGCAGGGGCGGTGCTGGTGGCTTCGGTCTACGCGCTGGCCGTAGCGGGAGTGGTCTTCTTCAACAACGATCGGCTGCGGCAGATCATGCGCAGCATCCCCTATCCACCTCGCCCCAATCGCATGGGAGCGATGGTGCTGGTGGTGCTGGGCGTCATCGCCCTGGGGCTGCTGATCGGCTACCTCAAGTACCGCACCCGCCGCGGGAAGTTCTGGCGAGGCGGGGTGGTCTCAGGGCACACGGCACTGGCCGCGCTGCTGACCACCAGCATCGCGATTCTGACCCGCGATCTGGCGGTGACGCTGCTGGCCCTAGCCATGGCCGTGCTCATCTCCCAAAGCCGGCTCCAGGCGCGGATCCACACGGCTTGGGAGATCGTTCTGGGGGCGATCATGGGGATCGTGGTCGCTATGCTCCTCTTCCTGTGGCCGCAGGGATACCTGATTCCGTGACCACCAAGCTCAGGGCAGAGTCGCCCACGCCGCAAACAGCCTCTCCAGTAGCTCCATTGACTTGACTCCAGGCGACTCTTCCAGGCCGCTGGAGACATCCAGGCCGGCGGGGGCCACTTCCCGAGCGGCGGCCGCCAGATTCGCCGGACCTAGTCCCCCGGCCAGAATCACTGGCAGCGCCACACTCCGGACTACTTGCGCCGCTACCCGCCAGTCGCAGCAGATGCCGGTCCCGCCGGAGCCGCCGGGCAGCCGCGTGTCCAAGAGAATCGCCGCCACCCCGGCTTCGGCGTACCGCTCTACTTCCCGGCGCAGGTTCTGGGCGAGGGCTTCCGGTTCCTGCGCTTGGGGCGGGACCCCTATCGCCCGCCAGATCTGCACGTGGAGGAAGGCCTGCCTCAGCGCCACTACCAGCTCCGGTGGTTCCTGCCCGTGAAGCTGCACCGCCGCCGGGCGCACGGTCGCCACGACCTCCTGCAGGCGTCCCTCCGGCAGGTCCCGCACTACGGTCACGATCCGGCCGGGAGCATGGGAGGCCAGCTGCGCAGCCTCCGTCACGGACAGGGAGCGCGGGGAGCCCGGGACCTCCACGATTAGGCCCGCGTAACGGGCGCCCCGGTCCAGCACGTAGCCAAGGTCACCGAGCCGCCGCAGACCGCAGACTTTCAGGAAGGGGCGAGGCATGGCAACGTCTTTGTGGAGAACTACCCTCCGCTCGATACCTGCACGACACTCAGGCGTAGGCTGGGCATGGTGCGGCCCGGCTCCGCCCGGTAGTCGGAGGATACGGCGTCCAGGCGCGCCGCCAGGTCCAGCACGTTGCCACCAATCAGGGTGGCCTCTACCGGGTGGGTGAGTTCCCCTTTGTGGATGCGGAAACCGAAGTCGACGGTGGCCGACAGGTCGCCGCTGAGAGCATCGGCGCTGAGTCCCGCATCGCAAACGTATAGTCCCTCATCGATCTCCGCGATCAGAGCGGCCTCCGGTTTCTCACCGGGCTGGGTCAGCAGATTGGCTGGTCCGATGCCCACGACCGCATCGTAGCCGAAGCGCAAAGCGTGCGCGGTGTTGGGCACGCGCGCCTTATGGGCCGTGTAGGAATTGTGCAGATAGGTAGTAAGCACACCTCGGTCAATCAGTACCCGCGGGACCTTGGGCACGCCCTCCCCGTCCGCGGCCATGCTGCTGACACCGGCGGGGACCAAAGGGTCCTCCCGCACCGTCAGGTGCTCCGAGGTGATGGACTCCTTCTCCTTGCCGACCAGGAAGGAGCGGTTACGTTGAACCGCCTCGGCGTTGGCAGCCCCCAGCAAGGTTGTGACTAGCGCGTCGGCGGCCAGGGGGCCCAGCACTACAGGCAGGCGAGCGGTGGGAAGAGGTCGAGCACCCAGAAAGGACAATGCCGCGCGAGTGGCTTTTTCCGCCACGCCCTCCGGCACGAAATCCGCTAGACACCGGGCCGTGTCGTACTCGTAAAAGGCGCCGACCTGCTCTCCGCGCCGCACCACCGCGAAGCAGCTGATTCCCAGACGCGACCACTCGGCCGGTACTCGCATCCCGGTCGAGCTGACCAGGGCGCGCCGCCCCCAGCTCAGATGCGCCGACCCGCTGAGAACTGCCTCAGGCGCAACCGCCCGAGCCTCTTCCACTGCGTGTCGGCACCACTCCACCGCGCGGGCTGCCGACAGTCCCGCCACCTGCTCGTCAAACGCACCCTCCAGTATGGGCAGTGGCTGAGGGTCGGGGAGGGCGACGAAATCCGGATCGGGGTGAGTGGCACGGGCCATAGCCGCCGCTTCCCGACCGCAGCGGCGCGCCGCTGCCGGAGTTGCGTCCAGGCAGGTGGCCGTGCCGCGCCCGCCCCGGTAGTAGGCCCGTACGCCCAGGCCCAGCTCCCGCGCAGTCTCACACTCGCGCAGACTGCTCCTCTCGATGCTGACAGCGAGGTCGCGGTAGCTGGCACAAACCGCGTCGGACCATTCCGCCCCCGCGGCCCGCGCCGCCGTCACCGCGGCCTCGGCAAGATCCATGAGTTGGGGCAAGGGGAAGACTCCTTGGGTGAGATAGCCGAACGGCAACTGAAGACCAACAGAACAATGTCCGGAGATGTACCCGCAGCTTGGCCAAGCGAACGAGCGGGTGTTTCAGCTAGGGAGCGGTAACTCCAGCAACGAACCCGGCTGCCTCCAGTTCCCGCCTAACCGCCTCCGCCTCCTCGCGGCTGCCGTACGTGCCTACTACTACTCGGTGGTAGGAGGTGCCACGGCGCTCGATTCGGCTGAGGTACGGGTGGTAGCCCCGCTTCTCCAGATTGCGCTTGACGCGCTCCGCGTTAGCTGGAACGGTGAAGGACCCCGCAGTCACCAGGAACCCGGTACCGGTGGCGGTCTGCTCTTCTGGCTTGTCCGCCGACGGGGCGCTTTCGGGGGCCGGCGGTGCGGACTCCGAGGTGCTCGATTTCGCGCTTGCGGCCGCCGCGTCCAGGTTCTGCTGAGTCAGGTCCTGCTTTTCGGCTTCGGTCGGCTCCCGCGGCTCCATCTCCACGCGCGCTTGAGCGGGCGGGGGGCCGGATTGGTCCTGTGGGGTCTCCGGGCTGCTTGCCGTGGTCTCCTGGGGCTTAATCTCGACAGTCTGGCGAGAGATGGCCTCTCCCAGGGCACGCCCCACCCAGTTGCGCCCCGCCCCGTAGCTGATCATCCCTGTGATCACGCACAGACCCACGATGATCGCCCAGAAGCCGATAGCCTCTCGTCCACCTCTGATAAAGCCAGGCGCTGCCACAGTTGCTGCCTCCCCGGAGTGCGTCTGCGGAAATCTGCCGGGATTCTACCACTAACCTCCCCCAGCGACAAGCGAGCAGGAACTTGACGCCGTCTGCGAGGACTACCGAGGTGCGCCGGTCCCGTTCGGAGCTCCGGAAGGTCTCAGGCGGGCATTGCGGGAACTGTAATTGTTCGGGAGGCGACCGGGTCCGGGGGCGCGTGACTTCTACGGGAGGGCACCTCATCGGAGCCGTCGTGGGTGAGGGCAAGGCAGGCCGGCTTGTGCGACGCAAGCGCATACGCGGAGGAGGCAAGGGCCACAAATGAGCACGAAGCAGGAGTTGCTCCGGCGCATATCGGAGCACACCGCCACGGTGGGAGTGGTGGGACTAGGATACGTGGGGCTGCCCTTGGCCGTGGAGAAGGGTCGGGTAGGGTTTCGCGTAGTGGGGATTGAGCAGAACCCGCAGCGCGCGGCCATGGTCAATCGGGGGGAAAGTTACATCTCCGACGTGCCTCCTGAGCAGGTGCAGGATCTGGTTGCCCGCGGTCTCCTGTGCGCCCGCGAAGATTTCGACTGTGCGGCAGAGATGGATGTCGTGGTCATCTGCGTACCTACTCCGCTGACCAGAAACCTTACTCCCGATCTGCAGTACGTGTCCAGGGTCACTCAAGCGCTGGCACTGCACCTGCGGCCGGGACAGTTAGTGAGCCTGGAGTCCACCACCTATCCCGGAACCACCGAGGAGGTGATGCTGCCCATCCTCGAGAGCAGTGGTCTGCGGGCGGAACAGGACTTCTGGTTGGTACACTCACCAGAGCGGGTAGATCCCGGTAACAAGCGCTACACTACCTGCAACACCAACAAGGTCATCGGTGGCATCGGACCGGAATCGCTGGAAGTGGGAACCGCCTTCTATGCCCAGACTATCCAACACGTGGTGCCGGTCTCCAGCGCCAAGCTCGCGGAGTTGACTAAGGTCTTCGAGAACATTTACCGAGCGGTCAATATCGCCCTGGTCAACGAGATGGCTCTGCTGTGTGACCGGATGGGCCTGTCGGTATGGGAAATGCTGGACGCCGCCTTCACCAAACCCTTCGGCATTCAACCCTTCTATCCCGGGCCGGGCGTGGGAGGTCACTGTATCCCGCTGGATCCTCACTATCTGGAGTGGAAGGCCCGAGAACTGCAGTTCAACACGCGCTTCGTCGCCCTGGCCGGGGAAATCAACCGGCAGATGCCGCTGTTTGTGCGCGATAAGGCGGCGCGGGCGCTCAACAGGCGTGGCCTGGCCGTTTCAAGAGCCCGAGTCTTGCTTCTGGGGGTTGCCTACAAACGTGACTTGGCTGACTGGCGCGAGTCGCCGGCGCTGGAGATCATTGACTTGCTCCGCCAGGACGGCGCTGAGGTAAGCTATCACGACCCCCATGTTCCCGAAGTGGAGCGCGGGGGCCAGAAGCTGCGCAGCGTCGACCTGTCTCCGGCGACCCTGGCCGGCTGCGATCTGGTCATCGTCACCACCGACCATTCCGGAATTGACTACCAGTGGGTTGTGGATCAGGCGTCCTTCGTGTTGGACACGCGTAACGCTACCCGCGAGGTCACGCGGGGCCGGGACAAGGTGATGCTGCTGTGAGGGGCTCACCCGCGGCGGGTTAATACTGACGCCTCGTCCGTCCGACAGAGCGCTGGACCGCCCCCAGGGTGCAGGGCTCATCTTGGCTGGCTAGACGAAGCCTTTCTGGAGGTGATGGTTGTGGCGAGTGTGCGCTTCTCTATCTTGGGCCTATGGGGCCTGGTTTGGACAGGGGCTTTGACTCTCAGTCAGGCAGGCATGCTGATGGCTTCCGAGCACAAGATCGTCCTCAAGGAGTACCTTGGTCAGACCTGGGAGCACCAGTTGCTCACCTATCCCTTCGCACCACCGGAAGGCACCTGCGCTCCGAGCAGCGTACGACTGACCGGTCCGAAAGGGCCCCTGCCGGTACAGCTCTCCGAGATTGAGTTGTGGCCCGACAACAAGACGGTGAAGACAGCCAGGGTCTCCTTCATCACCGACCTGGCCCCGCGCGCGGAGGACACGTACACGCTTACGTATGCCCCCAGCGCGCCGACCGAACCTTCCCCTCGCGCGATCGTTTCGGCCAAACCGGTGCAAGACGCGGTGGTAGTGACTACCGAGCACCTGAACGCGCACCTGCTGCTGGGCGAGAAGACCTATGACCCGGCCGCCCCGCCGGAGCAGGTTCCCGGCCCGCTCGTGAGTCTGGCCCTGCCCGACGGAACGGTCTACGGCGGCAGCCACCTGTATGGAAAGACGGGCGTCGCCTCCTACCGGGCCCGGCTGGTGGACGTCGGGCCGGTGTTCGCCCGCGTTGAGTACCTCTACACCTACGCCGACGGGAACAGCCTACGCCTGTCGGCCCAGGTCAACGGCGGGGATGCCGGGATCATGTGGGATACGCAGGTCACGCAGGACCGCCCGGAGGAGGGGGTGGACTTCCTGCTCAGCCGGGGCCTGCCCACGCTGGTCTTCCCGGTGCGCATGGAGTGGTTCACCAAGCGCAAAGTCTTCCTGGACAACAAAGCCAAAGTGGGTGACCTGGTGGAACTGCCGCTGGACACCTACGGCGAGCGGGTCGTAACCAAACTGACCCCTTGGAACGACTGGTGGGATGACTACACCCAGATTCTCATCCCGCTGAAGATCACCGGCACCGATCTGCAAGTGCAGCTTCTCAGTCGGGACCCAGGGGCCTGGGTCGAGCCGGCGGCGCCGGGGACGATGCGGGACTGGGGGGCCTGGCAGCATAAGCTTATCCCGATCGAACGCGCCGACGATGGGGAGATTTACTTGCGCGTGAACAACGCCCAGGGCATACGCCGTTGGACCTGCCGCCAGGTGTCGGTGCCGGCCGAGGGCGCGGAGTTCTCCTGGTGGGCGCGCGAAGTCGGGCGGCCGCCGTTGAACGTCGTCAAGGACTACGTGCTCGACTGGCCGGAGCAGCCCAAATCTCACCCTCGCCTGTTCGTATCCCCGGAGCAGCAGAAAGAGTATTTCCGCACCGCGCCGCACGACGAGAAGCAGATCCAGTGGATTCTCGGCACCAAGCCGGAGATCCGCACGGAACCTTCCTACAAAGACGCCTGGGCGCTGGAGGCCTGGCTGCGCTCGGGAAGAGATCCTCAGATCGCCGCTCAGGTAGAGATGGCCGAGCGGCTCCGGCGGCATCTGAACCTGCTCGGCTCCTTCGACACTATGCGCTCCACCGGGATCGTGGCGGCGCTGTACGACGCGCTGATTGACAGCGACCTGGTGGCGCCTGAGGAGCGCCCCCTGTACCGGGCCCAGATCGCCTACCTGGCCTACAAGATCAACGACCCCTCGACCTGGTCCATCGAGCGCGGCTACCGCTCCTACAACGAGAACATGAGCGTCTCGCACATGCTGGCGCGGGGGATTCTCGCCTGCCTGCTGCCGGATCATCCGATGGCCAAGCAGTGGGTAGAGCCGGCCATCGCGCGGATGAAGTCCTGGATGCAGGACGTGGGGCCGGAGGGCGAGTGGTCGGAAGGTGGACACTACGACCAGGTGACCTACTCAACCATGATCTGGTTTGCGCTGGCGGCGCAGCGGGCCGGGTTCTACGACTTCTCCCAGGACCCCGCCTTTCTCAAGTTCGGGATGTACATCGCCAAGCAGCAGACGCCGCTGGACCCGCAGCGAGGCAACCGGCGCGTGTCCCCGCCGCTAGGCCGCGCCCAGGGCGGCGAGATGTGGGCGCACCTAGGGCTGTTAGCCGCCCTCACTCGCCAGACCCAGCCGGAGTACTCGCGCCTCATGCAGTGGTGCTGGGCCCAGACCGGCTACGACATGAAGGTCATGGACGCGCGTCTGGCCGGCTATGAAGTGGTGGTACTGGACCGTGACGCCCCGATGGAGAGGCCCAACTGGGGCTCCGACTGGTTCCCGGCCGTGGGTGCGGTCCTACGCAACGGGGTGGGGACCCCAGAAGAGAACTACGTCAACCTGCTCACCAACAGCAAGGCGGCCTTCGCCCGAGTGTCAGAGCCCGGAGGCCTGCTCAAATGGTTCGCCAAAGGCCGCCCGATCGCCGGGCTGTTCTGCCCCGGCTACTCGGAGCGGCAGGAGCTACTGACCAGCCGCGTCCTGCGCGCTCGCACCTGGAAGCCGGGCGACAACTGGTTCCTGCCCTTCGGCAACGCGACGACTACCGATGAGAATCTCCACGCGTTTCTGCCTCGGGTGGACTACGTCAACACGACCTACACCATCGGCGGGCCGTACGACGCCAACTGGTGGACGAGCGGCGTGCCGGCTAACCTCCCCGAGTGGCCTCCGGTAGCCCGGGAAGGCCAGGCCCCCTTCAATTGGCGGCGGCAGGTGTCGTTCGTGAAGGACGACGATCCTGGCGGCCCCAACTATCTGGTCTTTCGGGATACGATCACGGGCAACCAGCCGACCATGTGGCAAATGTGGACACTGTCGGAGAAGCTGGGAACGCCGCAGGAAGCGGCCGACCCGGAGGCCTTCCTGGCCGACAAGCCGGGTACCAAGCCGCTCCCGGCGCGGCCGCTGACGGGGGATCGCTTCACGGCCCTGGGCCAGCTTGACCTGGACCTGGAGTACTTCTTGGCGGCGCCGGTGGGGACTCCTCGCTGGACGCTGCGGTGGGGCACGCACTACCAGGACTACGGGGTGGTCGGTGACGAGTACCAGGACCTGCTGCAGATTCAGATGCCCGGCGACGGAGCCTACTTCGTCGCCATGTACCCCCGCCTGCGAACGGAGCCGGTTCCGGCCTTTGCGACGCTGGGCGAGGGCAAAGTGATCAAGGTCGCCGCCGATTGGGGCACGGACTATGTGTTCCTCAGCGGCGCGCAAGCGAGCGCGGAGGCGGAGGGCGCGCGCTTCCGGGGCACAGTCGGCTGCGTGCAAGACCGGCGGACCGGACTGGTCCTGGCGCTGAGCGGGGCGGGGGAGGTGGCCTACAAGCAGGCCGCGGTGCAAAGTGACCAGCCGGTTAGCCTGCGCCTGGGCGAGGCAGTGGGCACCGTCAACGCGGCGGTGGGGCATGCCGAACTGCAGGTGACACTGACCCTGGCCGGCGCCTGGCAAACGGCTCAGCCTCCGGCGGGAGTCAAGTGGGAGCGTGTGGGGGAGGGTCAGTACCGGCTGATTTTGCCGGCGGGGGTGGATCAGGTCAAGATAGCGAAAGGGTAGGTCGTTGTTCGGTCCTTCCTCTCCCGCGAGGGAGAGGGGGTTGGGGGGTGGGACCTTGATGCAGCCCGATCAGCTCACCGGCGTCTGGTCCGCGGCTCCGACGCCCTTCACCGACAAGTGGCAGGTGGACACCGCCTCCGTCCGGCGCATGGTGGATCATCACGTCCGCCTGGGCGTACGCGGGCTCTTTCTCGCCGGCAGTTGCGGCGAGGGGCCGTGGATGACCGCGGCACAGCGGCAGCGGCTGGTAGAGGTCGCCTCCGAGCATAACCGGGGCCGGCTGGTCCTGGCCGCCCAGGTCAGCGACAACTCCGCCCCGCGCATCCTCGAGAACGTCGCGGCCATGCACGAAGCGGGGGCCGAGATTGCCGTCCTAACCGCTCCCTTTCATCATCTGCACCCAACACCGGCGGCGCTGCTGGCCCTCTACCAGGAGGTCATCAAGAACAGCCCGCTACCGATCGGCTTGTATGACCTGGGCGAGCGCATGAAGGTGGTTGTCCCCGAACGGGTACTGGCGCGGCTGTATCGCGAGCCCGACGTGGTGCTGGTAAAGGATTCCTCCGGGGATCCCCGGCGTGGGGAGGTCGCTTTGGCTGCTCGGAGACGGCGGCCTGGCCTACGCGTGCTCAGCGGCGACGAGTTCCGGTGTCCCGACTTCCTGGCTCGGGGCTACGACGGCCTGCTCCTGGGCGGAGCGGTCTTCAACGGGCATCTGGCTAATCTGATCGTGCAGGCCATGGCGGAGGGAAACCGGAGGCACGCCGACCGCCTACAGGCCCGGATGAACCGGCTGATGTACGCGGTCTATGGGGGGCCTCAAATCACCTGCTGGCTGGCGGGACTCAAGTACCTGCTGACTCGGATGGGCATCTTCCGCACCTGGAACAACCACCTGGGCTACGCGCTCAGCGCCTCCTGCCGCCGGGCGATTGACCGGGTGCTGGTCAGGGAGGCCGAAGTCCTGGTGCCGGGGTAGACGAATAGCGGGTCAGCTTCCGAGATCAGTCCGGAGCAGGGCAAGAGAGGTGGTCAGACTGTGCCCAGACAAGTCATGGATCACCATCCGGAGGACAGTCCTTACTTCCACCCCGACTTTCACGGTGCCCTGAGCGTGGCCCTGGACTACCTGGAGAAGACCGAGGGGCCGGAGGCAGTTCGGGATTACCTGCGGCGCTTTGCCTTGACCTACTACGCTCCGCTGCGGGAGGCTCTACGAGAGCGTGGACTCGTTGCTCTCCAGGAACACTTTGCCGCTGTCTATGAGCAGGAGGGAGGACAGGTGGAGATCATCGGCACGGAGGACTCGCTGGTGATCCGGGTGTGGGCATGTCCCGCGCTCCGCCACTTGCAGGAGCGGGGCTATCCTGTCGCGCGGCTGTGGGCGGAGACCACCGCGGTGGTCAACGAAGCGCTCTGCGAGGGGTCGGCTTACGTAGCCGAGTTCCTCAGCTACAATCCCGACACCGGCGCCAGTCTGCAGCTGTTTCGTCGGAGACCGGCATGATCCCCTGTACTGATTTCATCCCTGCCTACAGTGAGCTCTTCCGGCTGCTGGAGGAGCGGGGCGGGCCAGCGGCGGTAGAGGCCTTCTGGGAATACCTCGCCGACCGCTTCCTGACCAATCTGCGGGAACTGGTGGCGGCGGGGGGATTGCGCGGGTGCTGGGAATACTGGCGCCACTCCCTGACCGAGGAAGCTGCCGACTTTGTGATGGAACTGGACGAGGAGGCGGGCGAGTTCCTGCTAGTCATACGCCGCTGCCCGTCCAAGGCGCGGCTGCGGGTCGACTGCCCCTTGCGGCCCTACCCGGACTACTGCCGACACTGCGACCTGCTGTATCGGCGAGTGCTGGAACCTCTGGGATATCGGTACGAGATTGACCTCTCCGAGGCCGACCAGGCTCGCTGCCGGATAATGGTGCGCCGGGCTCCGACCGCTCCCCGGGGGTCTTCTGCTCAGCTGCCTCCCTAGCGGTAGTGTCAAGTCTTGTGTGTAAATCTGGGTAGGGGGCTGCGGCTCCATTGGGCGTTCTTGTGGTGGGCGACGGCAAAAGTGATGCGCTCGAGGCTGGCTCAGTTGTTGAAGCACGACATGAGCTTGGTACGTCGGCGCACTTCGCGGAAGGCCCGCTCTAAAGGGTTGGTGGTACGAATGCGCTTGCGGTGTTCCGGCGGCAGTGCAAAGCACACTAACAGCGCCTCGATGTCTTGGGCCAGGCAAGCCACGGCTTGGGGTCCCACGGGCTTCCAGTGGCACTGCCGGGGCCGGAAGCAGCGGATCGCCTCCTGCCGAGGATCGGCCTGGTAGATGGCGCGAGCTTCGCTCAGGCACGCTTCCCGGTGGCGCGCGCGCAGCTTGTTGCTCACATTGCGCGGCTTGTGCACCCAGCAGCGCTGGCGCGAGGCCAGGGGATAGACCAAGTCCACGGCGGCGAGCAGACCGGGCGCGCCGTCGGTTGTCACTACCTGCAGGTGCCGGCCCCGCAAGCCCCGCTGGTGCAGACTGTGCAGGAAGTGGCTGCACTCGGCTTCGCTCTCACCCGAGGTCTGGCAGAAGTCCAGGAGCTCCCGGCGGCCGTCGGCGGTGATCGCATAGGCGACCAAGACCACCACTTTGCGGCTTATCTGCGCGCCTTTGCAGCGCAGCCAGAGGCCATCCAACAGAGATAGCGATAGTCGTTGCGCAGCGCGCGCCGGTGGAACTGCTTGACCTGCGCATCCAACACCCGGGGGACCCGCGAGACGGTGCTAGCGGAAGCCGGCTGGCCGGTGAGGCCGGCCAGCAGCTCCCCCACCCGCCGCGTCGAAAGCCCACCCAGGAACATCTCGCAGATCAGCTCGTCGGTCTCGGCGCCGCGCCGCTGATAGCGGGCGAAGACGGTAGGCGTATAGGTGCCGCGTCGCAAGCGCGGTACCCGTAGCCCCACGAGAGTGCCACGGTGGGTTTCCAGCGTGCGGGTATAGTAGCCGTTGCGCTGATCGCGGGCCCCAATGCGCTGGTAAGCCCTACTGATCCCTAATTGGTGGTGGATGTCCTCCTGCAAAGCGCCTTCCAACAGCTCTTTCAAGGCCAACTGGGCCTGGTAGCCCAGCTCGCCGCTCCAGGTGGCTTGCTTGAACCAGCGGAGTTTTTCGGCTACACTGGTAGAGACTGTTGCTAAAGTGGCCTCTCCTGAAGGAGAGGGTGAGTCTCGAGTTTGAAAACAACCCGTTTGCGTCTGACTGCTATTCAGTTATCGCGTTTGCCTGCCGCAATTAGGGCAAATTGCGCCCGAGCCGGCGGCAGACTATTCGGTTTTTCCGCTGCTTTAGGTCCTTCACCTCCCGGTGTCGTTCGCCGGACACCATCCGGCCCTCGGGGGGCTACAACTGGCCTGCAGGAGTTTCGCTAGCCGCTTGCAGTTCACCACCAGACAGGTAATCAGCACCTGGATGGTCACCTTAGTCAAGCCCCAGTACCGGGCCTGGCACAAACCGTGAGATCGCTTCTGCTCGGCAAACTTGCGCTCGATGCGGGGACGTTCACGTTGGCTGTCCGGATTGGCTTGGCCCAGTACCTCGGGATTGGTGCGGTTGCGCTTGACGATGAGGCTGGAGCGTTGCCCCTGGGCTTGGAGGTGCTGATGGTTCTCGTCGGTGTCGTAGCCCTTGTCAGCGGTTACCTCCTGGGCGCGCGGGTCCACCAAGGGCGCGAACACCTGACTGTTAGGTACGTTGCCGGGCGTGACCGCCACCGCCGTGATCAACTCGCTGTCGGCATCGGTGGCCAGGTGCTCCTTGTAGCCGTAGAAGCTCTGCTTGGCGTTCTTGCGCCCAAAGCGTGCGTCGGGGTCGGGCGACCCGGGGGCCTCGGCGGGCGGGGTCCCCGGCGGCGGGGGCGGGAGGCGAAAGAGGTCCACTTTCGCCGCCAGATGCGTGGCGTCAATGATACGGAGCCGGTCGTGTACCAGACCGGCCTGCCGGGCCTGGTGAACTATCTCGTTGAAGATGGCCTGGAACTTCTCCGGCCCCAAGCGGGCGCGGAAGCGGGTCAGCGCGGTATGGTCGGGCCCAGTTTCATCGGGCTGCAGGCCCACGAACCATTTACAAGCCAGGTGCAGGTTGACCTGTTCTTCCACCTGGCGGTCGGACAGGTCGTAGAGGAATTGCAGGAAAACGGCTTTGAACAGCACCAGCGGGTCCCAGGAGGAGCGGCCATTGTCGGGGCAGTAACAGTCGCGGACCAGGTCAGTGACGAAACCGAAATCCACGGCGGCAGTGATCTCGCGCAGCAGGTGGTCAGTGGGCACTAGTCGTTCGTAGATGAGCGCGAAGAAGCTGCTTTGGGTGCTCTGTTCGCCTTGCATGCTACCCTCCCATGCGGAGTGAGTGCCTGCCACTGTGCTTACTATATCCCCCCCCCGTCAAGTCAAGGGGGTTTCGCAACAGTCTCTCTAGGGAAAAGTTGTACAATTGAAGCTGAGAGCGGCGGCGAGCAGGATACCGAGGGCTCCGGGGCGGCTACCAGGGCAGGCTCCGGCTCGGCGCAAGGCGCTGCGGAGACAGTTCATGGCGCTCTCGGCGGCGTTGTTGGTGCGGATGCCCGGCAACTGGGGGGTAGTCATAGTAGGTCAGACACAGGTTCAGGTTCCGCAGCAGCGACTGCACCGCACCCCGGGCTTTCCCACGCCACCGCTGGGCCCACTCCGCCGCCCGCCGCTCCGCCTCGGGCCGGGTGGGGACGGCGAAGATCTCGCGGGCCTCGGCTACCATCTGCCGTTTGTGCCCCGCCGGGGCTTTCTCGCGAACGTTGTGCAGCTTATGACTGAGGCATGACTGCCAGACCACCGGGCCCCATACCGTCTCTGCCGCGGCCCGGTAAGCCACATTGTCGTCGCTGATCACCAGCCCCGGGGCCTGCTCCCAGCCGCGAGCCGCCAACCGCGCGCACAGTTCCCGGCAAGTGGCCTCGTTCTCACTGCTCCCCAGTTCGAGGTCCAACAACTCGGCCCGGCCCTGCTCCGGCCAGTAGCCGATGGCCGCCACGGCGCACACCGAGGCGCCCTGCCGGCCAGGGCCTTTGCCTAGCGTAAAGTGTAGGCCGTCTACCACTAGCACAGGCGGCAACTGCTCTAGCGGCCGCTGGCGCCACTGCTCATAGGCCTGCTCCGCCTGCGCCAACCGTGCCGCCAACGTGCTCGGCGCCACCTGGACTCCCACCTGCTCCGCCAGCCACTGTGCCCAACCGCGCAGCAGGCCCAACTGCACCCAGGCCAACACCAACTCCGCCCAGTCCCTACTGAATCGCTCCAGCCGGCTCCACAGGCCGTGCACCCCCTGACCCGCCCCTCGACATTGGCGGCACTCCAACATGGGCACGGCCAACTGCACTACCCCCGCCGGGGTCACCAACCCCGGCCGCCAATGCCCGTCCCGGTAAAACTGGCCTGGCGCCTGCACCCCACAGCGTCCACACACTCCCTCCGGGCTGCAGCTGGCTGGTGCGAATGCCCTCCCACCGGCTCCGACCTAACAAGTGATCTACCTGGCCGTCCAGAAGAGCGCTGAGCACTTGGCCCAAAGCGCGCGCATTATTCTCCCCCAACTGCTGGCGTACCCAGCTCACTACTTGTTCCTTAGGCAACTGCTGCTTGACTTGCTCCCATCGGGCTGCTATGGTTGCGGCTGCTTCCAACATGGCGCGGAATCACCCCTCCGGTTGAGATCTGCCCCTCACTCGGTGATTCTCCGCGCCATGTCCCCTTTCCCCCCCGCAAAACAAATCCTGAGAGTAGCGAACACTCTCGGTTTGCCTACCGCTCTGGACAAAACCCCTTTCCGCTGGTTATCATAGCCCCGCTAGGCAACGGGGGGACAGGGAACTCTAGCCCTGCTCTCCGGCGTTTGTCTCGTAGGTGGCCCGTCCCTGGCGGCGGGGCACACTCGGCCGTACCCATTGCATCGTGATTAGGAGGGGCACCGGCATGCCTCTGCTCAGGCAACTTCTGTTTCTGTTCGCGTTGATCAGTTTGGTCACTTTCGCGGCTCTGGGTCTGCGCGGCCTGCTCAGCACCCCGGCTTTGGCGCAGGGTTCCCCTGGCCCTGCCCCCGCGGCGGAGGAGCATGCCGGCCACGCTCATGAAGCCGGTGGTCCTGGCATGGGGGGAGGACCACCCATGCCCGATCTCAACCAGTCGCTGAAGGAAGCGAGTTCGGCGGACCTGACCACCAAGCAGCAGGGCATGACTAACTTGGGCACCATCTACGCCGTCACCACCGACGAGGCGCTGCAGGCAAGGCTGGAGGGGATCCTGCGCGAAACCGCTCTGCGGGGGGAGACCGCCGGCATCCGCCAGGCCGCGGTGAACGCGCTGGGCAATCGCCCGGCTCGCAACGGTCCGGCCCTGCTGCAGGCTACCTACGACCGAGATCCCGATGTGCAGACGGCCGCTATCGGAGCGCTGGCGATGGCTCCCCCCTCCCGCGAAACCGATGCCCGTCTGCAGCAGTTGGCTGCGTCCAGCGATCCGGCCGTGGTCAGCACCGCCGTGGGCACCCTGATGCGGCGGTACGGCAACCTCGGCGCCGAGGGCATCCCCCTCTTGGTGGCCGCTCTGGGACTCACACACGGCGATGCCAACAGCAACGCCGCCCTCCAGTTGCTCCAGATGCGGCGCCTGGGAGTGCCAGCACTGATGTCTGCCCTGGCCTCCAGTCCCAACGCCGCCGAGCGCCACGGCGCGGCTCTGGTCCTGGCTCTGGTCTGTGCGGGGAGGAGCGAACGCCAAGAGGCCTTTGCCGAAGCGGCTCAAGCGGAATGGAAGTTCAAGCAGGAGATTCCCGAGCCGGATCTGCGTCCCCTACCGGTCTTTGCCGATCGCTTGCTCCGCGATCCCGATCCGCTTGTGCGGGAGGTCTGTGCCCAGGGGCTGGGCTATCTGGGCACCGAGAAGGCGGCCCCCGCCCTGGCCCGGGCCCTGCTTTCCGACCCCGCCGACCAGGTCCGGACCTTCGCTGCCTCCGCGCTGGTGCTGACGCCTGGCACCGCCGCGCTTCCGGCGCTGCACAAGGCCGTGACCGCTGACAAGTCCCCCCGGGTCCGCCGCTTTGCTGCCGAGGCACTGGGCTGGACCGGCGATCCCCAGGCCGTGACCGCCCTGATGGCGGCCACTCGCGACCCCGACGCCAATGTGCGGCGACTGGCTGCGCTGCAGCTCGGTCGTCTCAGGTCGCAGCAGGCTCTCTCGTCCCTCACCGCCTTGTTCACCGACCCGGACGAGGATGTCCGCTGGGCTGCGGTCCGCGCCGTGGACGGCCTGCGCAACCGCGAGGCTGTTGACGCTCTGGTTATGGCCGCCCAGGATCCCTCGGTACTGGTTGCCCATGCCGCGCAGACCGCGCTGCAGAAGCTGGGGGAGGTCCGCCGGGCCGACACACATCTGAAGCAGCGGGGGTAGCCGTGCAAGTTCCTTGACGGCTTGGCGCCGCCTTCGCCTACGTAGCCCGCACGGCCTGGTCTGGGCCAGCAGGCCGATCCTGCCCGACCTCTTGCCGCTCCTCAATACGGGTGTTGTGGCAGCCTCTTTCTCGCTCTCCTGCCCCAGGAGGGGCCAGGTTAGGTGAGCTCTCCGCTTCCTACCTCGCCCGTACCAAGAACTTCTCCACCATCCGCGCCGGGTGGTATGACTCTTTGGCCTGGCGCAGCCCGGGCACGCCCACGTCTTGCTCTCGGTTGACGTACTCCCAGTTGGCCCACTCCTGCACCAGGAACTCCCGATTGATCACCTGAAAGGCCCCGTGCAGGTCCGGACTGGCCTTCTCGATGTGGATGACCACCGTGTCGCGGTTGAGCGGCTCCCCCAGCGTAAAGGCCTGCACTCGGTCGTGGATCACAATCGCTCCGCCCACCACGTGCAGCGCCTCTAGGTTGCCCAGCACCTCCTTCACCGCACGCGCTTCGGCCCGCAGGCTGCTATGCAGGTCGCAGTGCTTCTCGTCGCACCACAGGTCCTGGAGCTCCTGACAGGCCGGTGCCAGTTCCGGGGTGATCCGGCGGTACTCGTACCGGTACTTGCGCGCGAAGTTCCTCACGTGCAGGGCCTTGTCGCGGTAGCGGTCCTCGGGCAGGTCAATCAGGTCCCGAACCCGGTAGACATAGTCCCAATTGTCACGGTCGGTCTCGATCTCAAACTCTCCCACGGTCAGCCCCAGCCGGTCCAGACTGCCCTGGTCAATCCGCCGCAGCTTGGCGTCGTGTCCCTGCTCGGCCAGCAGGTCCAGGCAGCGCCGGACCTGCTCCACGCCCGCCCCCGGTCCCAGCGGTGGCAGCAGGAAGGAATCGGCCGGATCCGCCCGCCAGGAAAAGAGGCAGACCACCTCTCCGATCCGCGTGATCTTGACCTGGTACGCGTGCCGCCAGATATACAGATTGGTGAAGGTGAACTCTGAAGCCTGAGGCTGCAGCTCCCGGAAGAGGCCCTCCAGTACCGCCTGGTGGGAGCGGTCCAGGTCGGCGAGAGTGGGGAACAGGGGGATGGAGTCTAACATGGCGGCCTCCTCTCGCGGTGTCCGCACCTGGTCCCACTCACTCCCTGGCGCTAACCTCCAGCCGTCCGGCCACCTCCTCCAGCACCTGCATGTTTACCTTCGCCGCCTCGCGCAGACGCCCTTTCGCCGCCTCCCGCCCTGCCGCGCCGGCCTCCCGACCGCGCCACAGGTCCTCCACGGCCACCCGCAGCTTCAGCGAGGTCAGACTATTCAGCGGCAGGATCCTCTGCTCCGCCTGTCGGGCAAAGGCCGTCACCTTGGGGTCATAGGATAGCCCTAGCGCCGGCACGCCCTGGGCCGCAGCGAAGATCAGCCCGTGCAGGCGCATACTCACCACTAGCCCCAGCCTCCCGAACAGACTGAGCATTTCCGCGGGCGAGGTTGGCGCCTCCAGCACCGGCGGCGCCGTCATCGCCGTGGAGGACACTCGCCAGGCCAGTGCCCGATCCTCGGGCTGGAAGGGCAACAGCACGCAGCGCAGACCCAGCTGCTCCTGCAGGTAATCGCAGGTCTCGGCGGCCGCTTCCCATGGCTCTCGGCCGTGCCAGCCGCGCAGCACCAGGCCACACAGGGGCGCTTCCGGGTCCAGTCGCAGCGCCTGCAGGAGATTCCCGGCCACCGTCGGCGGCGCCGGCGCCAGCAGCAGGGCCAGGTCTGCCGCCTCGGTGATCTTCTCTCGGCTCACCCCCAGGCTATAGGCCAACTGCGCGGATTCCGAGTCGCGCAGCACTACGGCCTCCGCTCTCTCCAAGTAGCGCCTCACCAGCGGCCCCACGCCTGGGCCCCAGAGCGGCCCGATCCCCTGCCCTAGGATCACATAGGGTGTTCCCCGCTTCCGGGCCAACTCCAAGATGCTCAGGTAGTAGGCCAAGGAAAGCTGGGAGGTGACGTTCTGCAACAGCCCGCCTCCGCCGCTGATCAGCAGATCGGCCCGCCCCATCTCCTCCCACAGGGACAAAAGCGAGTCGCGGGCGCAGGCGGGCACTCCGTAGGTCATTTCCGTGGCCGAAGGGGAATGCGAAAGCACCACCGGCGTCCATCCGGGGTGACCAGCCGTCATTTCCTGCAGCAGGGCCGCCAGAATTGCCTCGTCGCCGAGGTTGCCGAAGCCGTAGTAACCGCTAATCAGAAGGCGCATGGGCCAGTGATTCCCCGCCGATCGCTGGTGTCCCTTCCCGGATCGTGGAACGTGGAGGGCAGATTGTGGATCGTGGCATGCCCCCGGGACGAGTGGCCAGACCGGCAGCGCCCAACTACCAATGACCTCTTCCCTTCCAGGTTCCACCTTCCGGATCGGCGATCCCCCTCCCGCGCCCGCGCGTTGACAAAGCCGGTAGTCCTGCCTATAATCCCTCCGGTTATTGGCTTGCCCGCAACCTCGGAGAAGGGGGATCTGCCTGATGAGGCGGAGCCTGCCGGCCCTAGCGTTTGTCGCCGCCTTCCTTGCACTACTGTCAGCCCACCCGCTGGCCGCCCAGGACGAGGGTGCCGCCTCCACCTACGTCCAGGGGTTGGCGGCCCTGCAGCAGGAGAATTACAGCGAGGCAGTCAAGCTCCTCGCCCAGGTCGTTGCCCAGGACGCCAATAACGAGCCCGCCTGGTTCAACCTGGGTGTAGCCCGCTTCAAGCTCAAGCCTCCGGACCTCCCCGGCGCGCTGGAGGCCTTCCGCAAGGCCTTGTCCCTAGCCGCTAATCGTCCCCGCACGCGCCTGTACATCGGTCGCATCTACGAAGCCCAGGGTGCCTACGCCGAGGCCATCAAGATGTACGCCGACGAAGTGCTGCGCACCTCGGGCGGTCACAAGAGCGAGGCTAGCGTCGCCCTCGGTCGCGTCCAGTACGCGGCGGGGCAGTACGCCGAAGCCGCGTTCTCGGAGAAGGCGGCGGTCACTGCCGAGCCCAAGTATGTAGAAGGCCTGTACTACCTGGGCCTGGCGCAGACAGCGCTCGAGCGGTATGCCGAAGCCATCAAGACCTTCCAGCAGGCCAAGGCCGTTTTGCAGGACTACGCCGACATGAAAGCCGGCCTGGGCCGCATGCGGCCGGAGCAACAGCGCGAACGGAAAGAGACGGAAGAGAAGCTGGCGCAAGAATACGGACGCGCCCAGGAGTTCGCCCAGGACCTGGGCCTGTGGCCCGCCCTCAACAAGGCCCTGGGAGAGGCTTACCTTGGTGACCGCCAGTACGACATGGCTCGCGTCTCGTATCGCGCTGCCCTGGACAAGAACCAGCTGGGCAATCCGGTGGACGCCGATGTCCAGGTCCGCCTGGCCCGCGCCTATCTGGCCGATGCCCGCAACCTCTTCGAGGCGCACAACCAGTTGTATACCTGTATCGCGGTAATGCGCTCCGCCGAGCAGGCCGTGGAAAAGGCCATCGAGCTGGATGCCAAGTCGGCCGCGGCTTTCGAGGTCCAGGGCGAAATCTACGCTTTCCAAGCCGCGACCTACAACTCCGATCCCAAGCAAAAAATTGTCTCTCACTCCTACAACGACGCCCTCAACGCCTTTGCCAAAGCCCTCCAGCTGCAGCCCGACAGCGTTGTGGCGCTGCTGGAGCGGGCCCGCGTCTACCTGGCTGTTGCGCAGGAGGAGATGCCCGGTAGCCAGAAGGCCAAGCAGGCCCTGGAGGCAGCCCGGGGCGACCTGCAGCAGGCCTTGACCCTCAAGCCCAACTCCCCGAGCGCCTATCTGACTCTTGCTCAGGTGGCGCTGGTCGAAGAGAAGTACGACCAGGCTCAGCAGTACGCCGAAAGAGCCATCAATCTAGACCCCAGGAACGCCTCCGCCTATAATGTTGCCGGCCTGATAGACTATCTGACGGGCCGACTGGCTGAGGCCGCCCGCTACTTCCGCCGCGGCTTGGAGCTCAACGACGCTGACCCGCAACTGCACTTCAACCTGGGTAACACCTTCTTCCAGATGCAGTCCTGGTATCTCGCGCTCCGGGAGTACCAGAAGGCTCTGGACCGCACTCCCACTCCTGCGGTAGCCAAGACCTCCTTCCAGCGCTCCTACATCCTGTACCAGATTGGTCTGGCCTACCACGAGACCGGACGCTACGACGCGGAAATCGCCGCGCTCAACGACTCGCTCGCGCTGGACGCGAGCTACTTTGATGCCTACATGCAGCTGGCCCGTGCCTATGCCTCCAAGCAGGAGTACCGGGGAGCGCAGCGCGCGCTGGAGCAGGCCCAGAGCCGGGCGGCGACCGACGCCGACAGCTCCCGCGCTTTTACGCTGAGCGGGCAGATCTATGAGATGGCCGGCGACCCTCACATGGCGGCCGTGGCCTACGCCAGCGCGATCCGCAAGGACGCGAATAACGTGGTAGCCAAGCAGGGCCTGGCGCGCTTGAGCGGACAGTAGAGCGGAGGCGTGAGTATCGTGCTTTTCATCTTCCGCGCCGGGCAGGAGGCCAGGCGGCTGCAGGCCCGGGGCGCCGTCGGGCGGACTGCGCCTCTGTTCCTACTCGGCCTCGCTTTGGCGGTGGCGCGGGCGGGCGCGGCGGACCTGCCTCCCGTTCCTGCCGCTGGCCCTGTACAGCTGCGCCTGGGCAACGGCTTGCGCCTGGTCTTCCAGAGCAATCCCGCCTCGCCGGTGGTGGCCCTCTGTGCCTTTGTGCACACCTCCGCGGCCCAGGAAACCTTCAACGGCGCCGGTGTGCGGCAGCTGCTCCAACTCATGGGCGAGCGTACCTTGGTGCGCCCCGACCAGGCGCCGGAAGACCAGCCACCTGTTATCCAGCTGGATTCCAGCCTTAGTCGCGACTATGTCGAGATGGTCGCGCTGTGTCTGCCCGAGGAGATAGAGCCGGTGCTCCAGCGATTGCGCTGGGCGCTGTTCGAGCCTTACCTCACCCAGGACAGTCTCCGCCAGGCACAGCAGCGCCTGCGGCTGGAGGTGATGGGCCGCCAGTCCCTGGCCCTCAATGTCGCGCTGGACGTCTTGGTCGCCCGCCTTTATCCCAACTGGCCGGGGTCCTGGCCCCTGGTCGGAACCGGCGGTGCCACCCTGGCGGAGCTGGACTACGTCCGGGGCTTCCATGCCCAGCACTATCTCGCCAACAACGCCCTGCTGGTCGTAGCCGGGCCCGTTGACTGGCAGGCGCTGCAGGCGCAGGTGGAGCGAGTCTTCGGCAATCTGCTGCCGGGCCGTCCGGAGCAACTCCTGCCCCCCCCGGTAGGGGCGGAGGCCCAGTCAGGCACCGTGGAACTGCAGATGCGGGGCTCGGAGGTGTCCGCCGTGGTCATGGGCGGCCGGGGCCCCAACCTAGTCGAAACCGACTACCCGGCCGCCTCGGTGCTGATGGCCATTCTGGGAACCGGCCGCGGCTCGCGGCTCTATCATCGCCTCCGCGAACAGCAGAACCTGTCGTACACCATCCAGGCCGGCGTAACCCCGTCGCAGGTCTGTCCCTATCTTTACGTGGCGGCGACCTGCGAGGCCAGTCAGATTTCAGCAGTTCGCCAGGCGCTGAGCGAAGAGTTGCGCAATCTGACTGAGCGCCCGCCCGAGGAGTCCGAGGTAGTGCGCGCTCGCCGCGCTCTGTGGGGGCAGTATCAACTCCAGCAGCAGGATAATGAGCAGCTGGCCCACTATCTGGGGCTGTTTGCCCTGCTCGACGAGGCGCAGGGCCCGGTCCGCTGGAGCTCCCTGCCTCTGCGCCTGGCCGCGGTACGCCCCGAGCAAGTCCAGGCCCAGGCTCGGCAGTGCTTCGCCGCGCCGGTAACGGTCGTGGTGCGCGGTCAGTCGCTGGCGAACTCTTGACCTCTCGGCATGCAACTGCGTTGTCCTATTGGTGTTAGTACATGCCGGCAGGGGAAGCCGGCGCGTCGGGGAGTCTCCCTCGGCCGTGTCGGGGCTGCCCCAGCCGGGGGCACGGAGGAGAGAATGGCATGATCAACACCCGCCTTGCCTGCGCGGCGTTGCTGCTTGTCCTGATCGGCATGGCCTTCCCGGCCCATGCCCAGCCTCCCGCCGCGGCCGGGGGCTGGACTTATCTGGTAGACTCCGAGCACACCGGCACCCTGCCGGAAGCCCTGCCTTTGCCTCTCATCCTGGTCTGGCGCTACGACACCGGCCAGGGCGGTGTCTCCGTCTCCACCCCCGCTCTGGACAACGAGCGCGTCTACTTCATAGCCCCCAAGCCGGCGCCCGGCGGGGGCGGCATGTTGCCCGGCGCGGGTATGCCTCCCATCATGCCCGGCCCCGGCATGCCTATGCCCACCCCCGCCGTCACCCAGCCTGCCGCCACGCCCGGCAAGTCAGTCCTCTACGCCGTGAGCCGCAAGACCGGCGCCTTGGTCTGGAAGCTTGACACCGATGTCGAGGTCACCTGCGGCCTGGCGGTCAGCGACGGCATCGTCTTCTTCGGGGCCTCCGATGGTCGGCTCTGGGCGGTGGACGCCGCCACCGGCAATAAGTCCTGGCGCTTCGAGGCCAAGCTCGCCATCCGCTCAGCTCCCCTGCTCAAGGACAATATGCTCTACTTCGGTTCCGACGACCACCGCATCTACGCTTACGATCTGGGCAACAAGACCCTGGCCTGGCAATTCGAAACCTCCGCTCCAGTGCAGAGCACGCCGGTCGTCTACCGCGATACTGTCTACGTCCCCTCCCAGGACGGCTATCTGTACGCCCTGCGTACCGATAACGGCACGGTGATCTGGCGCCAGGCGCTGTCTTCCAACCAGGTCTACTCCTCGCCTATGATCGAGCGCGACAAGGTGGTAGTCGCCGCCGGGCCCTATCTGATTGCCATGGACGCCCGCAGCGGCGACCGGCGCTGGGTCTTCACCGCCGGCGACCTTATCGTCGGCACCCCTACCGTCTCCGGACGCAACGTCTTCATCGGCTCTCGCGACGGGGTCATCTACGCCATCAACGACCTGACCGGTCGAGCGATCTGGCGCTTCCCCGGCGCCGAGGCCGGCCCGCCCGTCCAGAGTTCGATGCTCCTGGCCGGGGACGCGCTCTTGGTACGCCGGGGCAACCGCAACGTGCTCGCTCTCAACCAGAGCGACGGACAGCTGCTCTGGCAGTATACCCTTCCCGCCCTGCCCGAGGGCGTCGAACAGCAGCCGCTCGGCGAGGTGCCGGGCGGGGGATTCACCCCCGCCGGGCCGGGCATGGGAGGGATGCCGGGCGGAGGCAGCGTCCCCGCCGGCTATGAGCCCACCACCGGTTTGCCCTCTTACCGCACCGTGATGCGCTCCGGCGTGATCGTCCAGGGCGGCCAGGCCTTTCTGGTCGGCGACGACGGCGCCCTGTACGGATTCACTGCGCGGGCCCCCGATGCGCTCAAGCCCGAGGTTAAGCGGGGCACCCTGCAGGTCCAGGTCCAGCAGCAGCCCTACGCCTACCAGCTGCGGGCCGTTGCTGAGGGTGCTCTGACGCCTCCTCCCACCGAGGACGACGTCCTGCAAATCCCCGGCGCTCCGCCCATCTGGCTGCACGCCGAAATCCTCGACCCCGGCGCCGGCATCAACCCCGACGCGGTGCGGGTGCTCCTGGACGGCAAGCCCGCGGCCCCGGACCAACTCTACTTCGAGAGCGACAAGAGCGTCATCTGGTGGATCTATGATCCCATTGGCGTGGCCGCCACCAACTTGCCCAACGGCATGCACAAGGTCACCATCCAGGCCACCGACTGGGCCAACAACACCGGCGAGGCCTCCATCTACTTCCTAGTGGACAATTCCCTGAGCGCTCCCAAGGTCCCCGGCCAGGAGGAGCAGCAGCCGGGGATGATGCCGGGCGTGCCGGGAATGCCCGGCATGCCGGGGGCTCCCGGAGTGCCGGGCGCTGCCCCGCCTCCTCCGCCCCCGGCGATGATGCACTAGCGGTGGTCTCCGGAGGGTGGCGCCCGCCCCTGTTGCAGGGCGCGAGCTCCGTACTGCGCGGCAGTATGGAGCGCAGGCTTCCGGCTTACTTGCGAGCAGGAGCGACAACTTGTTGCCGCCCGGTGGTAGTTGTCGTGGTGATGCTCGCGCGCAAGGGCAGGATAGACCGCCCCCGCCCGGAGCCGGACGGGGGGCGCAAGAGAGAACCGGGCCGGTCCTGCCCGCTTTCTTCCCCCTTCGCCGGACCCTCCGCTCATCCAGTGGGAAGCAAACGCCTCCTGCCGCCGTCTTCTCCTATAACGCATCAACCTTCTCGCACGGCCCGCCGGCCTGCGCCTCAGCCTTCTCCGCTATCCTTGGGGAACCCCCGCGGGCTCCAGGTGTCTATCCTTGGACGCGGCGGTGCGAGGCCCCCGCTCTTCTGCACGGGCGAGGTCCGCAGCAGTTGACGCAAGTGAGAATCGTGAAGATGAAACCGTCCAGCCTGACCAGCCCCTTGCTCCTACTCACTATGGCCTTGGCGGTGTCCGCGCAGGCGCCCGCCGCGCCTGCGCCCGGGGGCCCGTCGCTCCCGCTGACGATGGCCTGGAAGTTTCAGAGTACGGAGAGCGGCTTCTCCGTCTCTACCCCGGCCGCGGATGCCGAGCGCGCCTACTATATCGCTCCCGCCCCGCCCGCCTTGCCCGCGCCGGGGGCCACACCGCGCACTGACCTGCCGGTGCAGCCTGCCCGTACCCGTATCGGCTCGACGGTCACCAACGCGATCCTCTACGCGGTGAACCGTGAGAACGGGGCTCAGGCGTGGAAACTGGAGGTCGGCTCCGCCGTCACCGGCGGCCTAGCGGTCGCTGACGGGCTGGTATACTTCGGTGCCGCCGATGGTAGCCTGTGGGCCGTGGAGGCAGCCACCGGCCACAAGGCCTGGCACTTGACCGCCAAAGCCGCCATTCGCTCCGCCCCGCTCATCACCGGCGGCGTGCTCTACTTCGGCTCCGACGATCACCTTGTCTACGCCTACGACCTGCAGGCTCAGACCTTCCTGTGGAGGTTCGAGACCGACGGCCCGGTGCAGAGTACTCCCGCCGTCTACGAAGACTCCGTCTACGTTGCCTCCCAGGACGGGTACCTCTACCGTCTCCGGGCGGCTGCAGGCACCATTATCTGGCGCCAGCCGCTGCCCTCTAAGCAGATCTATTCCTCGCCCTTGGTGACCTCAGGCCGGGTAGTCGTGGCGGCGGGCACCGATGTCGTGGCTCTCGACGCTCGCGACGGCAGCAGTTACTGGCAGTTCACTGCCGGCGCGCTGATTACAGGTACGCCAGCAGCCGCTGGCCGCCTGATTTTCGTAGGCAGCTACGACGGGGTAGTGTATGCCCTCACTGACCGGGACGGGCGCCCCGCGTGGCGCTACCCGGCTCAGGACGCCGGACCGGTAATCGCCTCCGCTCCGCTGACGCTGGGTGAATCGGTGCTGGTGCGCCGCGGCCCTCGGAATGTGGTGGCCCTGGCTCAGGATGATGGCCGCTTGCTCTGGGAGTATTCCTTGCCTGCTCCGCCGCTGACCAGTGCCTTCGGACGGGGTATGGGTGGCTTGCCGCTTCCCGGAGGCGGCGCGCCGGGGCCTGGGGGGATCATCGGCGTCGGAACAGGGGTCGGTGCCCCGGGTGCTCCCGGCGGCGCGGCCGCTCCCGCCGGTGTCCGGGGCCGATTCGGTGCGACCGCCGTAGCGCCTGAGCTGGGGGAAGCTGTCGAGCCCGTCTCCGTACAGAACCCCGGGGGCGGCTATGCCCTGCCGGGGCCGGGCCTCCCCGGGCAGCTCGGCGCTAGTGACGGAGGTGTGCCCGGCGCTCCTTCCGGGGTGCCGGGGCAATACACCCCCCAGCCGGTAACTGGTGAGCCTCAGTACGCTCCGCCGCCTCCCCCGCTGCCGCGTCGCGCCTATGGAGGGCGTCGCGGCTTCGGCCGTAGGGGGGGCTTTGGATTGGCCGGACGCGGCCGGCTGGGTGGGGGATTCGGCACCACCACTGTCGACGGCCGCCCCCTGATCGTCTACGACCTTGTCTCCGGATTACCCGAATACGAAACCGTGGTCCAGTCCGCTCCGCTCTCCGAAGGGGGGCAGCTCTTCCTGGCGGGCGACGATGGTGTCCTGTACGGCTTCAGCGCCCAAGGCTCCGACAGCGCCCCACCACAGATCACCACCGCCCTGCTGCAGATGCAGACCCGCGAGCAGATCTACGCCTTCCAGATGCAGGCTGTGCCCGCGGAATCCGTCACGTCGTTGCCCACGCCCGAGGAGGTACTCCGCTTGCCCGGTACCCCTCCCCTGTGGCTGCGTGTTGATGTCTCCGACTCCGGTAGCGGACTGGTCCCGGAGAAGCTGCAGGTCCTCCTGGACGAGAAGCCCATACCCAACGACCAGGTCTACTACGACTCCGAGGCAGGCCAGATCTACTGGGTCTACGATCCGACCGAGATACCCGTTCCCAACCTTCCTACCGGCATGCATGAGGTGACGATCCGCGCCTCCGACTGGGTCGGGAACAGCGCCGAGGCCATAGTCTGCTTCTATGTAGACAACGCTCTGAGCGCGCCGGCGGCCCCGGAGCAGGCGTCCACCGCGCCGGGTAGTCCAGGCGGCCGGGGCGGACCCGGCGGCGGCCCCCAGCGGAATTAGCGGCTACCTCAGGGCCGTAGCCACCGGCCCCTCGCCAGTCCCCGTGGGGGGCGGAGGGCGAGGCAAGGCCAGCCTCAATGACAGGCAACGCGGAAGGAATCCTCTCCCTCCAGGGCGAACCTTGGCCTCGGATCACCAGAGGCGCCCGGCCGCTGCTTCCCGGCCGGGGTAGCAGCGCCCCACGCCCAGGGTCAGACCGGGAGGGTCATGCCCATGGTTCGTGTCATTGTTACCGTCCTGGCTGTGCTGATCATCATCGCTTACGGCGCTCTGTTCCTGTCCTGGAACCAGCAGTCGGTCGCCGTCACCGGCTTCTCCTGGGCGGGGCAGGGTTGGGTGCAGGACCTGCCCCTGGGCGCCGTCATCCTCGGCGCCGTGCTGGTCGGGGCGATCGTTATGGCCGCCTTCGCCTTCGCTGCCTGGCAGGCCCAGTACAGTCGCAGCCAGGCCGCCCAGGCCAAGGTCGCCCTGGCTAAGAAGAAACTCGACGAACTAGTCGCCAAGGTCAAACAGCAACGTGAGAAGATTGCGCAGTTGGAGCAGGAGCTGAGCGCCCGGCCCACTCCTGCGGAGACCGAGGAGGCGCCGTCCTGCGCCGGATCCGGCGAGGACGAGGAAGACATCTAGCCCCTCACGCTCCACACAGCCCGACAGAGACCCGCCGCAAGAGGCCCCCGGCCTCTTGCCTCTTTTTGCGGGACCTTGTAGAGTGCGCCCTGTGTGCGCGGACGCCACGTCCTCGGCAGCGGGTCCGAACCTGGGAATCCACGGGAAGCGCCTTGCCCATGCTCACCGAAGAAGCCGAAGCCTGGCTCGTCCTCAACAGCGCCGGCCTCTCACCGGAGCGCCAACGCCTGCTGGTGGACAGCCTCGGCTCGGCCCACGCCGTGCTCTCGGCAACCGAAACGGACCTTTTGGAGATCCCCGGCGTTACGCACGATCAGGTCAGCCGCCTGAGTTCGGTGCGCGGCACGATTGACTTCGCTCGCCTGCGCAGTCTCTGCCTGGAGCAGGGCGTGCATCTGGTCAGTTACCGCGACGGGGAGTACCCGGAGTTGCTCGCCCAGATCCCCGACGCGCCTGCGCTGCTGTTTGTCCAGGGGCAGTTGACCCGTGACGACGATCTGGCCGTGGCCTTGGTGGGCACCCGCAAGGCGACGCCCTACGGGCTCAAGGTCGCCCGTCGGCTAGCCCATGACCTGGCCCGGCGCGGCTTCACGATTGTCAGCGGCCTCGCCCTGGGCATTGACGGCGAGGCCCACGAGGGCGCTCTGGAAGCCGGGGGCCGCTCGATTGCGGTTATGGCGACAGGGCCTGATATCACCTACCCGGCCGAGCACCGGGGCCTGCGCGAGCGTCTGGCCCAGTCGGGGGCCGTACTCACCGAGTGTTCCTTCGGCGCAGGGCCGACCCGATACGCCTTTCCCTCGCGCAACCGCCTCATCGCCGGCCTGTGCCGGGGGGTCATTGTAGTGGAGGCGCCGGTCAAGAGCGGCGCCCTCATCACTGCCCAGCACGCCGCCGATCAGGGCCGCGAGGTCTTCGCCGTACCGGGCAGCATCGAAAGCCCGACCAGTGCCGGCTGCCACCTGCTGCTGAAGGAGGGTGCGCACCTGGTGGAGGTGGCGGAAGATGTAGTGGAGGGGCTTGGCCTCATGCTGACGGCCGTTCCTACGCGCCCGGACCGCACGCGGCCGGAGCTCGCTGGCGAGGAGCAGCGCGTCTATGATGCGCTTACTCCGGAGCCCCAGCGCGTGGACCAACTGACCGAGCGCAGCGGTCTGGACCCCGCCCGCCTCAATGCTGCCCTCATGCTGCTGGAAGTCAAGGGCCTGGCCCGCCGCTTTGCTGGCGGCACTTACTGCCGCGTGCAGTAGACACCCTTTCACAGGTTGCCGACTGGCGACTGTCGCTTCTCGTTCCGAGGTGGCCCGCTGTGGCGAAAAAAGCCATCATCGTCGAATCCCCGACCAAGACTCGCACCCTAGGCCGCTTCCTGGGCAAAGAATACCTCCTGCTGGCCAGCAAGGGCCATGTGCGCGACCTGCCTCCGAAGGACCTGGCGGTGGACGTCGAGCATGACTTTGCGCCCCGGTACGAGGTCATCCCCCGCCAGCGCAAAACCCTCAAAGAACTCCGCCAGGCCCTGCAAGGCATAGACGAGGTCTATCTGGCCTCCGACCCCGACCGGGAGGGAGAGGCTATCGCCTGGCATCTGGCCCACGCCCTGGGCCTGTGCGACGCCAAGCGCATCGAGTTCAATGAGATCACCGAGCCCGCTGTACGCGAGGCGCTGCAGCACCCGCGTGAGATTGATATGCACCTGGTGGAGGCCCAGCAGGCCCGCCGCGTGCTGGATCGCCTGGTAGGCTATGAAATCAGCCCCCTGCTGTGGCGCTCCATCGGCCGCACCGCCTCAGGTGGCCTTAGCGCCGGACGGGTTCAGTCCGTCGCCCTGCGCCTCATCGTGGACCGCGAGCGGGAGATCCAGGTCTTCGTCCCTGAGGAGTACTGGTCTCTGCAAGCCACCCTCACTCCCGAGGACCGCCACCACCCCTTCACCGCCGATCTTAAGGAGAAGCACGGGGAGAAGATCCGAATCGGTAGTGAGGCCGAGGCTCAAGCCACGGTCGCCGATCTCGAGCAACAGGCCTATCGGGTGGGCAAGTTCGAAGAGAGTGACCGCCGCCGCAACCCCCAGCCCCCCTTTATCACCTCTACCCTGCAGCGCGCCGCTGCCTCTGAGCTGGGCTTCTCCGCGAGCAAAACCATGCGCGTGGCCCAGGCGCTCTACGAGGGCGTTGAGATTGACGGGGAGACCGTTGGCCTGATCACCTACATGCGCACCGACTCCACGCGGGTGGCCGCCCCTGCCCGACAACAGGCCGTGCGCTTAATCAATGAACGCTTCGGCGCAGACTACGTGGGCCCCGGTGTGCGCGGTAAGACTGCCAAAGGTGCTCAGGAAGCCCACGAATGCATTCGCCCCACCTCAGTCCTGCGCACGCCTGAGGCACTCACCTCCGCCCTGGACAGAGACCAGGCCCGCCTCTATGATCTCATCTGGCGCCGCTTCGTCGCCAGCCAGATGGCCCCGGCCCGCTATCACCAGCGCGGCGCCGACATCCTCGCCGGACCGTACCTGCTGCGCGCTACCAGTTCGGAGTTGGCCTTCCCGGGCTTCCTGGCCGTACTGCCCGATAAGGACAAAGAAGACGCCAATCAAGTCCCGCCCTTGACGGTGGACCAGCCCCTGCACCTGCTGGGTCTCAAGCCGGAGCAGCATTTCACGCAGCCTCCGCCCCGCTACAACGAGGCCTCTCTCGTCCAGGCTCTGGAGGAGAAAGGTATTGGCCGCCCCAGTACCTATGCCCCCACCATCGAGACCTTGCGCACCCGCGAATACGTGCGTATGGAGAAGCGCAACTTCGTCCCCACCCGTCTAGGGCTGGCCGTCTGCGATTACCTGATGGATCACTTCCCCGGCATCATGGACGTAGAGTTCACGGCTCGCATGGAGCAGGACCTGGACACCGTCGAACAGGGCGAGCAGGACTGGGTAGCCCTGCTACGAGGTTTCTACGCCCCCCTGCAGGAGCGCCTGGCCGCGGTGAAGGCAGCCGGCGACGTCTTCTTGGAAGGCGAGACCTGCCCCGATTGCGGTGGCCGGCTGCGCATCCGCTACTCCGCGTATGGCAAATTTGCCGGTTGTGAGAACTATCCCACCTGTCCGTACAAGCGCGACCTCTCCGGCCTGCCGCAGACTGAGTCTTCCGAGCCAGAGGCCCTGGACGATCCCTGCCCTGAGTGCGGCGGTCGGCTGCTGCTGCGCGAATCGCGCTTCGGCAAGTTCGCCGGCTGCGAGAACTACCCGCAGTGCAAGTACACGCACGACCTCTCCGATCGGCCGCGGCGGGCCGCCCCGAAGGAACTGGAGGAGAAGTGCCCCCAGTGCGGCGCGCCTCTGGTAGAGCGCCGCAGCAAGCGCGGCCCCTTTGTGGGCTGCGGCGCCTATCCTCAGTGCCGGTACATCCAGGGCTCCTCCGGCTCGCGGGCAAAATCCGTGCCTACTGATCTGCCCTGCGAGCGCTGTGGTAAGTCTCTGGTGCTCCGCCACAGCCGCCGTGGCCCCTTCCTGGGCTGTTCCGGCTACCCCAAGTGCCGCTTCACCCGCGAGCCCACGCCGGAGGAACGGACCGTCCTGCTTGTCCCAGCAGGGCAGCCTGAGACGGAGGGAGAATAGGGGCATATGGACAGCCTCGCCCCCCAGCCCCCCCGTCCTGCTGGAGAGTACGGGTCAAGAGCGAACGGCACACAGGCCATTGCTCCCCTGCCGGACTCGCCGACCACTGAGGCCGTTCGTCCCCTAGATTCCCTCCTTCTCCCCGCTGCTGTGTTCTTGACAACCTTCAGTTGCCTCGTCTTTGAGGTGGCCCTCACTCGCGCTTTCTCGGTACTGCTTCGCTATCACTACGTCTTCCTGGCCGTGTCGTTGGCCATTTGCGGCATCGGCCTGGGCGGCCTGCTCGATTACCTGCTGCGTGAGCGCTATGCGACCTGGCGCAGCGCCCGCGGTCGGTTGGCCTTGCCGCTGGTGGCTCTCGCTCTGCTCTACCCCGCTGCCGTACTCTTGCTCTTTGCCACCTCTCTCTCCGCGTACCTAACCAATGTCTGGGTCCTGACCGCCGTGTGCTTGCCGCCCTTCGTCTGCGTAGGCATCTTCGTCAGCCACGTCTTCGCCCGCTACAGCGCCGGCAGCGGCTATCTCTACTTCGCCGACCTCACCGGCGCTGCTCTGGGTGCCATCGGCGTTATCGCACTCCTACAACTGGTGGGGGGGATCAACGCCGCCCCCGTCTGTGGTCTGCTGGCGGCGTTGGCGGCAGTGCTGGTAGCGGTTTGGGCCCGGCGGCTGGCAGTGGGCCTCGCCGGGGTGATCTTGCTCCTGCTCCTGGGGGTCTTCCTGCAGCAGAACCTTTCCCGCCGCCTGGTAGATCTCCCCTATCTCACCCCCAGCAATCACCCCGATATCAAGCCTCTGTACCAGGACCTGGGCGACAAGCGGCATCCGGCGCGCATCGTCGCCAGCGTCTGGAACGCCTTCGCCCGCACCGATGTGGTGCAGTACGCCCGTCCTGACGGTACCTATCATCCCGACGATGATCGCCTGGTCTTCACCGACGGGGAAGTGCCCACCAACATGATCCGCTTTGCCGGTGATCTGGGGCAGTTCGCTGCGGACTACCGTGCCTTCCTGGGGTTCTATCCTTTCCGCGCCTTCCGCCCTCAGCGCGTCATGCTCATCGGCCCCGGGGCCGGCCTGGACGTCCTCCTGGCACTCTCGGTAGGGGCCAAAGAGATTGACGGCGCCGAACTCAACCCTTCGATTCCCCAGTTGGTTCGCGCGGCCCGCGACTTCTGCGGGCCGGTGTACGACTACGCCAATGTGCATATCAAAGTCGCCGAAGGCCGCAGCTACCTGGCCCGTTCGGACAAGCAGTACGATCTCATCTACATGGCCCTCACCAAGACGGCCACTACCGCCTCGCACTCCATGGCCCTCACCGAGAGCTACGCCAACACGACGGAGGCCTTCCAGGAGTACTACCGCCGCCTGAGCGAGGGGGGAGCCCTGGCCTTCATCTGTCAGCAGCGCCCCATCCTCATGCGCGCCTTTGCCACCGCCTGGCTGGCTGTACAACGCGAGGCCAAAGTCAACTCCGTGGAGGCGGCACGCTACCTCGCCGTCGCCGATGTCGGGCTAGCCGCGCCCATCGCCGGGCCGTACCGTCATCTACTGATCATGACCAAGCGCCCGCTGACTCCTGAGCGCTCTCGCCAGTTGGCGCGCTGGGCCACAGCCTGGGGCCAGGAGCCGGCTTTCTTCCCCGGCGCCTTCGAGCAGTTCCCCTTCTCTGAGACTCGCAAGCGCGAGATGACTCCGGAGCAGTTCGTGGCCGGGGTCAACCGTGCCGCGCTGCTGCCGCCGGGGGTTCGCCTCAACTTCGCGCCCTGTCCCGACGACCGGCCCTTTGTAGTGGACCTCACTTTCGGCGTCCCCCGCCAGCTCTACAGTCTAGTCCTCGCGGCTCTGCTGCTGGTCGTCGTGCTCTCGATCTTCGCCTGGCCCACGGTCAAGGCTCGGCAGGATTGCGCCCTGGGAACCTTCAGTTCCCAGATCGTCTACTTCTCTCTGCTCGGGGCCGGTTTCATGCTCATCGAGGTGGCCCTCATCCAGAAGCTCATCCTGTATTTGGGTTACCCGGTCCTCTCTCTCTCCGTCATTCTCTTTGCCCTGCTTCTTGGGGGGAGCCTAGGCAGTCTCTACAGTCAGCGCTGGCCCACCGCCGCGCTACCCCGTCTGCTGCTGATCGCGGGAGGCCTGATCCTGATCTGGGGCGTTATCCTTCTCACGACTATTCCGGCGATCATGACCGGGACTTTGCGTCTGGGGATTGAAGTGCGCAGTCTGCTAACCATGTTGCTCTTGCTGCCGCTGGCGGGTGGTCTGGGTGTGATGTTCCCCAGCGGCCTCCGCCTGATGGCGCGTGCCGACGCCGGCGCAGTCCCCTGGATGTGGGGTGTCAACGGCCTCACCTCCGTAGTCGGCTCGGTGTTGGCCATGATTCTGGCCAAGTTCTGGGGCTTTTCCACGGTCCTGCTGGTGGGCCTGGCCTGCTATCTCCTGGTTCTGGGCCTGGTCCGTGCCGGCTGGGCCTTCCCGGCCGGGGCCGGCCGGAGCAGCGACTAATGGCGATTTCGGCGCTGTGAGGCGCGGGGTTTGTGCCGTGCTCTCGCGCACGGACTAGTCGCGAGCCGATGAGGAGGGGGCGGCCAGGTCCCTCGCCCACGGGGCTTGCCGAAGAGCGCTAGACCGAGTCTCTCCGAGCCGTGGTGACCTTACCTTTCCATGTTTGCCGCTAGCGAACAGGAACTCAAAGACGAACGTGCGCGTCAGCAGGTCGAGCAGGGCTTGCGCGCCCTGGAGCAGTGGACCGAACGCATGTGCCGACGCCTGCGCCTGACCCGGCCGGTGCGGGAGGTTGGGGAGGCGGTTTGGCGCAAGGCTCGCCGCTCCCGCCGCTATGGCCTGGTCTCTCGCCATACCGAGACTCAATCGCGGGTCCTGCGCTGTATGATCCTTCTGGCGCTGGCTTCGGATCCGGCCCTGACCGCCCGCGCCGGCGACCTGGCCCGCTACTACAGCCGCAACTACGCCTGGGAGTGGCTGACCAACGCCGTCACCTCCGGGCCTCGGGATCTCGCCCGTGACATGATCTTGCGCGCCGGCGACTCCCAGTGGGGCGAAGCGCCCCTGGCCGGCGCTCTATCCTACGTGCTCTTCCACCACGCCGAGGTTCATTTGCAGCACCTCTCCAGCTACAGTGAAGCTTACACGCGTGCCTTGCGTCTGGACGCGGGCGGCTTCTTCCGGGACCAGGCCTCCCGCCTGCGTCTGCGCCTGGGACTGGTCCTGCAGAACGAGAAGCGCGAAGCCGCCCTCCAGCGTCTGGAAAGTCGCGACTGACCGCTTTACACCCGCTTCCGAATCCGGCATAATCAGGAGGCAGCGTACACAGTCTTACCCGTGCGGAGGATTTGCTCGTGCCCAGTCGGCGGCGCCGGTGTCGGGTTGCTCTGTTCAGTACAGTTCTTCTCGCAGGTGTAAGCCTGGTCGGGGCGGATACCTCTCCCCAGGCCACTGCCGATCCGCCGGTCTCGCCCTTCCTCATCCGCGAGGGGCCCCTGGCCGAGCAGATCGTCCGCGGCGTGGAACTCAAGCCCGCGCTAATCTTCCATCTTCCCGGTCCCGACGAGGAGTTCACCGAGGGTCGCGAGACCACCATCCGCTGGCTGACCATCGGCCCCGTGCGCACTGTCCGCCTCTTCTACTACGGAGACTTCACCCGCCTGGGCGGCCGCTCGCGGGGTAGCTTCGCCAAGGTCATCGCCGAGAAGGTCCCCAACAACGGCGAGTACACCTGGACCGTTCCCTGGATAGACGCCTCCGGCTTCGTGCTCCGCTTGGCCGGCTTCGACGAGCACGGCCGCATGGTCGCCGAGACCGAGCGCGGCGTTGGCTTCCGCCCCCGCGAGGCGGCCGGGATCACCGGCACTTTCATCGTAGTGAGCAAAGCCCGCCAGCGCCTGTGGTACTACCGCGATGACCGCCTCAAGTGGATCAGCATCGTGTCCACGGCGCGCTCTCCCTACAGCACCCCCGACATGAGCCCCGGCTCCGGCGGACGGCGGGGCTCCATGGGCCGCGTCTTCTACAAGGCCCCGGACGCCTTCAGCCGCATGTACCAGGTGCACATGCTCTGGTGGATGGCCATCACCAGCTCCGGCAGTCACGGCATCCACGCCACCAGTCCGGGGTTCTACGGCTACCTTGGTGGCCCGGCCTCCCACGGCTGCATCCGCCAGCACCGTGCCGATGCCCGCGAGCTGTACAGCATGGTCAGCGTCGGCACGCCGGTGTACGTGGATTAGTGGCGAGTGGTGAATGGCGAGTGGTGAGTGGTGAAACGACCGCGCACTTTAGATTGTGAATCGCAGGTCGGAGACAGGCAGGTTTTCTGCGTACACGCCGGGGGGAAGGGGGCAGCAGCCATGAGAGCAACAGGATGGAATAACGGAGGCCCTAACAACGAGACCGGAGCCGGATATGGGCTCAGGGTGACCCACGCAGACCGGGACAGGTACTTCGATCGAGCCCGGACCGAGGTGGTACTGCGGCTCGATCCGGACAATGAAATCGTGGTGCGGATCAGCCCTTCCTTTTGGCGAGGGTGCTCCGAACTGCGCTCACAGCATATCGGACGCTGGCTGCTTGACCACGGGCTCGCGCCTTGGCCAGAGGGCTGTCCGCCGATAGTGCAGCTGGAGCCCGTCGGGCCGGCAGCCTTCATACTCCGAGAGGCTTATGCCTTGCCGCGTTGAGAGCAATTACTCACGCTCGCACAGACACGGAACCAAACGTCCAGGCCAACGATCGGCCCTCGTTCACACAAACGGGACGTGCCGTGTTTGCGTTTCCGTATGAGCTTCAGTAATGTCGGAGGCGAGCGGCATGGAATGCCCGGTGTGCGGCTACGCGATGAGTGCCTTTGACATCGAGTGCCCTCGGTGCAAGAGGATCACCCGGCAACTGCGTAACCAGTTAGGTTAAGCGCCAAGCGCGCAACCGGAGCGCCCACCGCTAGCAACAGACCGTCCACCTCTTGCTGCCTCACCTTTACCCGCCGCTCAGCGACCGCCCGCCGCTCCGTCTTCTTCGGGGGCCACGCTGGCCACCTGTCCTGACTGTGGGGGCCAGGTGAGTGAAAAGGCCGACAACTGCCCGTATTGTGGGCATGTTTTCCGGCGACCGATGAGCGCAGGGCGAAGCTGCTTCAACTGGGGATGTGGATGTCTGATAGTGGGTCTGATAGTGTCAGGGCTCTTTCTTGCTCTGTGGTTTAGCATTCCGTTCCTTGGGCCAAAATGAGCTGCGCGGACGTGTGCTCACAGCCGCTGCGGGGTGACATCCCGTAGCTCGCTACTTCCTTAGGAGTCTGGTATGGCATCCTTACCCCAACTCAAAGTCGGTCAAGCCGGGGTGGCGCGTTTCGGCGCCCACCGCCGGCACACCATGCGGGAGACCGGTCTCTTTGATCTGCTCGCCGTCTATGACTACGTCCCCGCGCACTTGACTCAGGCCGCCGCCGAGGAGAACGCCGCTCCCTGCGGCAGCTACGAGGAACTCCTCGACTTCCCCGGCCTGGAGGGCATCGTCATCTCCACCGGCGCCAAGTTCCACGCCGAGCAGGTAATCGCCGCCGCCGAGCGCGGCCTGCACGTCTTCGTGGAGAAGCCCCTCTGCTCCACGCCGGAGGAACTCCACGCCCTGCTCGCCTGCCGCGAGCGCACTGGCGTGGTCATCGGCGTCGGCCATACCGACCACAGCGCCTCCCCGGTTTCCCGCACCATTAAGCGGCTGATTGACTCCGGTGAGCTGGGCGCTGTCGTGGCTGTGGAGGAGACTACTGCCCACAACGGCGGGATGCTGATGAAGCCCACCGAGTGGCGCGCCGATCCGGCCAAGAATCCCGGCGGGATGCTCTTCCAGTGCGGCGTGCACTCCCTGCACGAGCTCATGTTCTACTTCGGCGCCATTCGCGAGGTGGCGTGCTTCATGCGCTACGACGTGCACACCTCCGCCACCGCCGATGCTGCCGTTTGCCTACTGCGCTTCTCCAGCGGCCTGATCGGCACGCTCAACGCCTACCACATCACGCCTTACCGGCACACCTTCAACGTCCTGGGCACCAAGGCCAATCTCTACCGCCGCAACCAGCACTTCCAGGAGGGCCTGCACCTGGACCTGCAGGTCACCCACCTCGACGGAAAGTACGAGCCGCTGGTGCCGGTGCCCCTGGACCCCGGTGGCCCCCCGCACGGGGAGTTGCGGAGTTGGTTCAGCGGCATCCGCGAAGGCACGCCGGTCTACCCGGACCTGCTGGACGGGGCCCGTGCGGTCGCGGTTGTCTTCGCCGCCGACCAATCAGCGCAGTCGGGCGGCGTCCCTGTGTCGGTACCCGAAGAACTAGTCTGACGCACAGAGCGGAGGAGCCGGTCGGGTTGCGGCCACGTAGCGGTCGCAGGGAGGCCGGCCGCTCCCCCCTCACGAAAGGATCCCCTATGCCGACCACAAACCCCACCCTCCACGTCGCCGCCGGTCAGATCGTCTCTACACCCGGAGACATTGCTGGCAATCTCGCTCAGGTCGCCGACCTGAGTCGCCAGGCGGCTCGCGCCGGTGCCCGCCTGATTCTCTTTGGCGAGGGCGCCCTCACCGGCTACCTGCTCACGCCAGAAATCCTGCCTCTCGCCCTGACCAAAGACGGCCCGACCGCGCAGCAGCTTCTCCGCCTCGCTAGCAAGCACGACCTCGTCATCGTCGCCGGAACCCTCGAGCGGGCCGGAAAGAAGCTGCACATGAGCGCCTTTGTCGCCTACCCCGACGGGCGGCTGCTGGTGCAGCGCAAGCACCGGCTCACCCCCACCGAGCTCAACGCCGGCCTCACCCCTGGCCCGGAGAAGCGCACCGTGTTCAGCGTGGACGGCGTCAAGTGCGCCATCTGCATCTGCGCCGACTCCGGGATTGACGACATCTACAACAAGCTGGCCGGACAGGGCGTGCAACTCTCACTGCATCCCACGGCCGGCGGCGGCGGGCGCAAGTTCATGAAGCACGCCAGCGACCTGGAGGACCCCCGCCGGCGCAAGTCCTACCTGCGCGATATGGAGAAGGTTTGCTTCATGGGCGGGGCGATAGAGGTCTGCGTCAAGCATCGCCTGTGCATGATCGCCTGCAACCTCTCCGGCGACGACGGGGTGGGCAACTACCATCCCGGCCATGCGGCCATCGTGGACAGCGGAGGAAAGACGGTGGGGCTGATTCCCGGCGAGTACGTGGTGGAGTACCTGCGTCCCCAACTGATTCACGGCGAGATCGCAGTTAGCAAGCCCCGGAGGGCCTAGCCGCGCCCCAGCCCTCTGTGGAGGGGGCCGGGGGGTGAGTCACCCCCCTATATATGGTATAATCAGTATACTATGTCTGTCGCCCTTGACACAACCGTCCTCTTTCTCGACCTCGACCGCACCCTCTACCCGCCTCACGCCGGCCTGCAGGAGGCCGGGGACGTCCTGCTGACCGCATACGTCGCCCGCACGCTTGGCCTGACCGAGGACGCGGCCCATGCCCTGCGCCGCCGCCTCTGGGCGGAGCACGGGACCAGCGCCCGGGGCCTGGAGGTGGAGTACGGCCTTCCCCAGGCCCAGACCTACGCCAACTGCATCGAATTGCTCAACCCCCACGACTTCGTTCAGCCCCGGCCCGAGGTCGCGGCCATGCTGGCCTCGCTGCCCTATCCGGCCTGGGTCTGCACCAACTCCACGGCGCTCTATGCGGGCCGGGTGCTGCGGGCGCTGGGCCTGGAGGACTGCTTCGCGGGGATCATTACCGTGGAGACGATGAGCTGGCGGGCCAAGCCCGCGCCGGAAGCTTTCCGCGCGGCGCTGGCCCACGCCGGAGCCCGGCCCGAAGAGGTCGTCTTCGTGGATGACGCGATCCTCAACGTGCGCGGCGCACACGAGTGCGGCCTGACCGCGGTCCTGTGTCACCCTCAACCGCAGGAGCCCTGGCACCTGCACATCCGGGACATCCTGGAGCTGCCGGACTTGCTCGACGGGAGCGGGGCAGCGACTCGGTGCTCATCCCGCCGCACAGAACCGCAAGCTGAACAGGTCCGCATCTTGCAGCAGAAACCGCAGCCGCACTGGGCGACCGGCCAGGGGTGAGAGGTCGCCCCCCCTCCACCTCACCGGCACATCCAGAGCATCGCCGTACCACGGCTCCATATCCGTCGCCGCAAAGCCTGCCTGGACGCGCCCCTGCTCATCCTGGATCTCAACCCGCACCATGCCCGCTGCCGAGGTGGAGGCATTGAGCCGCAGTTGCGTGCCCTCGAATAGAAGTGGCCTGGTGAGCAGCTCCCCTCCCCGGTAGCCCGCCCGCACCGAGACGAATCCCCAGGGCCTCACCGCCAGTCGCCGCAGCCGTGTGGGGACCCCGGCGTGCCGGTAGTGTTCGGAGATGTACAGAGACCACTCCGTAGCCGAGGTCTCCGCCAGACCCCATACGGGGTAGTTGTTTCGCTCTGTCCAGTTCAGCGGATCCGGTCCCGGCCGCACCCAGGCCTCACGATGGCGCACCCAGTGCACGCCATCCCGACTGCTCATGAACAGCGCATCGTTGACGCCTTCGTAGGCATGTTCCGGGTCCGGCTTGCGCTCGGGGACGTAGCGGTTGGGGAACCCCAGGTAGATGTGCTCCGCGCCCGGGCAGGGCAGAACCGCGTTGGTGTACATGTGGATGGAGCTATCCCCGTCGACGTACTCTAGCTGCTCCGGCTCCGACCAGTGCAGAAAATCGGGGGAGGTGGCGTGCTGAATGGCGCGAATGGGGCGAGCGTTGCTAAAGTCCCACTCCTTCAGCACCCGCCCGGTATCGAGGTCGTGCCAACTACGGGTATAGCAGCGGTAGCATCCGACCACGCCATCCCAGAAGGCTGTGTTGACGGTGTCGAACTGTCCGGGAAGGTCGAGTGGCGCGTCCTGCATCGGCGCCCAGTGGAGCCCATCGGGGGAAGCCATGGCGTAAGCTCGACAGGCGCGGGCCGTGATCCCCTTGAGCCGCTGCTCGGGAGCGCAAGCGGGATTGTCATCAGCAAAGGGCGGCGGCACGTTGGGGAAGCCGCCGACTTGCAGGATGTTGTTCCGCGTTGACCCCTGGAACTCGCAAAGCCCCAGTTCCGGGCGGGAGAAGCTGAGCCCGTCTGTACTCTCCGCCAGCGCCAACACGTAGGTATCTTCTTCCCGGTTCCAGTCCAAGATGCCGGCGCGGTAGTAAAGACGCCACCGGCCCTCCCAGGCCAACACGCGGTCAGGGAAGGCTACGCAGTCCTCCCAGGGCGCGTCCGTAGTGAAGGCCACCTCCCGCCGCTCCGGCTGGTGCAGGTGCAGGCGGCAGTCTCGTATCTCGGCGATCAGCCAATCGTCAACAAACAGCTCCCGACGCGCACCAAGGGTAAGTGTTGGAGTGGTCATCACATCAGCTCGCGAGGCAGGTAGGACTGGGGGACCACGCACACGATAAGTCTCAGACGTGTGACCGTCCTGCCAGGCCGGGAATCTGACCTACGAGGAGGGCTCCTCATCTTCTGCAGCCGGTCTGTGCCGCCGCGACAGGTTCACGACCTCCCCTACCTGACTGTTGGGGATAAAGATCGGCGTCCCCTCGTCGTCCACCAGGTGCGTCCAGCGCAGTTGCACCTCCTGCACTACGCCTTCGCGCTCGCCCAGGCGCACCCGCTCTCCGCGCGTGTACAGGTGATCGTACAGAATCAGGTACCCGTGGGCCAGATCCCGTAGCGGCCGCCAGAAGACCACCAGCACCGCCACGACCAGTGCCGCGCCGACCGGGATGAGCTCCGCTCCCGTCTGCAGCCGGAAGATGCGCAGGATCATCAGAATGGCGATGACGTAGAGCACCGCCCGGCTACAGGTCAGCGGCACCGCCAGCAGCAGACGCCGTCGCTGTACCCGCACCGGCGCGGGCGCCCCGGCGTCCCGTAGCAACACCGGCCGCAGCCGCCGCAGGATCCACTGCCGCATCAGGTAGACCAGCCCCTCAAAGACCGCCGCCACCAGGATGGCCCGGATCAACTGCCCCGGCAGCGCCCCCAGCCAGATTCGCTGCACATACGCCACAAAGGTGCTCAGGCTACCGCTCATCACTTGCCTCCTCCGGCGATCCGCCGCCGTACTCCTCCTCCGGCAGGTCTAGACCACCCCTGACCTCCCCCCAGCCCCGCGCCGGAAATTCCCACATGCTCATTCGCTCTCGCGCCCGCTCTTCCTCCTCCAGTCGTCGCCGGATCTCCCGCGACCGCCGCAGTCGTTGGGCTACCAGCAGTAGGAACAGGACCACGATCCCGGCCCAGATCAGGATTGTCCCCACCTCCTGGTTGCTGCGACCCAGGTACTCCAGCAGCACATGCCGCCGCCACTGCTCCGCGAAAGCCTCCGGCGTCAGGTTGTAGGCCCGCAGGAGCGCCCGCTCCACGTCTCCCACCCGTCCGAGCTGCCGCAGGAACGGCCCCAGGCCCCGCGCCGGCTCCAGGTGTGCCAGAAACTCCACCAGCGTGTATGACTCCGCGTAGGCCAGGCTGACCTGCTCCGGGGTCCCGCTGAAGGCCCGGTCCAGCTCCCGCAGCGGAATCAGCTGCCCCCGGTTGACTGCGTCCGTCAGCAGCATCCGGTCGGTCGGCGAGAAGTCCTCCGCCGCGTACTTGGCCAGACCCTCGTGCAGCCACCGCGGCGGATTCGCCCCGGTCTCCGCCACCTTGTCCTGCAGCAGGATATGCATCAGTTCGTGCACGACCAGCCGTCGTAGCGGCTCCCCGCTCAGCGGCTGCAGCACGATCCGGCGCTGTTCGGGAAAGGCCTCCCCCAGCACCAGATTCGGATCGGAGCCACCCGTCAGCCGCCGGAACTCCTTGGCGGTCCGGGCCAGGTGGATGTCTATGCGCTCTCCGGGCGGCAGATCGAGGGCCTGCCGCAGGCGAGGAAGAGCTGCCTGGGCAGCCGCCGCGGTTTGGTCCGCTTGCACCTGCAGCTGCGGCCAGTAGTGCAGGCGATAGTCAATCCCCACCAGCTCTACCGGCCGCTCCTGCGCCCCGGCCAGGCCGGCACCCAGCACCAGCGACGTCATCACGCCAAACAGCGATCTTCGGTTCAGTATCATCGGGTTCCGGGGTTCGTCTGCCCCGCGGGTAACGAGGATCGGGTAAGCGCGGCAGGCCCGCGCCCTGCAGAGTGGCACACCGGCGGGACGCCAGTGCCCCAGGGACAGCCTCAGTGGCACCGGGTGCGATCCCGGACTTCGTCAAGTAGGCCGCGGTTGGCAACGTCCAGAAATCCATAGGCGACGTACAGGCGATTGGTCGGCTCGCAGTGCCAGATATTGGCCACCAACTGGTCGGCATAGACTCGACGGGCTATATGGCGGCCCAGGCGCACGATCAGGCCAAAGGGCTGGTGACTCTGGCCGGTGACGCGCAGGGCCTCGTGGCCGCGGAAGGCGGTGGGTTCTCCGGAGGGATGGAAGGACTGCCACTGCTTCTGGAACTGGCGACGAGCCCAGGCCTCCAGAGAACCGCCGCCGCGGGCTACCTGGGCCATACCCCAGCGGGCCACGACCAGGCGCTCCATGTCGCGCTTGAAGGAGAGCTCGGTCAGACCGGCGCGGAGACTGACCCCGGCCTGCTCGAAGTCGCGGGGGACCTCCGTGTGCAGGTCATAGAGGGCCCAGGTGGTCCAGTCGCCGCGGGGGTGGTCCTCGATCCCCGAGAGCAGGCGGACGGCCCGGCTCTCCAAATCCTTCTCATCGGGCCGGCCCAGGGCCTGCGCGAGGACGACGCGGCCGCAACCCTTGCAGTACCAGGCCACCCCGAAGCCAGCCTGCTTGCCCTGCCAGCTGAAGGCGCGCATGTCGTCCTTGCCGATCTTGCGCTTGCTGAGGAAGCGGGCTTCGGCGTCCACCTCCACGGGCTGGGGCTGCTTCTTGTCGCGTTGGAGGGAGTGGAGGTAGCGTTGGACGGTGCGGCTCAGATCCGGGGCGCCCTTGGGCTCACTCCAGCGGATTTCCAGGCGGGGCAAGTCGGAGCCGTCCAGACGCAAGTAGCCCTCGGTCTTGTCGCCGCTGACCGCGCCCACGGTCCATTCGGCCGGGACGGTGAGGGTCAGGCCCTGCCAGCCAATGAGCTGGTCGGAAGAGGACGTAGATACGGATGACATGAGGTTGGTGCCGGGCCCCGGGCGCGCAGCCGTTCCTCCCGGCAGCTAGAACGCGATCTTGTGGCGCCGCATGTAGACGCTCTCGACGATGCCGATCCCCGCGCAGTTGGCGAGCATGGCACTGCCACCGTAGGACAGGAAGGGCAGAGGGAGGCCCTTGACGGGCATCATACCTAGAGCCATGCCGACGCTAACCAGGATCTGAAGGATGAACATGGCCCCGACGCCTACAGCCAGGGCCCGGCCGCCGGGGTCCTTGGCTTCGGCAGCCGTGGCAAAGCAGCGCCAGACCAGCAGCCCGAGCAGGGCGAGCAGAATGACACTGCCCAGGAAGCCGAGCTCCTCGCCCACTACCGCAAAGATGAAATCGGTCTCCTGCTCGGGGATGAAGGCGAGATTGCTCTGGGTGCCCTGAAAGAGGCCTTTGCCGAAGAAATGGCCGGAGCCGATGGCGATAAGTGATTGATTGAGGTTCCAGCCGGCGCCCAGGCGCTCGGCGGAGGGATCAATGAAGACGAGGATACGCTTCTTCTGGTAGTCGTGCAGCAGGTTGGTGTGCCAGGCCGCGGTGAGCGACAGAACAGCTATCAGTACGGCGCCGGCCAGATGCAGAGGCCGAGCGCCCAGGACGTACAGCACGGTCAGGGCGATGAAGAACAGGACGAGAGGTGTGCCCAGGTCAGGCTGGAGCAAGATGACGAAGGCCGGGCCGAGGGTCAGGGCCAGGCCCTGGACGAAGACGCGGAGACTGCTGAGGTCGGTGTCTTCGGCGCGCAGGCTAAGGTAGAAGGCCAGGGTGACGATGACCGCAATCTTGGTGAACTCCGAGGGCTGCAGATGGACCGGGCCCAAGGCGATCCAGCGGGCGCTGCCGCGGATGGCATGGCCCAGCACCAGGGTGATGAGCACCAGAGTCAGGCAGGCGCCGAGGATGAAAGGAGCGACATGCAGGAGCTTCGCGTAGTCTATGCTCATGAGCAGGGCGATGAGGCCCAAGCCCAGGACAAGGGAGATGATCTGCACCAGCACCTTGGTGGAGCCAGCGCCACCACCGGCCGTGGCGAGGTGGCGGGTGGCACTGGCCACCAACACTACCCCGAAGCAGGAAAGGGCGATGACCACGGCCAACAGGATGAAATCGGCGCGCAGAAACAGGCGCTTGAGCACGACAGAGCCCCCTTCAGGAGTGAAGATAAGTATAGCACAATGCGCGGAGGGGCGGAAGGCGGGGAAAACCGGGGGGGAATGCCTTCCGCCCATCGACAAGCGGCGGGGCCAGGGACGAGACGGAGGGGCCCCTCCGGGCGGCGCATTCCGTCAATCTGCCTAACGAATGCGGTCACACCCGGAGCCGGAGGGCAGATTGAGGCGCAGCCGGAGGGCCGAGAAGGGAACGCATATGTTGAGAAGGAGTAAGAGGCGAGCCGAGCGGGAGGGCGTGGTGGTGGCGGAAGGGCTCACTGCCTGGGGATGGGTGCGGGTGTGGGCTGGAGAAGAGGGGGTAACCACGGTGGAGTGGCCGCAGCGCGAGCGTATGGCTACCCGCAAGGGGTCATCTTTGGGAGGAGGACGGGCGGAGGAAATGGCACGGCAGGGGTTGGCGGAAGTCGCCGAGTACTTGACGGGGCAGCGGCGAGAGTTTAGCGTGCCGGTGGATGCCACGGGGCTGTCGCCTTTCACCAGGCAGGTGTTGGAGGCCTGTGCCCGGGTGCCGTACGGGGAAACGGTGAGCTATGCGGAGATAGCCCAACAGGTAGGCAAGCCGGGGGGTGCCCGGGCAGTGGGGCAAGCCCTGGGACGCAATCCGGTGCCGTTTATCGTGCCCTGCCATCGGGTGGTCGCGCGTGGGGGACGATTGGGCGGATTCCGAGGAGGGGAGGAACTAAAGCGGCGGCTGCTGACGTTGGAGAGGGAACTGGTCGGGAACCTCCCGAAGGCCAGGGCTCGCGACGAAGAAGCAAGCGGAATCGGTGGATAGGAGCAGCCGTCCTATCTACATAGCAGGTGATTGTGGGGCTGCGCCGATTGGCGGCAGGCTCGAGGTGGTATGTGAGAGCGCGGCGCAAAGCCCAGGGCGCAGGCTCCCTCCCGCACTGGCGCGTGGGTCGTCGGGTATTTCGTCTGCTAGACAGCGGCGCACTGGGCTCCTCCGGGCCACAAGATTACAATTGACTTGCAGACAAGGTTTGGTATAGAATACGGCGTGTACTGCGCTTTCTCCGGCGGGGTGCGCCCGGACGCCGTGGGCTTAGGCGGGTAACGGGAAGGTGCACCGGTCGGAGCAGAAAAGGCAGCATGCATCAGCAGGGCCGGGAGAGGGCACTGTCGGGCAGATAAGGCTGCCCGGCCCTTTTCGGCTCGGTCTCTATCGGGCACCATGACCGAGAGCAGCGCCGTCAGCCCACCGTCCGGAGGCAATCTGATGAAGACTCGCATCTCCCTCGGCAGTCTGGCCCTCCTCCTTGTATCTCCCCTGATTGCGGTCCTGCTCGTCGGCAGCGCCGAGGCAGGCACTCTTACGCTGCTGTACGGGGGGGACGGGGTCTACCCCAAGACCGCCACGGCCAATTCCCAGCGCTGGTTCCGCTGCAACATGACCTGGGATCGGGGCCTGACTAACGCAGGGACTGACGATAACCCGGTGTGGATGGTCAACGAGCGGGTCGTGAGCGTGGAGCTGGTGCCCGACAATCTCAGCTTCAATGCGGGCTACGGCGGGAACATGTACTCCACCCTCCCGGTACCGCCAAGCCCGGTGCAAAACGGGGTGACATACGGGGTAGCAGTAGACGATCGCTCGGGCGGCAACACCGGTAACGTGACCTTCACTGTCGGTCCTTTCTCCGGCTTCAACTCCACCTATCTGGTTGGATCACTGCGGGTGGGGCAGGTGTTCGGCGCGGCAGGCTGGGCCATCAACTTCCCCTTCCGGTTCCGGCTGACTTACCAAAGGTGGGACAACGGAGCCAAGGTCTATGTCAACCAGCCTCCGGTGGAGGCGGCAGGCACTTTCGACTGCTGCCCGATCACGCCGGGTACGGGCAGCATGGGGAGCTCCGGCGAGGTCATGTACTGGTACTCCAGTAACGGGGCGGGGATCGACCCGCTGGCGCCGTCGGGCGAGGATCCCAGCGACCCGGACAACGGTACCAGCTCGACGGCTTACACCTTCAAGATGGTGTACTGGAACTTCATTCCCGGGTTGTTCCCAACCTTCCGGGGTGTGGTAGCTAGAGCCATGCCGCCGGAGGGTTACCACTACTGCCGGTTTGAGAACTACGTGGCGGCGGGGTTGCAGAGCGGGACCTTTGACGATGCCAATAAGACTACCGCACTGGACGCGGACTACAGCAGCAAAGACAACAACCCGTACCGCGATTGGGGATATGGGCTAGGAGCGGGCGGACATTTCGACTATTACGGTTCGCACCAGTCCGACAAACAAGAGGGGGGACAATTTGAGGCGACGCTAAGCCCCGAAGCAGTCCTGATCATTGACCGCAACTACAGCCTGCCCTACTACATGCTGCTGGACGGCAATGCACCAACCTCCAACGGGGTTGTCTACAAGTACGAGATACTGCCCACCGACTACCTGCAAGTCTTCAACAACCTCTTCACCTTCCCCTTCGACCTGCCGGGATCGGACCGCTGGGACATGTATGCGGAACTCCTGCGAGGGCAGCCGGCCAGCAACAACTACGTGGCGCTGGGCCCGGGCGGGCACCGGTACGAGTTCTTGGTGACCCGGGACTGGGACCCGCCGGTGGCGACGGTAGTAGATGATGCCACCGGCAACACTGTGGTCGGCAAGATGATGCGCTGCATCGCGGGGCGGCCGGGTGTGGCAGACTACGCGTACCTGGACTTGATCAGCTACGGGGGAGGACATTTCTACGCCGCGTCAGGAAGCGACGGGTTCGGCTACCCGTATAACAGCCAGAGCGGCAAGTACCTGAAGGTGGACCCGGTGCTGGCTGGCTATCCGGCGTCCTTCCGCAATACTTCAGGAGTCGGAGCCTTCGCCTATCCCTATGAGACGGAGCCGGTAAGCTCGGAGCCTTGGGCGGCGGAAGTGGGGCCGCATACCCCGGGCAGGAACATGCCCCCGCGGCTGACCAACGACGATACGATTGTGCCCAACTGGGCCAACACCTGGGGTGACCTGGGCGTTTTCAACCCCGACCTGACGCAGCCCTCCGACTGGCGCGGTGGTAAGTGGACGACGAAGACTAACTTCGTCTTCCGCATCAATTACTTCCAGTCGGAGAATCTGTCCCCCCAGGCGGCGCAGGTGCTGATCCGCAAGACCAATGCGGCGGGGAATCCCACCACGGGGTGGGTGCCTTTCACAATGCAGAAGGTGTACCCGACCGACACCAACTACACGGACGGGTGCCTCTACTACTATCAGACAACGGCGGCGGCGCTGCCCGGCGGGGGCGGAGCGGGCGACTACCAGTATTACTTCTCCTTCAGCGACGGCAAGCATAACTGCATCTTTCCGACCAAGCCGTTGACCACACCGCCGACCGGGCAGATAGATCCCGGCACGATCGGAGTGCCGCCGGGGGTCAACAACTTCTACTGGTTCCGGGTGAACAACGCACCAGTGCTGAGCAACCCGACCCTGAATCCCTCCTCGGGTGCGCAGGGGTCGAGTTTCGTGTTCAGCACCACGTACACCGACCTGGACGGAACGGTGCGAGATGCGGCGCGCAAGGGCGACAAACCCTTCAAGTCCATCTGCTGGATTGACTTGTTCGGCGATGTGCAGGGGCAGATGAAGGTCCGCAGCATCGCGGGGAATGTGATTACCTACGACTTCGTGGCCACTTCGGCGGGGAGCCATATCCCCTATGACGCCGATAGCCTGGTGGGCCCACAAAACGGGCAGCAGATGAAGGTCAACTTCACCAGTGGGGCAGTCGCCACGCAGGAGTTCGTGATCACGGGCAACGCGGTGGTGACGGCCGGTGCCAACGGGGTGGGGACTATCACCGTAAGCGGAACGCCGACCGGCGTGGCACCGGGAGATTTGTTCCAGGTAGTGAACTGGTACCCGGTCAATATGTACCAGCAGAATGCCGCGGCGGACGATTACACAAAAGGGGTAGTGTTCGAGTTTGATACAGCGCGCGTAGGGATGCGGCTGGATCCCGGCGTGCACAACTACTACTTCGAGTTCTGGGACAACTGGGCTTACTGGATCAACTGGGACCAGTACTTCATGCTCAATAACGTGACGCCCACGGACCTGAAAGTGGAAGGGGAGATGGTGCGGTTGCCGGCGGCGCCGGGCAGTTACTACGAGGGACCGACGGTCATCGGTAACCGGCCGCCGCAGCTCAGCCAGGTCTACTTCGCGCCGCCAGCCTCGGATACGGTCAGCAAGGTCGTGGACGCTACCCACCTGCAATACATCCCTCCGCTGGTGCACTTGCCGTACGCGGACCACAGTCTGGCGGGCAAGTTCCTGGTGTTTCACACTGGCTTGGCGGCCCAGCGGGTCTACCGGATTGACGACAATACCACCACGACGCTGACCGTGCAGAAAGTTAGCGCGGCCGGGGACCTGCTGACCGATAAGGTGGCGCTGGGCGACACCTTCCGGGTCTTCGAGGACTACTCGACCGATTTGGGGCTGAGTTGGGCCTATCATATGGACCCGACCACGACCTTCGACGGAACGCCAGCGACCGGTTTCCGGCTGTACACGACCTACAGCGACCCGGACAACAACGCGCCGGCTTCTATTCGGATCGCGGTGTACTCCTCGCCGGCGCAGCCGGCAGGCAGCCCGGACGCAGTGTACGACATGGTCCAGGTCAACCCCGCGAACACGAACTACGTGGCGGGGGTGGCGTTCCGGTCGGCCAATCTGGTGTCCATGCCGCCGGGGCAGCACTGGCTGCGGGTGCAGGCAAACGATGGGAGAGAGTGGGCCGGAGGCGGAGCGACGGCGGCGGACTGGTTCGGCCCGGCGCTGCATACCGATCAGCCGGCGGTCGGGCCGGTGGTGATCGTGAACCATCCCCCCAATCCGCCGGTCTCGGGCTTCTCGCCGGCGAACCGGGTCAGCGTGAACACGGCCCGACCGACGCTGCGGTGGGATCCGGCCAGCGATCCGGACCCGGGCGATCGGGTGGTGCGCTATACGGTCCAGCTCAGCAGGAGCGGCTTCGCCGGCGGGGCCTTTGACTACCAGTACCAGACCACCAGCAACCAGGTGGTGGTGGCGGACAACCTGAGCGATCTGACCATGTGGTCGTGGCGGGTGAAGAGCGAGGACACGCTGGGGGCGACCTCCGTGTGGAGCGAGGTCCAGGAGTTCTTCGTAGACCTGAACAAGGCGCCGGGGGTATTGCAGCCGCCGGGGGGCGATCCGCTGGCGACGCTGGTCCCGCGGACGGGGGACCTGAGCACGGTCTTCCGCTACTCCATCGTGTACTCGAACGTAGACAATCTGCCGCCGGCTAGCGGGGTGTACGTGGAGATAGACGGGCAACTGTATCCGACGGCGCTGGCGAAGCTCAACCCCTCGGCCAGCAACTACGTGGCAGGGGTGCGGTACTTCATAGACATTCGGGGCGACTCGCCGGCACTGGGGTACGGGAAGCACTCGTACCGCTTCTACAGCGGGGCGGTGTCGTGGCCGGCAGCCACGGATCCGGCCCAACCCGGGCCGTGGATTGACACGGCGGCGACGCTCAGCATCAATAACGCCCTGTGGACGCCCATTACGCAGGCGGAAGAGGGCTCCACTCTGTATCTGCAGGTTACTGACGCGGACAAGACTGACCGGCGGGGCCTGCAGGTTACGGCAGCCATTGCCGGCGGGGACAGTGAGACGGTGACGCTGGACCAGACGGCGGCGGGGAGCGCGGTATTCCGAGGGAGCCTGCCGACGGTGGGCAAGGCGGGGGCACCCAACGACGGGGTGCTGAACGTGATTGCGGGAGCGGCCGGAGCGCGGGTCACGGTGACGTACAGGGACCCGGATACCACGGATAGCCCCAGCCCGGACGTGGCCACGGCGAACGTGCTGATCGTGGACACTACGGCTCCGGCTCCGGTGCGGCCTTACCTGACGGTGACCAGCGGGCCCCAGGGCGTGAGCCTGCTGCTGCGCTGGCCCACCTATCCGGCGCCCGACGATGTGGCGGGCTACCACGTGTGGTTCTCCAACAGCAACTTCAACAACGTGGGAGCAATGACGCCGACGGCCACGGTGACGCCGGACAGGCGAGAGTACGAGATCACCGGGCTGCGACCGCAGACGACCTACTACGTGGCGGTGACCGCCTTTGACGAGGTGCCCAATGAAGACAAGGCGGTAGCGGCGACCTCGGGCCGGACCGCTGATACGACCGGACCGGACATCAGCGAGCAGACGCCCGATCCGGACAGCACCGACGTGGCGCTGAACGCGACCGTGTCGTTCCGGCTTGCCGACCCCTCCGGGGTCAACCTGAGCAGCATCCAGGTGATTGTCGCGGGCACGAACGTGAGCAGTAAGGTGACCAAGAACCCGGCGACGGGGACGCCGACCAGTGTGCTGGTGACGTATCAGGGGGCGTTCCTATGGAACCAGACAGTGACGGTGCAGGTGCTGTCGCGGGATACGCTGGGCAACCAGAGCAACCACAGCTGGCAGTTCTCGCTGATCACCGACCGCGTACCGCCGCGGGTGACAAACCTGGTACCGGCGCAGAACGCGAGCGGCGTCTCACCCACTGCGGCAATTAGTTTCCACCTGCAGGACGATGTCTCGGGCTTGCGGGTAGGAAGCATCCACGTGGTGCTCAACGGGACCGAGTTGACGGCGCCGGACCTGCAGATTGACGCCACCGACCTGAACGATGTGATCGTGACCTACACGGCGCCGGGCGGACTGCCGGCCGGGGCGCAGCAAGTGGTAGTGATCAACGCCAGCGACCGGGCGGGCAACGCGATGGCGGCGTTTACCTGGCGGTTCACGACCTTGTTCTCCATCTCCGGGCGGGTGACGACGGCGGACGGAGCGGGCAAGCCGGGCGTGGTGGTCAGCAACGGCGTAATCAGCGCGACCACCGGGGCGGATGGCCGCTATGTCCTGCTGGGAGTGGCGAACGGGACCTACACGGTGGTACCGAGCCTGCAGCACTTCGGGTTCAACCCCGCGAACCGGCGGGTCACAGTGAGCGGCGCCTCGGTAGGCGCGGTGGACTTCGTCGCGGTACCGCTGACCTACAGCGTGAGCGGGACTGTCAACGACTGGTCGGGCAGCCCGGTGCAGGGCGTGACGGTGAGCGACGGGACCCGGACGACGACCACCAATACGCTCGGGCGCTATACGCTCAGCGGGCTGCTGCCGGGGTCGGTAACCCTGACACCGACTAGGGCGGGGTGGGCCTTTGACCCGGCCAACCGCACGGTCACAGTTCCCACCGCGGATACCGCTGACTTCACTGCGTACCAGTCCTTCCAGACCAACCTACCGACGGGGACGAGCATGGTGGGGGTACCGTTTGAGCCGCTCAATCGCACGGCGACTACGGTGTTCGGGACGGGGACCCTGGCGCGGTGGAATCCACAGGGGACGCCGCCGGCTTACGTGAGGCCGGGAGACGCGGGGAGCGAAGCGGTGCTGGAGGTGCGGCCCGGGCGGGGCTACTTTGTCTCCTACCGAGCTCCGCACACCCTGGCCGGAGCGGGCATCCCGGTAGACGCGGGCGCGCCCTACGTCATCTCCCTGGGGCCGACCTGGAACATGATCGCTAACCCCTTCGCTGTGCGACTGGACGTAGCCAACCTGCGGCCGGCCCTGGCGAACGGAACCGACCCCTATGTGTTCGTATACGACCAGACGACCGGCGGGTACCTGTTCGTTTCCGCCATGCCAGGGCTGAATGTGGCCCGCACCTTCCTGAATCCGTGGGAAGGCGCCTGGCTGCGCAGCCTGGTGGGGACCACTTCGGTGACGGCCAGGGCCGCGGTCGGCGCGGCAGCGGAGGAGGTTGCCCCACAGCGCTTGGCGGTCGGGAAGAATGGCTATGTGATCCCGGTACTAGCTCGGGCGGGTAGCCTGGCCGACCAGTGCAGCGCCTGTGGCGTGCGGCCCGAGGGGGCGTACGAGATCGCCAATCCGCCGTCCCTGCCGGGGAGCGTGGACCTGTACTTCCTCGACGATGGCGGCAATCCGCTGGCGCAGCAACTGAAACCGGCGAGCGCCGGACCGCAGATCTGGAAGTTCGTGGTCGCCACCGACCTGCCGCGGACGGAGGTATCAGTAAGCCTTCCGGATCTGTCGCAGGTGCCGAACAGCATGTCGGTGATGCTGGTGGATGAGGACAGCGGGCGGACGCTGTATATGCGGACACTGCCCCAGTATACCTTCCGCACCGGGCCGGAGGGGTCCGTGCGGCACTTCCGGCTGGAGGTCACCCCGCGAGGGACGGACAACCTGGTGATCGGCGCGGCCTCAGCGCAGCAGACGGGGGCGGGGGTAGTGGTCAACTACAGCGTGAGCGCGCCCTGCCAGGTGACGATCGCGGTGTGCAACGTGGCGGGACGGGTGGTACGGCGGCTGGTGACGGACAGCACCGTGGCGGCCGGGGTCAATCAGCAGAGCTGGAATCTGCGGAGCGACACGGGGGCAGCGGTGCCGGCGGGCCTGTACCTGGTGCGGCTCGACGCGGTGGCCGAGAATGGGCAGCGGGTGCAGGCCGTAGTGCCGGTGAGTGTAGTGAGATAGCGGGGCTTCAGAGCAAGCGGGCCGGACTTGGGCCCGCCGGAGCGGGTTCGTGCGCGGCCGCTGCGCGGGCAGGTAGGTTATGCAAGCCATCGTCAGAACAGACGGAGCGTGAAAACTGCATGAATCGGCCCAGAACGTTGATCACCGTCGTGACCCTGATCGTCCTGGTGGCGGTTGTGCTGGGGGCGGGCTGTGGTGGAGGCGGAGGTGCACCGGCCATCCGCACCGGGATAACGGGGGTGATTGTGGATGTGACCAGCGGGCTGGGGATCGGAGGGGTAGTTGTGACTGCCGGCGGTCTGACCGCGACCTCCGCGGACCGTGACGGGCGGTTCACTCTTGGTAACCTGGCACCAGGGAACTATAGCCTGGTCGTGCAGCCGGGGCCGCGATTTGTGCCAGTGCCCGGTCCCATTCCCAGGGTGGCGGTGGTCCAGAATCAGCTCACCAACGTAGGCAACGTACTCGTCATTGATCGGGCAAACCTCCCGCCCCAGCCCTGAGCGAAGGGGGCGGACGGTAGGGACGCGGCCGGAGGAAGATTGATGCCGCCCTCACGCGGGGCGGCATCTGAGTTCCTGGAGGCGCGGGCCCACCCGCGGCCATCCGGGAAGGAGGCGTAGGAGATGCGCATCGGGATCATCGGTGCCAGTCACTGGCACGTGGGCATCTACTACCTGCCTGCCCTACAGGGGCTGCAGGCGGAACTGGTAGGATTGGCGGACCCCAATCCGGGGGCGCTGGAACGTCTGGACCCGGCAGGTCGGTACCGTCACTATACCGACTACCGAGCACTGCTGGAGGAAGAGCAGCCCGACCTGGTCTTTGCCCATGCGCCCCACCGTCAGATGACGGAACTGGCCGCGGAGCTGGTGGAACGCAGGCAGGCTTTTCACATCGAGAAGCCAGCGGGGATAGACTGGCAGGCGCTGGCGCCAGTGGCGCAGGCGGCGCGGGAGCAGTGTGTCTTCAATTCGGTGGCCCTGGTGAATCACTACATGCCGCTGGTAGAGAGACTGGTGGAGTTGCGTCACGCTGGACGACTGGGCCTCCCGGTGCACTTCTACTACCGGCTGTTTGCCGGGCCACCCGGACGCTACCGGGACTGGGGCGTGGACTGGATGCTGGACCCGACGCAGGCCGGGGCCGGGCCGCTGTTCAACTTCGGCTGTCACGGCATTGACCTGTTTCACGCCATGACCGGGGAAGAGGTGGTACAAGTCTCGTGCTGGGCTACGCACGAGCTGCATGGGGAGGCGATCGAAGATCTGGCTTCGGCGCGGTTGCAGACGGCCTCGGGGGCGCTGGGCACAGTGGAGGTGGGATATGTCCTGCCCGGTGCGTATGAGCGGTACTTCAGTCTGACCACAACCGAGTTGCACGTCGGAGGGGAACTGGAGCAGGGGGAGATCGTGCGGCGCGAGGGGGAGGCAATTCCTTACGGGGGAATGAGCGCGGATGAGTCCTACACGGCCTACACCTACGATGTCGTAGCCCGCTGTGCGGCGGGGCAGCCAGCCCGGGTGGACCTGACGGAGATGCTACGGACGCTGCGGGTGATGGATGCCGCGCGAGAGGCGATGCTAGGCGGAGGGACGGTCAAGTTGGGGTAGCACGGAGGGGGACCGGAGGACTCGCGCCCCCAACCTCCTTACTCAAGAGAAGGGGAGTACCGAGGTCTACCCCCCTGACCCTCCTGAAGGGAACAGGGAAAGGCAAGACTTGGCGGTGGGACAATGCCGGGGAGCGACTAGTGCAGGAGGTGCCTATCATGCTCGCGACGTGGTACCGGCTGCTCATGGCGGCGGCTGGGTTGGGACTGGTAGCGGGGTGTGTGCCGGTATGGATGGTGCCGAAGACCAATCAGCCCGCCGCCCCACCGCCGGCCGCTTCCGCTCCGGCTCCCGCAGCGGAACCGGCGGGAACCGCTCATCCGGAGCCGCCTGCTGCGGAGGCGCCGGTCGCGACCGAGGCCAAAGAGCCCGGAGAGAAAGCGGCCCTGCAGACAGCCAAGGCCCGGCACCCGGCCTGGGAGGCGATGGTCAACTCCCACACCGGCGACTGGGTAGAAGTGGTGCTCAAGCTCGGGCCTGCGTGGGGGAAGTGGACGAACCTGATGCGCTTGCGCTGGACCGGGGAGGTTTACCAGGTGGTAGCGGAGGGTCCGATCCCCGAGGAGCGTCCGGCCCCGGCGGCGACGGCCAAGCAGCCCGCCTCGAGCGGCGGGGAGAGAAGTCCGGCCGCCGCGCGGCGTCTGGTGCTCCGACGACATCCGGGCTGGGTGGCCAAAGTGGTCTCCGTGGAGGATAATGGGCAGGTCGTAGTCGTCTGGGTCGGACCGCCAGAGAGTGAGTTCGTTTGGTGGTACCGGGTGGCGTGGTCGGGAGGGCGCTACGTCATCCAGGACCACGGCGCGATCCAGGGCCCGGACTCCATGTGAGGCAACGTTGTGGTACCCCGCCTGCAGCCCCGGCGAGGGCCAGCCGGGGCTGCTCTGCTCTTGGGAAAGCAGGAATGACCGGTGGAATACCCCGCTCCCGCGGGTCGGAGAGAGCGGTACCGGGGCGCAGTGAGCCAGCTCGGTCCCCGGTCTCCAAGAGGATTCTCCCCCGTCAGAGTAGAAGCACCGCCTGAGTCTGCCCTCAGGAGGTCTCCCACTATGCCTACCCGCCGCTCAGGGTCGTCTGACCGGTCCCCGCTGGCCCTCGCCGGGGCCACTATCGTCCTCCCTCGCCGCGCCCATGAGACCCTTCGCCTGGCCGCCGGGGAACTGGCGCGCTACCTCTACCTGCTCACCGGCAGGGTCAGCCCCCTGACCGAGCGCCTGCCGGAGCGCGGCGTAGCCGTGGTCCTGGACCGGAAGATGGCCGCCGCCTGCGGCGTGACTGCGCCAAAGGCCGACCAGTCCTACCGGCTGGCCGTCGTCCGGCAAGGGAAGGTGGACTGCCTGTGCCTCGCCGCTGCCCAGCCAGTGGGAGTGCTGTATGGCGTCTATGGTCTGCTGGAGGAACTGGGGATGGGGTTCTATGCGGGTGGGGACACCTTCCCGGAGTTGCCTGCGCCGGCGACCGTGCCCGCGAATCTGGACCGAACCGACGCCCCCGCTTTCAAGATGCGGGGCAACATGCTCCACTACAACTTCCTGTGCGGGCCGACCGACTGGGGGCTGGAGGATTACAAGTTCTACTTTGACCAACTGGCGCGGATGCGCTGCAACGTGCTCCTGATGCACTGGTATGACAGCGAACCGGGGGCCGCATATGAGGTGGACGGAGAATACCGGGCGGGCGGCGTGACGCCTAACTCGTTGACCCGGCCCTGGGGAGCGCTGGAATCACTGCGTACCTCGCAGTACTACTTCGACACGGGGCGCTACTTTGACGCGGAGATCTTCTCCAGCCCGGCAGGGGAGGACCTGCCGGACCTGCTCACTGAGGTGAAGCGCTCGGAGGAGATGTGGCGAGAGGCGACGCGCTATGCCCGAACCGCGGGGATCTACGTGGCGGCGGGCTTTGAGGAACCGCGCGGGGACCCGACCGATCCGCAGACGGTAGCGCATTTCCGGGAACGGGTGCGGCAGTTCCTGGCGCGGAATCCGCATATCAGCCATTTCGCGCTCTGGCAGCATGAGTCGGGCGGGTGCACCGGCAGCCAGCCGCCGGCGCCGGGGACCCCGGCGGCCGCTCTGCACCGGGAGCAGCATGAGTTGTTTGCCTACCTGGGTAACGAGCGGCGGGTGTGGGAGGCCATCCGCTACGGGCGCTTTGCGGCGATCGCCGCCGAGGTGCTGGCCGAGGAACGGCCGGGGATGCCGATGGTGGTGGTAGGCTGGGGTGGAGATCGGTGGATGCGCTTTGCCGATTACTGCCTGGGGTATGACAAGCTCCTCCCGCCTAACGTCATCTTCACCTGCCACGACAACATTGACGCCTCCTTTGGGCCCAATGTGAGTACGCCCTGGGGGGAGTTGCCGCCGGAGCGGGAGCGCTGGGCGATGCCCTGGGTGGAGGGCGACATTGACGACTGCTGGGTGCGACAGCCGCACGTGGAGTCGCTGGGCAATCTGGCGCCCGATGCGCTGCGCAAGGGCTGCCAGGGCCTGCTGACGCTGCAGTGGCGTACGCGAGATGTGGAGGAGGAGACGGGGTATATCGCGCAGTTCGCCTGGGATACCAGCCTGACGCCGGACAAGTTCTACCGCCGCAAGGCGCGGCATGAGTTCGGCCCCGATCAGGAAGTGAGCATGGGGAAGGTGCTGGGGACGCTGCAGCGTCTGGGAGCGCGCTGGACGGGCGTACGCGGGGCCGCCGAGTGCAGCGGGATGCGCTGGACGGGCTGGGTCCCGCACCTGCCCTTTGAGGTGGAGGAAGCGGTAGAGCACCTGCTGCCGAAGGCGGAAAAGATCGTGGAGATGCTGTCGGAGGTGCCGCCGGCCGACGAGGACGCCGAGGCGGGAGCCTTCCACCTGCGGGGCGTCGGCGAGAAACTCAAGGGGATAAAGCACGATCCGCGCCGTTTCGGCGTGGCGGAGATGAAGGAGCAGGTCAAGCGACTGCGGGCGCTGGGTGGGGAGAAGGACCGGAAGCGGCTGCGGCAGGGCTTGCGGGAGGTGGAGGAGGCAGTATACGCGCTGCGGGCCCCGCTGGTGGCCTACGGCATGAGCAGTCGGTCGTACCAAGCGATCGACGGCTTTCTCATCGCGATCCACCATCTACAGCGCAATGCGGGCGCAAGCTGGAAGATGCCGCTGCTCCGCAAGCTCCGTAGCCAACTGGAGCGGTTGCGCAAACAGTATCTACGGGAGGGACGCCTGGCGCGCCTGGAGCGTCTGGACTTTTTGGCAGCAACCATGGATTTCGCGCTGGGCTATGACTCTACCGTCCTGCTGGTGGCGGACGGCGAGCTGACCGACCAGGCGCTGGCCGCAGCAGCCAAAGCACGCGACCAGGGCAAACTGAAGCAGGCGGCTAAGCTCGCGGCGCAAGCTTATGATGCGGTACGCGAGGCGGGGATGCAGAACGCGCTGGAGGCGTATACCCGCAAGCTGACCACGCGGTGCGATTTTGGGGTGCTGACCACGCTCAACGTCAAGCCCATGCCGCTGTACTGGCGCACGCTGGCGGCGCTGGAGGAGTTTCTCCCGGCGGCGCCCCCGCGGCAGGTACAGGCGCGGGGAAAAGCGGAGGAGGCCTGGGTGTCCTGGGAGCCGTTTGGGAAGTGCGCGGCGCAGAATCTCTACCGGCGCCGGGCGGGGAAGGAGTGGGAGAAGGTTAGTGCTACGCCGCTGGCCGCAGACTGTCGGATGTTCCTGGACCGGCCGAGGCCGGGGGTCTACGAATATGCGGTGACAGCGCTGGCGGAAAACGGCTGGGAGAGCCCCCGGTCTCATGTGGGCCGAGCTACGGTTGGAGCGCTGGACCCACCGCGGATTGTCGCCTGCAAGCCGTGCAGTCGTGCTCAGGTGGGGGAGGACCTTCCAGTCAGGGTCACGGTGGTTAGCGACCGGGAGGTGGACACGGTGGCCGTTTTCTTCCGCACCGCCGGGGAGCCGGATTGGCACTGGACGCCGCTGCAGCGGCGGTTCCGGGAGTCCTGGCAGGGTGTCATCCCCGGCGAGGACGTGAAGGCCGGGACGCTGGAGTACTTCGTGGCGGGTTTTGCGGAGGGGGCGATAGCCACCTGGCCGGAGACAGGGGATCTGCTGCCGTGGAGCATGACGGTAGTCTGAGGCGGTTAGAGCCGTGGCCCAGACCGTGCTGTTTTCAGTCCGGGAAGTGGGAAACCTCCGGAAGGAGGCCCTCCAGCGCTTGCCGCGGCTGAAGCCGGATTTTCAGTCCACTGGCTGGGCGATAGCGCGAGCGGATCCGGGCAGGATTCTGGAGGCGTTTCCGGTCCTGCGGCTCCGACGAGGGTATGTCCTGCGGGCATACCTGTACCGGCAGGCCATCGGCGGTAGCGCCGTGATTTGGGCGGTGCCGCGGGGAACCCGCCTGCCGCGGCCGGAGCGCTGTCCGCAGGTGCCGCGAGAGAATCCTCCATTCCAGGCCCCCCAACCGCCCGGTGCGCTGGACGACTTCATGGAGGCCGTGGAGGGAGACGGCAGTCCCTGGTCATACCTGTGCGCCTCGGTGCTGGTGCGGGAGCTGGGCGAGTTCGGGGCTTGGTGGCAGGGGCTGGACTGGTCCACGCACCTGCTGGTCGGACGAGAGCCGGACCTGCGGGCGGCGCCTGAGCCGGAGCAGTGGCACTGGGTCGCAGAGCGGCCCGCCCACTGGGTGCCCTCAGTGGTCAGGAACGGGGATACCGTGACCGTGCGCCTCCACACCTATTCGGAAGCCTACCGGAAGGCTTTCTACGAGCACCGCGACACCTACCGACCGGGGGCGTACTGCATGCGGCGGGAGAAGATCACGCTGATCGAGGGACCAACCGGGTTCTGCTTCTAGACTATGCGCGTCTGGGATCTGCCGCCACAACTGCTGTGCGATCGGCACCTGGTGGCCGAACACCACGAGATCCACACGATCTGGTCGGTGCTCACCCGAGGGCTGAAAGGCTGGTCGCGCCATCCGGAGACGCTGCGCTGGCAGGGACGGCTGCGGGCGCTATACGCGCGGCATGAGGCCGACGTGGAGGAGATGCAGCGGCGGGGCTTCCGGCATCGGTCGCCGCTGGACGCGTCCCTGGCGATCGGGGAGACCGAGCAGACCGAATGCGTGGATGAGCCGGCGGAGCAGGTGAGGCTGCTGCGGGAGAGGTGCGAGAGGTGCCGGGAGAGACTGATAGGGGCGGTGGACTATGAGCAATAGCGTCGCGTCGCGCCGGGCGCAGTTATATGCCTTGCTGGGGGAGCTGCCGGAGAGGGATCGCCCCCTCTCCTGCGAGACTGTGTTGGTCGAGGACCGCGACGGGTATGTGCTGGAGAAGCTGGTGCTGGACTCAAACGGTCTCGAGCCGGTGCCGGCGTACTTTGCGCGCCCCGCCGGACTGAGCGGGCCGGCGCCGACGGTGCTGTTTCACCATGCCCATGGGGGCGACTACGGGCTGGGCAAAGACGAGTTGCTGCGCGGGCGGGGGGCGTGGCAGGAGCCGCCCTGGGCAGTCGAGCTGACTCGGCGGGGGTGGTGCGCTTTCTGCGCGGACACCTGGGCCTTCGGGGAGCGCAGCGGGCGGAGTGAGGGGGCGATCTTCAAGCAGATGCTGTGGCAGGGGCGGGTGATGTGGGGGATGATGGTCTACGACAGCCTACGGGCAGTAGACTATCTGGTGAGTCGGCCGGAGGTGGACGGCGTGCGACTGGGAACGATGGGCATCAGCATGGGCAGCACCCTGGCCTGGTGGACAGCGGCGCTGGAGGAGCGAATCAAAGTCTGCGTAGACGTGTGCTGCCTGACCGACTTTGAGGCGCTAATCGAGACGGGCGGACTGGACGGACACGGGCTCTACTACTACGTGCCCCGCCTGCTCCAGCACTTCACCACCGCCCAGATCAACGCGCTGATCGCGCCGCGGCCGCACCTAAGCCTGGCGGGGAACTACGATCGGCTGACTCCGCCGGGGGGTCTGGACCGCGTGGATGCGGAGTTGAGGCAGGTCTACGCCGAGGCGGGCGCGCCAGAGGCCTGGCAGCTCTTGAGATATGAGACGGGGCACTTTGAAACCGCCGACATGAGGAAGAGGATCGTGGCGTGGTTGGAGAGGTGGCTGTAGGAAGTCGTGAGTGGTGAGTGGGGAGGGAAACGGCAGCACTACGTCCGCTTGAGCCCTGGAGGCAACGAGATGAAGCACTTTGACCAAGACGCCGAACGAGAACTGCTCTGGTCCCTCCTCGGGGACCTGCCCGACCGGGAGCGGCCTATCTCCTGCGAGACGGTTCTGGTGGAGGAGCGGGAGGAGTACGTCCTGGAGAAGCTGGTGCTGGACCTCAACGGTCTGGAGCCGGTGCCCGCCTTCTTCGTCAAGCCGAAAGGGACGGCGGGCGAGCCGCGACCGGCGATCCTGTACAACCACTGGCACGCCGGGCAGTACGACCTGGGCAAGCGGGAGCTGCTGGAGGGTAACAAGGGTCTGCAGGACCCGCCCTACGCCGTGGAGCTGACCCGGCGGGGGTACTGCGCCCTGGCGATTGACGACTGGGCCTTTGGCGAGCGGCGCGGGCGCACCGAGAGCGAGATCTTCAAGCACATGCTCTGGCACGGCCGGGTGATGTGGGGGATGATGGCCTACGACAGCGTGCGGGCGGTGGACTACCTGGTCACCCGCTCCGAGGTAGACCCGGCCCGCCTGGGGACTATGGGCATCAGCATGGGCAGCACCATGGCCTGGTGGGTGGCGGCCCTGGACGAGCGGATCAAGGTTTGCGTGGATATCTGCTGCCTGACCGATTTCCACACGCTCATCGAGGTGCAGGGCCTGGATGGGCACGGCATCTTCTACTTCGTCCCCAAGTTACTCAAGCATTTCACCACGGCGCGGATCAACGCGCTGATTGCCCCGCGCCCGCACCTGGCGCTAGCCGGCAACTACGACCGGCTCACGCCGCCGGCCGGCCTGGACCGCATAGACCTGGAACTACGGGAGCTGTACGCCGAGATGGGCGCAGCCGAGGCCTGGAAACTCCTGCGCTACGAGACCGGCCACTTCGAAACCGCCCACGGCCGCGCGGAGATCGTCAAGTGGCTGGAGAGGTGGATGTAGGAGGGTCGCTGGTCGCTGGGGGTGCAGGAGAGGTACGGCGGATGGCGAATAATACATCATAGAATGGAGTTTGCAGTCATTCTCGGGCCGCGTAGGTGACCGACCGGCAGGCCGCCGGTAAGGAGTGATCTCCGTGAAACAGGTCCCTAGTCTCCTGATGTCGCGGCTGCACAATTGGGCGGAGGCGGCGCCGTGGATTGCCGGGCTGATGATGCTCGGCGCGGTGCTCATCTTCTGGGCGGTGTATTCACGTCGTCGGCCGGAGGAAAGGGGCCCGGGCTTCTGGCCGTGGCTGCGAGCGGCCCTGGAGGCGGGCGCGGCGGCGACGCTGTTCTTGGTCGTGCTGTGGGGAGTGCGGTTGGAGCTGAACCACGTGGAGCGAGGCTTCAACCGGGAGCACGGACGCATCACTCACGTCAACCGGGAGAGCGTCCGCAGCATTTGGGGCGAACCCCACGAGCAGCCGGAACTGCGCGTCACCCACACCATCCAGGTTGCCGAGAGGCAAGAGATCCCGACTTCCCCAGATCAGCCTCCCCGCTTCATCACCCGCCAGGTCACCGTCAACGTTCCCCAGAACAGCCTCATCAGCACGCGGGGCACGGTCACGATCCGCATGAACTACCGCCGCAAGGGCTCGGCGCTCTACACTTGCTTTGAGGACGACTGCGACTTCCGCTACGTAGTGAAGAACCTGTCGGAGCGGACCACCACGGCCAGTTGCCGTTTCGCGGTATCACCGGGACAGGGCCTGTACAGCGACTTCGTGGTGCTGGTCGGCGGGCACGACTTCGCGGATCGGCTGAGTTTCCAGGGCGACGATGCGTGCTGGACCATGGCGATGAAACCGGGGGAGCGGATCCCGGTGCAGGTACGGTACAAGTCGCGGGGCATGGAGATGTGGCAGTACAGCATCTCTCAGACGCGGGAACTGCGCGACTTTGAGCTGGTGATGAACCTCCCGGACGTGCCGCGGGAGCGGCTGGACTACCCGGAGGGTTGCCTGACGCCGACCACCATTCAGGCCGGTCCGCAAGGGCAGGGGACGGTGCTCATCTGGAAGCTCGACCGCGCCATAACCACGCGAGGGATGGGCGTGGATCTGCCGGCGGCGCCGCAGCCGGGGAATCTGGTAGCGCGGGTCCTAGCCTATGCCTGGCGCGGGGGGATGTTGCTGTTGGTGGGACTGCTGGTGAGCCTGCTGCCGGGAGGGGTGCGGATGACCCTGGCGAGGTTGGCGCTGGTAGGCGGGGCCTACTGCGGGCAGGGCATGCTGCTGGCGGCGCTGAGCGATACGCGGCTGGGCCCGCCGGGGGCGGCGGCGATCGGGGCCGCGCTGGCCCTGCTCCTGGCGTACGTGGCCCTGCGCTGGCCGGTAAGCGTCCTGCGACCGGCGCCGGTCGGCTTGGTGATCTTCTTCATCGTGGCCTATCCCCTGCTGGCGCTGCCCAAGGACCTCGCCCCGGTACTCATGACCGCCGCGGATGTGGCGCTGCTCGCCTACCTGGCCGGGCTGTACCTGGTGCGGGTCAAGGCGCCGACCGCCGCGACCTGATGATGTCCGGGGATTCGCGGATGGGCCACCAGCCGGGGAGCCTCACCCCCCTGCCCCCCTCTCCCTCGCTTCGCTCGGGAGGAGGGGGGTATTGGGAGGGCGGCGGTCCCGGCTCCCCCCCTCTCCCAAGCCGCAGGCACGGGAGAGGGGGCAGGGGGTGAGGCGCGAGGACGCACGGGGTGCCCTCAGGCCCTGCCGAACACCGCACCCACTCCGCCCTCCTCCAGCGCCCGAATCTCGGTGAGCACCGGCACCGCCCGGTACACGTCCATCTTGGCCGCCCAGCGGACATCGGCCTCCAGGCCGGCCTGGACCAAGCGGCGGCCATGATCGGTCCGCAGGAAGGCCTGAGGCAAAGCCTTCTCCCCGACGCGGCTGAAGAGCGCCTGAGCGGCGCGGGCGGCGTCGTTGGCGACGCGGACGGCAGGGAAGTGTTGCTCCAGCCTGCGGATCAACGCGCCGCAGGCCAGGTGGTCCTCCAGGTTGAAACGGCTTTCGTCCTCGACCGCCCCGGCCGGGACGAGGAGCACGTCCCTCCCCGACTCCCGCGCCGCCTCTCCGACCACGCGGGCGGCGGCGGTGGCATTGACGGTAGTGCCGATGAAGACGCAAGGGGCATTCGGGCAGGGGCGGTGGCCCGTGCGCCGCTCGGCGGTGGTTGCTGTGGTGGCCTCTTCACCCCCTCTCCCGCAGGGAGAGGGGGCCGGGGGGTGAGGCTCTCCCCCTCGCGCCACGCAACACCTTGAGCAGTTCGACGAGGTAAACACCACCGGGCCCGGCAGACCGGCGCAGGCGGCGCGCAAAGGCTCGTTGCCATAGTCGCAGCCTTCCACGCGCAGGCATTCCCTCTCTCCGACCAGGATGACCTCCGGTCGTCGGCGCTTTTCGGCCAGGGCTTGCTCCACGTGCTCGACGACCATCACCTCGGTCGCGCCGAACTCCAGGAAGGAGGTGATGGTCGCGCTGGCGCGAAGAGCGTCCACGATGACGGTGACGAGACCTTCTCTCGCCCCGCGCTGGGCCCCGACGCGACTGGAATGGACGAATACTCTCAAGCGTGCTACCTCTCTCTAAGCAAAGCCGCCAGGGCGGCTTTGTCCGCGATCGTTACCGTTACGCGCCACGCCCGCGAGCTGACGAACTCCTGCGCCGTGGGGTCAATCACCCAGGTGTCAGGGCGACCGGTCAAAGGGTCTACCGGTGCCGGGTGCATCGTCCAGCGCGGCTTTCCGGGATTCAGAGGCACCGGGTTTCCGGCTCCGTCTTGCCCCATGCCGGAGGGGTCGTCCGAACACAGCTGGGCGACGTTGCGAGGGTAGCAGCCGTGAGCGGCGACGAAGTCCTGGAGCGCCTTAGCCAGCAGGAACTGCTTCAAGCCGCTCCTGGCGGCGTACCAACCGGACAGAGTCACCAAGAGACTCACGAGGGCGACCGCCGCCAGAGCGGAGACCCAGCCGGCCCAGTGCCCGGCTTGTGTCCCCCGACGCCGCCGAACGGCGACCGAAGTCAGCCACATCAGGAGCAGGAGGGGCACACTCACCCAGGGCAGCGCCAGCACTCTCCACCAACTCAGGGGCACCCAGGCGTCGCGGCGGATGACCGTCCGGTACGGAGTGCAGGTGGAATCCTGCGAGAAGACCAAGTCCCGGAGCGCCTCTCGAGGAAGCACGGCGCGAAAGCCGCTGACGGAGCACTGGCGCCAATCGCGGATTTCGGCGAGCCAGGCGTTGCTCTCAAGGAACGTTCTTACGTAGGCGCCGGCCGAGACCCCCTCGCGCAACAGCGCCCCTTCTCCGGTCATTTCGCGTACGTGCTCCGCGTAGGTCATTCCCCGGGGAAGCTCTCGCCGCTCCGGCACTGTCATCGGCAGGCCCGCACAGGCTACCGGCTGGTCATCCACGACCGCAAGTTGCAGCGCCAGCCGAGGGGCGGCCGAGAGACGCGTGATGGTTAGCGGATAGACGAGGCGCTGGGTGGGGAAGATCAACGCGAGCGGCTCAAGGTCGGCCGTCACCACCCGGTCGACGGCGAGGGGCGCCTGCAGCTTGAGGGCCACGAAATACCAGCCCTTGCCCGTATACTCCCCCAGCACCCGGTCTGCGCCGTCCGGGGTGCGGTAGCCGTTCCGGTTCAGCCACTCCTGCAGGACGCTGCCGCCAGTCGCCGAGAGGATCGCCGCACGGTACTGGCCTACGTCCACCACCTCATGTAGAGTGACGGTGGCCGCGCCGGGTCGAGCGAGGCCGCCGAGGGTATGCACAAAGATGTCGGCGCCGCGCCGGGTGAAGCCGGCCCAATGGACGGTGCTGAGGACTGCGGGGCGCGTCTCGTCCAGCAGGTCATCCAGAACGACCGGGGTGACGGTCCGGATATCGTCGGCGCGGGGTAACCCCGGCACCGGGATTACCCAGGCAAAGCCCGCTCCCGGACCGCGGTAGGTGGGTTGGACCAGCAGCAATTCGCGCCCGTCGCGGCAGCAAACGACCGCCGCCCGCTGCGCCGGACTGGCCATCTGTCCGGCGATCGCGGTAGCCATCCAACTGCCGCTGAACACGCCGTCGGCCCAGGCGGACCGAGTGCACGATAGTATGATGATGAAGGCAATGGAGTAGACCAGAGCTTTCACACGTCAATCTCCCCGAGTCTGTCGATCCTGGCCTCCTTACGCCTACTGGTACGCCGGTGCCCCCGGCTCGATGAAGGTCATGCTGGCCAGCCACTTGTACAGCCAGACGACCATCCAGGGGGCGCCAATGCCCAGGGTCACGGCGGTCACCAGGTAGAGTACCAGCACCCGCCAGAGCACCTCGCCGCCGGTGCCGTAGAAGGTCAACCGGTGGCCGCCGCTGGACCAGACGTTGCGGTACGCCCACTTGATCATCGCCACGATCACCCAGGCCCAGCCCACGATGCTGTAGACCGACAATACCAGCAGCAGGCTCCAGCCCAGGTACTGCCACATGGTGCCGGTGAAGCCCAGGCGCGTGCCGCAGCCCAGTTCCAGATTGCCCAGGGCCCACTGGGCATAGCGGATCACCATCCAGGAGGTGGTGATCAGGTAGACGAACTCGAAGCCCAGCATGAACACGATGCTGAGCACCGCCAGCAGGGCCTGCTCGGCTTCCACATGCGCGCCGATGGCGTCCAGCAGCTGTGGGGCGAAGGCGGCGAGCATCATGGGGATGAGCGGTAGCATGGCTACCACCGGGACCCACCAGATCTGGCCGGCGCGGCCGTTGAAGCGGACCCAGGTGCGATCGGAGAGGGCGACCTTGCTGAAGAACCAGCGGAGCAGGTACTCCCAGCCCCAGGCAGTGAAGAAGTAGGTGTAGGCCAGCAGCACGGAGAGCAGCCCCCAGCCCAGGGCCTGCCAACCGGTTCCCCAGAAGGAGATACCCACCGCGCCGGGGGCAGGTCCGGGCGGCTGATAGTTGGGAGGAGGATATGCCGGAGCAGGGTAGGCAGGCGGCGGAGCAGCGGGAGCCGGGTATTGCGGGGCCGGGGGCTGGTACTGCGGCGCCGGTGGCGGGTACTGCGGGGCAGGAGGCTGCGGTTGGGCGGGGGGAGGCTGATAGGCGGCCGGCCCGGCAGGCGCAGCCGGAGGCTGCTGGGTTGGCGTCGCAGTCGGGGCCGGAGCCGGGGTCGGGGGCTGAAGCTCCCGCCCGCAGGCGGCGCAGAAGCGGGCATCGTCAGCGTTAGAGCGGCCGCAGGCCGAGCAGAACATGGTTGACCCTCCCGACACCGTCGGATGGTACGACCGAAGAGAGTTTTTGTGCGAGAACGACACGAATTCCTGCTTAATGGTGCCCCAGATTGATAGCCGGGGCGAACTTTCCGTGCCGGGGTGAGTCAGAAGTACAAACCGCCGTCAGGCAAGGAGATGATCTTGTGGCCGAGAGCGCCGTGCAGGAACTGACCGATGAGACCTACGAGTCCGAAGCCAAGGCTGGGCCGGGGTGGGCGGTAGTAGATTTCTACGCCACCTGGTGCCCGCACTGCAAGGCCTTCCGGCCCGTGTATGAGGAGGTGGCGGGGGGATACCAGGGGCCGGTGCGCTTCTACGCGGCGGACGTCGAGAAGTGCGAGGAGGCGGCGGCGGAGTGCAAGGTGCGCTCCATCCCCACGGTGGTGCTGCTGCGCGACGGGGAGAGGATAGAGACCCACGTGGGCGGAATGACCAACAGTGCGCTCGCTGACTGGCTGAAGGAGAAGACGGCCCAGTAGGCGCGGCGTTCCCGTGACCACCGCAAGCAGCCGTCCGGCGAGTTCAGCTCGTCGAGGCGGCATTCTGCCGACCGGCAGGCGGTGCAGCGGTGTCCGCCGTCGCGCCGGGGCCCTACGAATCACCCCTTGGCAGTTGGGTGGGATCAATGGCCGGGTCCTTGGTTGGATCGTGCCCTTGCCCGCCGAAGTTCACCGTGGCGGGCTTACCGGCCACCACCGTCACCGTTTTCGTCTCCCCTCTCGCCGTCAACTTGACGGTAGCTCCGGGCGGGGCCTCCAGAGCGAAGTACCCCTTGGCGTCGGTCTTTACGGTTCCCTGGATGACCTTCCCCTGGGCGGTGTACTCGTAGGCCACCTCCACCCCGGGCAGGGGCACGCCCTCCAGCGTCCCCATCGGCCCGCCCTCGCCGGGCTGGATCTCGTCCTCCCGCTTGCAGACCCGGCCGGTCACCTTCTGGGTGCCGGCGCCGCCTTTCCAGACGATCGCAGAGAGCAGGGGCTGCTCTCCGTTGCGCATCATCCCATCAATGGTGGCCAAGCCCAAGTCCACGTACCGCGCCACCTTGGCCTGCTCGATCTGCACCTCCCCCGCTGTGTCCTCGATGATCTCGTGCTGCCCAAGGGTACTGGCGTACCAGCCGGTCGGGGTAGAGAATGTGCCCTTGTTGAACAGGTAGTCGGCGACGGGCTCCACCCCTCCCTCCTTGGTCTTCCCGCACAAGCGGTATCCGGCATAGGCGTCCGCTGGAGTCAGACTTCCCCCCGGCACCGGCGGCTGGAAGCGGAAAGCCAGGCGCGCCTCCTCGCCCTCGGCGGCGGGCACGGCGGCGACCTTCAGTTGCCGCGGAGGACTGAGCCGATAGGCAAGGAAGGGAACCTCGGTGCCGGGCACGGTGCCCCGCTGGAAGAGGATAGCCATAGGCACATTCACCGCGCCGGTGCCGGTCCCGGCCGCGGCTTCGGACACCGCCAGGCCTCCCTTGCTCCAGATAGCCTTGTCCAGGCTGGGCAGCATCTCAATCTTCAGCCCATAGGTGGGGGCCAGGGCAATGAGTTCCTCCTCGGCAATCCGTTCCTCCCGCCGGACCACGATAGTCCCCGGTCCGGCTGCCGGGTCCGGAGGCACCTGCAGTAGCACAAACCGCAGGGAGAGGGGTGGAGGCAGAGGGAAGTCGTTGCCTCCTAGCTTCCACCGGTGGCCTACAGGGGCGTTGACCATTTCCAGAAAGACGAAGCTGGACCAGGCGGTGGCCGAATCGAGAGCCTGGCCGTTGGGCAAGAGCACCTTGCCGGGATCGGGAGGCGCTTTATCCTTGGCCACCATTGCTTCTGTGAATCGGCGGAACAGACCCGCGAGAACCGCCTTATCTGCTGAGCCGCTGGAGAGCAGACGAACGGCGTCGTCGCCCTGGGTCCAGTAGAGCCACTTGCCGAAGGGCCACAGATGGTAGCCACGGTTAGAGGCTGTCTCCCCCTCCCCGGCCTCGGCCAGCCCGTTGGCCAGCGGCTGCGCCGTAGTCTTCCACCCGTAGTTGTCTAAGAAGGCATCGCAGCCTGGGAAGATAACGTTCTCGTAAGTCACCGCGAAGCACTCGTTGGCGCCACAGAAGCTCTCCTGGAAGGCGGGTTCGCTCAGACTCCACAGGGCGTGCCAGTACTCGTGGGCGCAGCTAACCATGAGCAGTCGGCGCGCCTTTTCCTCCGACTTGCTGGTGTACTTCCATTGCTTCAGAGAGTAGACCGACTCCCACTTGAGGTTTAGGGTGGCTCCGTCCCACAGCCCGTCTTGAGTGGGGTCAACGGCTCCGCCCACCAGTACGGGCACGCTTTCCGGCACGGCGTAGCCGGCCGCATCATAGCGCGCGGCCACGTACTGCAGGATTGAGGCCAGGCCCAGAATGGGCCCGGGGACCCACAGGGACTTCTTGCCCTTCATGAACTCCCTGGGGTTGATCTTGCCCCAGTCAATGGCCGCGGGAGCGGCTCCAGCCGCCGGCTTGTACTTCACCAGCGTGTACATCTTGCCCGCCTCATCGTAGATGACCACCAGACCGTCGGATGCGGAGAAGTCGTCCTTGTTCCAGTAGATGTCGAAGCCCCGCACGGTGAAGCGCCCCTCGAGCCCGGCGCGCTTGGCCGCCTCGTTGCGGTCTACGGCGGTGGCCGCCCCCACGGCAGTGCAGACGATGAGCGCGGGCCAGCTCACGGCGCCGATGCCGACGACTCCTCCGATGGCCAGCAGGGCATGTCCAGTCGCATACACCCCGGCTCCCTGCGCCCCACCCCCGATTTTCACCCACGTCTGGTAGCTGAACATATCGGCTAGCCACTCTCCGGAGAAGTGATAGACCTCGGCTGTGTAGGTGCGCGTGGTGGGGTCATACTGGTGCGCCAGGGTGCCCCACCAGTTCTCGTCCACTTGCTGTAGGGGACAGTAGTGCGTCGGGTTTAGTCCCGCGGGCAGCACCCAGGCGATCTGAGCAGGCGGGGCCAGCAGGCCCTCGCCGCCCTCGCGCTCCACGAAATAGCAGGGCCCCGCCGGCTGGGGATCAGCGGCGCCTCGGATGGTGATCTTCTCCTCGCGGTCCAGGGCACCGGCGGGGAAGGTGACCCGGAAGTCCGTGCCGACGGCGACCGTCCCCCCGGCGGGGCCGATGACCTGCTCGGTCAGCACTGCTCCGGGGGAGGGCGGAGGTTGCGATGTGGCGCGCGTCCCGCCCGGCGGCGGAGTCGGGGGCGATATCGGCGGGGGGGTAGGTCCGGGCGTAGGGGTGGGAGGTGCGGGTGTCGGCGTTGGGGTAGGCGTCACCGGCAAGGGCTGCCCTTCCGGGTAGACCTTGACCGTGGTCTCCGGGTCGCCCTTGTTGGGACCATTGCGAAAGTGGATGACATAGTACAGCGGCGCATCCATCTCGCCGAAAGAGATGCGCGGCATGGCGATAGCGCCGGTGTAGTTGCCCTGCGCGTCGGCGACATGGCGGATGCCGGGGATGTCCCGCAGCTTCTCCCCGGTGTCGCCGCGAAAGACCTCCGTCCAGATGACCTGCAGCGTTCCCGGCGTCGCCCGCAGGCTCACCTCAATCCGCGTCCCCACGCGGTCGCCCTCTTTGGGTATCGTGACGGTCGGGGCCTGGGCCCAGGCGCTTGCGGCCTGACAAGCCAGAGTCACGCCTATCAGCAGTCCGGGGAATCTGCGCATGGCTGCTCCTTGTGCGGCAAGAAGTCTTAGTGCAGTCATATTAACAATTCGCCGTCGCAGGCGCGGTTCCTGCCCCGATAGTCACTCCGCGGGCGACGAAGTAGCGAAAGAGGAGGATACAGGGAGGCGATTCCTGCGGTGAGGAAGAACTGCTATAATTCGGCCAAGGCACACTCGCCCAACGCGCGGCAGGTCAGCAGTCTGCCAACCCAGGAGCACTTACCCGATGACCCTCGACAAGCGTATCCTTCCCGTCTCTAAGCTCAGTGATGAGAAGTTGGAGCAGAAACTCGCGGAACTGGGCGTGGGACTGACGCCCTTTGAGGCTCGACGCGTAGCCGAACTGCTCGGGCGCGATCCTACCGTCTGCGAGATCAACATCTTCAACGTCGAGTGGTCTGAGCACTGCTCCTACAAGAGCAGCCGGGCCACGCTCAAGGAATTCCTTCCCACCGACGCGCCCAACGTCATCCTGGGGCCGCAGGAGGACGCCGGGATCGTCTTCTTCACCGAGCACGAGGGCAAGCGGTATGGGATCGTTATCGCTCACGAGAGCCATAATCACCCCTCGCAGGTCCTGCCCAACGAGGGCGCGGCGACCGGCATCGGCGGGATCGTGAGGGATGTGGACTGCATGGGAGCGCGGGTCATTGCCACCGCCGACCCCCTGCGCTTCGGCGACCCGACCGGGGCCCATGCCGAGCGGACCAAGTGGATCGTGCGCGGGGTGGTGGACGGGATCTGGCAGTACGGCAACGCACTGGGCGTGCCCAACCTGGCCGGGGATGTCTACTTCCACGAGTCTTTCGACGATAACTGTCTGGTCAATGTGGTGGCCCTGGGGCTGGTCGCGGAGGAAGACATCATCCACTCGGCGGTGCCCTGCGAGGCCTTCGAGGAGCCGTACGACATGATCCTGGTGGGCAAGCCGACGGACGACAGCGGCTTCGGCGGGTCGGCCTTTGCCAGCAAGATCATCGGCTCGGAGGAGGAGAAGGCCGAGGACCGGGGCGCGGTGCAGGTGCCGGACCCCTTCCTTAAGAATGTGCTGGCCATGCGCAAGGCCAACGAGGCGGTGCGGCAGCGCGCCAAGGAACTGGGGCTGAAGATTGGGATAAAGGACATCGGCGGGGGCGGGTTCGCCTGCGGGTCCTCGGAGATCACCGACGCGGGCGGGATGGGAGTGGAGATTGATCTGGACCAGGTGCACGTGGGCCTGGAGAACCTCCTGCCCGAGGTGGTCACCTGCGCCGAGACGCAGGAGCGGTATGTGCTGGCGGTGCCGGCGCGGTTCACGCCGGAGGTCCTGCGCATCTACAACGAGGACTGGGACCTGCCCAACGTCTATGAGAACGCGCAGGCGCGAGTGGTGGGAAGGTACATCCCCGAGCAGGTGTACCGGCTCACGTACAGGGGCAAGATTGTGTGCGAGGCGCCGGTGCAGGCCGTCACTTCCGGCATCTCCTACGACCGGGAGGAAAAGCCGCGGGAGTACACTGGCACAGAACCGCAGTTCTACCAGCCCGGCGACCTGGGGGAGGTCCTGATCAAGGTCCTGGGGCACATGAACGTCTGCTCGCGGGCTTACATCTATCGCGACTACGATACTGAGGTGCAGGGCTTTGCCGTCATCCGACCCGGCGAGGCGGGGGCGGGAGTCATGGCACCGCTGGAGGGGAGTCCGGCGGCCCTGGCCCTGGCGGTGGATGGCAACCCGCTCTACGGTCTGATTGACCCCTACTGGGGCGGAGCCACGGCGGTGGCCGAGGCGATGCGGAACGTCGTCGCCGTCGGTGCCACACCGGCCGCCATGACCGATTGCCTCAACTACGGCAATCCGGAGGTTCCCGAGTCCTTCTGGGAGTTCCGCCAGGGCGTGCGCGGGATCGCCGACGCGGCGCGGAACCTGCCGCTCAAGGACTACGACGGCGCGCCCACCCCGATCATCTCCGGAAACGTCTCCCTATACAACGAGTCGGCGGCGGGACACGCAGTGGCGCCCTCGCCGATTATCGCTTGCGTGGGGGTGATGCCGGACTTCTCGAAAGCGGTGACGATGCAGCTCAAGCGGGCCGGCGCCGCGATCTTCCTGGTCGGCCCGCGCAAAGACGAGTTGGGAGGCTCAGCCTACTACCAGGCGATGAACCTGGGCCTGGGCCGGAATGTGCCCCAAGTGGATTGGGAACTGGAGTCCAACATGGACTTTGCGGTGATCGACGCGATTCAGGCGGGGCATGTCTCTGCCTGCCAGGACATCAGCGATGGCGGTCTGGCGGTGGCAATCTGCGAGATGGCCTTGGGAGGCTTCGGCACGGGAAAGCTGGGCGCGAGACTGGCTCTGACGGCGGCGAACATGCTACTGCCGCCGGGCCCCGAAGGCGAGGAGCGCTTTCTGCGCCCGGACAAGTGGTTGTTTAGCGAGTCCAGTGGCTTCGTAATGGAAGCCACTCCCGGCCGGGAACAGGCCCTTCAGGAGCTCTTCGCGCGCTACAACCTCACCCTGATTCGGCTGGGCGAGGTCACAACTGATCCGTCAGTGGAGATCGCCCTGGACGGCGAGCGGCTGCTGAAGGTCAGCCTGGAGCAGATGAGGGAAGCGTGGGGGGGAGGGTTGGGGAGGGTATTAAGGTAGAGACCTTGGCGCCGCATGCCCCGCGGCGCCCCCTCCCCAGCCCGGGTGAGCCGTAGCCTACTTCACCGTCACTGGGACCGTCTCGATGACCTTGCCCTCGACGGAGATCTCCACCTTGTAGTCACCTACCGGCCAGCCCGCCGTGGGCGCCTTGAAGGAGAAGTGCACCGTGGATTCCTCTCCCGGCGCCTTCATGTCGGTGGAAACGACCTCCTGATCCCGGATCTTGGTCCCGTCCTTGGTGGTCACCTCTACCGCAATCAGGGCGCAGGTGATGACGGCGTCGGTCTTGAGCCCCGTAATCCCGGCGTTGACTTCGATGACGGGGGTCTGTGGAGTGAACGCGTCGGTCTGGTGCGTGACCTCCTTAACCGCCGCGTCGTACTTGTCGCCTACTTGTAGGAGGACAACCTTGGGACCGGACTGGTCCGCGGGAGCTGCAGGCGCGGTAGACGCAGGGCCGGAAGACGAGGTGGTCGGCGTCTCCGGATTGCCGATCTTGACGGTGCAGCCCCCCACCAGCAGGGCAGCCACTAGCAGCAGCGCAAAGAACTTGAGCTCTTTCACCGAACTCCCTCCTTGCTTGATGGAAGCCTCACCTGTCGGTCCCAGCTCCGGCAGATGAGGACGGCGGTCCCGGCAGCCAGGCATTGCCGCTCCAAGGTACGGGTTCGCTCTTGGGCCTTATGACGTTGGCAGACTAGGCAGAAGTTCAGGGCGAGAACCCAGGCGGCACAGCGGGGCCGACTTGCTGTCGTGGCGTCTACGACGGATCCGAGGAGGGCTAAGGTTCTGAAGTGACCAATCGGCAGCGACGAGGGACCACGCGGAGATCGGCACACCACCTATACTATGGGGAGGCGATGGTCATGCCCGTCATCACCATTGCGGCTCGGGCCCTGCCCGACATCGAAAGGAAAGCAACGCTGGTGCGGAAGGTCACGGAGGCGGCATGCGCGGCTTACCAGCTGCCTGCAGAAACGATCACGGTCTTCATTCAAGAGTACCCCCAGGAAAACATCGGAGTCGCCGGGCGCCTGGTAGCTAACCGGGAGAAATCGAGCCCAGGGCGTGGGTGACCGGAGACAGGCTGCCTGCCCGGGCATGTCGGGTAGAACGGCCACAGGTGGGACGGAGGCGCTGTCTGCTTGGCGGCTCGCCGCCGCTTGCCTCTAGCCTGAGCCTGCGACCTCCCCGGCAGTGAGCGATAGCGCGTTCAGAGTGCTTCGCGCCTCTCAGTTCTCCTACTGTGATTTCTGCTGCAGTAGTTGACTTTTTCCTCAGTTTGTGGTTAGCTTTCCTCGCTTTTGGGTATAGATACACTCAAGATAGGCTCAAGGCGAGCTCGGGGCAGTTGCCAAGAGCCGGCTAGTTTGGAGAGGTCCCAGGGGGCAGGACCCAAGTGATAGGACACAGCCACAGCGGCGCGGCCGGTGCTCTGGCGTCGCCGACTCCTGGCAGGAGCCATAATCTGTCGGAGTGCGACACCCACCACTCGGTCTTTGCCTGCTCCCAATGCCCCGTCGTTGCCTATTGCCCGCGGTCTCGCTCAGGCCGGGTAATCGAGCACCGACGGGGCTTCTAGTCTCGGTGGAAGGACCGCAAGAGGGAGCGGTCCCGAGCGCGAAGCTGAGCGAGTGCGGCAGGTGAGGACGATGGCGAAGTCGTGTATCATATGCTCGGCCTTCCCCGACCATAGCGGAACGCATTACTCCGCTCGGGACGTGACGGCGCGGCTGTTTGCGCTGCGGGTACGGCCCTCAGCGGATCGGCAGTGGGCAGTGCTGCCAGGCTGCTTCAGCGCCGCGGGGCGGCCTATTATGGCGACAGCGCATATGCCGGAGGTGGCTGACGCACATCCGGTGGGGCCCTGCTGGCTGTGGGAGCGGCCGGTGGACTACGAGGAACCGGCGGTGGTCGCGGTAGAGCAGGAGACAAAGTCTCGGCTTCGCGAGGCCAAAGAGCCCGCCAAACTAGAGCAGGAGCCCACAGCGCAGCCGTCCTCGAAAGCGGTGCTGACGCCGGCGCTTCAAGCACTGAGACAAACGGCTCTACGTGAAGCAACGCCGACCCGAGGGTCGGCTCGCCCGCCCGGGCCGGAGGGCGCTCCCCCGTCGGGGAGCAAGACGGCACAAGGCGAAGCCAGAACACCTACCCAAAGGGGGGCATCAAAGATGGCGACAGGCGGAACGCGCGGTACTCTGTATTGGCTACCCAGCGGACTGGAAGTGGACATCCGGGCCGACACCAACGGCGCGGGCGGTTCGGCTCCCGCGGTGGAGGCACTCAAGGCGGCTTTGGCGGACTACCAGCCGCCAGAGCCGACGCGGGTGACGCTGACCGAAACGCTCGGTACCGGCCAGGCGTGGATCAGCATCGCGGCTGCCCCAGGACAACAGGGGAGCCTGCTGGTATGCACGGGGCAGATCATGGAGCGCCTGGTGAACAGCGGTGTGTACAGCGAGGTGGTGATCAATGCTTAGGGGCCTGGCGCGGCACGCGCCCGGGGGGAGTCAGGCCGAGCCATCGTCAGAAGGGGCCGCTCCAGAACCGACGGCTGCGGAGGCTCCAGCTCCCGTGGCGGCTCCAACTCCAACGGCGCCACCGGCGCCCACAATGCGCACAAGGGGGGAATCCAGCGTGGAACCAAAAGACATCACCGAGGTTGTCAACGGCAAGCGGTATCGCACGGCCACCGCCTCTTTGCTAGCTAGCGACAGCCAATGGGACGGGCACAGCAACGAGCGGGTGGGGCGCAACACCTTCCTGTTCCGCACCAGCAAAGGCAACTACTTCATGGTACTGCAGAGCACCTGGCCGCGAGAAAAGGACGTTCTAAGCCCCCTGGCGCGGGATGAGGCCTTGCGGGTGTATGAAGAACTGCCGGTGAAAACGATGGATATCGAGGAGGCTTTCCCCGGCATCGAGGTCGAAGACGCCTGACCACCCAGAGCGCGGAGCGTTCCGTTAGGAGAAGGCGAGCCTCCGCGCAGCGCCGGAGAGTTGCAGGTAGCCCCCGAAGACGGGGGCCGGGCGCATATCGTGGCTGCGGGTCCATAGGAGGGTTGGCTTATGTTCTTCCGCTCCTCTCGTAATCGGCCTACTTTCGAAGAAGGCTGGAGCTTGGAGCTGCAGGCGGGGCCGGGTGCGCCCAAGGCGCTCCCCCTGGATTCCCCGACCTTGACGCTGGGGAGAGACCCGGGCTGTGACCTGTGCCTGTCAGACGACCAGCGGGTGTCACGTCGCCACGCTCGCCTGCTTTACGAGGACGGCGAGTGGTTGGTGGAAGATCTGGGCAGCGCTAACGGCACCTTCGTGGGACGCGAGCGAGTCCTGCGACCCACGCCGCTGGCGCCGGGCGATGAGTTGCGCATGGGCCGCACGCTCATGGTCCTCCAGGGACCCAGACAGGAGCCGGCCCTGCAGCTGGTAGACAGCGAGTTCGACGGTCTGGAGACACAGGGCGTTGAGGCCGAAGCGGATGCGGTTCTGGCGGGGCTGCTGGCGCGCCTTGATACGGAGGAAATCGAAGGAGAGAAGTCCACGCCGGTGGCAGCGGAACCGGAGCCTGAGCCGGAACCTGAACCGGAGCTTGAGCCGGAACCTGAACCGGAACCTGAACCGGAGCCTGAACCGGAGCCTGAACCGGAGCTGGCAGCAGTAGCAGAGAAAGAGGAACTGGCGCCCGCTGCTGAAGAACCGGAGCTGGCCGCGGACGAAGCACCGGTGGAACCGGAGCCAGAGGAAGCCGTGGTGGGGGAGGAATCCGGGCAGCCGGTGGCACTGGAGGAGATCGGTACTTCGGCGGCCGCAGAAGAAGACATCCTTCCCGAGCCCGAAGAGGTCACGCCGGTCCAGCCCGAGGCGAGCAGCGCTCCACCTTCCCCGCCCCTACCCTCTCCAGCGGTGAGAAGCGGCGCTGCCGCGACGCTCTCGGCGCGGCAGCCAACTGCGGCAATTGCCCAGGGCGTGGGGTGCGTGCGCCTGGAGTGGGCAGCGGACGGGTTGAGCGTGCGTCTGCACTTCCTGGCGGCTGAATCAGTCTCTACCCACGAATTGCATCAGGCCCTGGCTGGACTGCAGCCGCCCCCTCAGGTGACAGCTCAGCTCACAGAAGTCCTGGGGCAGGCGGGGACTTCGATTGAACTGCGGACTGGCACCGGAGGTCAGCCGCAGCTGCTGCAGTGTGCGGGCGAAATCATCAACCGCCTGACGGCGGCAGGCCTGTGCACGCAGGTTCTGCTCGGGTTGGGGTAGTCCTCCGCTCGGCTACGCCCCTCTGTGCCCTTCAGTGTCGAGGGACATGGCGCACGATTACAGGGCTCACGAGAGACCAACCACTTGGTCGTGTCTCTCTGCGCGGGCGGGCGTCCTCTTCCCCAGGACGCCCGTTCCCTTGCCTTCGGCTGCATTCTCCTACTCCCACTCCACCGCGACCTTCGCCACGGCTTTGCGCAGTTCTCCCTCCCCGAGCATCGGCCCGTGCGCGTCCTCCGGGAAGAAGATGGCGAACATGCCCGGCAGCAGGGGGAACCAAGCGTCGGGCTCGTCGGCGTACAAGATGCGGTCCTTAGCGGGATCGTAATCCCCCTCCGCCTGGCGGCACTCCGAAGTCAGCTTCCAGCCAAACTGCTCCTGGCCGCTGATGAGGAACTGAACGTCTATGAAGCGGCGGTGGACTTCCAACTTGATCTTGTCGCGAGTCTTGGCCGGGGCCTGCAGTACGTCTAAACGCAGCCGGGCGCCGTCCAATTCGTGCGAGCCGACGGGCAAGGCTGCCAGGTCGGCTTCCGCCAGGAAGCGGAAAGCAGCAGCGAAGCCGGGGTGGAGTGGAAAATAGCGGGAGGCGTTCTCGAGACGGTCAATGATCATTGGGCTCTCCTTATCTGACCTCGGGGCCTGGCAGTGACGGCCGCAACTTCTGTGAAGGTCTAGCGTGTCAAGAACAAGGTATGCCGAGACGCGGCGCCTACGGCGACGCCGGCTCCCGCCGGTAGAACCAACACGCGGCGGTGCGCGGCGGGAGTTGCACGGGGAAGCCTTCCTCCAGCAAGACACTGCCGGCTAGGCGCGTTTCCTCCTCGTTCTCCGGATTGCGCAGAGTGTACTCAACCTGGGCGCACAGCCCGTGCAAGCGAAGTCTGATAGCTTCCTCAGGGCTGCTGGACAGCCGCAAGACTCGGAGTAGCCCCTCGCCGGTCTCCGGCCGGTCGAACTGCCACGCTACCCAGCGATCCGCGTCGCGCCCCCAGGGCCTGAGCGCGTAGAAGTCGCCATACAGCATGAAGAAAGCCGCCTGGCGCCAGAGGCCGACCAGCCGGCGCACCAGGTCGAAGTCGTAGTCGTCCCGGCGGATGTCAAGGCCCAGCATGAGCATGGGAGCCATGCCGCAGTGGAAGGCGAAGACGTCCACCGCCTCGTTGAAGCGATCACCGGGCGGTGTCGGCGGGTAGCCGTCCCAGGAGAGTGTGCAGTCTTTGAAGTAGGGAAGCCACTCATACAGAGTCTGTTGGAAAGCAAGCTTGACCGGGGCTAAACCGTAACCGTAATCGCTGTAGTGCAGAGGAACCGCGCGGCGCATAGTCTCCAGGTCGTTTCGTCGGCCTCCCGAGGCACAGGAGTCTATCCACAGCCCGGGGTTGCGCCGCAGCAGCTCATCCCAGTACTGCAGGTACCCCTGCACGTGGAAGTTCTCCGTCGCCCCCTGGCGATCTTCCGCATCGTGCTCCCGCCAGTACGGCAAGGGCTCGAAGTTGAAGTCCTGGCGGTAGACTCTGATACCGTTCTCCTGGATTAACCTGCAGACATGCTCCGTGAGCCATCGGCGGCACTCGGCATCGCCGAGGTTTAGCAGGGCGTTGCGCGGCTCGTCCGACCCCGGGTGGTGCAGCAGCCATTCAGGGTGTTCCAGGTACAGCCGGCTGCCTGTCGTGACCCTCTCCGGCTCAAACCACACTAGCAGGTCCGCCCCGTGCTCCTCGGCACGGGCCGACACGGGCTGGAGACCGTGCGGGAAGCGCTCCGGATCGGGCTCCCAGGTGCCGGTCCAGTACCATTGTCTCTCGTGATCCTGGTTGTAGCACGGATACCATCCCGCGTCTATCCACCAAATGTCGAAGTCATAACCCAGCGACGCATACTTGTCGAGGAACCGGAGCTGATTCTCCTCTGTAGCACCGGTGAACTCATTGCCCTCTTCGGTCCCTGCTGCTACCAGGAGAGGCCGCAGTGGCTGCCCGTGGGGACGGGGTAGAACGTGGGCCAGGTACCACCGACGCCACAGATTGAGGCCCCGGGCAGGGCCACCCGTCCAGGACAGGAGGGTGATGCGAGGAGTGCGGATGCGCTCTCCCGGCAGCAGGCGCAGATGCGTCTGCTCCTGACCGGCCCTGACCCATACCCCCTCGTCCAGACCGGCAAAGCAGCTCGACCATTGCCCCGGCCAGCCGACGGCGATGGTGAGCCCATAGCCCGCAAAGCACAAGCGAAAGTACGGGAAAGCCTCATCACACGGGCGACCGCCACGAGGAGTGAGAGTCAGCCGGACACCCTCCGGCAGGGGCGTCTCGGTGGGAGTGTACCCTGCCTCGCTGTAGAAGTCCCCATTGTAGTGGTGTAGAACCGGCTCAGATCCGGCGAAGCAGGCGTCCAGGCCGAGAACATCCCGCAGAATCGGCGTGGACTCTTCGCCGATGTTGGCAAACCAGGCCGTCCACTCCACCACGGGGAAGTCGAGGTATTCGAGGAACTCGACGCGGACGGTCAGGCCGGTGGCGGAGTCGGTAGCCTCGTACGCCGTCTCAATCAGGTTGGCGCCGAGTCGGCGGGCCGTGGACATGGGATTCCACGAGGCGGGCAAGCCGGCGACGGCCTGGCTGCCATACACAAAGGAGATCGGTAGTCTGGTCGGGTCCTCCTGGAACCGCGCGGTCCAGAACCGATTCTGGGCCATGTCGGCGGGTCGAGTCGCTGGTGTGGGGAAATGGGGGTTGGCCATGGTTGCGGTCGCTGACGGTACTCTTTTGCACTCCCCTACCGGCCTGTAGCCGCCCCACGCGGTTGCCCGGCGCGGCGGCGTCTGAGCAGTAGCCACCCTCCCATCGCAAGGGCCCAGCCGCCGATTACCGCCGGGATCCACCACTTGAGGAAGGCCACCGATTGCTCGCGCAGGGAAGGGGCCGCCGTTTCGGAGACCGGCAAGACGGCCGGCCTGGGCGGAGTGTCCGCCCAAGGAATAACGGGCGCAGCCGTGGTCGCGGGCGTCGTAGGAATGGTCGTCTCGGCTACCCCTGCGGCCCCTGTGTCTTCTCCCTGCGCCTGCTCCCCATGCCCAAGGTAGGCGACGATCCCCGCCTTGATGGAGCCCGCCATCTTCCACTTACCCGAGGAGGTACTGATGAAGTCTTCGTCGCGCGGCTGGGTCAACATACACATCTCAATGGTAAGGACGGGAACCTTGGAGAAGATGGAGCCGGTGAGAGCGCCCTGGCGGCTGCCGATGTAGGTCTCGGAGTCGCCGTGGATACCACGGCCGGGGAGGTAGCCGGCGAGCTTCTCCTTCATCTTGGGGTATATCCCATAGGCCGCCTGCTTGCTGCGGCGGCGCACCGACTCACTGGGACCGGTCACGCCCTGTACGGTGCCCTGGCGGTCGGGATAGTAGAAAGCAAAGCCGGAAGAGCCGCCACTGTCGCAGTGCAGGCGCACGGCCAGGTCCACCTTGGCCTCGTTCGCGATCTCCGCACGGCGGCGGTTGGTGACAGTCTGCCCCTCGCTGGTCTTCGTCAGGACAACCGTGGCGCCCGCTTCGGTCAGCAATTGCTTTAGCCGCTGCCCGACGATCCAGTTGACCTTGTACTCCTTAGTGCCGTTGCGCCCGGTACAGCCGGCGCCGTTCTCGGAGGGGTGTCCCGGATCAACGCAGATCTTGACGCCGCTCAGGGGACCGGCGATGGCCGGCACTGTGCCGATGACCATGACCGGCAGCAGAATCAGCAGCCGGACCGCAGCAACCTGCATAGACCTCTCCTTGACGGCGCGCAGAACCCTCATTCGCCGAGTTGTCTGACTCAGGGACTCGTGGCCGCTCTACCGAACTTGTCCACCTGCCAGTCGCGGATGAACTCGGCATTGGTTCTCTCTATCTTGCTCAGTCGGCTCTCAGTGAAGCTGGAGTCGGGTGAGTACCAGGGCTGATTGAGGAAGTAGGCCCGGATGTTGGGATTGTCAAAAGGCCGCCCATGGCGGGCGTAGATTTCGTTGCGGGCCAGGGTGAGCTGCCAGTTGCTCAGACCGTAGAGCTCACCGCCGTGCAGGTAGTGGCTGTCGGAGCCGGGTATGATGTACGAGCCGCCGCCGGTGCGCCGCCGGCTGGGGGGTGGAGGAGGCGGGGGCTTGGGCGCCGAGAGGCCCAGGCTCTCCACTAGGTAGACGGCGTCTCCCGACTCGGCGATGGTGCCGGGCGCCGGGCTCTGGGCAATGATGGTGCCCGCGCCGTAGCGGTCGCTGTAGCGAGCGGGGTTGTAGTTGGGCTGGAAGCCGCCGGTAGCCTCCAGGCTCCGCTCAGCGTCGTCCTTTGACAGGCCCACCACGTTGGGCACGGCCACCCGGGCGGGCCGGGAGGGCGGCGAGGCGGGCGGCTCGGGCGGAGGCGGAGTCGCGCCGCTGCGAGGCGGCGTGGCCGGGGGAGTCTCCGTGCCGGGGGAGGCGGCTCCGGGGCCAGGCGAGGCGGGAGCCTCCCCGGCCGGCGTGGACGCCATCGAGGAGGAATCGGGCGGTGATGCCGTGCGTCCCTTCATCACGAAGAGGCCAATGCCCAGGGCTCCGCCGATGACCAGTACACCCAGGAACACGACCAGCAACACGATGGCGGTCGAGTTGGAGGAGGCGCGCACCGGCGCGGGCTGGGGATAGGCGTAGCCGGGTGGCGGCTGGGCTGGGACAGGCACGGGGGAGGCCGGAGCGGGGGCCTGTGGGGACAAAGGTGCCGTCTGGGCAGGGGAGGTCAGGGCCTGCCCGCAGGAGGAGCAGAACTGTGCTCCCGGGGGCAACTGGGTTCCGCAGCGCGGGCAGTAATACGCGGGGTTACCGGCCATGTGACCCACCTCCGAAGCTTGTACCGATTGGTGCGGCGCGGCCTTGCCCCCCGCACGCCGCGTCCCCGGCGACTGTCGGCACGCCGGGCGACGTCCGTCACTTCGCCGCCGCGGCCTCCGCTTCCTGCCTGAGGTAGCCCAGGGCGGCGCCGATGATGTGCATGGAGAGCAAGAGCGCCTCGCGGTAGGCAGGCCCGTGCTCAGCCAGCATCTCCGCGCAGCCGCGCAGAATCTCGGGGAGAGGCGGGGGTAGGGACTCCGCGGCCAGGCGGGTCAGCAACTCCTGCAGGTGCCCGGCGCCCTGGTCGGGACGCTCGTCTAGAAAGTCGCGCTCTACCTGGGCGACGAGCCGCTCCAGGTCGGCGGCGCCGGGCCGCCGGCGACGGAGGGCGCGACGCCAGCCCTGGGCTGCCTGCGCGGCCGGGGCCTCCAGACCGGTACGCATGCTCCGCCAGAGCCGGATGAAGTGGCGCTCGCCCCCGACCAGGCGGGCCAGGGCCAGAGCCAGTTCCTCGGCAGCGTCGCTCGGCTCGCGCATGAGGCGCAGGATTTCCCCCGCCGCCTCGCGATAGCGCAGGTTGCCCAGAGCAGCGGCGTAGGCGGTGCGCAGGGGGGCCTGGGGCATGGTGCGCAGCCTGTCCAACAGGAGGGGAGCGGCCTCCTCGTCGTGCAGTGTGCCCAGAGCGCGGGCCGCGGCGGCGCGGACCATGGGGAAGTCGCCGTCTAGGGCAGCCCGCAGCGACTCCAGCGCCCGCCGGTCACCCAGACGCCCCAGGGCCCAGGCTGCCGCCACTGCCAGGTCCGGCTGCCGGCCCTGCAGCACTTCCACCAGGGCTGCGGTCGCCCGCTCCTCCGGGCTCATGTGCGCCAGGGCCACGATGGCCTCGTGGCGCACGTTGAAACTGGGGTCGTGCAAGGACTGAATCAGTTCCTCTATGTGCAAAGGACTCTTGGCCCGTCCCATCATCTCGGTGGTGGACAGGCGCGTCTTCTCTTCCATGGCCAGGCTGTGGCGGATGAGCGCTTCGGCGGCGAGCAACGGGTTGCCGTGGAGGAACAACCCCGTAAAGCGGCCCACTCCGATCTCCCCCGTGACGCGGATCTTGGCCACCCACAGGATGGTCAACGCGGCCAGGATGGCGTTGGCGGCCCAGAGCAGGCTGTACTGATCCAGGACAAAGGGTCCCCAGGTGCCGGCCAGATCCTTAAGCTGGTCCAGGGCCCAGCCGGCCAGCAAAGGGGCGGCCCCGCCCACTACTCCCATCCAGGCGTAGTTGACCGCCATGTACTGGGTCTTGCGCTCCGGGGGGACGATCTTGACGAAAAGCAGCCGGTTGGTGCCTAGGGCCCAGCCCATCCACAGGGCGCTGCCGAAGGCGAACAGCAAAGCCGCGAGGGAGGCGCTCCAGGGACTGTGGCGGGGCAGCATGAACCAGAAGACCGGCATCAGCACGCAAAAAGGCAGCGCGGTGAGCACCACCGGCTTGCCCCCGTAGCGGTCGGTGGCCCATCCCCAGAAGTAGCTGGTAGCCACCGTGCCGGCCACTCCCGCGATCTGCAACCAGACGACGATCTCCTTGCTCAGGCCCACTTGTTGCTCGAGGTAGAGGGGCAGGAAACTACCCGGCCCCACGGCCAGGGTGAAGGTTGATCCGGCCAGGAGGTAGCGCAGGAAGTTGCGGTCGCGGAGCGCCTCCATCATCCCGGCGTGCGAGGTGGCCTCCGGCGCATCGCGCAGGGGCGCCCCGCCAGGCAGATGGCTGACCGCCCAGACGCCGGCGAAGCCGAATGCAGTCCCAACCGCGATCAGGACCATGAAGGGCTGCAGACCCGGCTGCCGCCCGATCACCCATCCGGCCAGCGCCAGGCTGAGAGCGCCGACCAGGGAGGCGACGATGGTGTCCACGGCAATGTACTTGGCGCGGACCGAGTGGGGAATGGTCTCCTGCGACCAGGGATAGCCGGCGGTCTCGCCCACCGCCCGGCAGAAGGCGAAAGCGGCCAACGTCCCCGCCGTCAGGTAGAAGGCTCCCGCCACTCCCCAGCGCTGCAGCACGTACGGCAACAGGAGCAGCAGCAGTACGACGAAGTACCGCAGGGTCCAGAAGGTGAGGAAGGTGCGCTTGAACCCAAAGCGAGCGACGTACGGAGCGGTCACCAGCGAAGTCACGCCGAAAAAGGGGAAAAGAGACAGCAACAGACCTATCTGGGTCTTGGGCAGACCCAACACGCCCAGCATGAGAATGAAGGGGTTGCCGAAGATTGTTAGGTAGCCGAAGACGGTAGTGAGCGCGTCGGCGGCCACCCCCCAGGGCAAGCGTCGTATCTTCTCAGCGTCGGTCATGCTTGCCTCGTCCGTTTCCGTCTCGGGGAGGGGTCGAATCTGAGCGCCCGCCGTCCTCGCCTTCGACCCCTCCGGGCGCCGGCGAGTTCTCCTACCCTAGTTCCTCCAGCGGCTTCCTGTTCCCGAAGGCCCGCACCACGGCGTTCGGCGTGGGGGCGCACCAGCGCACCGCGTTGGTGATGACCCGTATCACATTCTCGTCGTAGTAGGTCGGGTAGGTCTCATGGCCGGGGCGGAAATAGAAGATGCGCCCGTGCCCTCGGTTGAAGCAGCAGCCGCTGCGGAAGACCTCCCCGCCCGCGAACCAGGAGATAAGCACGATCTCATCCGGCGCCGGAATGTCGAAGAATTCGCCGTACATCTCCTCCTGGGGCAACTCGAAGTACTCCCCCAGCCCCGCGGCGATAGGATGATTCGGAGCCACCACCCAGAGCCGCTCCTTCTCGTCGGCCTCGCGCCACTTGAGGTTGCACTCGGTGCCCATCAGGCGCATGAAGGGCTTGGACATGTGCCCGGAGTGCAGCGGGATCAGCCCCATGCCGTTTAGAACGCGCTGCTGCACTCGCGCTGCGATCTCGTCGGCGACCTCGTGATGGGCCATGTGTCCCCACCAGATCAGCACGTCGGTCCTGGCCAGTACCGCCTCGGTCAGGCCGTGCTCCGGCTCGTCCAGCGTCGCGGTACGCACCGTCATGTCCTCATTAGCCCGAAGAGCTTTGGCGATGACCGTGTGCATCCCCTTGGGATACACCCTCTGCACGGCCTCGTGGGTCTTCTCATGGCGGAACTCGTTCCAGACAGTGACGCGAATCTTGCGCACGGGCGGATCACTCCCTTAAGGTGTTAGCGAACCTGAGTTCGGCGGGCAGTTCTACGGGCGAAGGGGGATACCTTCTTCCGGCGGAGGGGCCGTGTCGAGTTGTGGCTGCGAAGCAGACGCAAGGAGGCCGGCCCCTGCCGTAACGCCTGGTGTCGCCGTAGGGCCGAAGCAACCCGCTGGCCCAAGAGCGCGTGCCGGTGAGGGCACGGCGACGGCTGTCAACACGCGGGGACTGGCCTCCTGGCCCGCAGACGGCGCGGGCCACTCGACGCGGCCCCTCCGTCTCCCGATCACGCAATCGTCGCCAGGAATTGCCTTGCCATCCCGGCGACGTTACCGGTGGCGGGGATCCCGGTCCAGGGGGCACCGGGAGGCACGACGTTGACGACGACGATCTGAGCGCCGTTGAAAACCGCGCTGGCTGCGCCCTTGAGGTCGACGCCGCCGGCGGCCGTGACAGCCACGTCAAACTTGCTCAGGATGCGCTTGACGTGCTTGTACTCAATCATCTTGCCCCGGGTGGACTCTTCGTCTCGTCCCAGGTGGAGGACGACTCCCGCCGGAGGTCGGCGGAGGCGCCGCAGGATGGTAAGTGGGTCGCTCAGGCCGATCAGATCCACAAACGAGTCCACGCCGTAGGCCGCGCAGGTCTCGATGAAAAGATTGAGCGTCTCCGCGGGGCAAGAGCCCAGCACCGTAACCTGGCTAGCCCCAGCCGTGGCGGCCATGGCTACCTCCCCGACCGCACCGTCGGCGGTCTTGAGGTCCGCAAGCACGTTGTACGGCCACAGCGCGCGCAGTCCCTGCACCCCGCGCATTCCCTCACGCTTGATGAACGGCGTGCCGGCTTCCAGGATCAGGCGGGGGTCCTTGGGCAGAGTCGGCACCAGCCGGGCCGCCGTGACCAGGTCGTCATTGAAGGCGAGTTGGAGGTAGCGGGTACGCGAGTCAATCATCGTCGCTCATATCCGGTGGCACCGGCGTCTCGCCGGTGCGAAGCGGACGGCTTTGCGGGGGGCCGGCTTCCCCGCGCACTACGTGCCCGGCTCGACGCGGTCCCCCCGTCGCATCGCCTTCCCGCTACGCTCCTCCGGTGAGCCTCTTCACGGCCTCGGCTAGTTCCGAGGGCAGGAAGAGCACGATCTTCTCGGAGGGGTCGGCAGCGATATCGCGGATGGTCTGCAGCGTGCGCAGATGCAGCGCCCCGGGTTGGCGGTTGAGGTTGCCGGCGGCGTCCATCAGGTTCCGGGAAGCGCTGAGCTCGCCCTCGGACGCGATGATCACTGCCCGGCGCTCCCGCTCGGCCTCGGCCTGCTTAGCCATCGCCCGCTTCATCTCCGCGGGCAACTCGATGTCCTGAATCTTGATGGACTCGACCACTACCCCCCAGTCGCCGGTCTCCTGCGCGACGATGGTGCCGATAGTGTTGGCGATGGACTCGCGCTCGGAGAGCACAAAGTCCAGTTCGTGATTCCCCACCACATCGCGCAGGGCGGCCTGGGTGTATTGGCGCACCGCGAAGACATAGTCTTCGATCTTGATGATCACGTCGGCCGGGTTGATGACGCGGAAGTACACCACCGTGTTGATCAGGAGCGAGATGTTGTCCTTGGTGATGACTTCCTGCCGAGGGACGTCAGCCGTCTTGATGCGCATATCCACCTTGCGCATGGTCTGGATGATGGGCCAGATCCAGCGCAGGCCGGGCTCCCGCACACCGGAGTACTTCCCCAGCGTGAAGACGACGCCGCGCTCGTATTGATAGAGCAAGCGCAGACCAATCAGAATGTAGATCCCAATCACGATAAAGGGCCAGATCGGAACGTCCATAGGAGACCTCCGAGGAGCTAAAGTTCCCGTTACGCTAGCCTAATTCGTCGCGGGGAAAGTCTCACCTTCCCCGGATGTTGCCCGGGTGGCCCCAAGAAGGTGAAGCGACTGCAGATGAATAACTATCGCTCCGCCGTCGCGACACGGCGGCCTTTCAACCTGGGCCCCGGCTCGCCCGGGGCCATCAGGGCTGGGCCACACGGAGGGATATCAAGCATGTCGCAAGAGTCTTGGGCGGATGAACTCGGCGCCTCAGCGCCACCGCGGAGCCTGGGTGTTGCCGCCGCTCGCGCCCTGGCGGCGACCACTAAGACGGTCGTGCAGATGCAGGGCATTTCGCCGCGCTGGGTCCTGAGCCTTCTGCCTTGGGTACAGGTAGAGTCAGGGACGTACCGCGTCAACCGGGTGAAGGTGGTGCTGCCGGCGGACGGGCGGATTGCCACCGTAGTGAGCGACGGGCAGGCACGGGTGGAGCCAGAACAATTGCGGGCCGTGTCCCTGTTCCGCAACCTGGAGGCGGCGTTCCTGGGCCGGATCGCCTCGCAACTGGTGAGCGAGCATAAGCAAGCCGGGGAGGTGATCGTGCCCGAACAGGAGATGGAGGATAGGTTCTGCATCGTCGCTACCGGTAAGGTGGAGCTGGCGACGGTGGGAGAGCACGGCAGCAAGCGCCAATTGGCGCTGCTCGGACCGGGCGACTACTTCGGCGAGTTAGTGCCCGTGCGCTGCCCGCGCCCGGCCGGCCAAGCCACCGCGGTCACGCCCGCAGTCATTCTCTCGCTCAGCCGGACCCAGTGGGAGTCGGTGCTGGCCGAAGTCCCCGAGTTCCGGGAGGCTCTGACGCAGGCCCTGGCCGAACGCACTCGGCGACGCGAAACGGCCAACGAGTACGGCGAGCAGAGACTGGCGATCCTCTCCGGGCATCAGGGAGAGCCGGTCCTGCCGGAGATGTTCGTGGACTACGAGACGCAGCCCCGCGAGTATTCGCTTAGCGCGGTGCAGGCGGTCCTGCGAGTGCACACCCGGATTAGTGATCTGTACAATGACCCCCACGATCAGCTGCGCGAGCAACTCCGCCTGACCATTGAGGGTCTCAAGGAGAGGCAAGAGTGGGAGTTGATAAACAACCCTGACTTTGGCCTGCTTGCCAACGTGGCACCGGCCATGCGCGTGCAGACGCGCACGGGCCCCCCGGTCCCGGATGACATGGACGAACTGCTCTCCCGGGTGTGGAAGAAGCCGGCCTTCTTCCTGGCGCATCCCCGCGCTATCGCCGCCTTCTGCCGGGAGTGTACCCGCCGCGGGGTGCCGCCCCCTACCGTGCCGCTATTCGGCTGTTCGTTCGTCACTTGGCGAGGGGTGCCCCTAGTCCCCTGCGACAAACTGCCTGTCCAGGGCACGGGCAGCGACGGCCAGTTCGCCTGCACCTCCAGCATCCTCCTGATGCGGGTCGGCGAACAGGAGCAGGGGGTGGTGGGGCTCCACCGCGCCGGCCTGCCCGATGAGCAAGCCCCCAGTCTTACTGTGCGCCCGATGGGCATTGACAGCCAGGCCATTGCCTCCTACCTGGTCAGCCTCTACTTCTCGGCCGCTGTTCTCACCGACGACGCCTTGGGCGTGCTGGAGAACGTCGAAGTCGGGTGCTTCCATGACTACGCCTGAGTCCAACGGGGCGCCTCCCCCAGCGTCGGTCCCAGACGTGGACCTGGTGGTCCGTCTGGCGCGAGAGCTGTACACCGGGTCCCCCATGACCTCGCCCACGGTCGGCGGCCCACCGACCAGTCCGGATGCCTCCGGCAGCTCGCCGGCGTCCCTTGCGATCGGAAGCGGGCCCCGCTTCTACTTCCTCCCGGAGCAGCCCGCCGCCCCCGCCGCCGACGGCTTCGACGTGACCGCAGTCCGGCGTGACTTCCCTGCTCTGCGCCAAACTGTGTACGGCAAGTCTCTCGTCTGGCTGGACAACGCCGCCACCACCCACAAGCCGCAGAGTGTGATCACCGCGTTGGTGGACTACTACGCGCGCGACAACTCCAACATCCATCGCGGGGCCCACGCCTTGGCCGACCGCGCCACCATGGCCTTCGAAACGGCCCGCGCCAAAGTCCAACGCTTCCTGGGGGCCGCCTCGCCTGAGGAGATCATCTTTACCCGCGGAGCGACCGAGGCCATCAACCTGGTGGCCCAGACCTATGCCCGCCTCCACGTCGGTCCCGGCGACGAAATACTCCTCACCACTCTCGAGCACCACTCAAACCTGGTTCCCTGGCAGAGACTGTGCGAGGAGAAAGGCGCGATTCTGCGGGTGGCGCCCATTGACGACCAGGGGCAAGTGATTCTGGAGGAGTACGCCCGACTGTTGGGGCCGCGCACACGCTTGGTAGCGCTCGCCCACGTGTCAAATGTCCTAGGCACCGTGCTCCCCGTCGCTGCGATGGTGGAGATGGCTCACCACTACGGGATTCCGGTCCTGGTCGATGGCGCGCAAGCGGTTCCTCACGTCCCGGTCGATGTACAGGCCCTGGGGGCCGACTTCTACGCCTTCTCAGGCCACAAGCTCTTCGGGCCGACCGGAATCGGTGTGCTCTACGGCAAGCGGGCCTTGCTGGAGGAGATGCCTCCCTGGCAAGGCGGAGGCAACATGATCGAGGCGGTGACCTTCGAGAGGACAACTTACGCCGGCCTTCCCGCCAAGTTCGAGGCCGGTACTCCGCACATTGCCGGAGCAGTGGGGCTGGGCGCTGCGATTGACTACCTGAGCGGACTGGACCTGGCGAGGGCGGCCGCCTACGAACAACGCCTGCTGGCCTACGGGACCGCGGCGCTGGCTGAGATCCCCGGCCTGCGCTTTCTCGGCACGGCTCCGGGCAAGGTCGGCACACTCTCCTTCTTCCTCCCCGGAATGCCCTCCCCCGACCTGGGCACGTTCCTGGACCGCGAGGGCATCGCTGTCCGGGCCGGTCATCACTGTGCCCAGCCCACTCTCCGGCGCTATGGGCTCATCAGTGTGGTCCGCCCCTCCCTCGCCTTCTACAACACCTGCGCGGATATTGACGCGCTGGCGGCCGCCGTGCGCAAAGCGCAGAAACAGCTTGCATAGCACGCGCACGCCCGCCCCACGACGGGCCCCGCTTACGCTGCACCCTCCGCCTGCTTCTCCCACACCCCCAGCACAGACTTCCCCATCCGGTATCTGAAGAGCGGATCCACCACGCGAGAGAGGGGGACGAGAACTCGGTCCCAGGCCAGAATCTGCCGCAGCGTAGGAGTCGCCCGGTGCAGCACCAGGCGGTTGGCGGCGGACGCGAGCAGACCGACGGAGTCCAAGTAGATCAGCCTAACGGCTCGATAGCCCTCAGGAATCAGAGCCGACAGAGCCGTGCGACTGTACCGGCGGTGATGGCCTATCGCTCTGTCGAACTCAGTGAACAGACTCTGATGTGCCGGGGCGACGACGATCAGATGGCCGTCGGCGCGCAAATGAGCATCGGCATGCTCGATCTCGGCTCGGTCGTCCGCTATGTGTTCCAGTACGTCTACGTACAAGATCGCGTCGAACTGCTCCCCGGGCGGCAGATCTGCGAGTTTGCAGGTCAGGACGCGCACCAGAAACGTCGTCTGCCACTCCCCGAGCGTCTCCTCGATGCGCCGGGCGAGGGCAACATCCGGCTCCAGGCAAGTCCAGCTGGCCTGCCCCTCGCCGAGTAGCAGGGCGGTGTTGACCCCCAGCCCCGCGCCCACCTCCAGCACGTCTCCTCGCAGGAAAGGCCTGACCTGCCGCGCCCAGTAGGCCTTCCAGCGGCGGGCGTGAGCGAAGACGTCCAGTTCGGTTCCTACATAGGGTTGGGCGGGAGCAGGAGAGGTCATGCCGGACTCACGCTTCCGGCTCGTTGGGAGAGGGCCAGAGTTGAGTGACGCCCGCGATGAATAGCCCATGATCTCGCGCGGGGATGAAACCCGCCGTTGTGCGCGCCGACAGCACCAGCAAGCAGGCCAATCCGGCGAAGATAAGGACATCAAAGCACAGGTTGAGCATGAGCAGGCTGGTGGTAGTGGCCCAGCCGGGAATGGCCAGCTCGGTGCCGAAGCGGATGACGGCGATGGCCGCCAGCACTAGCAGCGTCAGTAGCAGAAAGCCCAGGGCTGCGAATACTACGCGCACGCCGATGATCTCGGCGAAGACCGCCAGGGCCGTGATGCCATGTACGGTCAGAGCGGTCAGGCTCATGTGGCTCTTGCCGGCCAGACGTCTGCCCCGTTCCGTGGGCAGGCTGGTGTAGGGCAGTCGCCCCTTGAGCACAGCAGCCGTGTAGTGGCTCCAGGTCTCGGACATTGTGCTCAGCGCGGGCAGCAGCGAGGCCGGGATAATACTGAAGTTGCCGAAGCGCACGGGGATGCCGGACAGCGCCCGGTGCAAGAGCCGATAGAGCCAGTACATAAACCGGAAGAAGACGCCCTCGGAGCGGCGGGTGCGCTCGGCGAAGACAATCTTGTCACCCCCCTCGGCGCGGAAGCGCTCGATCAGGGGGGAGACGTCCTCGGGGCGGTCCTCTCCGTCTGCGTCCATTATCACCACCGCGTCGCAGTCGGCGCAGCTCTCTAGGTAAGCGAGTCCAACGCAGAGAGCGCGCTGATGGCCCAGATTGCGGCGCAGGTGGAGGACGTGTGCCTCTTCCATGTGTCGGAAGGGCCCGGCCAAGAAGTCCGGCGGAGCCGGAGTGGAGGAAGCGTCATCCACGAGCAGCACGGAGACGGAGACGCCGCAGGCGGGATCCAGCAACTCATCCAGACGGTGGACCACCTGTTCGGCTGCCTCCCAGTCGTCATACAGGGGCATGAGCACGGTGAGGCGAAGCGAGGAGACCTCGCGATCGGACCCACAAACCGGGGTGGGAGAGTCCATGGTAGCGGGCATGGCACACTAGCTGCACTCTTCGCCTCGCGTCCGCCGCTTTCCTGCTCAGCGCCCGGCGAGCTCCTCCTCACCCCTCCACATACACCGTCGTCCCCGGCGGGACCGTCACCTGCTGCCGGAAGGGCTTGTACCCGGTGATCTCGGTAGGTGTGGAGACGGTCGCCTCAATTGGCTGGGCGGTGGGATTGTGGGCCTCGACGGTGATCGCCTCGGCGTCCCACCGTCCCAGGCCCAGGACCAGGTGAGGATTGTCGGCAGTCAGCAGACTCCCGGCGTAGAACTTGCCCGCCTGGGCCACGTTCAGTCGCGGCCAGGCCGTGTTCTCAAAGACGCCCGTGAAGGCGATCCTCCCTCCTGCTCGCCAGGACCCCGCCGGCCAGCGGGGGTTCAGTCCGCCGATCTGCAACGGCACCTGGTACGGAATGTCCGCCGTCTGCGTGACCTCCCCGGCTACGCCGTAGTTGTCCGGGGCGACCACCGCGACAAAGGCCAGTTCCGCGAGCTTGCCGCGCGTCCAGGTCAGCCGGTAGGGAGTCTCTCCGGCGAAGCCCATGGCCTGCAGCCAGGCCTCGGGGGCGTCCTCGAAGGACTTGCTGACCTTGTCGTAGGAGCCGACCTGATTAGACCGCGCCGCGATGAGGAAACGCCCGGCAAGCCGGGTCCCGGCCGGGAGATAGTCCGGCGCGCCGGGGAGCAGCCGCCCGATACGGCCGTCCAACACCGCCCAGCCCTCGTCGAGGGGAATGATCCCTCCGCCGAGACCTCCACGCGGGACCGGCGTAAGGGTAGCCCGATCCTTGGGGTCGAGGCTGCCGTTGACAAATCCGCCCTTCCCGTCGCTCCAGCATAGCTTCTGCCCGCGCACCTGGTCCACGGCGGGGAAGAGACCCTCCGGCTGAAGAGGCTCCACCGGCCGCTTGAGCATCAAGTCGTACTCCACCAGCGCCACCCAGGGCTCGGCCGGGAGCGACTGGGTGAAGCTATACCAGCGCACTCGCCCGGCGTAGACGTCCGTGACCTTGCTCGCCTGCGAGGGGTAGACCGCCAGGCCCACGTCGTTGAAGGTCTTGTCCACATACTTCTCGTCCAGGACGAACTCGGTCAGGGCCACGTCGTTGCCGGTGAAGGGCAGGTTCAGCTTCGCCGCCATGCAGGTGCCGGGGGTATTGGTGAACAGCCCGTTGCCCTCGTCGGTCCCCTTGATCGGCATCTTCAGAGCGTTGTAGGCGCCGCCGAAGGGTAGAAAGGCCCCGGTGTAGTACATGGCGATATGTCCCAACCAATTCTGCCGGTCGGTGCAGCGGAAGTACCCGGGCCAGCGGGCGGGAGAGATCCAGAACATGCTGCGCAGGCCGGAGCGGCCCTGGGTGTCCTCCGCCAGGACCCAGAAGGTGTGCTGGTGGGAGAAGGCAAACTCGGCGCTGCCTCGGAACTCCGATGCGTTGGGCAGCCACCGCCGCACCGGGGTGAAGCCGTCGTAGAGCGTGACAGACCGCAGCGGGATGTCGCTGTTCACGGTCACTACCAGCCGGAAGGTCCGCTCGGCCTTGTTCTGCCGGATCAGGTTGGGGTCAGGCGTGCCTTCCACCGCCAGGGGAGCAATCCGAGGGCCGCCGCTGATCATCGGGTTGGTTGGCGACTGGAGTCCCACCCGGCAGAAGCGCCGAACCGCCTTCTCGAGACTGTCATCCTCCGAGGTGTACTGCTGATAGCCCGTCTTGGCGGCCAGAGCGACCTCGGCTGGCCCAAATACCTCGTGCACTACCACCGGCAGTGGGAAGGAAGCGCCTTGGACCTGCCAGACATAGACATTGAGGCTGTTGTCCACCAGCTTGTCACCTCGGTAGGTGTATACCGAGATCCCTTGGAAGTGCTTGAGTCGCTCTGGCGGCAGGGGACAACTATTGGGCCGGTGGGCGACGATTGTATGCCGCGAGTTCTGAAAGTTCGCCATGTAGGGGTTGATCAGGCGCTTGCCGTCTGCGGTCAGCCACGCCGGGTGCGGGTAGCGGGCGGGGGCGATATGCAGGAAGCGGTTGTTGTCGGGGTCCTTGATCTCGTAGCCGGGAAGACAGATGAAATCGGTCGTCGTGTTCCCCGCGCAGTCGGCCACCAGAGCCTCCCATCGCGGAGGAGTAAGCTTTTCAAAGTCTTCGGTGAAGACCAGCAGGGAGTAGCCAGCTTCGCGGGCGGCCTGAGCGTACTCGGCTACCGTCCCCTGGCCGTCGCTGTGGGCTGAGTGAGCGCCAATGAGAGCCTTGTGCGCTTGCAGGGGACCGGCCGGCGGTTTCTCCCGCGCGGTGCCTTTGACCACCGGATCGCCCTGGATATACCCTCCGAGTCCCGCCGCGCCGGACTCGCCCGCCAGCCAGGCATAGAGCCGCATCAGCATCTCGCCGGTGTCGCTGGCGACCTGGCCGTCGCCGCGCTTGAGCACGATGGCCCCGACTGCCCCCATGCTGGTCTCGTAGCCCGAGTGCCCGCTGTAACCGGCGCGGTGCGTGTACTCAGGCGGCATGCCCAGCACCGCCAGGCGGCCTTTGCCGGCTGGGCGCGTGGCGGCCAGGACGTACTCGGCGGGCTTGGTGGTCTCGTAGTACCATTGCGATAGCGGGGGATGGCTGCTCGCCAATAGCGCGTTAAGGGAGGTCTTGATCAACGGCGCCCAGCCCGGCTCGCAGACCAGGTGCTGGGCGGCGTACCAGCCTACCCCGGCCAACTCGCCGGTAGGGTAGTAGACTCGGCCCAGCCCCGCCATGACCGGGTGCTTGCGGTCCAGGTTCTCGGTCCAGGCGTAGGCGTTGTCTAGATAGCCCCGCCAGGGGCTGAAAGCAGCGGTGGGGTCCAGGACGGTCTCCGGCGTGATCTGCACGCCCCAGGGCCGCATCTCCTCATTCCAGGCCAGGCGGAAGTTGGCGTCATGCGGGCTCGCGTAGACCAGCAGGCCGGCGCCTTTCTCTACGTTCGCCCTGATCCGGGCCATGATGAAGGGCAGATTCTCCCGCCCGGCTCGGTCCTCGTCCCCGGCGATGGGCAGATCGTCGAAGACGTAGACGTTGAAACGGTCCAAGAACTCCGGCGCAATCGGCTCAAGATAGTTGGCGGTCGCATAGACAAAGCCACGCTCGGTGAGCTCCTCGCCGTAGGTCTTCTCCATCAGCGGCATCCAGCTGAGGAAGAGAACCGCAATCGGCCCCCCTTTGGCTCCGCCGGTCTTGGGATTGGGCAAGTCGGCGGACTGGGCTGACACCGCCAGCACAGCGCAGAGGGTGACGGCCATGCACATGCCACTTCTCCGCAACATGATCGGGTCTCCCTTCCCCCCTTCATCGTTCACCAATCATCATCCATCAGTGCCCTACTTGAACTCCGCCTCTCCCCAGACGGTCGGCGTCTGCCAGTTGGCCCCATTGTTCCAGTGGTACTGCAAGGCGCGGACCGAGCCGGAGGCATCGCTCCAGTCTATGTTCCAGTCCCAGGCGATCTTCTTGCCCGGTGCGGGGCGGAAGTCGCCGAAGTAGACCCAGGGAATCTTGCCCTCCACGTTGTACCCCTGCTTGTCCGGCCAGACCAGCAGGCGCATGTCCGCGCCCGGCACCACCTCCAGCTTCGGCTGGATGCGGGTGATCTGGGCGCGACCCTTGTCGGGGCCGACGGCGCTGAAGGCGGGCAGGACGAACTGGTAGTCTCGGTCCGTCCAGCCGTGGGCCAGCGGCAAGGCCGGGTCGGTGGAGAGGAAAGCCTCCACGCAGTCGCCATTGAAAAGTGTGGAGAGCACCCCGGTGTTGAGCGCCGGAGAGGAGTCGGTGATGGCGTAAGCCAGGTACAAGAAGTCCTGGTCGTACATGGCATAGCCGGTCGCCTTGTACTTTCCCTCGCTACCCGGGACCACGATCCTCTGCCCCGCCGACTTGTCCCACTCGCCCAGGTCGCCGTCAACCGTGACCGCGCCAGGGGCGGGGACGATGGCCTGGAGCTTGCGAGGAGGTGGACCCGTCGGTTCCGCAGGTCGAGGCAGCGCTTGTTCGGTCAGGCGGACCGTCCCGGTGAAGCGTTTGAGGCTCTCCATTCCCGTAACCCGGTACAACCCCAACCGGAAGCCCGCATTGCCGCCGCACAGCAGGTAGGTCTGCCCCCCGATCCGGTAGGTCTTGGAGTCGAAGCTCTCCCCGCCGCCGTTGAGCGGGCCGCCCCGGTCGCCGGCCCACTGACTGGAGAGTAGCTTGCCGACATAGAGCCCGTCAGTGGTGAAGACCTGGCAGAAACCGCTCACGTCCCAGGCGTAGACCAGTCCGTCGCCGACTACGCCTACCGCCTCCGGCTGAATGAACTCCGCGGCGCGAGGGAGGCCGCTGATGATCCGTCCCGCCTTCCACCTCCGCACGTTCCTCTCGTCGTAGCCGGCCAGGAATCCGCCCTGGGTGTTGCCGTAGTTGTCGTCGCGGACGAAACCATAGGACCACCCCCGTTGATCGCGGTGGAAACCCCACAGGGCCACGTAGGGCCAGAGCGCGTCCTCGGCGGGGAGCGTCCAAACTTTCTCGGCCTGGTCCCAGGAGTACAGCGGATTGCCCCGCCCGTCTATCCCCAGCAGCGGGAAGCGGTAGACTCCGATCCCCGGCCGTCCGCTGCGGTCCGATACGTAGATGGTGCCGTCGGGATCCACATAGGAAGCCCGCCAGCCCTCCAGCGGTCCTTTGCCGAAGAAGGAGAACTCCTCCGGCTGGCAGCGGTAGTCGTCATTCTTGTTTACCCATACCCAGCGTTGGTCGAAGTCCAGCTTCACTTCACGACCCTGGGCGTCACGCACCGTCGGGACACTGGCCAGCCCCTCACCGCCCAACGCCAGGCACGGCACGATCCGGTCCGGCTCCACGCGCATGAGCAGCGTCGCGTCCAGCTTATAGATATAGGTTTTGCCCTCCAGATCCAGTGCGTGCCAGCTGCCGCCGTGCGCCAGCGTACGGCGCAGGTCGGCAAAGTTCGTGTCCTGGTTCAGTTCCCACATGCTGTCCAGGGCCCAAGTCTTCTTCCTCCAGTCCAGCCGGTAGCGGGCTACTTGCAGACCGAAGGGGCCCCAGCCCTCCGCGTAGAGCCATTCGCGGTTGCTCAGGTTCAGGAAGGGGATGTTGGTGCCACAAGCCATGCGCGACTGGAGCAGCCGCTTGCCGTCGGGGGAGAAGACCTGCGTGCGCCAGTGCCCCCGGTCGGCAATCAGAATCTCCCCCCCAGGTGCCACCGCCACCGCCATCGGCATGTTGCAGCCGTCATCAGGCACACGACCGTTCCAGGACCCGCCCGGCTTGCCGATGGTCAGAAGCAGTCGCCCCTCCGGGGAGAACTTTTTCACCTGCTGGGTACCCAGGTCGCAGACGTACAGGTTCCCCTGACCGTCGAGAGTCAGGTTCCAGGGCTTCTCCAGGCCCTGCGCTATGACGGTCGCTCTCCGGCCATCGGGTGCGATCCGCAACACCTGCTTCCCGCTGCACACGTAAAGGTTGCCGACACCATCCACCGCCACGCCCTCCGGCTGCGGCACATCGGCGAACACCCCGACGTTCTCGCCGCTCTCCCGATCATAGAGGTCTATGCGGTTGTCGAAATGGAGTGGAATGTACACCTTCCCGCCTCCCGCCGCGACATGGCGCGCGTTCAGACCGGGGAAGGGATTGCTCCGGTCGGCTCCGTCGTACATCCCAGCGAAGAGATCGGGCACCTCCCGCGCTTCGCTCACCGGGAAGACGGGCCGGTCGCCCGGCCACAGTACCCGGTCGCCTGTCTCCACGCTGCATCTGCCCAGGAACTCATAGAGTCGCAGCTTCCGATTAGCAGGGTTGAGGTCAAACTGCGCGGGCTGCAGCGAGTAGATGTACTTGCCATCGGTGCAGATGGCGTGCGTCTCGTACGAGGCCGCCCCGAACTCGCAGGGCTTGGACCAAATGACCTTGCCATCCGGCGCGACCTTCTGCGTGGTGAAGGAAGCCTCGCAAGACTGCGTCTGTTGGAAACAGTTGCCGTCCGGGAGCATCGCCAGGCCGATGTAGCCCGCGTACATGCAGCGGTAAACGCTGTAGTCGTCGAAGGACGACAGCGTCGGCTTCCACGCCTGCTCGGCGACCTGCGCTCCAGCCACGGCCGTGTTGCCGACGATGTACTCGACCTCCTGACCGAGATTCCCGACCACGCCGCGCACCTGGTATTCACCCACGGGCAGTGGATTGCCCGCGTCATCCCGCCCGTCCCAGGCGCACTCCTGTGGGCCGGCCTCCTGCTGCTTCCCCGACAAGAGCGTGCGCACGAGGCGCCCCGCCTTGTCGTACAGGCCCAGGCTTACCGCGCCCGCCCCCGGTACCGTATACTTGACCGGTGTCAGCCTATCCTGGGGGGGCTCCACCGCCCCAAGGATGTCGCCCGTAGCGTACAGTTGTCGGACCTGCGCCGGGGTCAGCGGCTGGTCCCACAGCGTCACGTCGCTGAGCACCGCATCGGCTCCCGCCCCGGCTTCCGCCCGGCTCAGGGCAAACGCGGGGGAGGGCCACCGGTCGAAGCCGGGATAGGGCAGCGGGTCGTTCTCCGGGCGCACCGACTTGCCGTTGACGTAGACCTGCGCCAGGCTCCCGTCCCAGGTCACCGTGACAAAAGTCCATCCTGCGGAGGGGGGTGTGTAGTCCATGTGCGCCCCGTTGATCTGTAGCCACGTCGCTCCCAGGATGAGTCCCCCGGCGCTCCAGGGCTGGGGGCAGAACCAGTAACCGTTGGGAGGCATGGTCGGACGCACCCACAGGGACAGACTCCCCCTTGGCTGTAGGGCCGGGACTCGTACCCCGCCCTCCCCGCTCGGTAGCACCGGCCCCTCGCCGGTGGCCCCTAATGCATACGCCAGCAGGTCTCCCTCTCGCTTGGCCGGGCGGTCGCCAGTGGCGATATACGAGCTCGCCCCACCCATCCAGCGAGGCTCCCCCTGCTCGAGTTGGACCGCATCCACGTGCAGCGCCTGCTGCCCGGCCCGTACTTCCACGCCGCACTCCCAAACCTTGAAGGCCAGCGGCGCGCCGTTGGCGCCAAAGTTTGCGCTCACTCGGTACCAGGGCGTCTCACCCAGTCGTTCGACATGCCGAGACCCCCAGTCAATGGCGTTCTCTGACTGGTTCTCCGGAGCCGCCCACGGCCAGACTTGCTCCAGCGTTACCTCCTTTCCGTCCTCGCGGCGCACATAGGCGGAGAGGGTGAACAGATTGTGCAGCGGCTCCCTGCCCTGCACCGTCACCTCCACAGGCGCATGGGATACGCATCCGCTGCCCGTGACTCTCAGTGCACGTTGCCCGTGCAGGGGGAACTCCGTCTCCACCGATGCTCGGACCTCGCCGCGGACAACCCAGCCCGTCAAATCCGCCTCGAAGGAAGAGTTGCTGAGGAAGTTGGTGGCCGGGTTCTCTAGCCGAACCCCTCCCTTGCTGCCCCAGGGCTTGCCCGGCCACTGCTCCAAGCGCGGCTCGCCGGGCCCGACTTCCACCAGCCGGCCCTGCGTTGCGTCGAAGCGCGTGGCTGCGCTCCTCCGCTCCGACTGCGCGGGCTCTTGCCCCTCCGCGCTGCGCAGCGAAGACTCCAGCGGCAGACTCAGGACTTGCCGGGGGATCGCTATGGTGTCGGCCGAGAGGAGCACAGAAGTGGCGAAGACAGCCAACAAAGCACCGCCCGAAAGTAAGCGGCATGGAACTAACATGGGGTCAGCACCTCCCGGAGGAACCTCGCGTCACGGGGTAACACCTGTTGTCTCAAGACCCATCAGTGGTCATTCTGCCGCAGGAGCGCTTCTGTGTAGACTCTCTCGTCCTGCCCGGTTGGCATCTTCGGCTATAGCCACCCCCCACGCATCTGGCATCTGTCCTACCTCCCCTGCCCAGTCCAAGACAGGAGTCGGGCCACGAGTAGTTCCATCACGGCGAGCCAGGCGTCCAAGGGCAACTGCTCGCCAACCAGGCGGTTGACCAGAAAACGAGCGCGGGCCGGGAACTCCTCGTCACCCCGCCAGAGCAGCACCGCCACGTGCAGGTAGGGGAAGACTACGAACCGGTAGGCGGCGTCGGCAAAGGGCAGGGGCGTGCCCCCCAGCACTTCGGCGGCAGCACGGAAGGAGTCGAGGGAGTCGCCGAAAGTCGCTTCCAGAGGCGCGGTCGGGGCGGCATGCGGGCCGCGGAAGAAGAAGGCTCCGGCGGGCAGGTCGGAGGGGCTGACCCAGTCCTCTGCCCGGGGCGGGCCCTGCAGTCCCAGCAGGTAGGCGGCTGCCGCGACCTCCACCGTCTGCTCGGCAGGTTCGGAGAGCACCTCGCCCTCCGGCCCCAGCCAGGCCAGGCAGCGCCGGGCGAGGTCCACTACCAGTGTCCCCTGCAGCACCGGCAGCTCGTACCGGCGCAGAACCTCGTCGTAGCGCGCCCCCGTCCGCCCGCAAACCTCCTTGGGGGATTCCTCACTCAGTCTTTCCCACAGTGGCTCGTAGGCCATAGCTCCCATTTCCCTGTCGGCGCATTCCCTGCGCCGCTATCCGTGGCATAGCCTCGCACCGGCGGAATCCCGCGCGACCGGCCCGGAGCCCACCGCTAGTGCCCCAACTGGGCCAGCCGGGCTAGATTGGTTGCCGCGGTCTGCCCCACACGGCCATTGGGATCCAGCGCCAGCGCCTGCTCCCAGTCGGCCCGGGCCTCGACCCAGCGCTCCTTAGTCATATAGGCAAAGCCCCGATTGAGGTAGGCGATGGCATTCGGCGGGCCTAGCTCCAGCGCCTTGGTGTAGTCTGCGATGGCCTGGTCGAAAGCATTCGTGGCCGAGTAGCACATCCCCCGCCCCAGATAGGCAGAGGCGTCGTCGGGTTTGAGCTGCAGCACCATGCTGTAGTCCTTGATGGCGGTGTCATAGTCCTTGACCAGCGAGGCCACAAAGCCCAGGTTGTAGTATCCGGGCGCGAAGTTGGGGTCGGTGCGCACCGCCGTCTCAAACTCCCGCAGCGCATTGGCCAGTTCGCCCTTGACCATGTAGGCATAGCCGCGACCGTTGTAGGCGTTGGGTTCCTGCGGGGCGAGCTGCGCGGCAGCGGTGAAATCCGCCAGCGCCTCGTCGGGCTGGCGCAGATCCAGGTGGCTCCAGCCCCGATCCATGTAGGCCGGGACGGCCTTGGGATCCAGGGCCAGGGCCGCGTCCAGGTCGGGCAGGGCCAGGTCGGGGCGCTTGGCTTGCCGGTAGGCCGCGGCCCGGGCCAGGTAGGGCTCAAGGGCCTTAGGGTCGGCCTGCATCGCCGCTGTGTAGTCGGCGACCGCCTGGTTGAGATCGCCTTTGATGACCTGGTATACCTTGCCTCGCTCCAGGTAGGCGCTGGGGTCTTTCGGCAGCAAGACAGTAACCTGCGTGTAGTCGGCGACGGCCTTGTCAAACTCCCCCAGCGCCCGGTAGGCGTTGGCGCGGGCAAACCAGGCCGAGGCCAGCTTCGCGTCCAGGGCGACAGCCTTGGAGAAATCCTCGATTGCCTTGGGCAAATCGTTCACAGCCGTGTAGGCCAGGCCGCGGTCCTCGTAGGTGAGAGCGTCGTTGGGCAGCAAGGCGAGAATCTGGGTGTAGTCGGCGATGGCCTTGGCCGGGTCCTGCTTGGCCTCGGCATAGACGGCGGCCCGGCCCCGGTAGGCATCGAGGAACTGCGGGTTGAGCTGCAGAGCGCGGGTGAAGTCGGCCAGCGCGAAGTCGGCCTGACCCTGGGCGGCATACAGCCAGGCGCGGCGTGCAAAGAGAGCGGCGTTGTTGGGCTGCCAGTACAGCGCCCGACCATAATCCTCGATCGCGGCGTCTACCTGCCCCAGGGCATCCCGGGCCAGCGCCCGGGCCTCGTAAGCGCTGGCCGTGCGGGGCTCGGCCTCCAGCGCGGCGTTGGCTTTGCCCACTACCTCCTCCCACTCGGCCTTGGCCTGGTCGGCCCGACCTTGTCCCTGAAGCGCTACCCCGCGTCCGTACAGGGCGAGGAGGAGGTCGGGCTTGGCCTTCAGGGCCTGGTCGAAGTCGGCCAGAGCCTTGGCGTAGTCTCCCAGCAGGCTGTACGCCTGGCCGCGCGCCGTCAGCAGATCCGGGTCGTCGGGCTTCTCGGCGAGAGCCTGGGTGCAGAGGTCCACCGCCTGCTGATAGGTGCCGCGCTGCCGGAGCACAGACGCCTGGCGCAAGGTCGCGGCGACGTCCACCTCCGCAAGGAGCAGTACCGGTGGTAGCACAAGGCCCAAGACGAGGATGAAGAGCAGGGCGGTCGCGCGCTTCATGGCTTCACCAGCGGAACGCAGGGTGCAAACAGGTTGCATGTTAGACGCCTCAGACCCACTCAGGGTGCCGCCCGCCTTACTCAACCCCACCTTCTCGCCTCCTCCATCATCGCCAGGTAATTCCCGACGCTGACGTAACTGGGCACCGAGTTGCCCGAACCGAAAGCATATCTCCCCCCGGCGCAGACCTCCAGGATGCTGCGCACGTAGGCGCGCACCTGCTCCTCCGTTCCCCGCGCCAGCACGTCAATATCCACCCCGCCCAGGATCGCGATCCGGTCGCTGTAGCGCCGGAAGGCCTCGGTCACCGGCAGGATGGCTTCCTCGAAGGAGTGCTTGGCATCTATCCCCACGTCACTGATGAAATCCTCCATCATCTGCGTGACGTTGCCGCAGGAATGCAGGAAGTAGAGCAGCCCCTTCTCATGCGCCAGTTCGGCGAAGCGGCGGTGCCAGGGGAGGGTGTAGCGGCGCAGATCATCGGGGGCAATCAGCGTGCCCGTGCGGAAGCCCATGTCGTCGCCCTGCAGGAGGGCAATCAGCCCCGGCAGTTCCCGCGCCTGCCTGTAGAACTGCTCGATCAGGCCACAGGCGCGGTCGGCGACGGCCTGCACCAGGGCCGGGTCGTCGTACAGCAGCAGGCACAGGCGCTCATACGACAGCAGCGTGCTGGTCCACTCCAGCGGCCCGCCGGCGTGGTTGAGCACCAGGCCCATCCCCTCCGGAAGATGCGTCGCGACGTACTCGCAGGCGGAGAAGTCAAAGCCCTCGACCGACGGCCAGGGGTAGGTCTCGAAGTCCTCCCAGGAACTGATGGGGCCATGGTGCTCATCCGTCCAGGCCCGGTCCTTGCTCACGCCGGGCGCGGTATCGGCCTTCATCAGGCGGTCCACAGTGAAGGGCAGCGACACCCGCATCTGGACGAAGGGGTAGCCCATCCGCCACCAGAAATGGACGTAGTTGTCCCAGTAGGCTGCCGAGTCAGAGGAGGCCGCCCCGGTCGCCCAGCCGGTGGAGACGGCGGCAGGCGGCACCCACTGGCGGCCTAGCGACTCCAGAATCGGGCGCATGACCGCCTCATCCACCACGTACTCAAAGAACTGGACACACGGAGGCTTCCTCTCGCCGCGCACGACGGCCAGAAAGGTGACGACGTCAGGTTGGGGATTGTCGAGAGGCAGAGAACAGTTGGGCATGGGCGCTCCTCCGCGTGGGGCGGGCTTCCAGCCCGCCATCTCCGGA
>FWPV01000537.1_pt1 | contig 118535 bp, 99 predicted proteins | sample 2228371 | NCBI WGS metagenome assembly FWPV01 (sample SAMEA103939776, study PRJEB20133) | metagenome | reverse complement strand
CATATCAATTTGATTTCTCATCAGGGACAATAAAGGTGAAATTATTAGGGTAAGTCCGGCCCCTTTTTCCCTCAGCATTTTAGTGGCGAGAAAATACACGATGCTTTTTCCCCATCCAGTACGCTGCACAACTAACAATTTCTCCCTGCGAATAACTAGCGACGCAATTGCACCTAATTGGCCAGGACGGAAGCGTGCTTTTTCATCTCCAAGCATTTTGCGCAGATAGCGATAAGCGCGTTTATAGAAGAGTGGATCATTTTTTCCTGCAAAAACCATCAAAAACCCTCAGTTAAGTCACCACAAAAAGCTATACAATCATTAACGTGTTGTGATCATTTTTTATTATTTTTATTTTTTGATTTGTATCTTATTGCGTGAAAGTCAATTTTATTTTTATAGTCGAGTGATAATTCTCCTCTTTAGTTTTTATTTATTCTCAGAAAATCCTATTGAAGTTCGCTTTTGTTGGGTAGAGTTATTAATTTTGTTCAAAGCGTTATTGGAATATCTCAAACTCATTAGTTGTAACATTTAAAGACTATGACTTCATATTCAAGACGATTAATCCATTCGGGAAGTATGTTTCAAAGTTTTCTCCTTTCGCTTAATCTTAGCGTGGAAAGCGCCATTTTTGAGAAACAAAAAAGTATTTTCGTATAATAAATAGCGCTAAAAGGGAATGAAACATTGGCTCTAATTATTAGTTGCAATTTAAGATAATTTTAAATATTATAACTATAATGATACAAAAATTATTTTTAAACATAAGATTCAGGATGAATCTCTAAAAGAACAACTTGAGGAGTTTCTGAGTTGTCCAGAGCCGCTTAGGTCTTATTATATTAATATGATGGGCGAAGCTTGTGACGCGATACAACATGCTGAAGGTGATTTTGGCCGAAGCACAACAAATCCCGTGCCAGTAAATGGGCCAAATTACTCAATCAAGTATTTTGTAATTCGCAGATTTAACGTACACGTTGCTTGATGCGAAAATGTGTTAGCAATTGGAGGATATTAGAGTGAAAGAGCAGCGTGTATGTTCTGATGAGTTTAAGGCTCAGGCTGTTGAGATGGCGATGCAGCCTGGAGCTAAGAAAGCTGGTGTGGCAAGAAGTTTGGGAATTAATCCTAACACTCTTATAGGCTGGATGACAGGCACGCCCGAGAACTGCTGACCAGGCTCTCGCGCAAGTCGCTGGTGCGCCTGCAGCCCGGCGTGCCTGTCCGTTCTCGAGGGGCACACGAGTTTAGTCAGTGCCGTCTCGATCACACACGACAGACGCAGGGCAGTTTCGGGGAGCAGAGATTGAACCCTGCGGGTGTGGGACATGGAGACTGGAGAGTCCCAAACTCTGGAGCGTTCGTGGCAGATGATCGACAGCGAGATAATCACCGTGAATAACATTCACTTCGACAGAATGGATAACTATCTGCTTGTGTATGACGTGGATCCGCGCGTTTGCGTCGCCGTTCACCCCTCGGCGTTCGGCCGAATACTGTGCGCTGATGTTTCGCGAATCATCGCTGTGGGGACTGCCGGTGGCAGAGTCGAGTTCCTGAGCCTCCAGAACTTCCAGAACCTGCGGTTCGGCCCCGCGAGACTGACCGCAGAGCGGCTTTGGCTTGCCGGCGAGTGCCGATGGGACGGCCATCTCACGGCCCTCTGCCCCGACTGCAGCAGGCGATTCATTGTAGAAGAGGCGATGCTGGATGCGAGATCACCTGCCCACTGGAGGGCTGCACCGCGAGCCTCATACTGAAATCGTTGGTCTGCAACTGCGCTAGTTAGCCGATGGATCAGTTGCCACAGGTCACGTGGCAGTCTCAATGAACTCCGGAGGGACCCGGGGCGTCAGCCACACTCCGTTTTCCGACAGGTAGAACAGACATCCACTGCGCCACATCTCGCCCGACCGGATACGCAGCACCACCGGCCTGCCGTGGCGGCGGCCTACCTTTGTCGCGGTCTCCTCATCAGGCGAAAGATGAACGTGAAGCCGGGAGCCAGGGTTCAGCCCGTTCGCCAGGATGGACTCTACACGCACATCAGCAGTTCCGTGATACAGAATCTCCGGAGGCTCGCGAGGCTCGAGCTGCAGGTCGACTTCAATAGAATGTCCCTGTGCCGCCCTGATGCGCTTCCCATCCTCACTGAAAACGAATCTCTTCTTGTCGTTTCGAGCCACCACTTCCTCCAGGACTTCGCGCGTCAGCGCTCGCCCGGCCGCGTTCGCCCCGGCAATCAGTTCCTCCACATCCGCCCATCCGTTCGCATCCAGAGTCAGCCCGATCACTTCCGGCTGGTGCCGCAGGACGAAGCTGACAAACTTGCTAATCTTTCTCACTTCTTTCTCTTTGAGCATCCGGTGGTCCCCCAACCAGCATAGAAGAAAGCCCGGAAGCGTGTCAAGCCGGGTATTGCTGGATTTTTCTCGCTCCGGGTTTCGCGTTTTTGCGTAGGACTTGTCCCGGCTCCAACAACAGAAGAAACTGACTAGATTCGGAGTATTTACAGGCGTTATGCTCGCGGAAGTATGCGATACCTATTCGAGCGCCGCTGCAGTCAATGGCCGATGAGAAAGATGATACTCATTAGATCCAAAAATGCCAGAACTGGACTAAACAAGAGTTTTGAATGTTTTTTCAGTAAAAGTTTAATGGTGGGATAACCGATATGAACTCGATTTACTCCGGAATTGGAAAGTAACACTGGAGAGAAGATTTGTGTCACATCGCGGCAATGTTTGGCGAACCTGCAAACAAAGATATGCGCAAAGGCATTGATTGCCTGCTTTCCTCGAGTTGATGAAAGCCTTGCGAAAAAAAAGATGGCCAAGAGAGCTTCATAACCAAATATTGGATAACCCAATTAAAATAAAATCCGGAAACTTTGGCAGCAGAGTTCCGCTTCAAAGTTCCGGAATGTGTCGTTGGTTATGGGAGCGGGGGTTGGATTTGAACCAACGTCCTTCGGGTTATGAGCCCGACGAGCTACCAGGCTGCTCCACCCCGCATCGGAGGTTTTATTATATCATTGCAGGTTATTTTTGTAAAGCAGCCTCAAGGTATTTTGGGCAAAAATTTCTTTATTCGTTCCAATTCAATCCAATGCGGCTAGCCCAAACCCATAATCTCCCGCGCTAGTTCCTGAAGTTGACGCTGAATTTGTGCTGATGTTCAGCTATCCATAAGGGTCATTTGGATCTCGGGCATTGTGCATATCGAGTTATGGACTTTGCATTGGTGCGCCATTTGCATCAATGGGCCGCGATGCTCCTCGGGAACGCCCGCAGGGATGTGAATGTCCATCGTGATCTTGCCGATTCTAGCTGGTTTTTCGGGGGCGTCTTCATAGTTGGCGATGATTTTCATACCTTCTGTTGGAAGCTGTTGCCCATTGCAGTAAAAGAGAATGTACATCCCGACACAAGAAGCGAGCGCTGCGACGAAAAGCTCCGGGGGAGTCATTCCTTTGTCTTCACCTTTCATTGAAGGCGGAAGGTCAACAGTTACGCTGTGCCCTCGGCTCGAAGCGGTAAACTCGAACCCGCCCTTGTAATCCAAAACCATTTCCATTTTTGCATTTCCTCCATAAAATCTGAGCGCAAAAGCTAATTTTCTTGAATATAATACCATACCCGGCATGGTATTTCAAGCTTTTTTAGGAATAAAAAACAACACTTTTTAAAAAAGCCATTAGAAAGGCTGCCCTATACGAAAAAAATTGCAAATTGCGAATACGTCAGGCTTGATATTAATTATTATACAGAACCTGGTCGATTAAACCGAGTTAAAGAAGTTGTTTTGACTGAATGGATCCAAATCTTTTGCAAGCGGCAGATTAGTTCACACATTCATTTAGGTTCAATGCAAACCATTCGCAGGCCATGTTGAAGGTTTGCAAAGAAAAAAGTAAGAATTTATAAATTAAAAAAATCAAATAAATTCCGAAATAATCAAACAAAACATCAAATGTCATGGTATAATAAGTTAATCGTTTAGTGTCAAACGATTTTTATCAAATAAAGGAGAGCCACGATGGCCAAGGTTAAGCCAAATCACCGTGAGTGCAAAGCAAAAGTCCAGATCGATTTAAAGGCAGCTGTACTAGCAGCTCTTCTTTGGATTTCGCTTTTTTCCGTCGCGAATGCCGAATCGATTTTGACCGTAACCATTGGCCCCAACGAGCCGAGAGGGCCGTTGGGAATACTTACAGGGATCCATGATAGTTACGGATATCCAGGAGCCGATACAGGCTATAAATATCATCCATATGATGATTGGACTTTCTGGGCGGAGAGCGGTTGGACTCAGAAATCGCGGGCTTTCATTGAAAAAGATCCTGTTCCCAACGTCGTAATAAGGATGGGCAATACCGGCAATTGGTCGCTCAACCATAAAAACACGTTCGAAGTCTCGCAAGGACAAACCTGGACCCTAACTGCGGTTATTGGCGGCAGGAAATGGGGCTGGTTGGGGGAAAATAGCGCTTCTGTTGGCATTATTGGGCTGGATAGCAATGGGAATGTGGTCAACTGGGTGCTTGGCTCAAAAACGGAAACCGGCAACTTTGGCTGGAAAAAAGTTCACGTTACAGTTACGGTTCCGTCGGGCATTGCCAAATTGCAGCCTCGATTTTTCGGCCACGGAGGCGGCGAGTTTTTTGTTTGCGCGGCCGATTTTTCACAGAGCGACAGTCCAGCCAATTTAACAGTTCCCAACGGCGGGTTGCCGCCAGAGGTGTCGCATCTGCGGCTGATAAATCCGGATAAACCTTTGGGGATTTACGAACCGAACACAACAGTAAAATGGCGGGTAGGTGTTTGGGGGACTTCCAGTTCTGTTTTTCCATACAAAATTGTGAACGGGTACGATGAAACAGTGGCGTCCGGCGAAGTATCCGTTGGGCAGTTAGTCAGCTTCACCCCCACAAAACCAGGTTATTACGAATTGAGGGTAGGCACTGACTTCAGCAATGATATTTCAGTCAGGTATTGTTCTGGGATAGACGGCATTGCAGTTCTTCCAAAGGCGCAAAATTGGTCGCCGGGCTGCAATCCTTTCGGAACAAACACTTCGACTTGGTTTCCGGGCCAGCATCGGTATTCATCGCAACTTCCACACTTGGGAATATCTTGGGAAAGAGGCTGTTACGGCAACATTTTAGGCGAGGGCTACGTTTTGCCAAGCAATCTTCAGGCGTTTGCAGACGCTTGGGAAGCAAGGGTTAGAGCCGGACTGCATCCACACAGCATCAATACCATAGAGGTCTGGAACGAGCCAAACAATGAACTTCGCGGCGACTGGACCATCGAAGCTTTCTTGAATATGGTAAAAGCGGCGCGAGAGGGCGCGCACCGAGCCGACCCAACCGTCAAGATAGCGGTCAACTTCGAACACGTTCGGAATATGCCTCCCAACGTAAAAACTTTTGAAACATTTTACCAAGCTGGAGGCAAAGGCCATTTCGATATTATGACTTTGCATCCTTATATGCAGGGGACGTGGGCAAGGCCGCCTATCCCCGAAAGCCCCGAAGACGGCAATATGATTTGGTGGGCGCAGGAGGCCCGAAGCCTAGTGAACCAATTTCAAGACAACCACGTCGAAATTTGGTCTTCAGAGTTTGGTTGGCCCATAGTGCCCGGGAGCCCTAAGCCGTGTCCCGAGATAGACCAAGCCCGATTCATTGTTCGTGGGGCTGTGTTGCAGCTTGCTTGCGGGCTGAAAAGGGTTTGCCAGTTCATGATCGAGGATGTACCTGGTTGGGATCCTTGTAACGGCACATTCGGTATGGTGCGAGGTATCGGAGGAGTAAGGCCGTCGCTCGTCGCCTATAGCGTGTTAGCCCAAACGGTTGGTGACTTGCCTTACGCGGGATGGCTGGATTTCGGGCCTAGCAGAGGGGTGTTTTTATTCGGCAACGCAAGCAAAACAGTGGCGGTTCTTTGGCATCCATCGAAAACGCGGACATTGAACCTGCAGATCCCCACCACAAATGCCCAGCTTGTTGGGTTCTTCGGCGAAAAGACAAACATACCCAACGCAAACCAAGAGATATATAAATGCAGAATCGGCCCGTCGCCGATATATCTGGTTATGGAAGCGTCGCCTCAGGCAGTGGCGAACTCATTTGGGGGACCCTTGCGGACTGAAATGCCCTCGGCATTGTTCAAAACCATGGATGCGGAAGTTTCAAGCGGGATTGACACTACCGGGCTGCTGGTGAATATTATCGGCAAAGTCACCAAAAGAGACTCTGCAAACCGGTACTTTTATCTGGATGATGGAAGCGGCGTGAATGACGGCACCAATTCAAAGGGGGTCAGGGTCTCCCTGACCTCTTTTTCTCCTATCAATTACATTCCTAATGTTGGGAATATGGTTTCCGTGACCGGAGTGGCGAGTTGGGTTAAGGACGAAAACCGTATTTTGCGCTGCATACTTCCCCGCTCCAATGAAGATATAATCCCGGTCGTCCCCTAGAATATATCTCCCAATGTTCGTTCGACGGCAACCTGACTAAACGAATTAGCCGCATTGCTTTGGCCGTATGGTTTTCGGGAGGTAATTGAGCAAGGCTATTGCATATTCAGCTTTCTCGTTTGGAAAACGCGGCGACAATTTTTGCGGGTCATCTGGATAACGGCCCCTGTCCCAGCTGTCTAATATTTCTTTCTCGATTTCTTTCAATCGCTCCGAGTAAGCTTTCAATCTGTCGGGTTTTGCGCCTGAGTGTTGCGATAAAACGACTCTTTCGGAACATATCCAAGCGCATTTGGCGGCAAGGACCATATCTTCCCAAATGTGGAAGTTTGTTCTGGGCTGGTATTTTTCCGCAAGATCGAGGGCATCCTTGCCAAGGCGGTTGACAGCGCTTAGCCTTTCAATTTGCAGGGGATCGAACTCCGGCTTCCGCTTCACCAACTGCAAAGAAATCCCGTGGTCTATTTGCAATTCCACCCATTTATCGAGGAAGTTGGCCAGTGAGTCGGTCAAGTCTGTCCCAAAAACTTTTTTGGCAAACTCGCGGTTAAAGCTTTCAATTGTTATGTTTCCGCCCGAATTAGTTACCGCCGCCGCGTAAGCAATTCCATAATACAAAGCGCCTTGCACGTAACGGTATGGACACCAAACAGTAGTAATTAGACCGTTGGCATTGAATTGCGAAACGCCTTTTGCCATTTCCAAAGTATTGGACAGCGCCGATTTGCCGGGGAGAAACCTGTGTTTATAGCAAGCTATGGATGGGCAGCCCATCACTCCTTTGAACCCAGCGAGTTGGAGTTTTTGTATAGACTCGATGTTCGGATCTTCTTCATAGTTCCAATGTAGTGCAATCACTTCTTTATTTAAAAGCTTTTCGATCTCGCTATCTGAAACGATGTGGTCTGCCCACATCATAGGAGTTTTGCCGTTTTCGTGGGCGAACTCGATGATTCGGTTGACATATTCAGCCCAAATTGGGGATTTATCGGGCAAGTTGTTTGCCTTGCAAAAGGCGTCGAGGTCAACCTCGTCGCAGCCTATATGAACATACTCACTTGGAAACAACTGCGAAGTTGCCTCAATCAGCTTGCGCATTAGTTCGAAAGTTTCATTATGAATGGGATTTATGGCGTTAAATGTTAGGTTTCGGGAATTCTTTCCGGCGGCAAGATGCTTGTATTTCGGGTGGTCGGTCAAATAACGGGTATGGCCGAAAGTTTCCAATTCCGGAATAATCTCTATGCCGCGCTTTTGAGCGAAATGCACCATTTGGCGTATTTCTTCCGCCGAGAAGGCACGCGGCGCTGCGATGTGTTCGAACCCCGGCAACGAAATACTGCAACCGTGGTCGTCCGTGAAATGCAGGATAAGGGTGTTCATGCCCCATTCCGCCATGAACTCTATCAAAGAGGGGTAATAATCGTGCCGCTCTATCAAACGGGAGCAATCTATTAGTAAACCATTAATTTTCACTATTTCCTCTTATATATAGCCTTAGGCTGCGCACTAGTAAGTCAAAGCTCGCGCAAAAGTTTTTCCGCGAAAATGCGAGCAGCCGGATTTTTCAAAAAACCCGCGAGGCTAATTTGGCAAATGATCGCTTTTCCGCTTCCAATGGAGCGTTCCGCCACTGCCATAACAGGTTCCCATTCCCCAGACCAGCCGCCATTGCCCGAAGTCAGAATCGGCTGCCATCCATCCGCTTTGAAAACGGAATGGAGAAATGGCGAAATGCGGTCTTCAATTTCGTTATACCAAAACTTGAAATCTTCCTCTGTGAAGGATTCTGCGAGCGGATGGTTTTTTGCCCGGGCGACGAAATGCCTGCTACCCATAATGCAAGGCTCCACTTGAACAAGCGTATCGAAAACCTCGTATTTACCGGGGCTAAGGCCAAATAAAACAGCTTTTGCCCCTCTTTCAACAGCCTTATTTATTTCCGTCCGATGCTTTTTGTAGTATTGAAAATCTTCTATGGCTATCACGTCGGCATTGCTTATTGAATCCACATACTTCAGATTGAACTCCTTAGCGAGCTCGCTCATAAGCCTGCTGTCGGTCTTTTCGTGGCAGATCTTCAACTCGGCAAAAGATGAAACTGCGGGGAAGACCTGCAGAACTTGTTCAGATTCGTGGACTAGGTTGCCTTGACTATCGAATAGCGCTACACGGGCTATTGCTTGGGCGCGGTTTTCTGTTTGGGGAACTCGGAATACGAATTTGCCTAAACAAAAGTTTCCGAATCCAATAGCCTGCACAGGGAACGCTTTAGCGAGAGCCGCAACACCTCCAATATCCAATTGGAAATGAATGGTGCAGCCTTCGAGGTTTTGGTGCGTGTCATTGCACACCCAAGCTTCCATAGCGAAATCCTCGCCTGAGAAGCAACTGAACCTATCGGTTCTCAGAAAAGCGGCTATAGGTGACAAAGCTTCGCGGTAAGCAAAAAACGCTGGTTTAGGATTCCGGTCGACATCCATTATCGCTTTCATCCAGCCAGAAGGGAAAGCATCTATAAACAAATGTATAGCGAATGAGTTCATTCGCCTATCTCGGCGGAAGGCTTCCGCCATCAGCTTGGTAATGAAGGCTTGGTGCTGGTGGCTTTTTTGGACCCATTCTTCCAGAGTAGCCGGGGTTTCAAACCACAAATAATGAAGCCTTCCTGTTTGGGCTTGAGGTATGCGACTTGGCGACCAATTGGCTTCCTCTTCAGGTGTTGCGGGCAGCCATTCTTTTGGATAATACTTATTCATGACGTGAACGAAGTCAAGGCCTTCCGCCCCAAACTCTCCGCAGGCATACATCCAGCCGGGTTTTACCTTCTGCCAGTAACCTTTGTGGAGTTTTCCAATATCCAAGCCGTGGCCGTTGTACCATCCTGTGTAACAATGGTTATCTGGAAGTCCCGGCGCTGGAGGATCGTAGTCTCCATCAACTGGCTTAATTACTCTGTCGGGATTCATCAATCGAACGGCCTGATTTGCCGATTCGAAAAAACTTTCTAGTTCGGGCCTTGTTAGGTGCCTGTGCGGTTTCCCCCAAGCGTTTGGAAAAGGCTCGTTTATATAGCTGACGATGACTACGCTGGGATGCGATCTTACCAGTTTTTCCATTTCACCGGCTTGCCTGGCGGCTTCAAAAAACTGGTTCCGACGCAGTATGCCAAAAAGCGGCAAATCGGTTTGGACCATCAGCCCCAATCGATCGCAATAGTCGTATACTTCCGGTTGGACTGGGCGTTGGGTTATCCTTAGGAAGTTCAAGTTGCAAATCTTGGCGAGCAGAATGTCATCTATCAGTTGACTCCAGTCTTTGCGCAGGACGTCCTGCTGTTCGAACCCCATCGTGTTAGCGCCGCGAAGTCGGATTTCCTTGCCATTCAAAAATATTTTTCCTTTTGGGGTGGTTTGTTCATCGATTTTGAATGAACGCATACCAAACTGTTTTTTCGCATTGTCCAAAAGGTCACCCAACTCGTCGAGGAGTTCTATCTGCGCTTGATAAAGCCATGGGTTTTCTGTATCCCAAAGCTTGGGATTAGGCATCTTGACTGGAAGCCTGAAGTAGTTCACGCCCGGGCCGGCAGGACCCGGAAGCTGGTAAACTTGGTCCTTCGCCACAGTTTTCTTGAAGTTTTGCCCGAATACCGAAAGCCGAAGCCCGATATTTTGCCTAAGCTTGTGGCAACTATAAACTTCCACCCAAACTTCGGCAAGGGATTCCTCGCAAATTGGGCGGACGAATATATCGGAAATGAAAATTTTCGGGCGAGCTTCTATCCTGACCGATTGATAAATACCCATTCCGGGGGGGCAGTGGTGCCATCCAACATATGGCTCGTCATAGCCCAATCCGGTGGCGGCGTAGAGCTTGTCGCCTTCATATAAATGCCCATCTTCGCCCCATGAGTCATTGCTCAGGCATATAGCGTCGTTTTCGACCTTAATCAAGAGAGTATTCAAGCCAAGTCGCGCGACCCGCGAAAAATCAAACTCAAAAGGGGCGAAGAAACCTTCATGCGAGCCCAAATATTCCCCATTGATAAAAACATGCGCTTTATAGTCGACACCGCCAAAACAAATGAACAGGGAGCCAACGGACATCTGTTGTTCCGTCAGGGCAAACTCCGCACGGTAGTATGTAACGGCCTTGCCAAGGGGAGGCCCATAATGGGGAATCTTGACCTTTTCCCAATCTCCTTCGCCACGTAGAGCTTCAAAGTCTGAGCCGCTGTCTTCGGAGCGCACACGCCAGTCGAACTCTTTTATTTCCCTTACGATTCGTTTGTTGGCTATTTCAGGCGCAAGATCCATTAAAAATTTGGCGTGTTTGCGGCGCTGTTTAGAAAGTTCACGCTTCAAATCGGCAACTGATGAGACCTTCTTTGGCGGAGGGAATACGGATTTTTCATTCAGCCTATCGACTGAAAGTATTGTATTCGGCAGTTCTGGAGGAGCAGGCTCTATCAAGCCTTCGGTCCGATCGAACTGTTTTTCTAATGCTATTTCCGCGAATATGTCGCGTTTTTGTTGGGAGGATCTGTTCCTTTGAATCAATTGTCGTTGTTAATTATCCTTAAACGTCTATATTTTACGGCTTTTTAATGCAAGTGTTTTTCGAAAGTCAAAAGATTCTGAGTTATTCCAAGTGAATTAGCCTTTGCCCGTCCACCCCAACGGCTCCGGTAACCACCACGAACTGGCCTTCGCTAACGCTGGGCGTTTGGCCGGTAAGGACCAACAGACCGCTATCAGTTGAAGAATCGTCTATCACAAATGAATTAGCGGTTATGGAGCCCGGTTTAACCCGGCCCCAAGTCCTGACATAAAGTCCATCCATCAATCCTGATTTTACCGCCCGGTTTATCGCGCTAAGCGGCTCCACGCTTGCGCTGCCTTCTACGTAAATGGAAGTAGCCTGTATGTATCGCTCGCCGCCGGGGCTGGTTAACACTACACCCGAAACACTAAGAAGCTGGTTGGGATTGGCAGGCCCAATATTTTCCAACCGTATTCCCGAAAACCTATCCATTTCCTCCACGTAGCCGAACTGATTTCTTTTGAAATAAAGAACGCAATTATTCAAATAAACATTGCTGCCTTCGGGTAGCCTTCGCGCATCCGCGATTGTTCCCGTAGCCGGCGGAATGACATATTGTTCGGTTTTTTTGGGGTTTTCCGGTATGCCCTCAGGCGTGACAGCGAAAAACCTCAACGTAGTATTTGAATTTATCGAGATAGGCGCGCTGTAAACAGCCGAAGACTGAGTGGGTTCGCTTCCGTCAGTTGTGTAGTATATCGTCGAAGGCTTATTGGCGACCAGAGCGACGGAAATCCTTGGAAAAAAGACTCCGCCCGGAGGATTGGCCGCAGTTACCGGCGGATATATTATCGAAGCTCCATCGCTGCTCACAGACCAGGCGCTTTGGTTTCCGGCGCTGTCTACAGCTTGGGCGGAACAATAATAAACTACGGAATCTTCCGCATTAATCGTGCGTGTGCGAACGTTCCCCAAATAGCCATTGAACACATCATCGCCGCCGGGAGTCGTCCCTATTTTGCAATTGTATCCGGCAATGGAAGGATAAGCATCGGTAACAGCCCCCCAATTAAATGTGATGGTTTTGTTCGTTTCGTTTTTAGTAAAAGTAGGTTTTGGCGGGGCGCTTGGAAGCGTCTTTCTGGCAAAAGCGGCTACTCCACCCCATTCTTCCGTTCCGGAAATAGTGAAAGTTTGTCCAGCGAGCTGATCAGAAATGGTATATTCATGGTATTGTCCCGACCAATAACGCCAAGCGTTGAATATTTCCACATTGTTGCAGTTGACGAAAGTGATCGCTGATGGTTGGAAGGTGTAGTTGCCTATCAAATTATAATAGATTGTAGAAATCTTGAGGTTCGACGAGTTAACAGCCCTTATTGTGCTTCCATTATGTTCAGATTGGACTAAGTTCATTCGAATGTTTTTGGCGTTGGAAATATAAATCATTGGTTTCCTGTAGTTGTGTTCCAAAGACATCGAATATAAATTAAGCGGCTGCGAAGTGGAGTCGATAAATAGCGCTCCCGGGCCGTTGAAGTCTTCCCAAGGAGCCATCACCGTCCTTATAGTTCCTCCTCCGGAGCCCTTAATGACCAGAGGCGCATAGCCGGTTTGGGTTGTCTGCCCGCCGCTGTTCGTGTTAAAGCTCAAAAAGTCGTCTATGAAGGAATTGCCGCCGACCTGCCAGCGGATATTTATCAACCCGCTAAATTCTTTGATAGTAGGGGTGTTGGGATTGTCATAGTATGCCCCAAAATAAACTCGCGTTATTATTGTGGAGCCGTTCGGGTCGTTAGCTGTATCGAAAACTGGCTTTGGGTTGGCGCTGTTATGGAAGCTGTTGTCTTGCGGCGGCGGGACCAGCCTTATCTCTGTCATGCTGACGTGCTCGCCGATTATTTTGGTGTCGCTTCGAAGCTGAATCGTATCCGATACGACGTACCTCCCCATAGGGAACCAAATTGGCGCGTTAGCGTTTTGTATGGCGTTTCGGATCGCTTGGGTATCATCTGCAATGCCGTTGCCAATCGCCCCAAAATCCTTTACATTGACGCATTCGTTTTTGCTTGGGATTCGCAGGACGTAGTCTTCCGGATTAATTGTAACCGGGTCGCAAGGAACGACGGAGCCGCTAACGCTGTGGCCGAGATAGATATGATTATTCCAAGTTCGGCCGTAGGTAACTAGATCAGCTTTGCTGGAAGAAATATTCAGGGCGGAAATATTCGGAGCGCTGCCATCCAGCCAATATACTGCGTGATTTACATACCGGAAATATACATTTTCAAGGGTTATCATCCAATCTTTGCGGTTGCCTTGATAGCCGCTTATCGCCCGAGAAGAGGAAATATTTGCGAAACTGCAGTCCTTGAGATGAATGCGCGCATTTGGCGCCGCCCCATTTTGGGCTGAAATCCCGGTGGCGCAGCCGCTGAACTTGCAGCCCTCTATGAACAGTCCGGCACCATCACCGTGTGGCTCTATTGCGATAGCGGCTTCTGATTGAGTGAAGAAGCTGCATCCTCGCAATATCACCGGCCAGTTGAAATTGCCTTGCCTAACGCCTATCCGCCCGCCGATTATAGTTATGTTCTCATTCAAGCTGTCACCGGGCAAGAAATCTATTCCGATTAATGCGTTGTTCAAAGTTATCCGGCAATTTCTTATATAACTCAGTTGGGCGCCGGCGTGGCCTATGGCTATTGCGCCTTGATTGCCGTTTTCAATTAGAAAGTCTATACCATCCAGCTGAGATGCAAAAGTGGCCACCCAAGCAGGAGTTGACCAAGGCCAAGGGTCTTCAGGACCTAATTGATAGAATCTCAATACATATTTCGGGTTGTTTGGATCGCCGTATCCCGACGTGTTGGCTTTGAGTTTTATCGTCGGCCTTACGCCGCTGTAGTCGCCCACAAGCCGTGTGTTTCCGTATTGGCTGTAGGCTTTTATTTCGTCGCTAACAATATAAGTGCCTGTCGGGAAATATATCAGGCCGTAAGGGTAGGCATTTATCGCCGCTTGAATTGCCGCTGTGTCGTCAGTCACACCATCGCCTTTGGCGCCATAATCCTTCACGTTGCGGGGCAAATAAGCTCCGCCAAGCGATGAAGTGGCGGATTGGGGTTCCGCATTTGGATTGGCAGAGGCGGTCGCATAGGCTTTATATGGAAAAATCGACAAAGCGAGCACAAGCGCTACGCAAAAGCGAGCTGTAGTTAAACGTTTACTGTTTAAGCCAATTTTATTCGTCTGCAAAACTTAACTTCCTCCCAACCAAGTAGCAATATATATTCCATCCCACTTTCTCACGAAGTGAACTACCGCTAAAATCATTCCATCAATTTATTCAATTAATTGGACGCTCAAAACGTAGATTTGCGTTTCCATTTATTCGGCAACGCGATGTTCTGATTAGTCTCTTAAAAATCCAAAGTCAGGCTCCCAACCGCGGTTAACATATCAGCGCGCGATTGGCAAATGCTTAAAAATCCGCCATTAATAAGAATAGACTCCCAATTCTCGGAACGCTTCAGACATTGCGTTCACTTTTTCAGGAGTATGGCCCACTGCCTGAGGCGAACCATAGGACATGCTAATCAAACCGCCGTTATGATTGCCGACAGTGCCAATCAGCCGTGCGACATAGTTGCGTATATCTTCTATGGAACCTTCCACCATTGTTTTTTGGACATCAACTGGGCACCAAAAGGCTATTTTCCCTCCGACTTTTTTATCCAAGTTTTCCAATCCCATATTTTCCTGCTGGTCCATCTGGATTACATCTAGTCCTGCGTCGGCAAGAAGGGGCAAAAGGTCAATTATATATCCGCAAGAATGAAGCCAAACGTCCATTCCCAAGTCGTGCGCGTACTTCCAATTTTCACGGTAGAAGGGCAAAAAGAATTCTTTTATAAGATCGATGCTGATCATCAGTCGATCCTGAAGCCCCCAGTCGTCATAGCCCATCACGCCGTCACACCCGCATTCAGCGAGCAGGCGTATGGATTCGCGCTGCGCTTCAGCCAGCCTGCCTATCAAAGATTTCAAATCGTCTGGGTGTTCGTAGTATTCGATGAACATTTTTTCCAGACCCATTATATTATGGGTGCCCTCATTCAACGAGTTGAACGGCATTGTCCCAAGGCAGTATTTAGGATTTGCCGACTGGTTATTCTTTTGGATTTCCAACCGGATGTTTTCATAATATTTAGGATTGTTCAGGTCTGGAAGATTATATTCAGACTGTTTAGTGATGTCTTTTATCGGCCAATCGACCGCTTCACCAAAGCTGCCTTCCAATCTGGTTTCCCAAGTCACACCCCAGCAATCTATTTTCCGTTTGACTCCATTATCCGCGGCCTCCCATTCTTTTATGTCGGGAGGACCAGGAAGCCAAAACCACAGGATGTCGTTTTCTTTGCCGTCCGGCAAATAATGGGGAATCCTGTCAGGTCTTTCGAAGTGTATAGCTCGTTTTACTCTTTCCCGGGAAGTCATCTGCCAAATCTCCTGTTACCAACGAAAATTGCGGCACGCGTTCAGCATAGCGTCCACGGCTTCGGGCTCCACATCGCTGGGAATAGGGCTGCCTGTAGATAGAACAAAAGGCGCGCCCTTGCCCGACATCCTGATTTGCAGTTCCACCGCTTCGGCAATCTCAGAAGGCCTGTTTCGTTTGAGCAACTCTTCAGAATCAACATTTCCAAACAAACATCTATTTGGGCCAAACGCTTTTCGGACTTTTTCAACCGTCACATCGGCGCCTTTTCTCGGCTGCTCGAAGGCGAAGGCGTCAATCGGCAAAGTGGCCTCCCGGTCGAGGATCGGCAATATGTCGCCTTCATTCCAAAGGATGATTTTAAGCCCCGCTTTATGGGCGGCTCGGGTGATTGCTTCCTGGTAAGGCAATGCGAACTCGTCGAACTGGCTCGGGGAAATAATGTCACAGGATGCCCATCCGTCTGCAATGAAAACCGCTTCCGCGCCAGCATCGGCCAATTCGGACATCAAGCGTTCTTCGTGAGCTGAGTAGCGGTCGCTTGCATATTTCAACAGTTCGGGCTCCTCCAACATAGCTTCCATTGCCCGTTCGAATCCCAAGGCGTAGCAAGCGCAGATATAACCGGGCGAATGGTGCGGCAGAACTAGCGCCCTATCGCCCAGTTCATTGATTAACCTTGACAAGCCGTTCAAATAAGTTTCTCCCCAAGTCTCCGGGCAGACGAGGCAGCTGTCAATATCTTCTTTGGTTCTCATGTCCGCCACAGGATCGCAGCTTTTTGAGTTTGTTTCGCAGCTACGGAGGCTTAGGCTGCTTTTGATCAGCTCGAATTTGGACCCGTTTTCCCCGTGTTTTATGAACCAGGAGGTCGAGTTTTCTTCCACAAGTTCAGGGTCATCCGGTCCATAACCGCCGCCAGTGTAAAAGATGATGTCCGGCTTGTGCCTTTCGTAAAGCCTGATGTGGGCTTGGTGCCAAGTTTCTGAGCCGCCGAGTGCCAATCTCCACGGCTCTATTTCGGCTGCTTTCCAATAGTAGTCGAACCCCCAAGTGAACAAAGCTGTCGGCACTCTTTCGGTGGCTTTGCCTGAAAGAGCTTCGAGGGCGAGGGCCTTGCTGCTACTAATGTTTTCCATTTGCAAATTCTCCGTTTTTAATTCCAATTAAGTTAAAAAGCTTGAATAATCGATATCCGTCGCCGCTGAAATCATTGCTAAGTAGTTTTCATCGGGCACGTATTCCGGAACGCTGTTTCCAGTGCCCAAAGCATATGCTCCGCGTTCAGCCGATCTTTCGAGCATTGCTTTTGACCTATCGTAAACCTCTTTTGGGGTTGACCTGCAAATGAAATCCAAATCGATGCCTCCCAAAATGGCTATCCTATCGTGTAAAGCTTCGTATGCTTCTTCGACCGGCTGTATTTTGTCTTCGAAGGAATGCTTTCCGTCGTAGCCAATCACATCTATAATGTCGTCCATAACTGCGTCGAGTTTACCGCAAGAATGAAGAATCGCCGGTTTGCCGCTTTGGTGGATGGTTTTAACTATTTCAATATGCCAAGGGATGACGTACTTACGCATGTCGTCCGGAGAAAGCATCGTCTGGGTGTTGAACCCCCAATCATCGTTGCTTATCAACGCGCCTACTGTATCGTAAGCGGCGCATATTTCGTAGTAACGGTTGAGCCGGGATCCTACCGCATCGAAGATGTCTTGCACAAGTGCGGGATCGTCCAAAAGCAAAAAACAGAGGTTTTCATAGCCAGTCAAAGACAATACGTTTTCTAGAACTCCGCCGGGACCGTGGATTATTATTTTCATTCCGGCGGGCAAATCGTCTTTCAGTATCTCCAACTTAGAATAATCGTAAGAATCCGGGTCGGGCCAGGGATATTCCTCGAAGCTTGCCCTGTCAAAAATGAGGGCTGTTTCATTCATAGAGCGGCTGGCTTTTATCTCGACTTCTTTTCTGGGGAAGAAAAAATCGGAGCCCTGCAATGTCACGTAGTCGTATCCGGCGTTCGTGTAAGCTCGAATGCACATGCGCGACCATTCCAGCGAGTGCCAAGCCGGGTTATCTTCCGTTTGCGCAAGTTTCTGATAAAGCCTCTGATTAAGGAAAAATTCGAACAAAGTTGGGCGGTCTGGCGCATCTCGCTTCAGAACTTTTAATAAGTTGTTGAAATCGGGTTTTCGCATAATCGGCGTTTCTCCAAAATATCAGAAAACGTGATATACAGGTATGTGCCAGATAACTTCTATTAGTGACCAAACCGCGCCGGTTGAATAGTCGCCGAATATCAGCCCAAGGAAGAACGGGAGCGCGGTCTTGAACAGCCTGTATCCGCCATACCTCAAAATTAAAAGTTTGAGCAGCCATGCAGTGAAAAACGGGAACCAGACCCACACCATGCCTGGACCGACACAATAGCCCAAAGGATGGAAAGGAAACCAGCTGAACTTCATCCGAAGCCAGGTGAGCAGAGAAATCAAGCCGGCAGACGCGCCAACCACAGCCCACCTGCTTGCCTGGGGACTCGATTTAACCAAGCCTCCGCCGGCAAACCATTGATAGCTTTCCGTGTTGATCCACGAAGCGTAACCATAACATTTTGCCAGCGCCCCGTCTTTGTAGGCTACTGCAAGGCAGCTCCAAAAACCGAAAAACGTTGCAACGACAAAAGCTGCAAATATCGGTACGGCTAGCTTCCGCAGGCAAATGCCCCGTTCCTTCGCAAGTTTGAAAGCTTCCAGTTCACTTGGCATAGGGTGGCTTCTCATACCGCGCCAGTAAGAATGACTCAATGCGCCCAATGCTGCGTTCGCAGGCCCCAAAGAGTCCAAGCCAAGAAGAGGAAAAACTCCTATCGGGCCGACCGACGTGATTGTGTGCTGGCTACCGGCTTCGGCCCTAACTTTTGTAATCGCTATTGAAACTAACATGAAGAGCAACAACACCAGCGCTGCAAGCCAAACGCTCATACCGGCAGCGCTCCAAAACAGGATAAAAAGCGCTGAACCTATAACCAACCCCCAAAAAGCAACCCTATAAGACAGGGGTTCTTCTGCGTCGTCCGCTTCAAAATTCCGAAAAGCCGCTTTGGCGGCCGCCACAAAATATGAACGCGCGCCATACACCAGCGCTATTCCGAAAGCGTACCAAGCTCCTATGGACTGCTCTCGCAGGAAAGGAAAGTCCGGTATGCCCGAAACACCAAAGATGTGACCCACGATTTCCTGAAATTTGACAAAGATATAGAAAAACCAGCAAGAGAAAGAAATGTCCAACGGAACAAGATAGGCCAGCCCAATTATCGAAGGCTGGAAGCTTATATACGTTGGGGTGTTGATAATCCACGCATTTGGCCCAGTAAAAAGCGGTGTTGGTGACGTCTTCAAAGTTGGAAGAGTGGGAATGTATTCTTTGAGGCCGTTCAAAAGGCTCAACCCGGCAGCGACTGCAAACCCTCCCCAAAAAACTTTTTGCTTGAATATCGATTGGGGAGTGATAGGCTCGGTCATTTCGAGCGGAAGCCTGACAATGGGAAAAGAAAGCTTGGAATGTTCTGTCCAGCTTTTGCGAAGTATGGCTGCGAGGCAAAATAGGATCCAGACGATTATCAATATAAACAGAGACCAAAAACCCAGCTGGACAATCCAAGCTCCGACAAACTGGTTCAACGGCTTATTTCCCTCGAAGTATCCTTCCAAGGCGGCTTTATCAGTGATAATCAGCCATTTCGGTAGATAAGGTAAAAGCTCTCTCGCCCAGTTGTTTTGTTCGGAAGCGGCATAAGCCGGCCAAGGGATAGATGTCATAATCCCGATGATAAAATCGAACGCCGCGACAGTGCACGACATAACGAGCATTATGTAAATTACCGCAAGTTCTGCCGGCGACAAAACCAACTTGGCGGAGACCCTGCGGAGCAAAGCGTTTGCCAAAATCAACACGATTAAGCAGAAAACAGGGGTGACGAAAAGTGGGTTGAGCGTCAGGGCATTCAGCCAGCGGAACTCGGCTAAAATGACCCAGTAAACGTTTAATGGAATAAGGAAAATCCCCAATAAAATCGACCACGGGCGTATTCTTTGGTCTTTAACAATTGTTTTATCTGTAGACATATTTCTTTCTCGAATCGATATAAACTTTCGTTCCTTCCCCGGCGGTCAAGAGTCGAGATTAACGATCTTTTGCGCCGTCAACGTCTTTTATAGTCGGAAGACTCTCTTATACGGAGCGTCTGCTGCAAAACAATGCCCTGTTTTTCCAATGATGGATCTTTTAGGCGGTTGCGCAGGAACTCCGCCGTATACTCGCATAAAGCCTCGATAGGGGTTTCGAGTGTGCTCAAAGTGGGATCGTGATATTCTGTTTCCGGAATCCCGTCGCAGCCGACTATGGAGGTATCTTCCGGTATCCGCACGCCCATTTCAAGCAACTTACGCACTGTTCCGATCATCAACTCGTCAGCAACACAAAAAATGGCTTCGGGCACGCCGTTAGCTTCGAAATACGCGCCCACATTTTCGTAAGCGGATTTTCTAAATTCTGACGGTAATGGCACGTTTATCCTGATGTGCTCCGTTGGTAATCCGGCTTCTTTCATAGCGGAGGAATAAGCCATTTGCCTAAAATCGTTCATCCAGTAATCGTTGTCAGGTATAACTATGGCAATTCTCCTGTTGCCGTTTTCAATGAGGTGATCCATCGCACTTTTAGTCCCTGACAACAGGTCCACACCCACATAATCCGTTTCATCGGTATAAAAAGCTCCCGTGCTGACTATGGGTTTTAGATCGGTTGGATTTGTTTGAAGGTAAGCTCGGACGCAGGTAGGGCTTTCGAATGCAATAATTCCGTCCACTGGCCACAGCGCGGAATCACGCCACATTGCGTTTTCGTCTATCAACTCGTCAGTTTCGACAAGCTGGACTTCATAATGGTCATTTTTCAATATTTCTTGAAACTGCCATACAGCGTTCGAATAATAAGCGTCGTAAACTCCATAGGTCCACAAGGCAATGGAATGCGTTTTGCCCATTGAAAGCGTCCTTGCCAATCGGTTTGGGCGGTATCCTATTTGGGCGGCAACATCCAGCACTCTTTTGCGGGTTTCTTCACTGACGCGTGTTTTATATTTGCCGCTAAACACCAATGAAACAGTAGCGACGGAAACACCTGCTAGTTTTCCAACATCATTGATAGTCGGTTTGCGTTTCATTTGACAGATCCTTTTTTTGCCTCGACTCTTATTATTTCGCTAGAGAAAGGCTTTGAAAGGCGAACAAGGATACCTTTTTCCATCAGTTCCGAGCCAAACCTGCAAAATTCCAGCCCAGCATCCACATAGACTAAATTATACTCCAAATCGGGGTCCAGCCCGCGCAGAAATATTTTTTTATCTTTTTCGCGGTCGTGGTTTCTGAAAACCTGCGCCATTCCGCGTTTTTTTTGGCTGCAATAAACGAAACGCGCTTCCCATCCGTAATGGTCGGGCTGCCTGCTTATCAACGTGTACAGCTCACCCGTCTCAAATAGCACACGGTCTTCCTTATATAATTGGATTTCGCGCCGGGCTACATCCAACGCCTTTTCATCCATCAACAGCAGGTCATTCAATAAATATACTCCATTGCCGAAAGCGCCTGACCTGTAGTGGTATGGGGATCGCTCTTCGTCAGGGCTGAACATTCGAAGATAAGTATGGGTCCTGAAATTGGGGAACAGATGTGTTATTCCATTCAGTGCGCTGCGGACGCTTATCGCGCTGTACCAGTCGGAAAGCAGCATTGAATGATGCCGCTGGAAATTCCCGAAATCCGCCCCACCAGTGGCCGGAGTCCAGTTGTCGAGATATAGGTTGGGAAACCTTTCGCGCAATTTTTCCAAGATATAATAGTAGCCTTCTACGGTTTCTATTCTGCTGTCTGAAGCGTTCGGGGCGTGGTGATGAGCGTCGGAGATTGGTATCAAATCAAAATCGTGCTTGAGCCAATCTACCTTGAACCTTTCTACAGCATTGGAGACCTGTTCCAACACCCAATCCCTGCAGGGCGGATATCCCAAACATAGAGCGTGCATATTCCATCCGCCAGGCAGGGCGCAGCTGTTCTTGGTTACCAGCCATTCAGGATGTTCTTTGGCAACTTTTGAATCCTCGTGGACTTGCCCAAAGCCCATCCACAACCCAAACTTCATTCCGGCAGATTTTACCTTCTCTGAAATGCTTTCGACTCCCTCTGGGAACCTCTCGGGATCGCTCCACCAATCACCCAGCCGAGGGAACCAATCGTAATCCAAAATAAAAAGTTCCACTCCAAGGTCCGACGCAATCCTTATTTCGTCATCCAAACGCTCAGGGCGCAAGTGGTTCCTATAATCGCCTTTCCAATCCTGCCAATTGTTCCAAGTGCAGTGCCCGACAAACATCGGCGGACGGCCTTCGGGCCAAGGCAATCCGAAAACTTTCTCGGCGGTTTTTCTGGTTGTTCGAGCCGCATCTTCAATTTCGCCCTTGAAGAAACCCGCAAAAGCTTTTGGAGAGCTGAAAGATTCGCCGGGATGAAGTTTTCGCCAATAATTCCCGGAATCGCTGAAACCGAGACGGATGCCAAAAACGCCGGCTCCTTCTCGAAAATCGCCTATTTCGGCGTCAAAATCGCCAGACCACTCCCAGCCTAAGAAAAGCCCTTCGTTGATTGCCGGGTCGCGGAGCGCCGCCCAACCCATAGAGCCGTTGGAACCGTCGTGGTAGCGCGAATATGGACCGAAGAGCAATTTGCGCCTGACCGCAGCCGTTATGCGTTCCTGGTGGACAGTGCACTGCCGCCAAAGGCGCTGGTCGTGCTTGAAAACTTCCACCCAGTACAGATCCAAATCCGCATATGATGGCCTTACCGACAAAAGAAGGCTCAAGAGCTTATATATCAGCAAAGGGTGTTTTCCCACGTTGGTTACTGTCGTCCATCGACGAACAATAGGCACGCCCTCTTGCATTTCGGTATGCACCGTGATTTGAAGCGGCTCTCCGGCAATTGCCATGGTTATGTCAAGCCTTATTTTGCCGTTTTCACAAAATGCTTCGCTTTTTTCGGGAACGATTTTGCAAGGCGAAGCGCCCGTTATCTCCAAGCCGTTTCTGCGGAGTTCTGAGTAAACGTGTTCCGTTGGGTCCAATTTTCCATCTACTGTCGCCGAACTGCACTCGAGAAGGAATTCGTTTGAAGGCGGAGCCAAATCAGGCCACAATTCATCTGGACCGCATATCAGTGCTTCGCGGTGTTCATCGGAACCCCAATGGAAATCTGGCGGCTGAGGTATCCACTGGGTTTGCGTCTCGAGGTTCACGAAGCTAGTAAGCCGCAGTTTACCGTTAAAATCAAACTCCATCTGTATAAGCCCGTTGCTTATTTTGGCTGTCCCTTGATCAAAATCTATGCTTGCCTCGAGATTTTTAGTTTCATCCCTTTCAAGCCTTAATTTGCGAACCAAATAAGTTTCCAAGAAAACCTCCTTAACCTAAATCGGGGAACATTGAAACTCAGAAGTCTTGATCTACTCATAAACTAATCGGCGTCAATTTTTTGCAATAATTCGGGAAAATCAAAAAATTAAAAATTCGAACTGACAAAAACAATCGACTTCACTTTTAACACCGTTTTAGCTCGCAAACGCTTAACTATTCGCGAATTAAATATTCCCCTCTTCCAAGCCATTAACTGAGGGGATCATTCAATTTTTGCTCTCTACTCTAGCTTACCATAATGCTTTCCGCGCGTCAACTCGCTTGAACCAGCGGTTTTGCTGGATTCATTGACGCTGCGATGTTAACGGAATATAATGCCGGCAATGGCTAAAAGATGCTGATATTCAACCAATCTTTTGTCGAGGGAGGAGATAATCTTGAAGCATCTGATCCTAACTATTGGCGGATCGCACGTCCCAATCGTGGATTCCATAAAAAAACACAATGCCGATATGAATTATTTCATTTGCTCGGTAGATGGCCCCGTAGTAAAAGGATCGAGGCGCTTGATAGATGGCAAAGGCTTAGTCTGCGGGGAGCCCGGAAAGGAGCCGAGCCTGCCCAATATTCCCACTCAGGCAGAGCTACCGGAAGACAAATACCGCATTTTTGACATAAAAAATCCGGACTCTTTAGATGAGTGTTATAAAGTTTGCTGTGAAGCTATCCAACAGGCTTTGGATGAAGGTTCCAATCCGGAATATATAATCCCTGATTATACCGGTGGAACGAAGAGCATGTCAGCCGGGCTTGTTCTTGCGGCTACTGACTACCAACTGCCGAAGTTTAGCTTCGTTACGGGACTGCGTAAAAATTTGGTGCGCGTCCAAAACGGGACGGGGACAGTCTCCCACCAAGATCAATCCTACATTTTTTGCCGAAGAGCGGTGGACGAGGCAAACAAGCTGTTGGAAAGATACGAATATCGGGCTGCAGCCGATGTCATTGAAAAAGCGATGGATGAAAGCTCTGCGAATTATCGCACGATAATGACAGAAAATCGATGCCTTTGCCTCGCGATGGATCATTGGGACCGATTCCGCTATGAAGAAGCGGCAAAAATCATCAAAGATTTGGACAGCTACGCGAAAGACTATATGCCCGAGCTCAGCGCCTTGTGCAAAGTCGATGAAGACGGCAACCCTGCGTTAAAAGCCTGCTATGCGATGATACGAGACTTATACCATAATGCCAAAAGAAGAGCCGAACAGGGCAAATATGACGATGCAATCTCGAGGCTTTACAGGGCGACGGAGCTAATGGTTCAGGCGAGGCTGCGCGAACTTAGAAACATTCAGACATCCAAAGTCCCCGCAGAGCTTATTCCAAAAGAGTGGAATATTGCAACTGGGGAAAACACATTCGAATTGGGACTGCAAAGAAGCTGGGACTTGCTAGCGCATCTCGAGCCAAACGACATTTTCAGCAAGTTGTATAAAGAGTGGCGATCCAAGATTCTCGATAACCTGCAGGTCCGCAATTTTTCTCTTTTGGCGCACGGCTTTCAGCCGCTGACAGAAGAATCTTATAAAATTTGCATTGAAAAAGGACTGGGTGCATTTATCGGGGAAGGAATTAAGATTTTGGATTCCGAAAAAAAGCTGCCGCCGGCTTCCGAGTGGCCAAAGCGCCTCGAAATCGAGTTTTGACGCCAAAAGCTGGTTCACAGTGGCAAAATCCAACATTCACTGCATAAGCAGCAGGCTAAAGGCCATCACTGCCATTCCTGACAAAAGCCCAAAAAGTGAATCGTGGCCCTTTCCAAACGCGCGGGATGTTGGAAGCAGTTCATCTAGAGAAATGTAAACCATTATTCCCGCCACTGCGCCGAACATCGCCCCAGTCACAGCGTTGGAAAGCAGGGGCCTAAGAATAATATAACCAATAACAGCGCCGATAGGCTCGGCAAGCCCGGAAAGCAGCGAAAATATGAATGCCGACTTTTTGCTTTCCGAAGCATAATATATGGGCACCGCAACGCTGATTCCTTCCGGAATATTATGGAGGGCGATTGCAACAGCTATAGCCACGCCAATACCGGGATCCTCGAGAGTGGCCAAAAAAGTCGCCAGACCTTCGGGAAAGTTGTGTATGGCTATTGCCAAGGCGGTAAACAAGCCCATTCGCATCAACTTGCTTTTGTGGGCGTGAACTCCCGGGCCTTCATGCTCGTGCAGATTTTCCACGGCTTCTCGTTCTCTAACCTCGTGGGGATTTTCAGCTGAAGGAATTAATTGGTCTATCAGAAAAATAAACAAGATCCCCCCGAAAAATGCTGCCGCCACAGCCCAGTTGCCTAAGCTCTCGCTATATTCCTGGCTGAATTGATCGGAAGCTTTGCTGAGGATTTCAGTAAAAGAAACGTACAGCATCACGCCGGCGGAAAACCCGGTTGCCACCGACAAAAACCGATAGTTCGTCCGTTCAGAAAAGAATGCTATCGCGCTGCCAATTCCCGTTGAAAGGCCAGCAAACGTGGTTAGAGCTACAGCTATCCAGACGTTTTCCATTTATGGTTGCGCCGCGTAAAACTCCCAAAAGGACAAAGTTCCAAAATATGGATTATCTTAAATCATTACAAATGCAAATATCAAGCTGAAAAACTTGCAAACCCGCCTACCTAAAACAGCCTTGGCGATACTGCAAAAATAATGGAAATATACAAAAAAACAAGGAACTGGTGGCAAAAATTGCTCATCTTTTTTGTTAATGTTATATAATTTAAATGTGCATATTGCTTAAAATTTTATAGTTAATCGTTAACTGTGGAATCATTTGTCATATTACACGGGTTGGGTGGTAGATTTAGCCGCTCGGCTGCTAGCTTAAATGGGTTTGGAAAAATGAAAGAAAAACTTCCGAATTATCTATCGAGCGTCGTTCTTGCCAGTTTAATCATCAGCTCCTACGGATTGGCAGCCGTTATCGCCAGCTTGCCGCTCGACAGCCAGATCGACATAGGCTTGGGACCGGCGATTACTGGGCACCAAGCGTTTGGCAGTGAAAACGGCATAGGATTTGTCCAACGCAACTTGACCCAAGGCAACGGCGCCGGCACTATGTGGTACGGCCCGGACATCAATTTAACCAAAGCGGGTTATGGTCCTTACGTCGACCTTTCAAAGCAGGGAGCTCGCATAGAGTTCACAGCCCGCTATTTTCAAGGAAACGGAAATTCAAAGCCTTATGATGACGCCCCTATAATGGTGAAGATTGTCGACGCAAACGGTAAAACGGCTTGGCTTGGGACTGCTTACGGCCCTAAACCCAATCCAACATACCCGGCTTGGCTAACGGCAACGAAAAGCGTTTCCGGGGCGCCCAGCAATGTCGACAAGTCGAAAATTGTGACGGTCGGCTTTTACGGGGCGGATTTTTTTGGGACCGGCAACGATTTCGTGCAAATCAGGAACTTGCGGCTTGTGGATGATACCATCCAACAGTTAACTCCACTGCACGGAGTGAAAAACTTGCCCGATGGAACAGTGGCGAACGTAGAGGGGACGGTGAGCGCAGTATTCAGCTCGATAGGAAGATTCTACTTGCAGGCGCCGGACAACTATTGCGGAATACAAGTTAGGTCGGATAGTCCGCCGACTGAAGGACAGCGTTTGCAAATTAGCGGAATCGTTCAAACCGATGCAATTTCGAACGAGATTTATCTTCAGGCATTGCAGATGCAAGCGATGGGCAGCGGGCAAGTAAAACCCGTTTTTATGAACTTGCGGTCGCTTGGCGGTTCTGACCTTTTCAGGCAAAAGGGAGCGAATGGCGCGCTGGGTCCCAATAATGTAGGGCTTCTGGTCAAAATTGCCGGAAGATTGATTGCGAAGGCGGAAGACAATTCTTGGATATATGTAACCGATAGCATACCCGCAAACGGCAATGGGGAACAAGGAGTAAAAGTAAGCCTCGGGCATATTCCTTATTTGCAGCGCCCAAGCTTGATCCAAAACCACCACGTCATTATTACCGGGATTTCGAGCTTATTTGTCGACGACAACAATCACAAGCCTTTAGTTTTAGCCAAACAAGGCGGCTATTTCGACCCTTTGGATGACGGCAACCACCCGAGGACATTTAGGATAATGGTTGTCAATTTCGATCCGTTTTGCCCGGGTCACGGCAACAAACGTGTTCACGAAGTTTTTAACTGGAACAATCCCAACGCTTTGATGCAGGGCTACATAACTGACTTAGCGAACACCAGCGGCGGCTGGTGCAATTTTGTCGTCACTCGCTGGTTCGATGCGAATTATTTCCCGCATTTCGAAGACGGTTTCCAGTACGATCCTGACCAATACGTGCAAGCATGGAGAACACAAACGGGATTGCATAGCGGGTGGGCGAATTATATGAGGATACTTACAGATTCCACGTATCCCCATAACCAGCCAAAAACCATAGCCCAGCGCATCGCGGATGATGAAATAGATGAAGTAGTGCTTTTCGCCGGACCAGGAATCGGATTTTACGAAGCTGCCTCCGCGGGCCCCAATCCGTTCTTCTTGAATGGCGCTACTTACACTCTTCCAGAGGCGAAGCGCAACTTTGCGATTATGGGATTGAATTACGAACGCGGCGTAGACTGCATGCTGGAAAGCTTTATGCACCGGGCTGAAAGCGTAATGAGCAAAGTTTATCCATCGCCCGATTGGTGGCTGCCTACTTATCCCCCTGCTAACAACTGGGAAAAGTTCAGGATGATCGATATAAGGGGCGCTGGGAACTCGGCAGTGGGCACTGTCCATTATGCCCCAAACAGCCTTACCGATTATGATTGGGGCAATACTAGGTATGTCTGGAGCATGTGCGACGATTGGCTGAACAACTGGCCCAATTTGCAAGGCGCTTCGACAAAAAGGCTCGTGAATTGCAGCGAGTGGGGAAACGGTAACATGCGGCTGCATCATGTATGGTGGCTAAATCATTTCCCTAAAGCTCCAGGCGTAAATCCGGACGGCCGCCAGAATAACTGGTGGAAATACGTGTGTGACTTGAACAATTATCATTGAAAGCTCTTGATTGCAGGTCCCCTATACATTCAGGCATTCAGAAAAAAACCACAATAAATTAAATTCTTAAATCAAGCATAAAAACTTAGGGAGATCCTACTGACTTTTAGTGGTTTATGTGATAAACTTGACTAGTAAACGTTTAACTTTTCCAGGTTGCTCACAGATTTCATTAAAAAGATTTTTTCGAGTGATTTGGAAAGTTGAAGGAGGAAGACGCAATGTTCAAAGGTATCCAGAAAGTACTCCTGCTGGCCGTTCTGCTGTTTGCGATAGCAGTTGTCGCAAACGCAGAGTTCATCGTCGGTAACAGCAGCGGGCAGGTCTGGGTATGGGCCAATGACACGTGGACTTACACTCGCCCGGACGGCCCATACGGCAATATTTCGGGAACCGCGATTCTCGACAACCGAGGATTCGTCATCACAAACTCGGCTGGAAGCGGATGGGTTTATACCGATCCGTATGGATCCGCTGTAGCCTATTCCACGAGCGGCTTTTTGGCTAGCAGCTTGGCTTCGCCAATCAATGGCGGCGGATTCATTGTTGGCAACAGCATCGGCAACATTTGGGTTTCAGCCGATGACCTTGTGTCATCCTGGGCGCATACAAGGCCGGATGCCCCGTTTGGAACCATCACAGGCGTTGCGGGGCTGGCTGGCGGCGGCTGGGTAGTCGCCAATTCCGCCGGGAATCTCTACGTTTCTGCCGATAAAGAATGCAATTCTTGGGCTTATGTAAACCTTAGCGGAGCGTTCGGACCCAATCCCAAAGTCGCAGCCCTGAGGCACGGCGGCTTTGTCGTCGGCAACGATAATGGAGATATTTGGGTAACTCCGGACGATACCGTCAGCACGTGGTCTTATGTAGCAAGTGCAGCCTACGGAAATGTCACGGCGCTAACCGGGCTCACCAATGGCGGCTTCGCAATTGGAAACTCCGCAGGACAGCTATGGTTGTACAGCGACCCTTACGTGAGTATCACCACCTATGCTAGAGTTGACGGACCATACGGGCACATAGCCGGAATTGCATCCCTGATGGATGGACGGTTCTTCCTTGCAAACACTGCGGGAAGCGGTTGGCTTTATGACAGTGTTTACGCCAATGCGTTGATTTACGGCTGGGGACCCGGAACATTCGGAAATGTTACATCCGTCAGCTCCAACGTATTCATTCCCGAGCCGTCGTCACTGCTTGTCCTGAGCGGCGGGATTGGCGCGCTGGTCTCGTTAAGGAAAAGGTTCCAGGGGTAATCTCGCGATTTGATTGCCGGCGGATTTTCGATGCCGGATATCATTCAAACGAAAAAATCTAAATAATTCTGGCGATAAAAACTAAAAGATTTGCATTCTAGCGGCAAGGCGGCGTTCCTCGGAACGCCGCCTTTTTGCCAAACGTATCCGCGCAATGAAACCCTCTTTAGCTTTCCTCCACTTTAAAAACATTTTTCCTTAAGAAATTAGCGCGCTAATTTTAGGATTGAATTAAACATCCCATCAAAAAAACCGATAATATTTTGTGAGATTTCATCATTGGGAGTCCTTATGTCGAAAAAATTCCTAACCAGAACAAGCATATATATTTTATTAACTCTGCTCGTTGCTTCGCCGTTGCCTCAGGCTTTGGCGGAAAGCAAGGAGTTTTCGTCCAGTTTGATCCGCTTTTCGATCGAAGACCTAATGAATATGACTGTCTCGACTGCCAATAAGAGAGACAGCACCCTACAGGATACGGCTTCGGCGGTGTATGTTATAACTTCGGAGGAAATTCGCCGATCGGGGCTCACCAGCATTCCTGAAATATTGCGTTTGGCTCCCGGTGTGCACGTCAGCAGCTTGAATGCCAACTCGTGGGCTGTAGGCGTTCGCGGGCATAACCACGATTTCGGAAATAAATTGCTCGCTCTAATCGACGGTCGGGAGATTTATACTCCTTTGTTCTCCGGCATATTTTGGGATATGCACGATTACATCGTTGAAGACATAGACCGCATAGAGGTGGTAAGAGGTCCGGGAGCCACCACGTGGGGTTCGAATGCGGTTAACGGAGTCATAAACATAATTACGAAAGACAGCAAAAGCACTCGGGGCAGCTTCATTTCGGGCTTGTACGGCGAGGAAGAGCGTTGGATAGGCTCGGCGCGATACGGCGGCACTCTGGGCGATAAAGGCGATTATCGGTTTTACGTTCGCTCAGTAAAGCGCGCCGAACGCACACTTCCCGGCGGCAGTCCGGGCAAGGATTCGCTCCGCCATGCTCAAGGAGGCTTCAGGGCTGACTTTGAGTTATCAGCCAGGGATGCTTTAACGGTCCAAGGAGATTATATCGATGGCGAAGGAGGACAATACTGCCGCGCTGTGTCGTATTTGCCCAGCTCTGCTCTGCAGCATTTCCCGATTGATTTCACCGGGCAAAATATTTTGGCACGCTGGAAACGCAAATATAACGAGTCTATGGAAGATTCGATCAACTTTTATTGGGATAATTGCAAAAGACTTGACGCAATCCACTATGAAAACAGGACTACTTTTGACCTAGACATTCAACGCAAGAAAAGGTTTGGCAATAAGCACGACCTGTTGTTTGGACTGAGCGGCCGGAGGATAGACTCGGATATTTATGGCGTTGGAATCGCCTCAACAATAGCTCCGTCAACGACAAACAATATATTCAGCTTTTATGTCCAAGACCAGATAAGCTTGGACGCCAAGAACACATCCTTGCTGTTGGCGGGTTCGAAGTTCGAGCGCAACAGCAACACCGGCCTAGAAATCCAGCCTACTATCAGGTATTTGAAGAAGATCGGGCAAAGTTCCGCCTGGTGGAGCTCGATTTCTCGCGCTGCGAGGACGCCTTCCGACGGCGAAAGGTACGCGAAAATATATGTGAACAGCGTGGATTTGGGGTTGGGGTTGCCTGTTCACGCTTACCTGGTGGGCGAAGAGGATTTTTCCAGCGAGTATTTAACCGCTTACGAATTGGGCTATAGGAGCCAAATAAAAGATAATTTATCTGTGGACGCCGCGGTATTCTATAACTACTATACGGATGCGTTGACTACAGAATTTGGCGATTTCAGCATTGAGGTAGGACCCGATGGGCCATACATATTTCAGCCTGTTTACATCAGGAACAACAGCACCGTGCGCAGCTATGGAGGTGAAATAAGCTGCGTTTGGCTCGCGCAAAGCAACTGGAAATTAATTGGTTCAGCCAGTTATCTAAACAATCGCAGAATATTAAAGCCTGGCATTAATGATTCCACTTTGATGACAAACGTTTTGGAGCGTAATTGCCCAAAATGGCAAATCAATTTGCGATCGTATTTTGATTTGGACAATAAAACAGAATTGGACGTATCGCTTTTTTACACAAGCCGAACATTCGCCCATTTTGCCCCCAACGATGTCTCTCCCAAAGCTCGATTTGACATTAGGATTAGCAGAAAACTTGGCAATCAATCGGAGCTAACCGTGGGTGGAAGGAATCTTTTTAGGGGAAAACACCTCGAGTACCGAGATCCATTGAGGACTGTCGCAACGCAGCTTGGGCCAAGTTTCTACGTTAAATATTCCACTGAGTTTTAATAAAATGGCTGCCGGACTAGGGCTCGAACCTAGGACCTACTGATCCAGAGTCAGTCGCTCTTCCAACTGAGCTATCCGGCAGCGCAAATTTAGACTACCATATTTGTCAGCTTTTTTCAATATATTTTCCCCAATTGGGCGCTGTTCCTAAAATATGCTTCTTCCAATAATTCTAGTATAATTTGGTCGAAATTGTTGCTGGCAGGAACTGCCTGTAGATTCGTCGGCAGCCAAGGATGGGACAGCCTCCAAATGACCGCGTTCAAACAATTGAAAATAGGGCTTCTCCTCGTTTTTGCTTTGCTGACGATAGGAGCCTTTGGTTTCCATTTCATCGAAGGCTGGTCTCTGCTTGACTCACTTTATATGACCGTCATCACAGTTGCAACTGTCGGTTTCCGCGAAGTCAGGCCTCTTAGCATAGAGGGCAAAATCTTCACGATCTCCATAATATTGGTTGGCGTAACGCTAACCTTTTGGGTTCTTACCAGCCTTATAGAACTGACGGTAAGCGAGCAGATTTGGCACGCGCTGGCGAGGAGAAAAATGGAAGACAGAATTTCTAAAATGAGCGATCACTATATCATCTGCGGATTCGGAAGAATGGGTCAGCAGATTGCCAAGGACTTTGCGAACCACAAAGTTCCGTTTGTAGTGATAGAAACCAATCCCGAGCAGATCCCCAAGCTTTTGGCGAAAAAGATTCCTTTCATAGAAGGCAATGCCGCGGACGATGCCGTGTTGGTATCCGCCGGCGTCAAACGCGCGAAAGGGCTGGTGACCGTCTCGCCGTCGGATGCGGATAATATCTTTATTACGCTTTCGGCAAGGGTCTTGAACCCAAATCTGTTCATTGTCGCGCGGTCTATTCTTGTCGAAAACGAAGACAAACTGATTCGAGCAGGCGCTGACAGGGTTATGTCGCCTTATGTCATGGGAGGCAGACGAATGTCGGAGGCAGTTTTGCATCCGCATGTTTTGGATTTTTTGGAGGCTACAATGGGAACAGACGACATGGAACTGCAGATGCAGGGGATTGCGGTTGGCGAATCTTCCAAACTTGCGGGGAAAACATTGAAAGAAAGCGAAATCCGCAAGTTTACCGGCGCGACAGTGCTTGCTTTGAAACGGCCCGATGGGCATTTGGCGGGGAACCCTCAGCCGGATACAATCATAAATGCCGGAGATTTGATAATAGCCTTGGGCAACCCTCACCAACTAGGCGTCCTGAAGCGAATTGCGGAAGGATAAAAGATTAATTGCCCAAAAGTTCCTTCAGTTTTTTTAGCGCTTTTTGCTGGAGCCGCGAAACGTGCATCTGCGAAATGTTCAGCCGTTTGGCAACTTCGGTCTGAGACAGTTCTTTGAAGAAACGGTAATAAATGATCGCCTTTTCGCGTGGTTCAAGGTTCTCTATTGCGTGTTTGAGGTCTCCGAATATTTCCACGTTTTGGAGCCCTCCATCCACGCCTCCAACGAATTCGGCGAGGCTGAGCGGTGCGGACTCGCCTTCGTACAAAAGCTTGCTATCGAGGGAAACCGTATCGTAAGCGTTGCCGAGTTCGATGGCTTCCAGAGTCTCTTCTTCGCTGCTTCCGACATATTCGGCTATATCGCTGATAGTTGGCGGCCTGCCTAGTTTTTGGCTGAGCTCTTCGGCGGCTTTATTTGCCGCAAGGTTCAGTTCTTGGAGGCGCCTTGGAACTTTGAGGCTCCAGGCTTTGTCCCTAAAATGCCTTCGAATTTCGCCCACTATGGTAGGCGTGGCATAAGTGGAGAACTTCGTTCCCCTGTCAGGATCGTATCGGTCGATAGCGTTTATCAGGCCGATGGTGCCAACTTGCACTAAGTCTTCCAATGGTTCTCCACGATTGGCGAACTTACTTGCAAGAAACCTGACGAGATTCTGGTGAGCCCCCACCAACTTGTCCCTTATTGCTGTATCTTTAGTAGCTATATATTCACGAAAGAGATCTTCAGTCTCTTCGTCGGTCCACTCCACCATATCTGCCCTTTTTCGGGTCATAGTATATTAGCCCGCTCGCTTTACCATTTCAATGAAAGTGCCTTCGTCGGAGGGCGTAACTCTCACTTCGTCTACAAATAGGGTTATAAATAGAGCACCCAATCCTTCCGCGCTGTATTCGGCGTTGGATTGCTCCGTTATTTCAGTTCTTGGTCCGGCGTAGTCCTGAATGGCGATTGTCAAAGAATCCCCGTCTATTACGCTCTTTATTATGAGTTCGGTATCCGAACGGCCGTTGCGTTTAGCCCATTCGACGGATGTAGTGCAAGCTTCGCCAACGGCGGTTTTTATGTCTTCGACTTCCTCATAAGAGAACCGCATCCTGCTGGCGATTCCGGACATAGCCAGCCTGGCGACGCCCACGTATTCGGGCCTGCAAGGCAAGCGCAGTTCCACACAATCGGCCTTTTTGGCGGTCACTTAATCGGTCTCCTTTCCTGCCATAGCGCTGATTTCCGATTCTGAATTATAAATATCGAATATCTTATCCAGGCCGGTTATTTCGAATACCCTGCGGACTCGCTGGTTTGGGCAGACGAGCAGTAGGTTGCCGTTTTTTTCGCGCAGGCGTTTCAGGCCGCCAATCAACACCCCCAAAGCCGTGCTGTCCAGATATTCCACCTGAGTGAGGTCAACTATAATATCCGCCGCGCCGCCGTCTAGGAGAGCAATCATTTGCTGCTTCAGCTGCGGCGCGGTATAGACATCCACCTCGCCCTGGAGTTCTATTACAGGGATGTTGCCATTACCAGTCCGTGTGCCAATGTTGAAGTTCACGACAGGTTATCCCCCAATTCATTATTTATTTTTTGCTTTTTTACAGCCGAGATGCGGAATGGACTAAGCTTCCGATTCTCCCTCAGGCACGTCTTTCAAGGCTTCGCGTTTTTCAGCCATGGCAGTTTTGCCGGCTTCCACAGCTTGCTGGATTTTAGACTTGGCGGTATCCATTACTTCCTTGCTTTTGGAAACCAGTTCTTCGGCCGAAGTGGTGAGGTCGCTGATCATCTTTTCAGCTTTGGTTTTCACTTCTTCGGCGGCCTTCTTCAATTCGTCCCGAGTCTCTTCGCCAGACTTTGGAGCCAGCATAAGCGCCACAGCCGCCCCAAGAATCGCGCCGATACCAATTCCTGCCAAGAGGTTAAGAAACACATTTTTGTCTTCGTTGTTACTCATTTTTATTGCTATCCTCCTCTGTATTTTCTGCCGATGAACTAGAGACCGGCTTCTTCATTACATTCAGCGCTTCCTTCAGCCCCGCTACAACTCCTGCAAGGGTTGATCCTGAACTTTTAACCGCTTTGGACATAAGATAAGCCAAAGTCGTGCCATCTACAATGCGCTCTATCGAGTTCATTATCCGCTGCGCGTTCTCGAGCTTCTCTTTGGCTGAATGAGCCGCGCAGTCCACGCTGTGCATTGTATTTCTAAGGTCCGATACCGCCGGCAACAGTTCGTCGCGGGTTTCCGACAAAAGCTTGGATAGTTCTTTGTGCGATTCTCTTACCTGAAAGGCTATATAGATAAGTATACCCACAGATAAAAGCATCAATACTGTCATCACTGCCACTGCGGCAATCAGAACTGGCTCCAAAACTTACCTCTCTATTCCCTGACTCGAATTATATACCCCCGACGTTTAGGGCGCTGTCAATTATAACCTATAATACCCATAACAACAACCTGAACAACCCTAAATCTGAAGGGTTTGCATATATTAAGCTGGAATACAAAAAAAGCGCAATATGAAATAAGGATAAATTAATGAAAATTGGCGCGATGAACAACCCCTCGCGGGATATCATCCAAGAAATACGCCGCATCGCTGAAAATGGTTTTGACTACATCGATTTGACCGTTGAGCCGCCGCAAGCATATTATAATGTTTTGGATGCAAGTTCCGTAAAAAACGCCCTTCTCGAGAACGGTTTGGAGGCTGTGGGCCACACCGCATTCTTCTTGCCGATAGCTTCGCCCATAACCAGCCTTCGTGAAAGCGCCCTCGCCGAAATCGAAAAAACATTTTGCTTCTTTAAAGATGCCGGAATAGCCAAAGTTACTGTCCATCCCCAATGGAAAGTGCCCCTTCACGATGCTGAATGGGTCCGGCAGTCCAATATAGACGCTTTTGCGAGGCTTGCCGACACGGCTAAAGCGCTAGGGATGAAATTGTTGCTTGAAAACGTTCCTGGAGCGTGGAGCCGGAGCGATTTTTTGGCGACGGTGTTCGATTCTGTTCCTTCGCTAGGATTTCATTTGGACATAGGCCACGCAAACTTGGATGGTCCCATCAACCGGACTAAGGAACTGTTGCAGTTTTTTGGGCATATTCTCGAGCACGTACACGTGTCTGACAATCTTGGTGGTGATATGGACATGCATCTGCCTTTGGGAGCCGGCGCTATAGACTGGCCCGAAATGATAGGGCTGCTCAAGCGTTCTGGATACGACGCGACAATTACTGCGGAGGTCTTCTCGCGCGATTTGGATTATCTGTATCTCAGCAAAGAAAAACTACGCTCATTATGGGAGAAAAGGTAAAAAAACCTTGGAAAATGAAAAGTTCACCGACGGGGCGATAGCCGAGTTCCTTCGTAGGTCCTATGCGGCAGTGGACGGCCTGTGGTTCATGAAAATCGAAGAACTTTACGGCTATGAAAAAGCAATGGATTTGGACGAAATCGTTTGGCAGATTATGCCCAAGATTCAGGCCAGAAAAGCGCGCGAGCTTATGGGCATAACCGGCAATTCGGTAACCGACTTGCTGAGGGCTGTCCAAATGAAACTTCAAGCCGAAGGCTACGACTACAGCATCGGGCAAAACGAAAAAGGTATAACTCTGACTGTCCGCGAATGCCCTTGGTTTGAAATAATAAAAGCGAAAGGGCGGACAAAAATTATGCCTGATATCGCGGAACGAATCTGCAAAAAGGAACTTCAAGGCTGGGCGGCCGAATTTTCAAGCGGCATAAAGTTCAACGTTTGTGAGCGCCTTTGCGATGAAGGCGGCAACTGCAGCCAATGTTGTTTCATCTTTTGGCAGGAAGGTTGATTTCAGCTTGTAATCGCAAAGACTTGCCTTCGCCGCCCAAAGCCCATCAGCCCATTTATCAGGCGGTTTATTTGAATTCGATAATCCTTCGTCCCAAGTAGGTTTCGCCGTACATATCGGTGGTGCGAACGTAAATTATATAAGTGCCGGCAGCTTCCGGTTTAGGCAAGTTTGCCGCCCAAATATGGGGGCTGTTGCCGATTTTTGGCAAAGTTGCGCCCGGTCTTGGCTGTAGGCTGTCTTCGAACTCTTTTACCTTCGCATACATAGGGTCCGGGATGGCTTTCGGTTCCATTTTTATCCAACTGCCGTTTTCGCCAAGTTTCATTTCAACCGTCGATTTTTCGGAACCGCCAAAGATGTTTGCCAAAACCTGTGTTTCCGAAGCGGCGGGTAAAGCAACCAAATCCGGAGCGTAAATATTCATTTGGTAGTCGGCCGGCCTTCGCGCCGCCTTGAAACGGATGGAATATTTGTTGCCGTCGAACTCGGCTATAGAGTAACCGTTGGGGGCGCCGTCGCGCATGGTAGTGTGCGGGATGCTCAACTCGTCGGGCGCGCCAGCCCACCAAGAACCGCAAGTGGTTACATTTACAAGAACGTGAAGCGGAGCGGCCCCTTTCCAGCCATGACTATCGTCAAGGAACTTGTTCTCGTTCGTATGGTAATGAGCGGAAACCGCCAGCACGTTGGGGCGGTCTTTGAAAAGTTCCGAGATATATTCCAAATCCTTCATCTCTACGAACGGGATGTGCGACAACAAGACCACGAGCTGGTCTTTAGGCACCAGAGCGAGATCGTTGCGAAGGAATGCAAATTGGTCCGCATCCAGCCGGGCTTCATACCGGTGCAGTTGTGTGAACCACGCGTTATCCAAAACGATGAAATGCACGTTACCATAATCGAATGAATAATAAGCGGGGCCGATGAATCGTTCAAAAGTTTCATCGCGTAGTTTCACATCGGTTGAAGCGTCATAGTTCGTATCGTGGTTGCCTTTGACGTAGTAAACAGGGAAGCCCATTTTCCCAACTACGCGTATAAGAGGGTCATACAAAGACAGGATGTCGTTTACATTGTCGCCAAGCATCACGCCGAATGAAAAGCTCGATCCGGCAAGCTCTTCCACAATGTCGCGCGCAAAATAGGCCACTTCTTTTTCGTTGGTGACTTGGCTGTCGCCCAGAAGCACTACCTGGAACTTGTCCGGCTCAGGAGAACGATATAATGGAAAATCCACAGATGTCGGAAGCGGCCCAGTGGGATCGACGCCCCTATACAACAACGGCGGCGAACCTTTGGGTTTGTGTATGTAGTAAAACCGCGGGACGTTGTTTTCGTCAACGCGCGTTTTCCAGTCGCGAGGCTTTATCACGAAGATTATCGTGTCGTCAGAAACTGGTATGTTATATCTGCCCGAGCTGTTGGTCCTGACAATTATCCGCCCATTGGAAACACGGACATTTTCGATTCCTTTTTCACCGGCGTCGTAAACGCCGTTTTTATTCGAATCCTCAAATACTATGCCTGTTGCATACTCGGCGGCCAGTGTTTGCCCCGCAAAGGACAAAACCAAAACTGCCGCCATTGCAAACATAACAAAATAAATTGTGGATTTTAGTCTTATCATCACTGCCTCCAGCAGTCGTGTTTGGAATATGATACCCAAAACCACAACCTCGGGCAATGGAATTTGAATAACATTCAATCAGGCATATGAAAAAAAAGAGGACTGCCGCGCGGCGATGCACTGTTTTTATTGATTTCGCGGCAATCCCCAAAAAATTGTAGGTTCATTCTTTGCGCCGGTATTTATTTATGACCGGCAAAACAAACCCGTCCCACATAAATTATTCCCGGTATAAAAGCTTGTTTACATGGCTTTCGGAAGAATCCCGTAGTTTTACCTGTTTCTCAACGCCTGCTTACTTCCAAGCGATTTCGGATTCTTCCCCTATCCTCCCCCAATAGTCCACTGCACGCACTTTGAAATATCCCCTCGATGCCGGATGGATGAAAGCCGTACAAAGGATGTCTTGCTCGTTTACCCGCTTGAAAGGACCGCTTAGAGTTCGAGAAAATAAGACTTCGTAAGTCTGCAGGCTCCTGTGATGCAGGTCGTCCCATATGGCCATAAGCCTTGGCTTGCCGTCAACTCCGGTGAACTTTTCCACGCGTAAGTTCTGCACTTTTGCTGGCGCTTTGGCGGGTTTCGAACTAAGAAGTATAAGGCTGATTCCGGGCAGCGGCAAGTCGAACTCAACTGACAGTTTGCCGCCTTTAGCCTCCACGGTACGCGGCTTTTCATAGGCGGCAAGTTCCTGAATGGCCCGAAGAGCTGCTATCTGCTTTGTATCCGGTACTTCGGGGGAGCCCATTTCTTTCCAAACGTGCCAAGGGCTGCCGTGCTTGGAATCTATCCGGTAATGGGCCAGCATCGCCTTGCCAAAAGGAAGCCCTTCGATATCCAACTTCACCCGCGAGACTTTTTCTGACTCTGTTACGGCATCGTGGTGGTTGAAAACCAGAATCGCAACTTGGCTTTCGCCACGCCGTGTCGCCTGCACATAGACGGTCCCTTCATTATGGCTTTTAGACGCAACCCTCGTATCCCCAAGAAGCGACAGCAAGGTCATCACGTTATGCACTGGCTTTTTGATCAGGTCGAAACGTTCTTGGGCAAGCAATTCGTTATTCGTAAAGCGAGCGAGTTGCGTGCGGAAGCCCCAAGGTCCGAGAAATCCATTGTCGTTGCTCATTATGAAGTAGTTGGCTCCAAGGCCGTCTATCACCCTGACAATGTGCTGATAGACGCTGGCGCATACCCAAGAAGCATAATATGGCCAAGCGTGCCAATCGGGAGTATTCTTGTTCCAGCCGACAATTATATCCCATTCGTCGTTTACAAAAGGCACATCGGCAATCCTCGGGGCGTGTTCGCGGATATATTTGATTTGCCGAATTTCACCTTTCTTTTCGCCTTCCAACATCTCGTCGATGCAGCCTTCTACAGCTCCGGGTCCTTTTATGTGGACAGAGAAGAAGTCCGGCTTTCGGGAAGGATTGCCGGTGAAATAGTCTTTGCCGTTTTGGAAGTGATCGAGAGCGACCTTGAAAGGCTTTGAGAAGCCGCCGCAGGTGCCGGGCCCTCCGAACTTAAGGTTCGGATCCGCATCCATAAGCCCGGCTGAGCAGGCGTCGTAGTATTTTGGCCAATTTTCAAGGTTTTCTTTCCAAAATTTGTTGGCGTCGGGCTCGTTCCAAGTCTCGAAGAGCCAATCATAAACAACGCTTTTTCCATAGCGGCCCAGATACCTGAGCGCAGTCGCATTGACGAGTTTTCGCCAAGCCCAAAGCTGTTTGTCGTCGCCAAAATCCTTGAAAAACTCCCGCGTGCCTGTGGGGAAACCCATTATTTCGAAAATCGGGACAAGCCCATTGTGGACTAAGAGGTCAAGGGCTTCATCCAACGATGAGAAATCGTATTCCGGGGAATCGGTTTCGACTCCGTTAATTTTTAATAACTCCAAGAAATTATGGACGCGAACATAACGGATGCCGTCGTGCGGAACAGACCCGAAATAGATGCAGTTTTGCCGCATATCAGGCTTAAGCATCCAAGCGGCTGGCGTGAAACCGGTGCTGTTCCAGAAATGGTTTAGAGTCCCGGTTTTTTCGGCGCAGTTAATTTGAAATGACGCAGTATCGCACATTAAAGATACTCCAGAATCGACAGCCGCTTTGGAATCGACATTAAAAACCGCGACTCCCAACAAGATGCAGAACGAGACAATGATAATAGTTCGCATGGTTTAGATCAACTCCTGCTATACATTTGATTTATGCACCTATAAAATCCTTCATTGGTATATATTTTGTATAGAAAATGATAATGTTTTATTTAATGTGCAGCCGCGCTGTGCCATCGGCAGAGCGCAATTTCTCGGTAGTCGCCCCAATGGAAGGATTCCCGGCCAAGCTAAACTAAGGTTTATTAAGGAACCCGCAATCCTGCGGCATCTCGATTTGGTTTTAGTGAGTCCGATTTGGTCATTTTGCAAGGTCTAACAGTCTCAACCGGTGTTGCGATGGGGACTGCCGTCATCGTCGGCGTGGACGGGCGGCCCGTTTTGTCCGATGCTCAAAGCCGCCAAGCTTTGGACGCGCTAAAACGCGATTCGCTCAAAACCGAGTGGCCGCAGGTTATATTGGTCGCCTACAACGCGGCATCCGTCCTCGACATAAACATACCGGGTATGTCTGTTGTGGGAGTTATGGGCCAATCCGAGGAGTTTCCGCCAAACCCGCCAAAAATCCCCTGCATCATCGGGGTCGAAGGCCTTTTTCGGGAAGTGGAAAGTGGCGTGGTGGTGATTTTAGACGCCACACACGGAGCGGCCTATATCGAGCCGGATGTCCAGACTGTGGTAGCGTTCCAATCGCCACAGCGCCGGCGGCCGAAAGAAAGGCGCTTTTTCGTGGATTTCGACCACATTCCAGCTTCGACATTGGATGGCAGGAAGGTCGAAGTCTGGGGTTACGCCACAACAGTCGCCGAGGCTGAATTGTCGGTGAAGCAAGGCGCGGATGGTGTATTTTTCGAAATAAATAGCCAAAAATCGGACGACATCGAAGCTCTCTTCAAGGCGCTTCACGGCACGCAGGTTATGTTTTCTGCATTGCTTGAATCCGACGCGCTGTGCTCCGCAATCCGGTGCTCTATACCCGGCCAGATTCATTTCGCGCTGAAATGCGCCGCTTACTCGAGCGAATCGGCCGTTATATTGACCGCCTATTCCGATGCTGAAGATGAATTGGAACTGGAACAGGAAGAGGTTGACCGCCCGGCGTTTGCAGTTATAATGACCCCGCAGTGCGAGTTTATTCCCGAAGTGGACTCGCCGGAAATCGGCATCCTTATCCATGAAGGTGCAATTGGACCGCCTGCATTGGATTTTGTGCGAGAAGCGCATATGCACGGCAGGTTGGCATTTGGCTTCGGGCAGGCTACAGGCGAAGACGACGCCCAGCTAATCGAAGCAGGTTTTGACGGCATAATCGTTGCGGCGGATTTCGTTGGCGTGACAAAGAACCTTATAACCACTCTCCCCCGAGGGCTTTTGCCCATCAAGGAGTCCTGAGCGCGAAAAATGAAAGCAGTTATCTGGATCGCATACCATTTGGAATCTCCCGAAATTATCAGCCGTTACGTCGATTTGGCAGTTGAAGAACTCAGCAGCAAAGGCCACGAAGCCGTAATTTGCCGAACTGCTGAAGAGGCGGCCAAGGAAATAGAAGACGCGGATATAATGATTGGCTGGAGGATCTTGCCGGAAGTTTTCGCCGCGGCAAAAAAACTCAGGTGGATTCAGTTCGGCAGCGCTGGCATAGACCACACGCTTTTCCCTGAGCTGATAAACAGCGATGTCATTTTGACTAACCTTGCCGGCATACACACTTCAGTCGTCGCCGAGCACGTAATGGCGTGTGTGCTAGCATTCAGCCGCAAACTTCCACTTGCATTCACACTGCAAAAACAGCATATTTGGGACAGGAAACCTTTTGCGGAAGGATGCTTCGACTTGCCGGGCAAATGCATCGGAGTGATTGGCTATGGAAGGATCGGACGTGAAATCGGCAGGCTTGCCAAAGCGTTCGGAATGCGGGTTTTGGGTTCGCGGCGAACCGCATCGCCTTCGGAATACGCGGATGAAATAGTGTCTCCGGAGGCAATTGTAAAACTGGTCCGCGAAAGCGATTTTTTGGTTCTCGTTTTGCCGCTGACGGAACAATCCACAGCCCTTTTGGGTGAGAAAGAACTTATGCAAATGAAGCCGGGGTCGTACCTCATAAACGTTGCTCGCGGGCAAATGGTAGACTACGAAGCCCTCGCCAAGTTCCTGAAAGAAGGCAGGATAGCCGGAGCCGCACTCGATGTTTTCGCTCCCGAGCCATTAGCCCAAGACAGCCCGTTGTGGGACACCCCCAACCTAATAATCACTCCTCACGCTGCAGGCTCTCATCCCGGGTATTCAGAGAAAGCATTCGCCATATTCAAAGAAAACCTGCGGCGTTTTGAAGCCGGCGAGCCGATGATCAACGTTTTCGAACGAGCCAGGGGTTACTGATTATCAGAATGCAATCAGTTTGGGGTTTGCTGATCTCTAACAATTATTTAGTGAATGAAACTACGGGATGCGTGTCTTAAGGGCTGGTTCCAAGCGGGTCTTCACCTTAGCGCTACTTTAGTTTCCGAATAGCCTGCTTTTGGGCGGGCACAGTTTTTATTTTACGGGGCTAAAGCGCCTCTGGGCCGTTTCGTTTGTGGATCAGATGCAGGTTCCTGATGTAAATAAGCAAGCCGCCCGCTTGCCCTAGAATGAACACCGGGTCGTGACGGATGATAGCATAAATTAGGAGCAGGCTACCCCCCATAACACTGAAATACCAAAAGCTGTTCGGCACGATGCTGGCTTTCGCCTTTTCAGATGCCAGCCACTGGACAAAAAACCGCATAAAGAACAATCCTTGGGCAACCATTCCGAGGGCGGCCCAAGTGTCGAGTTTCAAATGCGAAAGATACTCAATGACGTGCGAGAAAAAAACCACTTTCAGTCTTCCTTTTCAATTTCGTAATTGAGCGCCCGCATCTTCATCCAACGGACCGCCAGCAAGTCGGACATAACTTTGAAAGCCCGGTTCCAAAACCCATATTTGGCTTTTCCTGCATAACGAGGGTGATGGTTTACCAGGACCTGTGTCACTTTGAATCCTTCGATGCTGGCGAGTGTTGGCAGAAACCGGTGCATTCCGGTATAAAGTTTCAGATTTCGGATGCATTCTGCCCTGTAAGCCTTAAGGGAACATCCCGTGTCGCGGATCTTTTCACCCGCGACTTTGTTTTTCACATAATTGCCGATTCGGCTGGTTATCCTGCGAAGCAGATTGTCCCGGCGCTTTGCACGTATCCCGCAAACCATGTCATATTCCGAAAGCAATTCAAGCACCTTCGGAATGTCTGCCGGGTCGTTTTGAAGGTCTGCATCCAGGGTTACAATCTCTTTTCCGAGCGCCGACTTGAACCCAGCGTCCAAAGCGGCTGTCTGCCCGGAGTTTTTTTTCAGTTTAACCAGTTTGATCCTAGGGTCTTTTGCACGAAGTTCGCGGATGACGTCTGTGCTTCCATCCGTACTGCCGTCATCAACGTAAAGCACTTCGTAAGACTTGCCGAGCGGTTCCATAGCCGCGGTAATTTTTTCCGTGAGCGGCCGCAAGTTGGGCGCTTCGTTGTATACAGGGACTACGATAGAGACGTCAATTTGGTCCATACGCTTATTTTCCAGTTAAGAAGGTTCGCCCAAGCTCGCGATACTACCTCCATTCGTTGAAGAATTTGACAGCGAACCTGTTAATGATATAATCCAATTAGAAGCTCGTTATAAGTTTGGGCTTCAAACCGCGCCGATAATTCTGCAGTTTCGCCGCAGATATGTGGAAAAATCAGCAATAGGAAGTTTTAAATCGGGCGGCGGTGAGAGCAGTGCTTTTCAGACAGGATCTAAAACAAACTATATCTCAGCGGATAGATCCAAAGCTGATTATGGCTAACCAGATCCTTCAGTTGACGTCGATGGAACTGGAACAAGCCATAGAGCAAGAGCTCGCCGAAAATCCGGCCCTCGAAGTCCCTGAAGAAGACCCCTGTGAAGGCTGCGATGTTCCCAAAAGCCTTTGCATTGATTGCCAGTTCCGGAAATATAAAACCGCCGAAGAGATGGACATCAGCATCCACGAGCTTGAAGGTGGGTCAGCGGAATATAACCAAGAACCCGACGAGGAAACCGATTTCATTAGCAGTATTGTTGCTGACGTCAGCCTGCAAGACCACCTGCGTGCGCTGTATCACGGAGTTGCGCCCGAAGAGCTCTTCAGGGTCGGAGAATACCTCATCAGCAATATTGACGACAATGGTTACCTGACTTGCAAACTTGAAGAGGCCGTTATGGAATCCGGTTGCAGCTTAGAGGAAGCCGAAGCGGCTCTTGGGCTTATTCAATCGCTGGACCCGCCGGGAGTTGGCGCAAGAGACCTTCGCGAATGCCTGCGGCTTCAATTGGAGCACCTGAACAATGAAGGCTGCGGCAATCCTATCGCCTTAAAAATAGTTAAGGACTATTGGGACGACATGGTTTCCCACAATGTGGGGCGAATAGCCCGGCGGCTGAAGGTCAGCCAGCAGGCTGTTACTTCCGCGATTGAATATATACGGACAAGGCTGAACCCGTATCCCGGTAATTCGTTTCGCGAGCCTTGGCAACATAAGTTGGACAATACCGGTTCAACCGTTAAGCCGGATGTCATCATAAAACGTACTCCTGCAGGATACGAAATAGAGGTGGTCGGGTTCGAACAATACGCGCTTTCCGTCAATTCATACTACCGCCAGATGTATGAAGATTTGAAGAATGGCACCGGCAGGAACTACTCCCCGGAAGAGAAGAAGCACATTTCTGAGTTTGTGGAGCGAGCCGACCTTTTCATAAAAAACATTAACCAACGCCGCCGCACTCTTCGAGCCATAGCCAAAGCGATTGTTGATATTCAGCAAGGTTATCTCGAGACCGGTTCGAAAAGTTTTATGCGGCCGCTAACGAGGACAAAACTTGCCAAAATTTTGAACATGCACGAATCCACCGTCAGCAGGGCAACGGCAAACAAGTATGTCCAGCTTCCAAGCCAAGAAGTCGTGTCGTTCGATTTCTTCTTCGACGGTTCGTCTTCCATCAAAGACCTTATCCACGAACTTATAAGCAACGAAGACAGCCGAAACCCCTTGAGCGACCAGCAGATAGCGGAAATACTGCAAGAACGTGGTTACGACGTAGCCCGCCGAACGGTCGTCAAATACCGAGAAGCTATGAAAATCCTTTCCTCCAGGCAACGGCGGCGGTAAACTCGCCGTTCGTTCTGCGCTTTGTCGCACTTGTTTCTCTGGCCATCAGCGCTTCGCGAAAGCGAATTAAGTGTGAATCCCGTTTCAAAAACCTTCCGCTTTTGGGCAATTTTCCAGTTCTCACCGCTAAAACATTGACATAAAACAGCGCTCAGGCTTAAAATAACCCGAACTTTGCGTGCCCTATTCGAGCACGCAGACAGGGAGGTCTCTGGGAATGAAATACAAATTGATTTTGGCGGTAGTTGCCCTGGCAGCATTCGTCGCCGGGGGCTCTATTGCCGCTCCGTCTTTCTTCGGCTACACTGGGCTCATCGCCATACCCAATGCTGATACAATCGCCGAAAAGTCTTTCAACGTTGGGTACATAAATGTAGACCTTGCGGGGGACGATTACTACAACTTCTTCGGCAATTACGGCTTGAATGAAAATATCGAAATCGGGATAAACCGAGCGAGGATCGAAGGCGAGCAGTCCGAAACTATCCTCAATGGCAAGTTTAGGATCAGCGCGGAAACGGTAAAACGTGCCGGCTTGGCGGCGGGCATCATTGACGCCACCGGCGAAACGGAAAGAACCATTTATGTTGTAGGCAGCAAATCTTTAGGCAACACGCTTGAAATGTTCGACAAGGAAATAACTAACATCCGCCTGCATTTTGGCATTGGTTCCGGCGGACTTGACGGTTTGTTCGTTGGCGCAAGCGGAATCATCGGCAAACGGCTGGCGGTCCTTGCCGAATATGACTCCGAAAATTGGAACATCGGCGGAAGACTTTACCTCTTGGAAGGCATCCGAGCTCACGCCGGTTGGCTGGATGTTGGCGGAAGCGACAATTTCGCTTTCGGAGTTAGCTTCACAAAGAACTTCTGACAATCATTATCTTTAATTTCGAGAACGGCGGCGTTAACGTGCGTGTAGAATCTAACGCCGCCGTTCCCTTTTCTACCTATTCAAACCCGGTTTTGGAACCCGGCTGATTTGTTCGTTAAGGCCGGTCGCCGCTTGACCGACAATTAGCCCGTTCAAAACGAGAAGGAAAATCTCCTCGGGCGATTTCGCTCCTGTGGCAATCCCTGCGCATAGCGTTACAGCAATTCCTGTGAGAGTGGAAGCAATAAGAACGGACCTTCCCGACAGCCCAAACAGCCCTTTCCATATCTCGGTGAGATAACGGACAGCCGCGGCTGCGCCGGCGAACGTGAGCAATGCGCTCCAGGTAAGGTATCCTTCCATAGCTACCAGTTCTCCACATCAAGGATTATACCGCTCAGTTCTTTCTTTATTGCTTCTTTCTCCAATGAATCTATCGATGCCAGAAGCAAGCGCAGTTTCGCCAGAATGAACCTTTTGAACTTGGAAACGACCATCTCCCATACTTGCCGCTCGATCAAGTCTTTGCCGCCTTTGCGCAGCCAAACGCTAAGCCAACTCATTTCATTCCTCCTATCGTTTTTATCTCAAAATATGCCCAGCGAACGCACCAGCTGCGGCTGTGAAAAACACGCCCGCTATCCAATAAAGAGACCGGACATTCCTCTCCAACACTTCCACCCGCTCTTCGTGCTCTATCATTTTCGCCGGGATATACTCCCGAATTTTCAAAAGCTCGGCAAGCGCCTGTTCGATCTTGTTTTCGATAACGCAAAGCCGTTCTGATTGGCTGATACGCATTTTCGAACACTCCTAACCCAAAATCACGATTTTGACTATCACTTCACCGCGGAGCTTTTGGTTGGAAACTTTCAGTGCTTCATAAGTCCTGCCGTCACGCGCGACTGTATCTCCTGTGGTAAACTGCGTGTCACCCGGAACGACCAGAAAAAGCCCAGGCCTGATCAACATCGCGCATTCGGTATCGTCGAGATAAATGTGCATCCGCCCGGTGTCCAATTGCTGGAAAAAGCCCTTTGCAGGTGAAACGCCGTTTATTAGAAAGCTCTCTCCGAAACGCTCGAAGATCTTGTCAGTGCGTTGCTTGTATTTACTCACCACTGCGCCTCGCAGAAAATTGGTTCGGCCTCGGCGTTACTGCTTTTGGGGGCGGAATCCGACATAAACGGCAGCTGCGCCTTCAAATATGGCTGGAGCCTTGCTTCACCACTCGCCCTGAGTTGGACTCCATAATCTTTACGGAAAGCTATATTCAAACTGCCGATGGAAAAGTCGTCTGCGCAACCTTCTTCGCGCGCCATTTGCTCCAAAAACTCTGCCGAAATCAATTCCAAAATGCCTAGTTTAAGCGCCGCCTGTAAGCGCATATTGGAAGTATCCTCCAGGTATTCCTCGGCGATGAAACATTCGATGGCAGGCTGCATTTCGGAAATCAAGTCATCGATAGCCGCATTGTAGCTGTTGTCATCGGTCGATATCATACATTTTCGCTTAACATCCGCGCGGGTAATTGTGATTGCCATTTTTCACCCCAATCATTCGTAAAGCGTAACTAGCAGGTAGTCGTGTTGGCCTCCGGCTTGCGGGACCGGAACGCCGGTGTTATAGCAGCCCCAATAAAGAGTGCTGTTAGGCGGTACTGAATCTATTGCCGTTTCACAATCCGCAAGGACTCTTTCAAAGCGAGAAAGGTTTACGCTTCCCGCAAAACTTATAAGTATAGCCAAATCGCCGCTCGTCCGAGTCCACGGTTGGATGCGCACCATCGAAGCATTGCCTATATTTAGGCTTCCGGAAGTTTGCCCGTTTAGTGAAATAGTCTGCGAACTGGCGCGTTTTCTGGCACAGCCGCCGGAATCCAAATGCGCGCCGATTGGCAGTTTGTTTCTCATATCCGTCATTCCAATTCTCCAAGCAAAATTATAGGGCCCGGCATTTAACCGAGCCCCGAATAAGCTAGGCGACCTGCGAACCGAAGGCAGTTTGCCAAAAGCCATAACCGACGTTATATCTTGCTCGGACGCCGTAGTGGTATTTATCTCGCATAAACCCACTTTCGGAATCCGCTTCTACCGCGGCGAACTCTACCGGCGTTCGACTCTGAAAAATAATGGGTTTTACAACTCCTTTGGTGCACAACACAAACCAGTCATTGCTGTCAGTGAGGTACGGCGAGACCAAAAGGTCGAGCTTTCCCCTGAGGACATTGCCGGCAAGTTTTTGCCCGCTGGCAAGGGTATCGGGATAATAAACCGAATTGAGCAATTCCATTGCAGTCCATTGCAAGTCGGGCGGAACAACCAGCAGGTCGGGTAACATCCCCAGAGGTTTGCCGCGATCGTCCTTGAACTTGCACATTGCGGTAATTGCAGCCTGAAGCGATGCCGCAGAAAGGGCCGCTGTGCCCTTATTCGATTGTGTGCCGCTTTCACCTGCGCTATGGTCTGTGTCGAAAAAGTATTGGCCGTCGCTGCAAACCGTAAAGAAGCCATTTTTGAGAAGGGTGAAAACCAGCTCGTCGATGTGCCTTCTCGTTTCTGCGGCGAGTCCCTGCACACGAAGTTTTATTTGGTCATAAAGGTCATCTTCAATCGCGGAACGTTCGACGGAAATGCTCGACTCCCAAGTTTTGTTGCGAATTACATACTCTTCTTCTCTAAGGCCGAGCGGCATGCGTTCGTCCTTGAACTCGCGCATACTGGGAACAGAGCCAAGCCAAGCGTAGGTTTCCTGGTCTTTATTAGAAGTGACGATCGTGGCTATTCTTTGCCAGTCTGGTGATACGGATTCGTAAGCTTCGAAGAAAACCGTCCTGAGCCCGGCTTCCAAAAGCCTTGGCGTGTCCGATTTTACGACTCCCATAAATTTAACTCCTTTTACTGTAGTGTTCTGAGGGGCAATGATTGAAGCAGTTTGCGGGCAATATTCGCGAAAAATTCCTTTTCAAAAAATCTCCGCTCCCTGAATGATGCGACGCCGTCGATGCGTTTTCGGTATTCGCTACTCATAGCAGTGACTTCATCCTGAACTCGATTCAGGATCCAGTGTCAAAACCTATGGATTCTGCATCAAGCGCGGAATGACGTCCTCTGACGACCGGATTTCCTAGCAAGTGAAGAATGAAGCCCTTTGCTGCCGGGTCGTCCTATCAAATGCAAAACAACGTCAAATACAATGTGGGTTCTTTATTAAACGCGTAATGATATCAGCTAAATCGGAGCGTATATGTGCTATTGCAGAATGACTCCATTTAGACCGAGCCGCATTTATCCAAGCCCGAAGTGAAGCCGTGCACATTGGGAGGACATAAATCAAAACCCGGAGTGCCGCCGTCTGTTTGCGTTGAATAAGCGGAATGCTGAAATGTATGGATGCCCGATTGCCGCCAAATGTTCTTACATTGCGTATCTGTCTATCCTAATTCTGACCGTATTCGCGTTGATGCTCTCGACACACATTCCCGCTTTTATGTTGTTGGTGGTCGAAGCGTCTGTAACGGTCTGATTGTCCACAATTTTGAACTCTACCCCCACATCGGTCTGGGCGCCATTTGCGCCGCCGTCCGCAAACTCGAAAGTTCCAGTGGTTTCAATTCGGATAAACTTATCGCCCGCGGAACCCGTGGAGTTATCTACGGTTTCATAAGCGACTCCGGCAAAAGTCTCGCCTGAAGAATCGCTGGCATTAGTGGCGTAGCCGGCGGCGTTGATGTTCACCAAAGCCCCTTTTGGTATTTTCACTGCGGCCATTTTGCAGGCAATCAACTGCCCGTCTTTTCGTTTGGATTCCCTTGCTGAAGTTGTAGCAGCCATTCGGCCCTCCTAAATCAAAAAAATTTGGCTGTGCGTAAATAATTCCACAGCCTTTGATTATCAGTGTCTATATTCTGATGATCAGATTCCCTTATAAGTTGTTTCTCGCGATAACCTGATCTCCGGTGATGCCAAGTTTCCTGAAAAGCCGCTCATCATCCTCTGAAAAAGTTGAGGGTTTTTCCACTGAAACTCGCGCAAGTTCAGAAAATTCAACCACTTTGGGTTGACACTCCAGAAATTGAATGAACAACTCAGCCGGGCTGGCTTCCATTTCTGATCCGGAAAACTTTACCGCGGTTTTTTCGTCAATCAGCAACAAGGCTTTAGCGTATTCTTCGGACGCGGGAACTATCTTGCCCGCAGCTTTTAGCCTATGCAGTGTGTCTTTTGCGGATTTCTCCCTGAGAGCTCGCTCCAATTCTTCGATTTTGGCTGAAAAAACGCTGTCAGCTTGGGAATGCGGAGAATCAACCCTTTCGGTGCCGAGTTCTAATTGAAGTTCCTCTCCGAACCTGCTGAAAACAGCCGCGTCAGCGACTCTGGGAGCGGTGACCATGCTAATTTCTGAAATGCCACCGCCATCCCTGCGGAGGGCGATAGAAAGCTTTCCTGCCCCGCAGGTTCGTACAAGTTCCCAAGCCGGTTTTGGAAAAACCAGCCGTCCGAAGAGCTCTTTTCCTTTCGCCCAAACTTTGCCTAAAGCCCCAAAGCTTATCGGGCCTTTAATATGCTCGAGGCGTATAGGCAAGGGAAGGTTTTTGCCAGTCACGGCGGCGATGGCCGCAAGGTCGGTTTCGGAAATCGAAACACCTTTATCCGGATATTCGCCCGCCTCAAAAAGCTTCGCATTGCGCTCTACGTGTTCGGGTTCCAATTCCAGCCCAAAAAGGCTGGCGGCTTGCAGTATGTCTTCTTTTCTTTTTTCGATCTCGGCGCGTGGCAACGGATTGTCCGACATATTCACAAACGCCCACGCCGCGAGGATTTCTTCTTTCGTTTCCAAAGTTGAAAGACCAAAATCGATTTCCTGCTGTTTTGATTCATTTTTCATCCAAAGGCAACTCCAATTCGCGCCGGATCCAACTTTCATCAGGGCGGACAACGCCGGCGCCGATGAGGTCCGCAATCATAGTCCCCAATGTGGGGATGTCTTTTTGTCCCAGGCTTCCCAGCTTGAAAACCGGACATCGCCGGTTTGGGAAGTTCATTTCTACCAGCCGCCTGACGACTTGCTCGCCAATGACTTGGTCTTCCAAATCGCGCTTGAGCTTTTCAAGTTGGCTATGCAGGACTTGAAGGTGGACCTTCGCCAAAGCGAGAGATCCAACCCGCGAGCCTTCGTCGGTTGTGAGAGTCTGCCCGAGTATCGCCTTGGCTATCTGCCTGTCGTGAAACTCCAAGGCGGCAATGAAACCCGCTTCGCCGCCGCGTTGGGCTTCCAGAAGTTGGATTTTGACATCGTCGGGCACGACTATGGCCGTTTCTTGCTGGATGCGGTCAAGTACGCGCAGTAGCTCATCCTGCTGGGCTTTTGGAGTCCCGCGCCTGTAAGAGCCGGTAGCAGTCGGCGAACCATACTTCTCGAGGTAGCGGTTATAAAACCGCATTATGATGTCCTTGCTCCACCAATGCTTGTATGCGGAGCGAAGGTCGCTCTGGCCGTAAGGCGATTCGTACGCCGGCATATAGGAATAGATAACGAACTTTTCGGGAGGCAAAAGCGTTTCTTCTCCAAAATGGCGCATCCGCAGGCCGCGGATATTCAGAAACTCGTCCGTATCGAACGTAAATGAAGCAGGGTCCTTGCTTTTGGCAGCGGCCAGGCCGATTTTCCCCGCAAAATGCCCTCGTTCTATCGGCTTGTAAACCAACTCGATGACTGAAAAGCCTTTTGCAAGAGCGTCGAGCGCATTGTAAAGCAGGTCTTGAACGGAACCGCGCATTTCGTTGAAACAAAACCGGATAAAATCGGCAGTTTCGACATCGGCAGAAGAACCCGATGCCGGATGCACCTGCCATCCATTGGAAAGGACAGCAAACTTTTTTATTCGCAAGCAAGCCGCCACTTGGGCGTCCGTCTGCATGCGGTCGTATATAGCATATCCTTTTTTAGTGACAAGGTCATCCGGGCTGAAAGCCGATATACCGTTGAATACCCCTAGCGGGCTTCCGCGAACTGCTGCTAATTCCCCCGTGGCTTGCCGTTTGAACTGCAGGACTCCGTCCACGAAGCGGAGAAGCCTGTTTCTCATTGCATCCTCCTTATAAATGAAAAACCCCACAGCTAGCAGCTGCGGGGCGTTTGTTGCCGATGCTTCGATTTTGGACTACAATTTAGCGCTTGCGCCTGAAAAGCGCGGCAATTGGCACTCCAGCTATGAGTGAAAGCAAGCTGGATGGCTCCGGAACAGGCGCCTCTGCGGGCACTTCAATATGCGCGGCCATATTGCCCTCTGCAGATCCAATGACGCCAGACCCTCCAGAGAACAAGAAACCGATATAATTGGCTCCGGAATTAATCAAGCCCTGAAGATGATCGGTAACATCGAACGAGACCCACTCGGTAGTGGCGGTCACCGAGCCAATCCAAACTCGCGCCGCATTGACTTCACTCCAAACCGGAGTAGGCCCGGGATCGTCCACTAGGGCTTCTACGGTTAGATTGTTGGCGTCCCAGACAAAAAACCAAAAATGGGCGGAGCCGGGTTCCAGTACTCGGCCTGCAAGCCCGGAAATCGGGATGTGAATAAGAGCTTTGCGCCAAGCCCTAAAATCTGCATCATACCAAGTTTCCAGGACAGTGTCGCCTTCAATAACCCAGTTAGCAACAGGCGGAGCAGCCCAGTCACGCGCGGCGGTGGCATCATTTTCCGGTTCAGCATAATACTGTTCATAGGAATCAACCGCGAAAGCATTCGTCGAAGCGATGGCTAGGATGCTAAGAACGATCAAAGTGCAAAGATAGAGTTTTCTCATAACTACACCTCCACATTTAAAAGACAAGCAGAGTTCGAGCCAGTTAAACTGCGCATTTTACCGGGTTAACACAATACTGGCAATAAGCACAGGAAAGCTTACCATTCGTTTTCAGCCAACCGGGATGAGCCGCCGCTTAGAAACTCCGCAGGGCCTGCGTTTCCGCAGAAACCAACCCATGCGGCTAACGCCAGGGCTATTACAAGGTCATCGTGTTCGCCGCTTACCGCGTTCATCCGGACATTTCCGGATTGAGTTACTTCGAATTCGTAATGGCGCAATTCCCGTATCAATCGCTCATCTTTTGGAAAGCGGACTGCCCTATGAACCATCCTAAGAGCGAGATTGTCTATGAGGGCGCGTTTGCTTAGCGATGTGAAAGTATAACCTGAAACTTCTGGAGCGATCTTTCCCCTTTCAATTAGCCGGCATTTTAGCTGTTCAAGGAGAGGGTCGCCGATAGACGTTATGTCCGTCAGAACCGAGCTCACTCCGTGAGCCTCCAATAATTCGGCAACCCTCTCGATTTGCTCGCTCCAAGGCAGGCGGTGGAACCTGTCAAGAGCGACGACTGAATATGGAAAACTTTCCAAATCCAGGACGACAACGGCGGTATAGTCGCTGTATCTCGCCCAGTCTATTCCGGCGGCTTTGTATCCCACAGTCGAGGGCGGCTTGAATATGCTCTCGGCGCAAGCCTCGATATCTTCCCAACGAAAGACGGAACGTTGGCTGTCGAGGAACTGCGCTTCGTATTCCACTCGGAACTGCCTTTCCGAGATAGACGACCGCTGGCATTCGATATAATCCTTGCTAATATGAGGATTAAGCCAAGACGGGAAACGGAAAGAAGCGTGCCTGCCGCAAGCGGAAACACTGCCTCCGGACTGTGCCATCGGCAGCGCCGCCTGCCCCGTGATTTCCGGGTCCTCTCCGCTAACTGATGGTTCTTTTGGCGAAAAACCTTTCATAAAAGCGCGGTAAAAATGGTTTTTTCCTGACGGCGTCGAGATAAGGACCAGCTTGCCGTTTCGATCCGCCAGCATAGGCGAGAGCACTTCGTCTATCACCGAATCGCGGACGAAAGCTGCCTCGTCCACGATAACGCGATCTGCCGAGTGGCCACGCAAGTTTCTACCGTCTTCATCAGCGGTTCGGGCTGTGATGATGCTGCCGCGGATTTTAGCCCTTGGGTAGGGAGTGCGAACGATTTTGGTTAGGCGTTCGGTTTGGCGATTTCCGAGAAGTAGGCGCTCTATCGTATCAAATATCAGCCGGCTTTGGTCATAAGTCGGCGAAACAATCATTTGGGCGGAACCTGGACAAAATATAGCGAGTGTTGCCGCATCGACAGCCGCGGCTTCTGTTTTGCCCCATCTTCTGCCGCAAGCGGCGGTTTTTATTTGATGGCTGTCTAAAAACCATTCGCGCTGTGTGGGATGAGGGATCCAACCCCAGAGAATTTTTGCCAAAGCGAGCCGAGCGGAAGTATTGTCAATCAGTTGTTTCATTCGATGCCGTTTTCAAAGCCTCCGCAATTGCCTGTTCGATTGAATCGCCGGCTTGGTCTTCGGATGCCGCTTCTTCGAAGAGCCCGCTTGCCTTCAGGGTATCCAAAAGTATTTTCGGGTCGCTCCTGTCGTTTGGCCCGCCGGCTTCGATAAGGGATTTGAGTTTCTGGGCGGCGGCCAAAAGGCCCATAGAAAGCATCCTGGCTGCAGCGGAGCGTATTTCCTTGGTTTTTGCGGCGATTGCCGCCTGAAAAGCCGGCTGGCGTTTCCACCTTTGCAGTGTTTCCAAGCTGACGCCAAGGGAAGCAGCTGTTTCGGAATCGGTTTGTCGGAAAAGTTTTTCCACTGCGAGTTTTTGTTTATTGGTGAGAGCCATTTTATTATGAGATTGGAACATTCGTTCGATTTGCCATCCATAATAATAGTACGGCAACAGACAAAAAATGCACCATTTTTGTTGACTACTAATGGTGAACATTCTAATGAGAGTGTACGGATTGAAGAGGGGGGAGCCGGGGATAGCGGTTGTCTTCAGGTTGTCGGCGCTGGTGCTGCGCCCGTTGCCTGCGTTGGAAATGCAACTGAAGAGGGACTTTCGCTATCCCCGGGCGATAAACCTTCCACCCAAATGCCTACTAAATTATTTCAGTTGGCGGTGTCAAAATGCGTCACTATTTTGAGCGATAAAAAAATTTTTTAGATGAATCAACAGCTATAGCCCAACTTATCCATTGCCGATAATTAAGTTGTGCGGCGAAAATGCGCCTGCTTTAAGGAAAAAACTATGGCAAAAAGAGTCCTTCTTGCCGATAAAGGCACGTACACGCGCTGGACGCTTCGCGACATACTCCAATCGCACGGCTATTCGGTTGTTGGCGAAGCGAAATCCGGCGATGAGGCGATCGAGAAGTTCGAGGAGCTGAAGCCGGATTTACTTGTGATGGACCTATCCATCAGCGAGCCGGAGGTATGTTTTGCCGTGCAACAACTTAAAATCAAGTATCCCGATGTGTGCGTTTTGGTCAGCTGTGGAATGGGACAGCGCAGTGGAGCCATGGAAGCCCTAAGCGCGGGCGCGTTGGATTTTGTCACTCGCCCTTACACGGAACGCCGCGTTATTCAGACTATCAAAAAGATAATGGGCTGAAGGCCAAGGGCCGCCCAATATTCAGTCTTGGGAGAGCTTCGTCAATATGTCCAGCCGCTTGAGGGTTTTGGTGGTTGCCGGGGATTTGCCGTTTTCCGGTGAGGTTGAAGATACCTGCAGTATCGTTGTAAACCTTTCCAAACATCTGCATTCGCTTGGCCACGACGTGCGTGTGGCGACATTGAGCCGCACCTGGGGCGACAAATCCGAGCTTCAACGCGCGCTGTCGGCGGCGGAGTTCCAAGTGCAAGCTGGATGCCGGCAGGCTAATGTCATCGTGCGCCAATCGGGTTTGGGGACTGTTCCCCTGTATCTTATACAGATTAACGAACGCGAACAGTTCGGCAAAGGCAAAATAAATGAGCGGAGTCGCGATGCGCGGGCGTTTTCGATTATGTCCGCGGCAGCCCTCGAAATGACAAAACATCTCAAGCCGAACTGGACTCCCGATGTGGTTCACGGAATAGGATGGCAAGGCGGGCTTGCGCCATTTTATTTGAGGACACAATACAGTTCGGACTCCGAAGTCGGCGCGGCGGCGGCAATTTTCACTATACAGAATGTGGATGAGCAGGGCGAGTTCGACCTGCAATCTTCTGATTATGCCGGATTGCCGTCTGACCCGTTTTTGTATGAGGAAAATGGGAATGGACTGGGAGCCAATTTCACGCGGGCGGGCGCAGCATATTCGGATATAACAAATACGGTTAGCCCAACTTACGCTTGTGAGGTCCAGACGCCTGAGTGCGGGAGAGGTTTGGAAGATTTATTCCAAAAACTTGCGAAACAAGGCCGATTGAGGGGCATTTTGAACGGGCTTGATTACGAGGAGTATGACCCACAGAAGGACACTTTAATTCCCAGGACTTACGGGCCGGCCAATCTTACCGGCAAAGCCGAGTGTAAGGCGGCATTGCAAAAAGAGTTTGGGTTGGCAGTCAAGCCGGATATTCCCCTTGTCGGTTTGATATTCAACGCAAATGACAGCAAGACCTTAGATATTCTACTGGCCGCAACCCCAAAGATAATGGAACTTGGCGTGCAAGCAGTTATTGTGGGATCGGGGCATTCCAAGCACGAAAGCCGTTTTTTGAAATGCTTGCAGGACTACAGCGGCCAAGCGAAAGCCATAACAAGCAATGATAAAGCAATGAAAAGGCGTGTGTATGCGGGGTCGGACATAATGATTATGCCTTATCCTGCAGGCCCGGGCATGACAGAGCAGATGCTGAGCCTGAGGTATGGAGCCATTCCCGTCGCTCTTCGGACCGGCGGTTTGGCAGACACTGTACAGGATATCGATCCGCATCGATTCATAGGAAATGGGTTTGTTTACAATGAAGCGAAGCCTGGAGAATTGCAGCGCGCGGTAAAGCGTGCTGTGGAACTTTATATGGATACGCAGCTTTGGCAAAAGCTTGTGCAAAGGGCTATGCGGCTCGATTTTTCCGGCTTGCGATCGGCAACCGAGTATGTTCGCGTTTATCGCGAAGCGATAGAAACCCGAATCGCGTCTCGCGCGCTGGCGGCGGTTTTGCGCGACTAAGAAAAACGGCGCAATGCAACTTGGGCAATTGAGACCCGGCGGCACCGCGCCGTTAGACTTCTTTGGTTTTTGCATTCAATTTTAAACGATTTTCTTTACAGGGTTTTAAAATCAAGAAAGGCTGAGTTGGGCTGCGGCGGCAGCTTTTTCGGCAACCTCCACAGCGCGGATTCCATCCTCAGCAGTGACGCGCAAAGCAAAATCGGGGTCGGCTGTCGCGTAAACGACTTCCCGCATTATATCTCTAAGGCAAGCGGCGTACACCTCGGATTTCGGCTGGGGCAATGCGTACTTGCCGCTAATTTCCGCGTCGAAATCGTAGGTGAACTCCGAAGACATCACTTTTTTGTTTTCACGGTTGCATACTCGCATATCGCTGCCCGCGACGAGTCCTTGCAGTGTGCGCAAGCCAGAGGTGCTTGTCCATCCCCAAAACTCCATTTCCAACGGCACCCAGCCTTGCACAGTAATTTCACCCAAATCAAAAGCAAAGTGCATTGAAGTTCGTTCAAGCGGGAGCGGCCTAGAGAAGGAATGCCAGAAAGTGCCAACCACTCTGTTTTCATAAGTGACGGCCGCGAAAACGCGGTCTTCCATTCCCGGTTTGCGTTCAACGGCAAGACCGGTTACGTATTTTGGCTCGCTAGCGTTCAGGTAGTGAGCCAGGTCGAAGAAATGCACGCCATGTTCGACTAGGATGCCTCCACTAATAGAGCGGTCCCAGAACCAATGGCCTTCGGGGACGCCTTCTTGTTGGGCATAATTTCTAAGGTCCACGCGGCGCAATTTGCCGAAAACTTGAGTGTCGATGATTTTTTTCAAAATTTCAACTATCGGATCGTAGCGGAGCATAAAGTCGACGGTTACGACCTTGCCAGCGGATTTAGCGGCTGCTGCGATTTCGCGGCCTTCGGCGGCGGTTAGCGCAAATGGCTTTTCGACCAAGACGTGCTTGCCGGCAGCTATTGCTTGCAAAGCCATATCCTTATGCGAAGCGGGAGGTGTAGCGATGCACACTATGGTTACTGACGAATCGGCAAGCATATCGTCGTATCGCTGGTAGAATGTCGGTGCGTTTGCGCCAGTAGGTTCAGGCCTGCGTGAAGGATCTTCGTCACAGACTGCAGTTATTTGCACCTCGGGCATAACTTCCCAAGACTGTTTAAGAAATTTGCCAAAGCCCCCGAAACCGGCTATGCCTATGCCTACAACAGATTGGATACTCATATGAGCACCTGCTTTCTTTAGAAATCAAAGCCAAATACAAAACCAAACTTTAATTTTTGATTTTATCGTTCCTTCGGTAACTTATACCCATCTTAGCAGTATTTTTTCAGCCAAATTGTGGCTATTTGGCACATTTTATGCATCAGGGTCTTGTGTAACCCTTAGAGATTCGAGAAAGGGCCAATCGGAGGACACCCCAGTGCAGGGCAGCGTTTGCACAACTAAAAATGGCGAGGTGCAATTCGATGGTCGTCAGGTAGCTGAGCAATACCGCGACTATCTCGAGACCTGCGCTTCGCAGTATTGTCGTTCTTATGACGACCGCGAGGAACTGATTTCTCGTGTGATAGTAGCGCTGCTGGAGTATGAAAATCCGATCAGTCATCCAAAGAAGTTCATACGAATCACCACAAAAAACCTCGCATTGAACGCTATGCGTGTCGGAAGCGGCCTCTGGGAAACGGTTGAAAGTGAAATTGCCGACAGCGAAATAGCGGAGGAATCGGGGCGCCGAGCCATCGAGGAATCGGATAGCGGGGTTAGGACTGAAACCGTCGTTTTGCTGAAAGACACTTTACTTCGCCTTCAAGAAATGCTCTCCCCGAGCGAACGGCGGTGTTATGAACTTCTGAAAAAAGGGCTGGAACAGCGCGATCTTGCGAAGGCAATGGGCATTTCCCGCCAAGGTGTGTGCAAACTGTTGAAGTCTATCAGGAAAAAATATGAACTTGCAGACTTGGAGGCCTAGCGCCTCCGAGTCTTGCAGGCGCTTTCAAAAGCGAAGCGAGCTGAGGGTTTTATTGTTCTATTACCACCGGATCGGATTCTGATTTGCGCCTATCGGGTTGGGCCCAAAAGGCTCTTTCCGGGAAAATTGCTGACAAAGCCAAAATGTGTTCTCTGGCTTCCTGTTCGGAACCATCTCCCGGACAAATCAGCGCTCCGACACGCTGGCTGCACTCATCCCTCCAACAAATTATCCATCTTCCGTTTTCCATCATGTCATGCCCTGCCTGACTTCTAGGTTATGGCCAGGCATTTATTTCTACCGAAATTATAGACAAGCATTGAAGGGATAGGTCAACCTTCTTCCTTACAATTTTATTAATTGACACAGTATTTTTACCTGCTGGATATATTGTGATTCAGCTTTTTAAAAAAATGGGTTTGGTAAAGGCAATGTATGGAAGATTGCGATATTTGCCGAGGGGAAACGGCTTGACCTAATTTGTTGGCCGTCGTATACTATTGTTGCTAAAAAGCCGGGGTGTGGCTCAGTTTGGCAGAGCGTGTGGTTTGGGACCACAAGGTCGCCGGTTCAAATCCGGCCACCCCGACCATTTTTTAAAGTATCGTGATCGCCCTCAATGGTTTTGGCGGTTAGTTGTTCATGGCCCGCTCAGATTATTCCATCTTGTTTCAAACCGCACCCCAAACAAAGCGATCGAGCATTTGCTTAAGAGATTTGTCCGTCATATTGAATGCGGTATATCGCTGTCGTAGCAAAGATTTTCTTTAGCTCAACAACTTAGTAATTGCATTGAAAATAGCCATAGAGCTAGGAAGACGGGGTTGCAAATTTACGAATGGATTCGGTGTTTTAGATAACTAATAACAAGGTGACGATGGAGGCTTGAATAATAATTGGCGGAGCGAGTGGGATTCGAACCCACGAGCGAGTTAAACCCCGCTACGCGATTTCCAGTCGCGCTCCTTCGGCCAACTCGGACATCGCTCCGTTCCTCGTATTCTAACACGCCAAGCAAAATTGGTCAATTTCGACCCTCCGTTTTTTCCATTACAATCTCTTGCCAAATCCCGTAAAATCTCTTCAACTCGATTGGATCCGCGCAATCCTCCAAGGGTGTTTTTCGCTAGACTGGTATTGAATATTGTGATATGCTGTACTATAAAATAGTAACAATAGAAGGAGCGAAATGATCTTCAAAATTGACCACAACAGCCCCGAACCGGTCTATTCACAGGTGGCCGAGCAGACAAAACGCGCAATAGCTTCAGGCGTGCTCAAAGCCGGCCAAAAGCTTCCTTCGCTACGCGAATTAGCCAAAGAACTCGACATCAGCCCGCTTACCGTCGTCAAAGCTTATAAACACTTGGAGGTTGCAGGTGTGGTTGAAACCAAGCACGGAAAAGGGACTTTCGTCGCTAACGGGGTTGTTTCAATGGACGCCGAGAAACGCCAACAGCAACTCGCCAAGCTCTGCGAGCGGTTAGTCGTTGACGGCTACCATCTGGGAGCCCAACCTGAAGAGATAATCGAAACCCTTGGGCGAAAGCTCACCGAAATGCTTCCCGAATTCGAAAAGCGGGACTCCATCCAAGTCGAAGCCGCGCCCTGACGCCAGCAAAGGAAAAAAATCTTTTTCATCTAATTATTCACTTGTTTATCCACCAGCATCAGGAGATATTGTATGACACACAGAGAGCGCTGGATTCGCACTTTCAGTTACGAGCCCGTTGACCACGTGCCCGACGAGGAGTTCGGATACTGGCCAGAAACACTTGAACGCTGGCATTCCGAAGGGCTGCCTGAATGGGTGAATGACAACGCGAAAGCCGATTTGTTTTTCGGGTTTGCGCCTCGCGGCATGGCTCCCGCCAATTTGGCGCCGATACCCGGTTTCGAAGAAAAGATACTCGAAGATAAAAACGACCATTTAGTCGTCCAGAACATCAACGGCGAAATATGCGAAATACACAAAGACGGCAAATCTTCCATTCCAAAGTATTTGAAGTTTCCGATAGAGACAAGGGCCGATTGGGAAAGCTTCAAAAAACGGCTTGACATAAACGACCCCCAGCGCTACTACGACGACGCCTTCTGGGCGAAATATAAGGAAAATATCAAAGACAGGGACTATCCACTTGGCATTTGGTGTGGAAGCCTTTTTGGATGGATTCGCAATTGGATGGGTTTCGAGAACTGCGCAATAGCCTGCATGGAGGACCCGGAATGGATTGAAGAAATGATGGAGCATATCACCCAGCTGGTGCTTGCGGTAATAGACAGGCCCTCGCGTGAAGCGCAGCTGGACTTTGGGGCTTTTTGGGAAGATATGGCGTTCAAAACCGGCCCGCTAATATCTCCTAAACTGTTTTATAAATGGATGACACCTCGGTATAAGCGCATCACCGACAAGCTTAAAGAACGCGGGGTAAACCTTTTCTTGGTGGACTGCGACGGCAATATAAACCAGCTTGTCGAATATTGGCTGGAAGGTGGAGTAAACATTATGTTCCCTTTGGAAATTCGCGGTGGAAGCGACCCTTATGCGATCCGTGAAAAGTTTGGCAAGCGGGTCTTGTTTATGGGTGGAGTGGATAAGACCCAGCTTTCCGGCGACAAAGAGAGCATCCGCAAAGAATTGCTTCGGCTTAAACCGCTTGTGGACGAAGGCGGATTCATACCTCACGTTGACCACCGCTGCCCACCAGACGTGAGTTACGAAAACTATTTGTATTATTTGGATTTCAAGCGTGATCTTTTCGGGATACCCAGGCCGGCTCCATATGAAGAACGTTGCGAAGTGAAGTAAAAAGCATTACTCCTGATTTTGGGAGGATTCGCGAATTGGGCTGCAGAGCTATCAGACCAAAGGCAACGCTTCTCCGCCATTCCGCAACACGCCAATGGTGGCGTCCTTGCCGGCAATTTGCAAGGCTTTATCCAACGCCTGAGCTGGGTCTTGCGCGTATATAAAGCCCAGATGTTCTGTTTCGTGCTGTGAGATGCCTTTAGATACAAGTATGCCTGTGGCTTTATCTTTTATGATGCGGCCTACGCGCAAGCAGTGCGAAGCTACTATCATATTTGAAAGTTTGCCGGTTCTAACGTCTTCCATTGTTTCTGCTTCGGACTTGTAACCGCGCTCCAAAATGAGTGGATGGCTGCGAGAGACTCCTTCCGGGCATAAGGTAACCAAAATAACGACTCCGCCGCGCTTCACTATCAATTCCGCGGAATAAAGCGCTTTTGCTGCCTGCCAGAGTTCGATGTCTTTCGGATGCGAATCGGCTATTACGATGTCGCATTTTTCCGGGACATTGGCGCCGAAGACCTGCCGAGCAATTTCGCATCCGCGCCTATGAGCGAATATTGGGTTGCCTGAAACAATCCTGACAACTCGGCCTTTAGGGTCGCAGACTGCATTTATGATGAAAGCCAGTCCGGCTCGCAAGGCGATATCGTCCATTTCCGAGCGCACGGCATTTTCGGCGACTCCCAGGATTTTCTCCCCGGGAATAACTCCGCCCATCCAGTGGGTATGCGCAACAGCTTCGGGGCCGCAAACGCCCGGAACGATGATTTTGCTGCCTCCGCTGAATCCGGCTATTCGATGAGGGGCTATCTGCCCGATACCGACAATCAAGTCGCACTCGAGCAGGAGTTTGTTTATTCTTATCTCAGCGCCAGAAGCGGTTTTGCCGATCGAAACTAGCGCAGAGTTATTTTTCCAGTCGTGGTCGATTATTTCAAAACGGCTGCAAATGCTTGCTCCAAACCTTGAAATGCGTTCCGCATCAGTCGTGGGGCGGTGGGTGCCTAGGGCAACCAGAATCCTAATATCTTTGTCTTGGAGCCCGGCGGCGGCAAGTTCTCTGGCTACAACTGGGATGATGTCCATAAGGGGCGTCTGGCGTGTGTAGTCATCAGTAATAATCAGGGCTTTCTTTTTTCCGGAAGCCAGTTGCGAAAGCCGGGAGCTGGCCACTGGCGACGCCAAAGAAAGCGCGGTTTCCGAAGTTACTTCCGGCACAGGGTTGGACTCGTGCGCTTCAAAGACGCCCACCACGTTGTAGTCCGGTATCTCGATAGGCTGGTATTCGCTGTACGGGAAAGACAGTCGCATCACTTTTTAATTCTTTACCGGAAAATGCGCATCCTTTTTAGGTTATGCAGGTTTAAAATCTTTACCCGGCGAAGTAAACTCCATTGATTAATAGGAGGAATTGGATTTTGAATATATATGTATTTGGCATTTTGAGTTTATTGTTTTGTTTGCCAATATTGGGCTTCACAGCCAACTGCACAGTTTTTTATGTTTCTTCAGAAGGTAGCGACCGGTGGTCAGGAAAGCTGCCTGCTCCCAATGCAAAAAGGACAGACGGCCCGTTCGCCACACTTGAAAAAGCTCGAGATTCCATCCGTGAACTAAAGGTGAAATCAGGTGGCTTGAAAGCCCCTGTCACTGTTTATCTGCGTCGCGGCACATACCATCTGCCTAAGGCGTTCGAGCTCACTACGAAAGATTCTGGCACGAAAGAATATCCAATTACTTATTCTTCCTATCCGGGTGAAAAGGCTGTCCTTAGCGGAGGCACTGAACTAAAAGGCTTCACCGAAGAAAAAATTCGCGGAAAAACGGTTTGGACCGCCGTTATTCCTGAGGTGCGCAATGGAAAATGGCATTTCAAGCAGTTGTGGGTAAACGGAGAACGACGTTTTCGTCCCAGGCTGCCATCAACCGGGTTGTATCGTTTTACTGAAATCCCCGATTTGAAACCTGAAGACAATGTTTTTGTCAACCAAGATAGGGCTCGATTCAGGGAAGGCGACATAAAAAAAGATTGGAAAAACCTAAACGACATCGAAATAGTGGCACTGACCCTTTGGGCGGAATCGAGGATGCCTATCGAGTATGTCGACGATGAGGAGAACATTGTAAAGTTCACCAAAAAAAGTGTATTACGCCTGCTTGAAACATGGGGCGAATGGCCTGCTCCATATTATGTGGAGAATGTCTTCGAGGCGCTAGATGAACCTGGTGAGTGGTATTTGGATAGGAGTGAAGGCAAGCTTTACTACATTCCCAAACCCGGAGAAACGCTCAAGAACGTGAAAATTGTCGCTCCCCGGCTTACACAGGTAGTCAAAGTCGAAGGCGAAGCGGAAAAGGAGACCCCAGTTAAGCATATCAGGTTTCAAAGGCTTGGCATTTCGCATACCGAATGGGAACGCGAAGACGGAAAATCGGGCGACCACCAAGCCGCGATCAACGTGCCCGGCGCTTTGTTGTTGAATATAGCGCATAATTGCGAAGTCAGCAACTGCGAGGTGGTGAATGTAGGTGGCTACGGAATAGAAATCGGGGCCGGCAGCCGTTTTAACGAAATAAGAAGGAATATAATTCGAGACCTGGGCGGCGGCGGCGTGAAAGTGGCCAGCAAAAGTTGGAACACGGTTGTCGCCGACAACGAGATTGGACCAGGAGGCCATATATACCATAGCGCCGTCGGGATATATGTTGGCAAAAGTGGCAGAAATAAAGTATTGCACAACCATATCCATCATTTTTACTATACTGGCATATCGGTAGGTTGGACTTGGGGTTACTACGAAAACTCATCATTTGGCAATGATATCGGGTGGAACTACATCCACAATATTGGGCAAGGGCTTCTGAGCGATATGGGAGGAATATACCACTTGGGAATCGCGCCTGGAACGAAGATCCACCACAACCTTATACACGATGTCGAGTCAGCCACTTATGGGGGTTGGGGCATTTACCTCGATGAAGGAAGTTCCGATGTATTAGTGTTCGATAACATTACATATAATACGAAGAACGGCGGATTTCACCTGCACTATGGAAAGAACAACACCATCCGAAACAATATATTCGCTTTCTCTCGCGAATGGCAGATACAGTATACTAAAGTAGAAAAACATAAGCAGTTTACATTTACCTTTGAGCGGAATATTGTGATATGGAGTGATGGCACATTATTTTTCTCGCATTGGAAAAAAGACCAAAAAAGCATCTTTTTCTTTGACAGGAACCTTTACTACAACACCAAGGGCAATCCAGTAACATTCGCCGGTTTAACCTTTGAAGAATGGCAAAGCGTCGGCCAAGACATAAATAGTATAATTGCAGACCCGAAGTTTATGAACGCTGAAGCGCACGATTTCCGGCTGAAGAAAGATTCCCCCGCTTTCAAGCTGGGTTTCAGGCCGATTGACTTGTCCAAAGCTGGTCCGCGGTATGCAACCGGAATGTAATGAGAGACTACATAGTTTCCGTTATGGCCAAGGATCGCGTGGGCATAGTGCGGGATGTAAGCACGGCATTGGCCGAGCTTGGAGGCAACATCACACATCTAAGCCAGACGGTATTGCGCGGGCATTTCACATTGATAATTTCAGTTGAAATGCCCGAAAACCGCACTGCGAGTGAAATTCGGGAGAGCGTTAAGAGCAAAGGCTCACCGGGAGAGTTCGAAGTGGGAGTCCGCCCTTATTCTGAAGTTGAACCTCCGGTTTGGGGGACTGCCGAACGGTTCACGCTAAGTATGCAGGGCAAGGACAGTCCCGGCATAATCGCCAAGACCACAGCCTATCTTGCGGAAAAAGGGATAAACATCGAAGATTTCTATTCCTATGTCCATGGAGGCACGCTTCTTATGCTGGCGCAGGTCTCGATTCCGGTTGGAGTAGACATCGATGAGACGCGCATCGGGCTGGAAAGAGTCGGTGCTGAATATGGGTTGATTGTCCATCTGCAGCACGAGAATATATTCCGGGTGACGAGTGAAGTGCGGTCGGTGCAAGCTTTAGAAGGGGATTCGACAGATTGATTGGCCGCGAGGAGATTCTTCAGACAATCGAGATGCTCCAGAACGAGCATTTGGACGTGCGCGCCGTCAGTTTGGGCGTGGATTTGTTTGATTGCTCTGACAGGGATGTGAGCCGAGCTTGCAAACTGATAAAGGAAAAAATAATCCGGTGCGCATCGCCTTTAGTGAGCATCTGCCAAGTCGTATCGCGCAGGTACGGCATCCCGATTGTCAACAAGCGTGTTGCGGTCAGTCCGATTGCGGATGTTTTGGCGGGCCACGATAAGGAATCCCTTTTTTTGGCGGCCCGGGCAATGGACGAAGCGGCGGCAGAGGCTGGGGTGGACTTCATAGGCGGTTTTTCGGCCCTTGTCCAGAAAGGAATGACCCAAACCGATCGCGCTTTAATTGAATCTTTGCCGCAAGTTTTGTCTTCGACGTCGCGAGTATGCGCTTCCGTAAACGCTGCAAGCACGAAAGCCGGCATAAATGTGGAGGCGCTTCTGCTTCTTGGCGAAGTGATTCGCGAGACTGCCGCCTTGACTGCCGATTCCGATGGTTTTGGTTGCTGCAAACTGAGCGTTTTCGCCAATATTCCCGAAGACAACCCTTTTATGGCCGGGGCGTACAAGGGAATTGGAGAACCGGAAACCGTCATAAACATTGGAGTGAGCGGGCCGGGGGTGGTGAAACGGGCTGTTGAACGTTTGCTGCAAAGCGGCAAGAGCTGCGATTTGGGCGCCGTGGCGGAGGAAATAAAGAGCACGGCATTCCGCGTTACGCGATGCGGAGAGCTTATCGGGCGGGAAGTCGCATCCGCGCTGGGAGCGAAGTTCGGGATTGTGGACCTATCTCTGGCGCCAACTCCCGCGGTCGGCGACAGCGTTGGGGAAATATTCGAGTCGATGGGCATTTACAAAGTAGGCGGTCCCGGCACAACGGCGGCTTTGGCGATGCTGAACGATGCCGTGAAAAAAGGCGGGGCGTTTGCGTCGTCATCTGTTGGGGGGCTTTCCGGAGCGTTTATCCCGGTTGCAGAAGATTCCGCCTTGTCAAAAGCCGCGGAAAAGGGATATTTGAAGCTGGAAAAGTTGGAAGCGATGACCAGCGTGTGTTCAGTTGGCCTGGACATGGTAGTCCTGCCCGGCGATACCTCCGCCGAGACTTTAGCTGCCATTGCCATGGACGAATTGGCGATTGGCGTGGTGAACAACAAGACTACATCAGTTCGGCTGATACCGGTCCCGGGTAAAAAAGCGGGAGAGCGCGCGGTATTCGGCGGGCTGTTTGGTGAAAGCCCCATATTGGAGATACAAAACGATGCTTCGGATGCGTTTGTTAAATTGGGCGGGCGCATCCCTGCTCCTCTTACGAGCCTGAACAATTGATTTCCGCTTGACACAATTCACGGGCTAGCGTACCCTTTCAGAGTAGCAAGTTAATTTGGGAAGTGATAATGGAGTTAAAAGCCGCCATTTTCGATTTTGACGGAACTCTCGCCGACACTGTGCCTATAGTCTGCGAGGCGTTTAGAAAGGCCCTTAAAGAATATTCCGGCAAAGACTATTCGGATGAAGAGATCATCCGCCGTTTCGGCCCGAGCGAGAACGGAATTATCCGGTCAATCGTCCCCGACAAATGGGAAGAATGTTACCGGCTGTATTTGAAGGCTTATGAAGAAGAACATTACCGCTGCCAAAGCACTTTCCCGGGTATTTTAGAGGCTTTAGACAAACTAAAGCGGCGCGGAGTGAAGCTGGGCATAGTAACCGGAAAGGGCGCCGATTCAAATGCTATTACTATAAAAAAGTTGGGGCTCGAGCCACTTTTCGACGGCATTGTTTCCGGCTCCCCTGAAGGCGGAATAAAGCCCGACGCCATAAAAAGACTTCTGAAAGAATGGAACTGCCCGCCTGAATCGGCAGTATATGTAGGCGATGCGGTTTCCGACATCCACGCCGCCCGAGAGGCGAGCGTCGGAGCTTTGGCCGTAGCGTGGTCTGACCACATTCAATACGAAGAACTTGAAGCCGCAAAGCCTGACGCTGTCTTCAGATCAGTGGAAGAGATGGCAGCGTGGTTTGAAAAACGATTAAGGAATGGCAGTAACTAATGGAACCAAAATGGCTTGATTATGTGCGCAAGTTAGCTGCGATCGCGCAGAGCGGACTTGCGTATTGCGACAACAAATATGATATCGAACGATACGAAAAAATTCGTGAAATAGCGGCTGAAATGGCCGCGGAATACAGCGATGGCGACCCGGAAAAGATTCGGCATCTAATGCTAAACGAGAATGGGTATGCCACGCCGAAGGTTGACGCGCGCGGCGTCGTCTTCAAAGACGGCGGAATATTGCTAGTTCGTGAACTGATGGACGGCGGCAAATGGACTATTCCGGGAGGCTGGGTTGACGTGGGCGAATCCCCACGCGAAGCAGTGGAACGGGAAGTTCTCGAAGAATCCGGCTACGAAGTCGAAGCAAAAAAACTTCTGGCGGTATTTGACAAGCGAAAGCACAACCATCCGCCCGATCTGACCCATATTTATAAATTGTTCATATTGTGCGAACTCCGCGGCGGCCGCCCGTCGGACAGCATCGAGACTGCCGGGGCCGCATTCTTCAAGGAAGATGAAATCCCCGAGCTTTCCGTCGGAAGGACTAACGAGTATCAGATAAAACGCATGTTCGAGCACCTGAAAAACCCTGACCTCCCCACGGATTTTGACTGACCCGCCGAACTCGTTCGCACTTAGAAGAAACTGCCTTTCTCTGGCTTGGCCTGGTTGGCTTTGACGCCAAAAAAATGCGGAAATGCGAGCATGCTGCCGGAGGATTGATCCTTCACAAAAGCTTGTACTAAATGCCATAAAAACATTTTTAAACCAAACGATTGACCTCCGGCAGGCTTTTGGTAAGAAAAGGAGGCAAATGCCAGAAGGCCACATTCAAAACTCACACTTCAACAAAAATTCCAAGCAAAAACACCTGAAAACGAGCCCGCATTAATGCCTGTTTTCGAATATTCGCGCCGAAATGCAGGCTAGTATTCTTGACAAGCAGGCTTTAAGATTCTAGACTAGTTTCGACACTGCTGCAAAAAGCGGCGGTGTTTTGTGGAAATAAAAGTAAAGCACTTCAAAGATCTGAGCGAACGCGGCGCGGAGACACGGCTTTCTCTTCGGCAACGCTGAAGAGAATCTCGCGCGCACTGAACGGATATTCCGTTCATAAAACGGATTTTGCTGCAACTTGTCCGCATCGGGGGGAATAGAGTCGGATTTTACGGCTGTTTTTGCATCCCCAACCGGGCAGGGGCTCGCGCACCCGTCTGTCTCCCGTCAGGAATTTTTCAGGAGGTAGGCGTATGAAAGGGTGCAGAGCGGCAAGCGTTTTGCTAATCCTCGCAGTCTTTATGCTTTCATCTCTGCCGGGGCTAACGGCGCGGCAGACCGTTGTGCCTGTGCAGCACAACACCATAAAGGTATATCCATCATATCCTGCAAATACCGGCTATTCCAACTTGGTTATCAGAGGGTATTTGGGTTACGGGGACACGGCGGTTAAGTCCTCGGCCGGAGTGTTATCCATTGTACCCGGCAACAACTGGTCAAACTTCGTGGGCGCCGCGCAACGCCAAGTTCCGTATAGCATCAAAAACGTCGTCTTGGCAAAAGAAGTTCCGCAAATCGCCCAATGCAGCGACGTGTTCACCAAAAAAACCGTGTATCAACGCGGGACGTCCGCCATCCGGCTATGGTGGCCGTTGCTGTTCGAGGTCCCCGGCACAAAGTTTACATTGACTATATTGTATGGAACCAGCGTGGCATACGATGATGACGGCCCGGGACCTAATCCTGCCGGCTATGTGCACACTGAAGTGTGGACGTGGGAAGTAGCCACCGACCTGCAAAGAATGAAACGGTTGATAGAAGTCTTGCATTCCGTGCCGTACGCGAAAAGCCAGGTTCCGCTGATTTTTGATGAAACGCTTTACCCTGAACTGATTTCGAGGCTAAATGAGATCCAGACGCTGATTTCGAGAAATGACTTCCTGACCGCGACGCTGAAGCTCGGCGAATTCGAGATGCTCGTTGCCGATCGTTGTTCCGAAACTTTTCCTGACAAGCCCGACGTGATATTCAACGGAGGGGGGATTGCATCCGACCACTGCTATCCCGCGTGTTGTTTGCTATTGGCCAGCGCCGAGTATGTCCTGCCCCGACTTGCGGAATCCGCTCGGCCTGCGGTTCCGCCACTTGTGGTCATTAGCCAACCGACTTCGGATCCCGGATTTGCCACAATGCAGCCTTCTGTTGACATAGGCGGTTCCGCTTCTGGAGGAGTGGATATAGCTTCCGTTGTTTGGCAAAACAACCGCGGCGGAAGTGGCATTTGCTCCGGAACCAATAGCTGGACAGCTTTCGGGATACCTTTGCAGCCAGGTGATAATATCATCACTGTGACGGCGACCGACATAAACGGGGCGACTGCGACCGACAGCGTGCTTATAACTTTCAATAGCTGCGTCCAATTCCTTGGTCCGCCTAGTTGCAAACCATCCAGCATATTTGTCGGCCAGGCGGCTTCGGTGCGCGTCACTGTTCCGATTGGCGCGAACCCGCCTTTCGATCCATCGTCTGTTAAACTTCTGCAAGTTGATTCGACTGGACAGACTATCGGCGTGCTTGGCACAATGGTAGATAACGGCGACCTGAGCAAAGGCGACGATATAGCAAACGACGGCATTTTCAGTTTCATTTGGAACTTCACTCCGAGCGCTGAAGGCGCTATTTACCTGAGAGTCCAAGCTCAGGGCATCGGCGAGAACTGCCCAATCGGAAAATCAGCCATTCGCGAGTTGAGCGTCACCAAAAATATATCGGATTCCGATTTCAACGACATCCTGCGGATAGAGAACCAAGGGCTTGCCCGGTTCAACAGCAACGCCCCGGCGCTTGGTTGCCAGGCGGCTATGCAGGATACGCTAGCTTGGATAAGGACACAGCCGGGAGTCATACAAAGCGGGACATCCGAAAACGGCTGCGGCATTTGGTTCCTGCACAGATCGGGAGTGCTGGGAGGCTTATTCTTAAGCCCGAATGGTCAGAAGGACAGCCCGGTTAGGAATCCGGCTCCGGTGCCTCCTTACGAATACAGCCCATATTCCGAATTTTATTCCGCCATTGGGCCAACGAAGATAGCAAGCAAGGCTCTGGGCGGCGCTACTATAACAAGCCGAAGGGCTGTGTGCTTGGCTCCGTATGCGGACCAACTGGGCTTGGATGACGATGCTCCCGCAATCCACTCAATTTTGGCAGCTTCCGGATGCCCGGCATTCGATTTGCAGCCACTGGCCAGCAACACGGCTGTTACCGTTAACGCATTCAAGAACTTGAACGGCAACGGTGTAATAGTAATTAGTTCGATGGGCGACTGCTTCTACGGAGGGCTTACACCTGATTGGCAGTCCAAATTCGGCTGGACAACCGCCGGAGGCCAATGCCTTGTGCTCACCCGCGAAGCGGCAACTTTGGCGAACAAGAGCGCAAACGAGGCCGACCTAATGGCGGGGCGGCTCGCGATCATCAACGCCCAATACGCTGTGCTTCCCTCCTTCATAGATTTCTATCTTGAAGGATTGCCAAACAGCCTTGTGTATGTATCCTCTTGCCGAAGCGCTTACAACAACTCGCTTGCAAATGCTTTCCTTGCAAACGGCGCTGCCGCATTCTTTGGATATAGCGATTATGTTCAGCCGGCGTGGGCAAAAGCGAGGGGAGTGGAGTTGTTCAACGGATTGGTATTCCAAGGCAAGACAGGTTCGGAAGCGTTCATTCCCAACCAATTTGAAGCTGACGAGGATCCAGCCTGGTTTGTGATGTTCGGCGACAACAGCATTAGCCTCACAGACACAGGCATAATAAACGGCAGTTTTGAGACAGGTTCCTTGCAAGGCTGGACCGCCTCGGGCGACGCGCGGATTTTGGCCCAGCTTGGACCTTTGTTCCCGCAGAACGGGGTGTATATGGCGATATTGTCCACAGGGCTTGGCTCGATCAACAATTCCATAAGTTCGCTAGAGCAGACCTTCTGCATTCCCGCGGGAGCGACAACTCTTGAGTTCAAATACAATTTCATATCTGAAGAGTTCAAAGAGTGGTGTTTCGCAGGCTTCCAAGACTACTTCTATGCTTCGCTAATGCAAAATAGCGTAACCAGTACATTCCTGAGCGTCAATGTAGACGACCTTTGCCCGACGGTCGTCCCGGTCGGCATCAATTTCGCAGGCGGAGACTCGACAACATTTATGACCGGCTGGCAAACCGCCACAGTGAATGTTGCGGCTTATGCGGGAACTGGAACGCCGATTGTGCTCAAGTTCACCGTGGGAGACGTAGGCGACAGCGACTATGACACCGCTGTTTTAATTGACGGCGTGAGGCTATATTAAAAAGCTTTGGGTCCACGGGAAGAATAAAAAGTGAGGGGGCCATCAAGGGATCCCCTCGCTTTGGTCTATGCTAATTTCAACTATAACAGGTTTAAACTCCAACCTCCAAAGGTCTATATTGGCTAAAGATTGCCGAGGCAGCCCAAACAAAGCGGCTGTCATTTTATTAATCCTGTTCTTTGGATACCAAGAAGACTGTGTCGTGTTCGCGGACTTTGTCCAAAACTTTGATCCCGACGCTATCTCCCGCATTAGCTTCGTCTACGTGATGGTGTTCTATCTCGATAGACTGAACGGGCTGTTCCAAATCTGTTTTGTGACCTTTTATGTGAATAATGTCACCAACGTGCAGCGGTGCCGTCAGATCCACTCCGGCGACCTGGATGCGGTCCCAATAATGAGTAACCGTGCCAACCCTGACTTCCATTCTAATCATCTCCTTTCGGCCGACGCGCAGCAGCCACGACTGCCTTTTGCATCAATAATGATGATTTTAATTTACAAGAAACACCGCTTATTCGGCTTAGTGTTTTATAAAGCCGTGCTGACCAAAATAATTTTAACTAGCGAAAATTACTTGTTTGCGTTAAAATATTTCCCGCCGCATGAGGTTTTTTAAACTCGACTTCTTTTTGGGCATATGAATGTCTTTTGACTTACATTTCAACAAAAAATACAATGATTCTCCGTGAAAACTTCGAAACACAGAACTTATCAAATTATCCAAAAAATCCCTGAATACCAAACTAAATACAGCCAACATTAAGAAGCGAAAGATTCGCGGTTAAAAAGTTTTCCCCGGAACAATAACGTTGTGAATCGAAGCATAACTGTGGAAAGAAAATTTGGTGAATCGTTATTTAACAATCGAAGGCGCCCTGTCTGGATGGATTGTGGTCCTTCAAATCAAGCCCCGTTTTAAGGGGTATTGCTGCATCTAATAGGAGGGATGCTCGATGTTCTTGAGACGTTCTCAGATGATTGCCGCGACAATCGCAGCTCTGTGCCTGGTGATAGCCGGGAGCGCCGCCTTGGCGGTTTCCGGACCAGCCAGAGTTTTCTCGACCAGCCAGACGCCAATCTATTTCCCGTTGGCGGAAGGCAACGAATGGGTTTACGAAGAAATCAGGTTTGATTACTTCGGGCCTTTTGAATTAGGACAAAGCAAGCCCAATGTGGTGACACAGGATTTTGGCAACAGAGTCCGTACTGCCCGAATTACAGGGGTCGAAAACTACAACGGAGTAACCGCCTTTGTATGGGACAGAGGGGGAGAGGAATCGCCAACCTTTGCTTTAGCGAACTCGGAACAAGGGCTAGTGTGTTGGCGAATGGGCGGACAGATTTTCCCGACAGCCCAGCCTTTCATTATTTATCCCTTTACACAGGGTGCGAGCTGGATAATCGGCGATACCAATAGCGATGCAATCAAGTTCACAGTCCTCGCCACTGATGAGTATGTTGATGTAGACGCAGGGGAGTTTAGCGGATGCATTAAACTGAAAGTCGAGTTTTACCGCCCGCAGGACGCCCCTCCGCCGATGCTTTATGCCGGGCCAAAGCTTCAAGCGCTCTCGAACGAGTTTACAATTATATGGGTTGCGCCATTCATAGGAATAGTAAAAGAGGAAAACTACGAAATGCAGGGCGGTTTCCCGATGATCCGGTCTCGTGACGAGCTTATAAGCTTCAGCGTCCTGATCCCGGATGAGACACCGCCGCCAGCGCCGGTAGTTGCCGATGATGGAGATACCAGTTACGGAAACGCACTGGGAGCGTACTGGTCGTGCGAGGACCCGGATTCGGGAATTGCCAGCTTCCAAGCCGCTGTTAGCTCCACTCCAAACGAGAGCGGCATTTTGCAATACGATGACGGAAGCTCCGCGATTTTCAATGTGGGGCGGTTTTTCGGCGGATGCAGCTATGCCTTGCCGCTCGAGGAAGGTGGAACTTACTACATTCTTGTGAAAGCGTTGAACAACGGCGGGCTGTGGAGCGATTGGGGCGTCAGTGACGGAATTACGGTATCTCTGACACCACCCACCAATGACATACTTCCGCTTGCGTTGAACAACTGCTGGAAATACGAAGTGCAGAGCCCATTCTCGCAGGAACCTGAAGAAGGTGAAATTAAAGTTGAGCGGGTTAAAGAAGAGGATGGAATTAAGTACTTCGATGTCGATGTGGATATTTTTGACGGCGACATCGATCGGCAGTCCGTATCTTTAGCCCGAGTGCGGCAAGGGTTTAAACTCTACAAGTTAGGAGATAGAGAAGTTTCGCCGCCTGCAATTTTCTTGAAATGGCCTGTCCGTGTAGGTGAAAGCTGGTCGTGGGATTTCCCGGGCATCGAATGCAGCAGCACGTTCACTTGCCAAAGCTTGAATGAACCGGTCGAAACCCCTGCCGGCCTATTCGAAGGATGTGTTAAGATTTGCGAAGAAAGATGCGACTCGGGATCTTACGCTTACTATTATTACAAGCCCGGAATTGGGTTGGTAAAGATCGAAGAGTTCCAAGATGAAGAAAATGTAGGCAATGCAGTTCTTACTGCTTGGAAGATCCTTGATAGCGAGCCGCCCCCACCCGCAGACACAACCCCGCCTACCACGCCAGTAGTGGCCGACGCGGGAAGCGTTTCCCGCGGAAATGTCCTTTGGGGCTCCTGGAGTTCGCAAGATCCTGAATCGGGCATTATATCCTATTTGGTAGCGATTAGCACCACGCCAAACGAATCCGGCATAGTCGAGGATTGGCAATGGGATTTGTGCGGCGACCAAACAGAAGGTTACACTCCGCCACTCAATCTGGTAAACGGCCAAACTTATTATATTTTGGTCAAGGCCACCAATAGCGAAGGGCTAACCAGTGAATGGGGTGTTTCCGACGGCATCCAAGTATTCACCTCGCCTACTGGAACGGATCTTTTACCATTGGCGGTTGGCAACTATTGGGAATACGACACCGAGTGCTATGAAGAAGACGATTTAGTCGAATCTGATGGCGATGACTATGATAAAGACTATATTAAAGTCATTGACAGCAGCGTTTCGGGTTCTGTGAACTTATTCGATACGGAGGTTTGCTTTGAGGAGGAGCCGTTTGTCATATCATTGGGCCGCGGAACTAACGGAATAATGATTTATAAGTTCAATGGCGTGCCGGTTCCGACACCTCCCGGTCCACAGCTCTTCTTGAAATTGCCTGCCACTGTAGGCACGACTTGGTCGTGGATGGAACCGGGAGACGATGGCCCAGAGTTCAACCAGTGCCGCGTGATGTCGGTCACCGATACAGTGGAGACGCCTGCTGGAACATTCCGTAACTGCGTGCGTGTTAGGATCGACCATGTCACTTTTGGAGACTACGACCTGATGTGGTTTGCGCCCGGAATAGGGCTTGTCAAAAATGAGCTGTGGGATACCAACGGCACAACATCGACAGCCGACGATGAGCTTCTTGAAGTCAGAACCCTAAAAGCCTGGCATCTGCAGCCTGCGCCAGCGGCTCCGGACACTACACCTCCGACCAAGCCGACTGTTACCTTGGCTAGCACGATTGTTTATGGCAATTCTGTCCAGGCAAGCTGGTCAGCCCAAGATAACGAAAGCGGAATTTCCGAGTATCAGGCGGCAGTCAGCACAAGCACCAGTGTTTCTGGAATTCTGCCCGAAACGGATTGGGTGAGCTTTGGCGCTGCGACGTCGGGAACTTTGGAAGACCTTCCGCTTCAGTCTGGATCCACTTACTACGTTCTAGTTAAAGCGAAGAACGGCGCCGGCTTGTGGAGCCAAGTCGGAGTATCTGCGGCGTTCAAGGCTGAAAAGGAAGTCGGCAGAATAGAGATCAGCTTCGTTGGGGTGGAAAGCGAGCCGATTGTCCGCTGCCAAGAGAGCGGCCAGTTCAGCGCGAAGGTCTATGATGTCGATGACATCGAGATGAAGGGCAAGACTGTTATATGGAGCTGTGAACAGGAAGCTGGGACTATCACATCCAGCGGCAGATTCACCGCGGGCTGCAACGTTGGATTTTATCCTGGAGCAGTAACCGCTACTGTATTTGGCAGTGACGTCAGTGAATCCGTTGATGTCGAAGTGATACCCGGCCAGCCATACCAAGTTGTGATAGATCCGGCGGTGGTTTCGGTTGAAGCGGGAACCGAACAAGAGTTCACCGCCACCGTGTTTGACCGCTGTGGCAACGAGGTGCCCACTGCAACAGTTTATTGGTCCTGCAAGAACCCCAAAGCAGGGACAATAAACAGCGAAGGCTTGTTCACTGCCGGAACGACACCCGGCAAGTATCCGAACGTGATACAGGTTATGTGCGGCAGCAAGAAGGCGATGGCTTCTGTAACCGTAACGCCCACAGCTCCGGACTATGTGGAGATTACTCCTGAAGTGAGCACAGTGGAAGTTGGCAAGACAGTCCGGTTCAAAGCCACTGCATACAAGGACGATCAGCCGATGTCGAGGTTCAAGTTCAATTGGTATATTGACGAGCCACCGAATGTGCAAGGCAACATAGGAAAGATAAACAAGACATCCGGCGCGTTCACCGCAGGAAGAACTCCGGCAAGCGGTATTATCCTTGCTCAAGCCGTTTACGCTGGCGAAGAGTTCGGTGAGCCCGGCATACTTGAAATAACGACTGTTCCGGGTCCGGTGAACAAAGTCATAGTTACCGATGCGGACGGCGTGCCAGTCACTACTAAAATCATACCGCTCGGCAGTACGTTCCAGTTCGCCTACAAGGCATACGACAAGTTCAACAACTTTATCCAAGATCACGGACTGCCTGTGGTATGGTCGGTGTCGTCGGCAGCGCTTGGCACAATAGACCAAGACGGTCTATTCACCACAGGAACAAAAGCCGCCAGCGGGTCTGTCACGGTTAAAGTTGGAACCAAGTCAGGCCGCGCCAGCATAAAGACGTTGACAGTGGTCACCAAATAGGCTGACGGAACTAAATAAATCGCAAGCGCAGCCGGCTTCCTAAATTGGTAGGAAGCCGGCTTTTTGTTTTTGCCAAGAGGCTGCTTTCAAGAGTTTATACGAGATTTGCGCCGACGCGAGCGAAAAATTATGGTAGACTATGGAACAGTATATAGGGGGAAACAAGTCTTTTAATTATGGCTAAAGTTTCGTTTCACTGTGCCAATCATTAGGGGAAAACGTTAATGCCTAAGAATTATTCCACCTTGCGTTTATCGCCATTTATGGTGCTGGCCATTATAATCGGGCTGATACTTTCACTGATGCCCGCATTTGCGGCAATAGATGCGGCGTCTTATTTTCCTTTATCGGAAGGGAATATTTGGACTTATGGCAAGTGGGAGGATTGGGGCGATGTGCCTCCGCCTCCTCCGCCATTCAGGGCGTCAGTCTCCGCCGTAACTACTTCTTCGTTCACTTACATAGGACCTTATACAGTTGAAGTAGTCGGAGTGCAAAATATCGGCGGAGTAAACACATACTTGGTGGACAGCTCCGAAGACGGCACGGTTAAAGCCCTTTCGGTAGAGCCGACCGGAATTTATGTTTATAAAATAAACGATGAATTAAAGCCTTTGCCGCTTCAATTGTTGAAGTTCCCGTTCAAAAATGGCAGCACGTGGTTTTATGGCGATCCGTCGACGTTTGCGACAAAGTTTACTGTCGAGTCCAATAACACGTCCGTAACAGTGCAGAACAAAACTTACACCAATTGCGTCCGATTGAAGCTCGAAAATTGGGGTGGAACGGGCAAAATCGGCATAAAACACTGGATTCGTTGGCTTGCTCCGAACGTTGGGATGGTCAAACAGGAGTCCTACGAAAACACCAAGCTAACCGGTTACACAGAGCTTCTTAGCTATGATGTGAATATTCTGGACAACACTCCGCCAACCAAGCCAATTGTAACGGTAGACAATGTTAATAACGTCGTTTACGGGTCAACGGTCAGGGGTTCCTGGCTTTCGACGGATACGGAAACCGGCATTTGCGAATACCAAGCCGCGATAAGCACCACTAACACAGCCGCAGGAATCATCGGACACTGGCAAAGCTTTGGAACGGAAACTTCCGGCGAAATCAGCGAAGGAGCGCTCGAACACGGCAAAAGGTACTATCTTTTAGTCCGAGCCATGAATTGCGACGAACTTTGGAGCGCTATAGGAGTTTCAAAGCAATTCCGAGTTGAAAAGGCTGCCGACCGAATAGAGATCGTGCCCGCGAATCCAACCGTTCAAGCTGGTGGAAAGCAGACTTTTACGGCGCTCATTTATGATGAAGATGGCCTATTGATGGCAGGCAAAAAGGTGCGCTGGTCGTGCGATAGAAGATATGGAAGCATTACGTCTTCAGGCACATACACCGCAGGGAAGACTGTGGGAACTTACGAAGAAGCGGTAACGGCTACCCTTATTGGGCAGGAACTCACTGCAACCGCGAATGTGACAATATCGCCCGGGCCGCTCCAAAAGGTTGCGATAACCGACACCTCCGGCAATCCAATAGTTTCATTGAATGTTCCAATCGGCCAAACGGTGCAGCTGGGAGTTAAAGGGTTCGATAAGTTCAATAACGAAACGCCTATAACCAATCTTCCAATAACTTGGATGCCGGTTACCGCAAAGCTGGGCTCTATTGATGCTAACGGTTTATTCACCGCGGGAACGAAGGTTAATTTATCCAGCACTATATCGGTGAAAGTTGGAAGCCGAGTCGGCAGGGTCAAGGTGAAACTGATCTCGCCGCCCGTGTAACATTGTTTTAGCACATTTGAATGTGAATGCCCGATGGAGCTAACAATGCCCCATCGGTTTTTTAATGCGCTAGTCCAAAGCACAATGGATCAACATCGAGACTATAAAAAATTAATAAAGGAAGCGGTTTTCAACAAGGAAACTTTCGCCAGGCTGACTTGCAGCCACAAGCTGGGCGGCGATGCCCCATGGGTGAAAGTGATTGTTCGCCCTGTTGCCGTGAAAAACCGGCAAATGTTGCAGTTCTCGCGATTCGACGAAAAACGCGACATAACCAAGAATTACAATTATGAAATCGCGTCTGCCGAGTTGGACGAGCTATTATCACTGCCTTGGGGCAAGCTGTGCCTCGAAACTCTAGAATCGGAAACCGAAGTGAACATATCGACGTCCGGCAAGGTGAAAATAAAGCAAACAGCGAGAGAAAAACCGTTGGCCACACTGGATTTAACTCACGACAAGGTTAAAAACCGAGCGCTTCCGGTGAATAAGCCGGATCATTTTCTACAAACAATCGGTGTGCTGGATGAAAACGGGGCTGTGCGGCCGGCAATGCACAACAAGTACAGCCAAGTTAACGAGTTTCTTAGAATATTGAAGCACGTTGCCGATAAAATAGAGCAAGCCGATCGGCCGCTGCAGATAGTTGACTGTGGATGCGGGAGCTCGCACCTGACATTTGCCGCGTATCATTATTTCAACAATGTTCTTGGCAAGGCGGCAGAAATTACCGGCGTAGATTCGAACCCCGAACTGATAGGCAAGTGCAATGGTTTGAAAAAAGAACTTAATTGGAGCGGTCCGGATTTTGTAATATCCGACATTGCGGCTTTCAGCCCTGAAACAAGCCCCGACATAGTCATTTGTTTGCATGCTTGCGACAGCGCCACGGACGCGGCAATTTCGAAAGGAATAAAATGGGGAGCCAAAGCCATACTAGCAGCGCCGTGCTGCCAGCACGAACTGCATCATAAACTTAGTTCAGACGTGTTTCAATCGGTATTGAGGCACGGCATACTAAGGGAACGATTGTCAGATATCCTAACCGACGCATTTCGCGCGAGCATATTGCGAATAATGGGCTATCGGACAGAGGTTTTCGAGTTTATTTCCGCCGAGCATACTTCCAAAAACATAATGATACGGGCTATTGCGGGAGCTAGGACGACGAACTGCGGCGCTTTGCGCGAATACGAGGCTTTGAAATCTTTCTGGCAGGTCCGCCCTGTTTTGGAGACTATGCTCCAGAAAGAAGGCTTTTCTTTTGATGCAAATGCATCGGAGATCAAGATTTCGCCTTGAAATCATTGCAGCCTATTGCGCGAATATGTGAAAAAAGGCCGACAGGCGGTTCACTGTCGCCCATCGGCCCATATAAATGAACGCCCAGGAGGAATATTACTGGGTTATCACGCTCACGTCATCGATATACAGCCTGGCGCCGGCGGCTGTTCCCGGATGCGCCGCGCCTCCAACCATGATGGTAACGAAACCGCTGGAGTCGGCTTGGACTGTCATCGAGCGGCCAACCCACTGGTATCGCTGGTTCCAGTTGTCAGTGCATATCCACTGCAGTCTGCCGTTAGCGGAGGCTGTGTATGGATTGCCTTGGTTCTGGCCGGGATTCCAAGCCATTATAGAGGGGCAGTTGCCATCGGTATGGTAAGCGTAGGCGGTGAAGGTCGCTGTGGCGTTTGCGCTGCCAAGGTATACATTTTGGACGGCTACGCCGAGTTTGCCGGGTGATGCCGCCGTTTGGCAAAACGCAAATCCTAACGAGTAGGAACCGCCGCGCTTCACGCCGGTTTCAGCGAATGTATTGAACGGCACTCCGGCTTCGTTGTTCCATCCCCAACTGTTCGGCAGTTGGCTAGTCTGTCCGCTACAATCAGGGCCCCAACCTGTGTTGAAGAAACCGCCTTCCATATTTCCGTTCACAATGCGATCCACCGGCTGGCTTCCAGAAAGGTTGAAGTTGACCGTGGTCGTTTGATTGCTGGAAACGGACACATTGTTGACGGTCTGGCTCTGGTATCCGCTCTTAGAAGCTGTAACCGAATAAGTCCCTACTGCCACATTGCTTAGGGTATAGCTTCCGTTGGAACCCTTTGTCGTGCTGTAGCCGCCGAAATTGGTGGACACAGTCGCCCCGCTTATGGGATTGTTCGAGGCATCCCTCACGTAACCGCTAATTGTGCCGGGTTGCGGAGTTAGGTTGAAATTGCAGGTTGTCGTGGCGCTTGGATTTACAGTCACGTTTTGGGTCTGCGAGTTGAAGTTCGCTTTGCTTGCAGTCACTTGATAGCTTCCCGCTGTGACGTTGCTGAGCGTGTAACTTCCGTCGCTGGCGGAAGTCGTGCTGTAACCGCCGACATTGGTGGACACAGTCGCCCCGCTTATGGGATTGTTCGAGGTATCCCTCACATAACCGGAGATTGCGCCCGGGCCGGCCGTTATTCCGACAGAAATGCTGTCAACATACACTTTCGCGCCGCTAGCGGTTCCCGGATGGGCGGCGCCGCCAGCCATAATCGTAACCCAACCACTGCTGTCAGCAGTAACTTGCATCCTGCGCCAAACCCAGCTGTTCAGCTGGCCCCAGTTGTCGTAGCACACCCATTGGAATCTGCCGTTGGCATTGGCGGTATAAGGGTTGCCTTGGTTCATTCCCGGATTCCAAGCCATTATCGACGGGCAGTTGCCGTCAGTATGGTATGCCCAAACGACGAAATCGGCGCTGACATTGGGCCCAAGATTTATGTTTTGGACAATCACACCGATTTTGCCGGGAGATGAAGCGGTCTGGCAGAATGCCAATCCGGTTGAAGCCGAGCCGGCTTGCCGGATGCTAGTTTCTGCGAATGTGTTGAATGGAATGCCAGACTCGTTGTTCCAACCCCAGCTGTTCGGCAGTTGGCTAGGCCTTCCAGAGCAGGTCGTCGGCCAGCCTGTGTTGAAGAAACCGCCTTCCATTGAGCCGTTGGCGAGTTTTTCAACCGCGGCTTGCAAGTTGAAATTGCTGGTCGTCGTTTGCCCGGTCGAAACCGAAACGTTGCTGTTCGTCTGGCTTCGGTAACCGTTCTTCCAAGCAAGGACGGAATAGGTTCCAGGTGGAACATTGTTGATTGTGTAAGAGCCATCGCTTGCCGCCGTTGCATTGAACGCGCCGTTATTGACAGTGACCAAAGCGCCTGCGATGGCATTGTTCGACGAATCGCGCACAACACCGGCAATCGCGCCGGGTAGCGGTGTGAGGTTGAAACTGCAGCTTGTATTGGCTCCGGGGTTGACCGTGACGCTTTTCGTCTGCGAATTGAAGCCGGATTTGCTGGCGGTCACGTTATAACCCCTCGGGGTGACGTTGCCGATGTAATAGTAGCCACTGCTGTTGGTGGTGGCGCTGTAACCGCCTACGTTCGTAGTGACAGTCGCCCCGCTAATCGGGTTGTTGGCGCTGTCACGAACGTAACCGCTGATGCTTCCCGGGTTGGCGGTGATTTGGAAATCGCACGTGGACACCGCTCCGGCCGTAACTGTCACCCATTTGGTTTGCCATTGGTAACCAGTCTTGGAAGCGGTTATTTCGTAGGTGTTGGGATTCACCGGCCTTAGCCTGTAACGGCCGTTACCGTCTGTCGTTGTCGAGTAAGCGCCACCGGTTGTTTGGACTGTAGCGCCTTCCACAACAGCGTTATTCTGGTCGCGGACTATGCCGGTTATTTCACCGTGCGTAGCAGTGAGAGTGATATTTACATACGAAGTCTGCCCAGCAGTTACAACCACGTTGTTCACGGTCTGTGTCTGGTATAGTTCTTTGCTTGCGACAACGCTGTAAGTGCCTGCGGGGACAGTAAGCGTGTACTGGCCGCTGGAATTGGTTTTTACCGACCAGTAACCCGCTTGGACGATGACATCCGGCAAGACGTTGTTATTTTGGTCGCGGACGACGCCCGAGATGTTGCCGGTGGAACCGTTGACGACGGGTTTGATGTTGAAGAATTGTTGCGGTCCGCCGTATCCCCAATATTCCCAGCTAGCAAAGATCGAGCCATCGGGAGCCACTTCGATGTCGTTCGCCAAGCAGAATGCGTCCGGAATGCCTACCGATACTAACTCAGCATTGGAGAACGAGTGGCTGGAAACATAATACCGGCGCATCATTATACGGTTCAGGTTCTGGGCATAGAGGATGTAAAAGTCATTGGAACCGGGTATGGCGCAAACCGCAGGGTACTGAGATTTGGTTTCGAGATTCTTGATTGGGCCCAACCCTTGGCCGGGAGTGTAAAGCCTGCAGTAAATTACTTCGTTCTGTTCCCAAACGCTCAGGACTTGTCCTGCGGGGTTGACAGCTATGGCTTGGCGAGCGAAGAAAGGTCCGCTATATATCGCCACTTCGGGCTCCCAGCCAGAACCGTTGTACCTGCGGAAAAACACAGTATAAGTGTCTGCCGCCGTTCGCCGACCGTAAGATTTGAAAACGGTGCCGTCGGCCAAAGATCGGCATATTCCCTGCTGCATGTATTCGTTTTCGAACAGGGAGCCGATGGTGTTCAATGAAGACCACGATGTCCCGTTGTGCCTTGACCAGAACAAGTTTCTCGGCTCGCCTTCGGTCATCCGCCCAAAAACGGCGATTGCTTCAGCGCTGTTGCCTGTCCCGAAAGCGGCGACATAAGGCCATTTGCAGCCACTCCAAGTAGCCAATTTTCCTATGGTGAATGACTGCCCGCCGTTGGTAGACTTGGCCCAGCCAGGCAAGTTGCCGGATTCCCAGTCTTCCCACACAATGTGGATGTCTCCATTGAGTGCGATCTCGGGGTTTGCGATAAAGTTTTGGTCGAGAATTACAGGGGCGCCAAAAGCGCTGCCTTGGAACCTCCTGTACTTGAGGCGAGTATTGCCTTTGTCGTCGTAAACAGCGTGGAAACCTCCATATTTGGAGGCGGCAATCCTTGCGGATTTGCAGTTAGTCTCAGTCCAAACGTTTATCAGCTGCGAAACCTGCCAGGTCTGCGCCAGGGCAGGAACAGAAATCAACAATGCCAATACGGCGGCCAGAATTACTTCCGCCTTTATTCTTTTCATCTCCCTATCCTCCCTTAGAGGAATTTTTTGCTTGCTGGCGTTAAATCCCCCAAATGTTTCGCCAACAAAACTTAAAATAAAGAAAAAACAATTATTCGAATAGGCCATCCCTCCTTATGCTTGTTCGCTTGATTTATTAAACCGTTGTATAGGATTTAGAGGGAACTTATCATACGGTAAGTTTCTTGTCAAGCAAATTTTTTACAACAGACTTAAAGGCTTATTGCTTTAATGTTACATATGGTTCAGCTTGAATCGGACTACCATCTTGGGAAACGATAAAATAAAATGCCAAAGCCGCAAGCGGCGACACAATTTCGATGCGCAGCTTGCGGCTTGTACTGCCTTATAGTGTTATCCACAAGAAGGAGTTTAGCGACTGAAAACCATCTCGCCGGTGTCGCTGACATCCACGAGGATATGGTCGCCTTCGCTGAACTGGCCTTCTATCACTTTCAAAGCGAGCGGGTCTTGTATCTCGCGTTGGATTACCCGTTTCAGCGGTCGGGCGCCGTAAACCGGGTCGAAGCCTTCCTCGGCTAGCTTTTCTTTCGCTTTATCTGTCAGTTCGATGACAAGTTTTTTGTCTGCAAGGCGTTTTTGCAATAGCCGGAGCTGGATATCCACAATCTGTTTGATATCTTCTTTGGAAAGCTGGTTGAAGACGATGATTTCGTCTATCCTGTTCAGGAACTCGGGCCTGAACTGGGCTTTAAGGGCATTCAGCACTATATTCCGGATTTCGTCCTCTTGGGCTTTGCTGCTGGCTTCGCCGCGGAAACCGGTTATCCTGTGTTCCCTGATGAGATCGCTGCCAACATTGCTGGTCATAATGACGACCGTGTTGCGAAAGTCAACCGTTCTTCCTTGGCCATCGGTAAGGCGCCCGTCGTCGAGCAATTGCAGCAAAGTATTGAACACCTCGGGGTGGGCTTTTTCGATTTCGTCGAACAGGACCACACTATAAGGCCTTCGGCGAACGGCTTCTGTAAGTTGGCCGCCTTCTTCGTAGCCCACATAGCCCGGTGGAGCGCCTATCAGCCTTGCCACGGTGTGGCGTTCCTGATATTCGGACATATCTATTCGGATCATGGCGCGTTCGTCGTCGAAAAGGAACTCCGCCAAAGCCCTTGCAAGCTCAGTTTTGCCGACGCCCGTTGGACCCATGAAGATGAAACTGCCAATTGGCCGGTTTGGGTCCTGGAGTCCGGCTCTTGCCCGGCGAACTGCGTTGGCAACTGCACTGATAGCCTCGCTTTGTCCTATCACCCGTTCGGAGAGCCTGTTTTCCATTTGAATAAGTTTTTGGACCTCACCTTCGAGCATTCGGGTGACGGGAATGCCGGTCCATTTGCTGACGACTTCCGCTATGTCTTCTTCGTCAACTTCTTCTTTCAGCATTTTTTTAACGGACTGCAGTTCATTGAGCGCGGCATTTTGCTGTTCGAGTTCTTTTTCGAGCTGAAGCAGCTTGCCGTAACGCAATTCGGCGGCTTTTCCGAGGTCACCCTCTCGTTCGGCAGCCTGTAATTCTGTCTTCGCTTGTTCGGTTTCGGCTTGTATTTGGCGTATCCTATCTATGAACGCTTTTTCTTTCTGCCAATGTTCTTTCATTTCGGCAGATTGCTTTTGCAAGTCTGATAGTTCGCTTTCGAGTTTCTCAAGGCGTTCCTTGCTTGACTTGTCCGACTCGAGTTTTAGGGCTTCGCGCTCTATTTCGAGCTGGCGGATCCTGCGTTCGACGGTGTCTATCTCAGTCGGCATGCTGTCTATTTCGATTCTCAACCTAGAGGCCGCCTCGTCTATCAGGTCTATTGCCTTGTCGGGCAAAAAGCGGTCGGTGATATAACGGTTCGAAAGCATTGCCGCCGCAACCAAGGCTGAATCTTTTATGCGGACCCCGTGATGGACTTCATATTTTTCCTTCAAGCCGCGAAGGATGGCAATTGTGGATTCGACGCTTGGTTCCGCAACGAGAATCGGCTGAAAACGGCGCTCGAGAGCAGCGTCTTTTTCGATATATTTTCGGTACTCGTCTACAGTTGTGGCGCCAACTGCGCGGAGCTCGCCACGTGCAAGCATAGGCTTCAACATGTTGGAGGCGTCTATTGCGCCTTCCGCGGCGCCGGCGCCAACGATAGTGTGCAGCTCGTCTATGAAAAGGATTATCTCACCTTCGGATTCGCTAATCTCTTTAAGGACGGCCTTGAGCCGGTCTTCGAATTCGCCACGGTATTTGGTGCCGGCAACGAGACCGCCTAAGTCCAGCGCTACGACCCTCTTGTTTTTCAGCCCTTCCGGTACGTCGCCGGCAGTGATGCGCTGCGCAAGCCCTTCGACGATTGCAGTTTTGCCTACGCCCGGGTCGCCAATAAGAACCGGGTTGTTTTTGGTCCTGCGCGAAAGCACTTGTACTACACGCCGGATTTCATCGTCGCGACCGATGACGGGGTCGAGTTTTCCTTTGCGGGCGAGTTCGGTCAGATCCCTGCCATATCGTTCCAAGGCTTGGTATTTTTCTTCCGGGTTCTGGTCTGTTATGCGTTGGGATCCGCGCACTTCCACCATCGCCTTGTAGATAGCGTCTCGAGTAGCTCCGTGAGAAGCTAGGAGCCGACCCGCCGCGCTTTGCTGGTCTGAGGAAATGGCGATAAGAAGATGCTCGCCGCTGACATATTCATCTTTAAGCCTTTCCGCCTCAGCAAGAGCGGCATTCAGCACTGCAAGCAACCCTTGGCTGATTTGCGCTCCCGCCTGAACGCCGCTGACTTTCGGTTCGCGGCTGAGCGATTGATCCAACTGTCGGACGAGCAAGTCTGGAAGCACGCCAAGTTTTTCGAGTATAGGGCCGACCACGCCGCCTTCCTGCCTGAGAAGCGAATGTAGGAGGTGGTCGGGAGTTATCTGCTGATGACCGTAGCGTTCCGCCACGCTTTGCGCGTCTTGAAGCGCTTCCTGCGATTTGATTGTAAACTTATCTAATCTCATAATATTCCACCAGTTGATTCTGTTTTATTTGATATAAATCAATCGTATCATAACACTTTAGTATATTACTGTCAAGTTATACCACAATAATTTTAATTTTAATCGGACTTTGGCTGACTTATATCAAAAAAATGGGCGTGTTGACTAGGGGGTCTTGTTAAATTTCCATAATCACCGGCACTATCATAGGCCGACGCCGAGTGCGGTCGTAAAGGAATTTTGCCAAAGAAGATCGCACATCCGATTTTATTGCCGACCATTCCGTCATTTCGTCCACTGGCAGAGCTTCAAGTTCTTCAAGGACGACCTGCCTAGCTTCTTCCAGAAGATCTTCGGCGCCTTCTGCATCTGGTTGGACAAACCCCCTTGAAATGATGTCCGGGCCAGCCAAGAGCTTGCCTCGCGAATGGTCTATCGTAGCGGTTACTATTATGACTCCGTCCTGTGAGAGGTGCCAACGGTCGCGCAACACCACATCGCTGACATCGCCGATGCCGAGTCCGTCTACCATTATGCTGCCGGATGGCACTTGCCCCGCTACGCGGATGGTCGTTTTGGTAAGCTCCAAAACGTCGCCAATTTCGAGCTTGAAAATCTTATCGGGACTGAAGCCCATAGATTCCGCCAATTCGGTATATTTGGCATAGTGGCGGTATTCTCCGTGGATTGGGACGATGCACTTTGGCCTGACCAAGCTCAACATCATTTTCAGGTCTTCTTGGTTGCCGTGGCCGGACACGTGGATTGGGGCGATTGCGTCGTATATGACATCGGCGCCAAGCTTGAACAGCCGGTTTATTGTTCTAAGGACCAGGTCTTCGTTTCCCGGAATTGGAGTCGCAGAGATTATGACGGTATCCCCGCTGGAGATTTTAATTCTCTTGTGCTCGTCCATTGCCATGCGGGTGAGGGCGGAAAGCGGCTCTCCTTGGCTTCCTGTCGTGATGACAACCACTTTCGACGGGTCGGCTTCAGCGAGTTCCGCCTGGCTCATTTGGGCGCCTTCTTCGATATTGAGGTAGCCAAGGCGCTGGGCGATTTCCGCGTTTTGTTCCATGCTTCTTCCCACAACAGCGACACGACGCCCATATTTCACGGCTGTATCGAAGACCTGTTGCATGCGGTGGATGTTCGAGGCAAAAGCGGCGACGACGATCCTGCCTTTGGCTTTGGCAAAAATGCGGTCGAAAGTTTCGCCAACGAGGCTTTCGCTGGGCGTCCGCCCCGTTTTTTCCACGTTTGTGCAATCCGAGAGCAAAACTCTGACGCCGGCGTCGCCCAGTTCTTTTAGCCTATCCACGTCCGTGAATTTGCCGTCTACCGGGTTTTCGTCGAATTTGAAGTCGCTGGTGTGAACGATGGTTCCGAGTTCTGTATGGATCGCCAAGCCAAAGCCATCGGGGATGCTATGGCCCATGCGAATGGTTTCGATATTGAAATCGCCGATTTTGATGGCGTCGCCCGGCTCGATGGCGTTGAGGTTCGCTGTTTCCTCAAGGTGGTGCTCCGAAAGTTTAGCCGACAGGATGCCCAATGTAAGTTTTGAAGCATAGATGGGGGCATTTACGTTGCGGAGCAAATAGGGAACAGCGCCGATATGGTCTTCGTGCCCGTGTGTGAGGAAAATTGCAAATACTTTGTCTGCGTTTTCTTCCAAGTAAGTTAGGTCTGGGATGACGATATCCACCCCGAGCATTTCCTCTTCCGGGAACATCAGCCCGGCGTCCACAACGATTATCTGGTCGCCCAAGCGGTAAACGGTCATATTTTTTCCGATTTCGCCGGTGCCGCCGAGGGGTATTATTTGGAGTTTTTTTACTTGTTTTTTTTCTTCCGAAGGCATGCGCAGTAACGGGGCGGTTAAAACCTTCCGCCCCGTTCCATTCACCTTTCCGATTCGATTACTTTTGTTTTACCAGGCCGCGTTTTATCATTTCTTGGGCAATTTGGACAGCGTTCAGAGCCGCTCCCTTGCGTATGTTGTCGGCAACGACCCACATGTCTATGCAATTCGGGGTGCTGGTATCCCGCCTGATTCGGCCGACGTAAACCGGGTCTTGGCCCGCGGCAAACAGCGGCATTGGATATTTGCTGTTTTCTGGTTCATCCACTACAACTATTCCGGGGGCGTTCCTAAGCGCCTCACGCGCCTGTTCGGCTGTGAGAGGATTCTTGAGTTCGACATTGATAGATTCGGAGTGTCCTTTGAACACCGGCACACGGACGCAGGTTGCCGAAACGGCCAAGTCGGGAATGCCGAATATTTTTCGAGGCTCTTTTATCATCTTGATTTCTTCGCCATAGTAGCCCTCGAACTCGTCGCGCAATTTGCTTATCTGCGGAATGAGATTTCCAAATATTTGGTAAGGGTATTCTTTTATTTCCATCGGCTCGCCCGATACATATGCCCGGGCTTGGGCGTCGAGTTCCCGCATTGCAGCGCTGCCGGAACCGGAAACCGACTGGTATGTGGAAACCACTACCCTCTTCAACCCTGCCGCCCTATGCAACGGGGCCAGGGCGACCACCATTTGGATTGTGCTGCAATTGGGGTTGGCAATCAAACCCTGATGGTTGTCCAGCGCCTCGGGATTAACTTCGGGCACGACCAGTGGCACGCGAGGGTCCATTCGGAAATCGTCGCCGTTGTCGATGACGATTGCTCCGCGTTCTACCGCTTCCCATCCGAAGGTTTGGGACGCGCCCTTTTCGCCCTCGGTTCCTGCAAAGAAAGCAAAATCCACTCCATCGAAGGCCTCGGCGGTGGTGGGCTTTATATCGAACTCCTCGCCGTCAATTACCTGTTTGCGCTCACTTCGGGCGAGGACAGTCAGTTTTTCCATAGGAAACTTCTGCTGTTTGAGAACTTTTACCATTTCTTCGCCGACAGCGCCCGCGCCGACGACTACCACATTATATCCGGGCATTTTATAAGTAGTACCTCCTAGAGTATTTTTTCGAGCCCATAAACAAGGCCATTATTCTTGCGAACATATCTTATAGCTATTATAACACCTGGCATAAAAGATTGCCTGTCTAAGCTGTCGTGGCGGATAGTCAAAGTTTGGCCCAAGCCTCCAAAAATGACTTCTTGGTGGGCTACGAGTCCCGGAAGACGAATGCTGTGGACTTGAATCCCGCTGAAGGACCCGCCTCTGGCGGCTTCTGCCTGTGCGGCTGGCGTCGTGGGTTCTGGGCGGTTGGCGGCAATCATTTCCGCTGTTTTTATTGCAGTGCCGGAAGGGGCGTCCAGTTTTTTGTCGTGGTGTAGTTCGATTATTTCGACTTGTGGCATATATTTGGCGGCTTCGGATGCGAATTTCATCATCAGAACCGCGCCTATGGCAAAGTTCGGGGCGACAAGCGCTCCGGTGTTATTCGCTTTGCAAATCGATTCGATTTCCTCGAGGTTGTCAGCTGTCAGCCCGGTAGTGCCTATGACTGGCCGCGCTCCGTGCTGTAGGATTGTTTTCGCATTTTCAAACACAGCCATTGGGGAAGTGAAGTCGACCACCACTTCAGGCTTGACGGAATCGAGCATATCGGCGAGGGCTCCGAACATTGGCAAGTTGGTTTCCGGCAATCCTTGGGCGGCCTGTGGGTTCGAATCGCAAATACCCGCCAACTGCATATCTTGTTCGGCAAGGACTGCTTTAACCACTTCGCGGCCCATCCTGCCGAAAGCTCCGTTTACCGCTACTTTTATGGTTTCTGGCATTTCTATTCACCTTTTGGCAACAATTGATGGTTTTGCTCGGCGTCGCTTTGATTTGGCGTGCCGGACGAGCTGGCTTAAATGTCCAGTTCGTTTTCGAAAGGGCCTACCGCAGCGAGAGCGAAGCTGGATGGCTGGAACAATTCTTCGGCAACTTCGGCTACGTCGTCTTTGGTTATCTTCGTTATCTCATCGAGAATTTCTTCCAAAGGTATTATTCGTTCGAAGTGCATTTCAGAACTCGCCAGCCTGCTCATTCGGTTGGTGGTGCTTTCCTGACCCATCAGCAATGCGCCCCGGATTTGGTTTTTGGCGCGCTGCAATTCTCGGTCAGTAACGTTATTTTTTCTTATGTTCTCCATTTCTTTTAAAATCAGGTCAATGACTTGGTCGCTGTTTTCGGTGCTTGCTCCGGCATAGACAGCGAAAATCCCGCCTTCGCGGTAAGAGGCCGAATAAGAACCGATGGCGTAAGCGAGTCCCCTATTTTCACGAATTTCTTGGAAAAGCCTCGAGCTCATTCCGCCGCCAACAATTGCATCTATCACAGCCAAGGTATACTTTTTCTTGTCTTCGTGTGGGTAACCGTGCGTTCCCAGGCAGATGTGCACCTGTTCGATAGGTTTCGAGACTATCCGCCGTTCGTAAACAGGGATTGCCTCGATATAACTATAGCCATCGCTGCGGCCTTTCAACTCGCCGAAAGTTCGGCTGGCAAAATCCAACACTGCTCCGTGTTCGACGCTTCCAGCGGCGGCAATCACTATAGCATTTGGGGAATAGCAGCGCTCCATGAAGTCAACAAGCTGATCGCGTGTAAAGGAAGACACGGTGTTTTCTTCGCCGATTATGGGATTGCCGAGTGGATGCCCTTTCCAAATGGTCTGCTCGAAAACATCGTGCACGAGTTCATCGGGAGCGTCTTCCCGCCGTTTGATTTCTTCGATTATGACATTTTTTTCGCGTTCCAACTCTATTGGATCCAGCACTGAGTTCAAAATCATATCCGAAAGGATATCCAGCGCTGTTTCCAAATGCTCGCCCAGCACCTTTGCGTAGTAAAAAGTCGTTTCTTTTTCGGTGTAAGCGTTGAGGTGCCCGCCGACCATATCCATTTCGTCCGCTATTTGTCGCGCCGAGCGAGTTTTGGTGCCTTTGAAAAGCATGTGCTCCAAGAAATGGGAAACGCCTTGTTCGCCGGTCATTTCGTAGCGCGCTCCAGCTTTCACCCAAATTCCGATAGATACCGAATCCAGGTGCGGGACTGTTTCGGTGACAACCCGAAGTTTGTTATCCAGTATGGTTTTTTGAATCGAGGGTTTAGGAAGCATATAACGATCAAATCGCCGCCCTATTTTCAAGCCCTGCTAATCGGGCGGCAGGTTCTACTATAGAAACGCCGCCGAAAAATGTCCGGGATTCGATGGACTTTCCTCGGCGGGCGCTAATGGTTATCTAACGCCGAAAAGGGCGGGAGCTTACTTTTTTGGCCTGAATCTGGCTCCGGGCAAGCCGTCGCCCGGTTCGTCTCTTCCGTGTTTGTCGGCAAAGCGGCGTTCGCTGCGGAACCGGTCGTCTCGGCTCCTGTCGCGAGATCCAATGCGCGAGTCGGCTGGCATTCCGGAGATTTCGTCTTGGTCGCGCAAACCGGCGGCCGCAAGTCCGATTTTGCCATCTTCTTTAATTTCGATGACTTTGACGAGTATTTCTTCGCCAACGTGGACCACGTCTTCTGTTCGTGACACCCTGCCCATTGAAAGGCGTGATATATGGACGAGGCCTTCTTTGTTCGGAAGTATCTCGACAAATGCGCCATAACTTTCGGTGCGTGTGACTATTCCTGGGTAAACCTCGCCAATCCGAACTTCTCGGGTGATGTCTTCCACCATTTTTCCGATCTGAAGGCCGCCTTCTTCGTCAACTGACGTTATATAAACGCGACCATCCTGTTCGATGGCAAGTTTCGCCCCGGTGTCGGCTTCGATTTTTTTGACGACCTTGCCTCCGGGACCGATTATGTCGCCAATCTTGTCGGGATGTATTTCTACAATGAAGACTCTGGGGGCGTATGGGCTTATGTTTTCGCGCGGAGCCGGCAAAGCCGCTTCCATAGCATCCAGAATTTTCATTCTGGCGACTTTTGCGCCTTCGAGGGCGTCGGCTATCTGTTCGCGGGTGAGCCCCTTTATCTTGGTATCGAGCTGAGTGGCGGTTATGCCTTTCCTTGTGCCGGCGATTTTGAAGTCCATATCGCCATAGAAATCTTCGATGCCTTGTATGTCGGTTAGCAAAATGCTTTTGCCTTCGCCTGTTATCAAGCCCATGGAGATGCCGCCCACAGGGGCTTCGATTTTCACGCCGCCGTCCATTAGGCACAAGCTGCAAGCGCAGGCGCTTGCCATCGAGGATGAAGCATTCGATTCCAAAACTTCGCTGGTCACGAGGATCGTGTAAGGAAAATCTTCCTGCGGAGGGACTACCGGCCTGACCGACCGTTCCGCCAGCATTCCGTGCCCTATTTCCCTGCGGTTGGCGGCTCGAAGCGGCCTGACTTCCCCGACGCTGTAAGGCGGGAAATTGTAAAAATGCATAAACCGTTTTTCACCGTCTTCCTCCAAGGTATCGACAATTTGGGAATCTTCAAGCGAGCCGAGAGTTAGCGTTGCCAAAACTTGTGTTTGGCCGCGGGTGAATATTGCTGAGCCGTGGACTCGCGGCAGCAGACCTACTTCACAGGTGATAGGGCGTATTTCGTCGAATGCCCTGCCGTCCACTCGAACTCCTTTTTCTAGGGCGAGCCGCCGCACTTCTTGTTTGACCAACTTGTCCACGCATTCCATTATTTCGCTTTCGCGCTCGGGGAACCTTTCAGCCAAACGTTCGGCCACCGCCTCTTTGACTTCCTGCATGCCGGTCTCCCTGGATACTTTATCAGGCGATTGGATGGCTTCGACGATCTCGTCTTGGGCGGTTTCTTTTACAGCTTGGTAGATTTCCTCGTCCAGTTTGAAAAGCTTGACTTCAGCCTTTTCTTTCCCGGCTATTTTTTGGAGTTCCTCTTGCAGGGCGATGATTTCCTGAATAGGCTGCCATGCGAAGTCTATCGCCGCCAAAAGGTCGCTTTCAGAAATCTGTTTGGACTCGAGTTCGAGCGTCATCACAGTTTCTTTGGTAGCGACGACAACCAAGTCTATATCGCTCAGTTCGATATTTTCGAGTGAAGGATTGAGCAGCCATTCTCCGTCAATGCGGGCGACGCGCACTGCTCCGACTGGGCCTTCGAAAGGAATTTCGGAAATTGTAAGCGCGGCGGATGCTCCGATAATTGCCAAAGTGTCTGCGGGATTTTCCGATTCCGCTGATAGTGGAACGGCGATTACCTGCACTTCGTTGCGCAGTCCTTCTGGAAAAAGCGGGCGTATGGGCCTGTCTATAAGCCTCGATGTGATGATTGCTTTTTCTGAAGGCCGTCCGCCTCTTTTTACGAACCCTCCCGGGATTTTGCCTACGGCGTACTTGCGCTCTTCGTAGTCAACCATAAGAGGGAAAAAGTCAACGTTTTCACGCGGCTTGCTGCTCATGGTCGCATTGACCATGACCATAGTATCGCCACACGAGACTACCACTGAGCCTCCGGCTTGTTTTGCCAAGCGCCCGGTTTCGATGGCTATTGTTTTGCCACCTACTACGGTCTCTACTTTTTCTATCATTTAATGTATGCTGTCTCCTACCTTCTAAGCCCAAGTTTGTTGACTACGGCGCGGTATCGGTTGATGTCTTTTTTGCTCAGGTAGTTTAGAAGCCTTCTGCGGTGTCCGACCATCATCAGCAGCCCTCGGCGGGAGTGGTGGTCTTTCTTGTGCTGTTTAAGGTGTTCTGTGAGCTGGTTGATGCGCGCAGTCAACAGCGCGACTTGGACCTCGGGAGAACCGGTGTCCTCTTCGTGCGTGCGATAATCCGATATAATAGTTTCTTTCTGCTCCTTTAGCAGGGTCAAATTCCTAGCACCTCCAAACTTGGATAGTTTATCACATTCGAAATTAATGTGTCAATCGCCGGTTTTTTGGGCAAATGGCGGTTTTTATTTAGCGTTTTTATTTGGCTGTGTGGATAATTTATGCCGCAAATATGCCTTTTTGTAAACTATGTATTCGTCCGATTGCGCTTTATCTAAAAATTGCCGCTGTCGCCGCTATTGGGAATGCGCCGCTCTGCAGGTTTATTTTGACTCGAGGTGGAATGAATCAGATATTGATTTTTGCTTCATTTTTGGAGTCTTTACTTAAAAGGAAACGTTTATGGGCGATAAAATTGACCTTATAGGCAGCCGGTATGAGTGGATGACGGCGGAACAGCTTGCGGAGCATCAGCAGGAGCGCCTCAAAATAAGTGTGGCGCAAGCTATGAAATCTCCTTATTATGCGAAAAAATATAAGGAAGCCGGCATCGAGCCGAGCGACATCAAATGCCTTAGCGATATTTCAAAACTCCCTTTGACGACTAAAGAAGACTTAAGGCTGAGCTACCCGACGGGAATGCTTTCGGTTGACCCGGAACAAGTAGTCCGGATGCATACTTCCAGCGGCACTACCGGCAAACCCACGGCTATTTTCCATACCCGCGAAGATATAGACTGCTGGGCTGAACTTATGGCGCGCTGTTTGGCTATGGTAGGGGCTACCAAGCGCGACATATTCCAAAATATGACAGGCTATGGGCTTTTTACTGGCGGGCTAGGCCTTCACTACGGCGCTGAACGATTGGGGATGTGGGTCATTCCCGCAGGCGCCGGCAATACCGCCCGTCAGATTATGCTGATCCGTGATTTCGGAGTGACGGTAATCCACGCGACTCCGAGCTATGCGATGCACGTGGCGGAACGGATTATTGAAGAAGGCGACGACCCTCGAAGCCTCAACCTCAAAATAGCCGCTCTCGGCGCAGAGCCTTACACGGAGGAAATGCGCCTGAAATTGCAGGACCTTTACGGCTTCAAGGCTTTCAACAGCTACGGGCTTAGCGAGATGAACGGTCCCGGAGTGGCTTTCGAATGTGAGCAGCAGAACGGAATGCACGTGTGGGAAGACGCGTTCTTAGTCGAAATTATAAATCCAGAAACTCTAGAGCCGGTGGAACCGGGCGAGACTGGCGAACTTGTCATGACTACATTGCGAAGGACTGCGATGCCCATTATCCGGTATCGAACGCGGGACCTCACTCATATAATTAAAGGCGAGTGCCCGTGCGGCAGGCAGCACGCACGGCTTGCAAGGATGGTAGGCCGTTCGGACGATATGCTCATAATCCGAGGCGTGAATGTATTCCCCAGCCAGATAGAAGAAGTCCTTATGCGGCACAAATGGCTTGGCGGAAATTATGTCATTTACTTGAATAGAGTGGAGTCGCTCGATCAAATGACGATCAAGGTTGAAATAGCGAAGCACGCGTTTGACGGCAGCATGGAGACCATACGCCATCAACGCGCCGAGCTCCAAAAAGAACTGCGCGAACAGATAGGCTTCACCGCTCAGGTTGACATTGTCGAGCCCGGCAGCCTACCCGCCAGTGAAGGGAAGGCAAAACGGGTTATTGATGAGCGAAACTGACATTTGAAAGGGTTTTGGTTCGACTATGGTTAATGAACTCAGAGTTTTTGCGGAGAACAAGCCGGGGAAGCTTTCGCAGATTGCGGGGCTTTTGGGCACCGCCGGGATAGACATCCTCGCGCTGGACATTGCCGACGAAGGGCAGTTTGGGGTGTTCAAGATACTCACTGCTGAACCGGACCGGGCGAAGTCAGTCCTCGAAGAAGCGAACATGACCGTTGCGTTCAACAAGGTGGCCTGCATCGAGATACCGGACCAGCCTGGCGGTTTGGTCAGGCTTGCAAAGGCGCTAGACGAAGCCGGATTGAACATAACCGACGCTTACGGCTGCATATTGGAACGCGGCAAGCGGGCGCTTTTTGTGGTAAAAGGAAGCAATCTAGAAGCAATTGAAGCTGCAGCTAAATCCGCCGGATTGGCGCCTTTGGATTCTTTGGAATAGTGCGCAATCAAGCCACTGAATGGGGTTCAGGGTGAAGTCCTTTCTTGTTAGGAACTGAACATCGCCCAGCCGATCGCCGCAACCAAGGCGGTTGTGCACGCTGTGATGAGGACCATCATTATGCGCTTCCATCCCTTAGATGAAACGGCGGAGGAAAACAATACGTAAACAATAGCAATCCCCGAAGCTAAAATCGTCCATTTGCCGAACGGGCTTATGCATGCGGCGGGATCGGTGAACTCTGCGCTGGAGTCGCAAGGGCCTCCAACGTACGGGCAAGCTGCGTAAACTTTTAGCCCCAAATAAAATAAAAATATTGAAACCAGAACTGCCGCTCTTTTTACTTTTCTAAAAAGTGGCATTGGAGTTTTTCCTATAATGAACCGTTGCATTGACCTAGACGTATTTACATTACAGTTCGTTCCATATCAGATGGAGGACATTCACACGTGCGGCCTAAAATTATCGCCCAATGGGTGGTGCCGAAGGAAGCCATGGATGCGGCTTGGCGCGTAAATGTGGAACAGTTCAAACAGGGCGTCCGATATTTCGTCAAATGGGGGCTTGCGGGCACAATGCTGCTGCTTGTCTTGAAAGAACCACTGAATATGCCTTTGGAAAATATCGCGTATTTCGTCGTCTCTATACTGGTGTTAAACTTGATGCTCTACTCGCAGATATGGATCCTCAGATTCAAAAAAAACTTTCGAGCAATCCGCGAAAATGGATTGTTCCAAATGCCGCCAGCAATAGTGCATAGTTGGAAAAATATGGAATGGTTCGGCATCGGAAGCGACTCCAGCCTTCCCGAACTAAAGGTTCTTGTGTTCAAAACGCGAATCCCCAAAAAGCTTTGGAAATGGCATTTCAATCCAAAAGAAGTGCCCGAAGAATTGATCCGCAACGCAATAAAAAGCCACGGGGTGTTGGAAAAAGGGGTGTGAAGATGGCATCCGCTTCCGCGGCGAAAAAATTGAAACTGCCAATGCTGAATGGAATTTTTGATGATGCGGCGAATGTTTTCTCGACAGGCGCTTTCACCGGGTTTTGCGTTTCGAGTTTTGCAATTCGACTGGCGGAACAAGCCATTTACGCTTCAATGCTGTAAGCAGTAAAATAGCGAGCAAAATGCAGAAAACCCCCGTCAGCCATATAAAGTTAGAAGATATCAGTTGGTCAAGCTCAGAACCCTTAACCAGCCCCGACACCATTGCAAGAAACACTCCAAAAGCCAGCAGAACCCAAGCAGATTTGGCCAAAAATCTTTTTCTTTTCACGGGCATACGAGTGCTTCTCCGGCGCGAGTTTGAAGCGCGGCGCGCTTTTGCGCTTTTTTTAACCGGCATTCGATTCGCCTCCTGAAGCCACATCTTGCCTAGCCATAACCAGAATGCCTGATACAACGAGAGCGGCTCCCGCAAGCAGCCAAAAGGTCAGTGTTTCTTTAAGGAAAATCCTTGCCATAAATATTGTAAAAACCGGGAGTAAGGCGGTAGTTGCGGCCACTGTGCTTGCGTCAACAAGGCGGAAAGCCCTTCCAATCAAAAGATAAGCTATCCCGGTGCTGAAAACTCCAATAATCACGATGCAGAGAACTACAAGCGGCGTTATCGGCCCGCGTTGTTGGTACATTACGGCGGTTGGCATTGCCGAGAACAATGCCGCAATTCCGAAAATGCCGACAAGGGCTTGGGCGACAGGCGCTCCCCGGTTCGATAGGGCTTTGTGGGCCAATCCATAAAACGACCACATTATCCCAGCGGCAAGCATTATCAAGTTTCCGATCAAGTATCGGCTTTGAGCAGCAGCCTCGAACGAGCCGCGGCTGTAAAACACCAAGCTCACCCCAACTATTGTCAAAAAGATTCCGCACTGCTTCAAACGTCCTATATGTTCTTTCAGTACTATCTTTCCAAGCAAAATGAGGGCTACGACTTCCACCTGCACTATCAGGTTTGCCGCAGATGCCGTAGTATGCTGCAAGGCAATATTGTAAAGAGTGTAGTTGCTCATCATCCCCAAGCCGCCTAGCGCTATCCATAATTTGTCGGCGCGGTCCAGCTTTCTATGCCCCGCCTTGTACATAACCAATGATAGGATTGCTGTTGCAAGGATAAACCTCAGCAGGGCAATCGTGAAAGGGTCAAAAGCGGTAAGAATCACTTTTACGCAAATCGGGACTGTGCTCCAAATGAATGTGGCGGCGACCGTCAGCAGGATGCCTTCGATAACTTGTTTTGTCGGATGAGCCAAATCAGCCACCTGCTCCGAGCTTGCCGCGGTTTGCCGCAGCGGTTTCACGAAGGGCGTCCACGACCTCCAGTCCCACAGTCACAGAGCCGATTTCGGTTGGCTCGATGGCATTGGGGCCGTGGGAATCCGAACCGCCTGTGGCGATTAGCCCGTACTTGGCGGCGATTTTCGCAAACCGCCGCGACAATGCCGAAGTGTGGTCGGTGTGGTAAGCTTCTATTGCCTGCAAACCCGCGTCTATCAATTCAGGGATTATCGGCTCGAGCCCGTCTTTGCCCGGATGAGCGAGGCAGGGCACCCCACCCGCATTCAGGATAATCCCTACGGCTTCGGATGGAAGCAACCTCTGTCTTGGGACATATCCCGGCGCCCCTGGAACCAGATATTTACCAAATGCTGATTGAAGGGAACGCGCAGCCCCCATTTCAACCAAAACTTTGGCCACATGAGGCCTTCCGATGGGAGCGCCATCGGCCGCTTTCAAGATTTGGTCCAATGTTATCGGAATGCCTATCGATTGAAGTTTTTCGACCATCCTTTCGCCGCGGTGAAAGCGCATTGTCCGCTGGTTTTCCAATGCCTGCAAGAAATCTTCCGAAAGGTAGTCGATATAATATCCTAATATATGGACCTCTTTGCCGTTCTGCCAATCGGTATTTATTTCCACAGCAGGGACGACCTCTAAATCTAGGAATTTTGCCGCCTTCATTGCTTCGGGAATCCCCGCAACGGTGTCGTGGTCTGCTATGCCAACTGCTTGCAGACCGGCGCGCGCGGCTGCCCTGACCAATTCTGCTGGTGAGAGCGTTCCGTCGGAAGCTGTTGTGTGAGTGTGAAGGTCTGCCTTGCCTCGGTGCATAAAACTAACTCCTATGAAATACGCAACCGATTAAACTTACGAGTTAATACGCGCGCACTCCTGCCTGAACATAGAGTACGGCGCAAAGCCGGTTTTTTAAGCCGATTCCATTTTCGCGCGCTCAGCAATTATTTCAGGCGTGAGGGCGTAAAGGGCGTTGTAAAGTTCCACGTGGAAACTGCCCGGCTTTTCCCCCGATGCCTCTGCCGCCATTTCACCGGCGATGCCGAGCGCCGCCAGCCCGCCCACCGCGGCGATGAAAGGATCTGGCTGAACTGCGGCAAAACAAGCAACCATTGCGTCGGCTATGCATCCGGTGCCCACAACTTTGCTGAGCATAAAATGGCCGTTGCTGATTCGCGCGGAGCGTTTTCCATCGCAAACAACATCGACAGGGCCTGTAACCGCCGCCGTAATTTTGTAATTTTCGGCAAAATCGAGCGCGATAGCCTCCCTAGGTTTTTCAGCGCCTATGGATTCGACTCCCCGAACTTCGGCGCTGACGCCCGCCAGAGTCGCTGTCTCGCCGGCATTTCCCCTCATAACAGAAACATTTATTTCCTGAAGGAGGCGTTTGGCGGAATCGGTCCGAAAATTGGTGGCTCCGACTCCCACCGGATCCAAAATGACAGGTATGCCTAATTCATTGGCTCGCTTCCCAGCCAAAGCCATCGCTTCTATCCAACTAGGGGTTAAAGTTCCGATGTTGAGCACGAGTGCGCCCGCTATTCCGACCATTTCTTCGACTTCTTCGATAGCGTGGCTCATAATCGGCAACGCTCCGAGGCATAGAATGGCGTTGGCGGTCTCGTTCATCACCACAAGATTGGTGATGCTGTGGATTAAGGGCTTTCGCTCTCGAATCAACGCAAGGTCGTTTGCGATAGTGTCAACTAGCTGCAAATCGGCGGCCTCCTCAACACAAGAATAGAAGCGAATGTTAACCGCCTTAGGCTGGCGTGTCAAGTTCAGCTTGCTTGCCAGGTGTTTTTTTGCCGACACTTTTGGTTTTTTCGGGATTTAGCTCAATTCTCAAAGCTGTAGTTTATTCTAAGGACAGTCGTTTGATTGTGTTTTATGAGAAGGAAGCTTTTGGCTTCGCAGAAAGAAGTCATAATTTGCCGAGATTGCGCAGGAACAATGCCTCGGAAATTATAAGGAATTGAACGGTTGTCCTATTCATCCGATGAATAAGGCAATACATATCGCGATTGTCTAGTCAATTATTTCACCGATTCGCTTGTCGATTTGTGGCGAATTATCGAATAACCCGCAAAAACAAACCTTTTGCCTGAACGCCTCGGCGAAATGATTTGGCTGGCGAGGCTTCGGAAATCGTTATTGCGTTCATGCCTGAAAAAACCGAAAATATCGAATCTGTAAAATCTCTTGTGGGCGTGAGGCCGAGAACGTATATCATCGGCCTGCTGTGCGTCGCCGCCATAGTCTTCATTGTGGGATACAGCGAACTAGTGGCTAGCAGGTACGGCAGCATCCAAGCCGTCTTGTTAGGCGCCAGCCATATGCCGCCTTCGGCTATGGGCGTGCTGATTGTGATCCTTTTCGGCAACTCGATTTTGCGGAAAGTGAACCCTGCGCTTAAACTCCTGCCGAGCGAGTTGGCCATCATTTACTTTATGATGGTTTGCGCCGCGCTGCTTTCCTCGTTCGGTCTTGTTTGCAGCCTTTTGCCGAGTTTGGTAGGCATAAACTACTTTGCCAATGCCAGCAACAACTGGCGAGAGCGATTTTTCCCCTACATCAAAAGCTGGCTGGTTCCTTGGGATCCCAGCGGAGCAGAAAAACAAGCCGTGGTGAAAGGGTTTTACGAGGGGCTTCATTTTGGCGAGGCGTTCCCGTGGCAAGAGTGGGTTGTGCCGCTGGTGATGTGGACCATTTTCGCTTTCCTATTTTTCTTTTTGTCGGCTTGCGTCGCCACTTTAGTCCGAAGGCAATGGGTTGACAACGAAAAGCTGCCATTTCCGCTTGTGCAATTGCCTATGGAGATGATATCCAACCAGCCCGGAAGCCGCTTTATACAAAACAAATTAATGTGGATTGGAGCGGCGATCCCATTTGCCCTCCATACAATAAACGGCCTGCACAACATAGTCCCGAGCGTTCCCGAAATAAAAATCTACTGGATATTGAATCAATATCTCGTCAACAAGCCGTGGTCGGACATGTTTTACCTGCCGCTCACAATTTCCGTTTCGATGATAGGCTTCTCGTATTTGCTTCCGCTTGACGTGTCGTTCAGCATGTGGTTTTTCTTCCTGCTGACCAGGCTTCAGGACGTAGTCGGCAGTTCAATAGGCTATACGTTCATTATGATGCCCGCTTATCCCACTAGGGAGTACATAGGTTTCCAATCCGTGGGCGCTTTTGTGGCGATTGTGCTTTCGATGCTGTGGATAGGGAGGTTTTACTGGAGGCAGGTTTTCCGCAAAATATTCAACCGCCCTTCTGAAATAGACGACTCGAACGAATTCATGAGCCTGCGTTTCGCATTTTTCGGAGGACTGGCGGCTTTGGCATCGATGATTGCGTGGCTCAGCGCGGCCGGCGTTTCGCCTGTCGTGGCCGCTTTTATGCTGGTCGGTTTTGTTTTTGTCGTTGTGCTGGTACTAAGCAGGGCTGTGTCGGAGGTGGGGCTGCTGATGCTCCAGCCGCAGTTCCGTCCCATAGACCTTTGGGCGGTCTTCAATACGAGGGCTTCTTTGGGAGTGGAGAATCTCGCTCCGCTTGCGCTTCTTAACGGAGTGCTGATTCGGGACCCGAGGACGCTGATGCCATCTTTTCTCGACGCGATGAAAGCGGCGGATATCGTCGGCGCAAAAAGGCGTTCTTTCGGCTTGGGCATAGGTTTGGCAATTCTGGCGGGCACGGTATTAGCTTATTTATTCCACCTGAAACTGATTTACACTCACGGCGGGCTGAACCTGAATACGTGGTTTATGTACAGCAACGCCAAATTGTATTTCGAAGAAGCTGTGAAGATTCTGGACGGACCCAAAAAGTTCGACATAATCGGGCCGGGATGGTTCTCGGTGGGAATGGCTTTTACGTTTTTCTTGTTTGCCATGCGCACTAGGTTCTGGTGGTGGCCGTTCCATCCAATAGGCTACGCCTTGGGCGGCACTTGGCCAAGCGTGGTTTTTTGGACGTCGTTCCTCATTGGCTGGGCGTTGAAAGGGTCGATTTTACGCTATACCGGGGTGAAAGGTTACCGCTTGTTCCGCCCGTTTTTTTTGGGATTGATATTGGGCGAGTTCGCGGCGGCGATATTTTGGGCGATAATTTCTGCTTTACTAGGCATTTCAAGCCCAACGATTGTAATAAGCTGAGATCATCGGCGCCGGCGGAAATCTTGACGAAGGCAGCGGTTTTCGCTTTCGAAATGAAAAACAAAACCTTCGGGCAAAAAGGATTGACCGCAATTGGGCGGCAAAGCGGAAAAAGCGTTTTAAGCCTTATGGACTTTGCCCGTTTGCGAGCCGCTATTCCGACTGTTTGATGGTATTTTTTATCCAACTCCAAAGAGCGTCTTTGCCCATTCCCGTCTGTGCTGAAAAGGCAATTGCGTCAGAGCTGCTAAATCCGAGCCTTTCCGCGGCTTCGGCAAGCGCCCCGGCAACCTTCGTCTTGGCGATTTTATCCGCTTTGGTGCCGACCAGCAAAAACCTGCAACCTTTTTCTTTGATCCATTCGGACATCACATAATCCAGCGGCTGTGGAGGGTGCCGGAGGTCGATTAGTTGAATAACGGCATAAAGGGTTGCGTGCGTATTGAGGTAGTTCTCGATCAATTTGCCCCAAGCCGCCTTTTTTGAAACATTGACGGCGGCATATCCGTAACCGGGCATGTCCACAAAATAAAAAGGTCTGCACGACCGGTCGCTGGGCGTGGCTTTATAGTAATTGAGAGTCTGCGTCCTCCCGGGGGTATTGGAAGTCCGCGCGAGTTTTGGGTTTCCGAAAAGCGTGTTGAGAAGGGATGATTTGCCCACGTTCGACCTGCCGGCTAGGGCAATCTCGGGCAGTCCGTCGGACGGCAGTTGGTCGATGCTAGCGACACTGTTGATAAACTGTGCTGTTACGCGCATTGTTCGCTTTTAAAAAGCCTTTACAGAAGCAGTTCGAAACTCGTTCGCCAAGCAGAATGCACGCCTAAATCCTCTTCGAACGGGGCGCTGTTGAATGAAATTGATAATTCGTTTCGCACCTCTTCGGTCAATTCTATTTCCACAGCTTCCGCCAGTTCGTCCAGTTCTTCTATTTTGGTTGGGCCGACGATTGGGCAAGTGATAATCGGGTTGGAGAGGGTCCAGGCAATAGCCACCTGCGCCATTGATTTTCCCATTTGGGCGGCAATTTCCTGCAGTTTTTTCAAGCCGGTTTGATATTTTTGCAAAAGGACTTTGCCTTTTTCGTCAATGATGTCCCAGCCGCTTTCAAGAAAAGCCCCCGCCAAAATGCCGCGGCAAAGGCCCCGGTAAGCCATCACTCCGATGCCTTGGTTGTGGCACAGCGGAAGCGTTTCCATTTCTATGCCGCGCTCGATGAGGTTGTAGTTGGCTTGGAGGACGCGGAATGAAGCGATTTTTTTGACGTCGCTTATCCAAAGTGAACGGCATAAAAGCCACGCCGGAAAATTCGAACAACCAATATAAAGAACCTTTCCCTGCTTGACCAGTATATCGAGGGCTTCCAGTGTTTCTTCGAGGTTCATTCCGTGGTGGGGCATGTGCATCAAATACAAATCGATCCTGTCCGTTTGGAGCCGTTTAAGGCTGGTTTCGACAGCGTTCATTATGTGGTATTTCGAGCTGTCCCGGTCGTTTACGCCCGTCCCAATTTCTTGCCTGCAGCCGAACTTTGTGGAGATTATCACCTGGTCGCGGACTTTCGCGAGCGCTTTTCCTAAAAATTGCTCCGATTTGCCTTCAGTGTACGCGGCCGCGGTATCGAAAAAGTTGATGCCCAAGTCTAGAGCGCGGTTCACTAGTTTTTGCGCTTCAGATTCATCAGTCACATATCCGAACGACATCGCGCCGAAGCAAAGCCTAGACACTTTAAGCGGGGTTTTCCCGAGGTTTTTATAAATCACTGGCCGTTCTCCAAAAGTATGTTCTTATAATTATTAGTGAGGTTCAAGCGGAGAAAGGGCAAAATCCTTCAAGCGGGCAATGGGTTTTCTTGCAAAAGCCCGCTTCATGCGCCGAATTCTTCCGCTACGGCAGGCTCTGCGGCTTTTGGTGTTACTATCATTGGGCAGGCTTCAAGCATAAGCGTTTTCAAGCCAATCCGCATGCACGATATATCGCCGCCGCAGAAAAGGAGGTCCACGCCTTGTTCGCCATATTTCATCGCGTCGGTGGCGGCGGCAACAGCCACGAGTTTTCCCATTGATTTGGCGGTGCGAATGGCTTTCGAGATAGCGTCGCATACCTCGGGATGGTCCGTGGAGCCTGGTTTCCCGAGGCTGCAAGACAAGTCGCCCGGGCCGATAAATATGCCGTCGATGCCTTCAACTGAGCAAAGTTCTTCGGCTCGCTCCACCGCTTCGGCAGTCTCTATCTGGCTTAAGAGGCATAACTCGCGGTTGACTTTGCTTTGCTCCTTCGGAATGCTAGCGCCCATGCCATATCGAACCGCCCTTGACGCCCAAAAGAAGCCCCGCTTGCCTTCGGGAGCGTAACGGGCGTTACGCACGAGTTCTATCAGGATATCGGGGTGATCTCCCATTGGCAAATCGATTATATCGGGGCCGCATTCGGCGGCTTTCAACACGGATTCGCGGTTTGCATTGGGAACCCTAATCATAGTCAGCATTCCGGCTCCGGACGCGATGCGGCAAAGGTCGGCCGTTTCCCCAAAACTGAGGAGTGCGTGCTCCATTTCAATCCACATCACTTTGAAACCTGCGAGTGCTGCCATTTCGACAAAAGCGGGATTGTATGTGTAAACAGCCGCACCTAGAACGGGTTTGGTTTCAGATGTTTCGACTAATTGAAGTAAACGATTCACGCGGGCCTCCTTAAAATGCAAAGCTGAATTACCAGTGGCAATCACTTTTCGCCGCAAAAACAGCGCCTTTTTCTCTTCACGCGCTGCGCCATTTGAAACGATGCTGTTTGCGCGTCAGCTCATTGCAAATTCAAATAAATTACACAAATATTAAGTTGCGAATGCTTTGTCTCGTTATGATTGACAGTGTTTGTTAATACTGCCACAAAACATACCGCGTTTAATTTTTATATGACATTACAATTGAATTACCTGCAATTATCCTATCACATCCAAGCTTAAATTTCAATCCCTCGCAAGCAACCTTTTCCTTGCTAGTTTTGCATTTTCTTGCTAAGATTGACCCTCGAAACATTGCAAAAATCTGAGAGACACCCATGAACCTAGCTATTATTGGAACGGGATATGTAGGGCTTGTGAGCGGAACCTGCTTTGCGGAATTGGGGCATCGCGTTCACTGCGTTGACACCGACGAATCGAAAATATCCGCCCTGAAAAAAGCGCAAATACCCATTTACGAACCTGGCCTACACGAGCTTGTCGAGAAAAACCTGCACGACGGAAGGCTCGAGTTCACAACAGAAAGCGGATCCGCCGTCCAAGACGCCGATGCGGTATTTATCGCAGTAGGTACGCCATCGTCGCGTCGCGGAGACGGATACGCCGACCTCAGTTACGTTTATCAGGCGGCTGAAGACATCAGCAAGAACCTGAACGGATATACCGTTATCGTCGACAAAAGCACCGTGCCCATCGGCACCGCGAGGAATGTGTGCCGCATAATTAGAGAATCGAACCCTGGCGCGGATTTCGATGTTGTGTCCAACCCAGAGTTCTTGCGCGAAGGAGCCGCAGTAAACGACTTCTTGAAGCCTGACAGGATTATAGTTGGCGCGGAGACGCAGAGGGCCGCCGACGTTATGGAAGCTATCTACAAGCCTTTGCTATTGGAGCAGAGACCGTTTCTGTTGACCAATTTGGAGACTGCGGAAATGGTCAAATATGCGGCAAATGCATTCTTGGCGACAAAAATCAGCTTCATAAACGAAATTGCCAACCTGTGTGAAGCCGTAGGGGCGAATGTGGTGGATGTCGCAAAAGGCATAGGTTTGGACACCCGCATTGGCAAAGCGTTCCTTCAGGCCGGTCCTGGATATGGAGGCAGCTGTTTCCCCAAAGACACCCGCGCGTTGCTTCGCATAGCCCAGGAAAATGGCTGCGCCCTTCGAATAGTCGAAGCGGTTGTGGAGGTCAACGAAGCGCAGAAAGCTAGGATGGTAAATAAAATTCGTAATGCGATAGGCCCGGATACAATAGGAAAAACAATTTGCTTCTTGGGACTGAGCTACAAGCAGGAAACGGACGACATGCGTGAATCTCCAGCCCTGACCATAATTCCGAGGCTTACCGAAATGGGAGCAAAAATAAACGCCCACGATCCTGCCGCCGCCAAATCGGCGAAAGAATTGCTGCCGGAGATCACTATATTTGACAACGAATACGAAGCCGCTTGCGGGGCTGACGCAGTAGTGCTGTTGACGGAATGGAACCAATACGGCACGTTGGACTTGCGCAAGCTGAAATCGATGATGAAAACTCCGGTATTCGTTGACCTCAGGAACCTTTACGACCCGAAGAAAATGAAGGAAATAGGCTTCGAATATTACTCTGTTGGAAGGTGACGCAGCCGTCAATTATGTAACTGCCGGAAGGCGATGCGATTTGGGCTAACGAAGCTATTTTGCTTTGCGCCAATCCGCCGTTTTCGGCCGATTGAACAAATCGGCTATTTTGGGAATGTGTAATTAGGAAATCGGCACGGCTAGCTTTCGAGAGCCTCGCTGAGGATCCCGCGTAAATACTCGACCTCAAGCTTGAGCTTTTCAGTCATTGCCGCAGGGTTGTCTTGGTCGTAAAAAGGCATCAGTACGAAAGTGCCCGAGAAGCCTATTTTGGCAAGCTGTTGTACCAAATCGTACCAGTTTACAGTGCCTTCATATATTGGAGCGGAAACACGGCGCCAGCCTTTATCCCAATCGTTCGCGCGCTGCATATCACGAACAAGGATGCTGTCTTTGACTCCAACCGCTTTTATATATTCGCCCAAAAGCGGAACCGACCGGCTCCATATTTCGAACCCCTCATTGCTTTGGTTGCCCGGGTCAAGTTCGACGCCGATCTGCTCGTGAGGCAGCCCTTTAATTATAAGCCAAGCGGCCGAAGGGCTTGGAATGAGCGTGAAATGATGCAATTGGTACACGCCCCTGACGCCATAACGTTCCAATAGGGGAACCACCGATTCCAACTCGGCGCGGGCATAATCCAGCGAGCCGCGTACGTCATCGTCGCGCACCCTGAACCAGCCGAGGCGAAACTCTTTTATCCCGCAAGCCGCCATTGTTTCCAAAAGCGAAGGGTCGGCCCTTAATTCCTCCGGATAAAAACCCGCCGAGGCAAACTCGACTTTCAAGCCTTCCTCACGCATCACGCGGGTGAACTCCGGTAGTTCAGACGCTATTCCGGCTTTTGTAACCCAATAGCCGTCGCGGATTACCACATTGGTTGTATCCAATCCCACCTGCCTAACCAGGCCGGCAAGTTCCTTTACGCTTAGATGTTGGTAATGTTTTGGAAACAAGCTCAGAACAGTTTTCACGAAAAACATTTTAGCCCAAAGCCTTTGTTTTTCCTCCCTGGACTGAAAGTTGGGCATTGCCAGAAATATAATACTAAAATAGTATTGACTTTTTCACATTTGGGGATAAAATTATGTATAGATAAAATACATAATGTACTATCGTTTGTTTTAATTGAGCTACACATATTGTAATTTCAATCTTGTTTTTAGTTTTTTTATAACCGACAATTCAATAAGCAAGATCTTTTTTGAACTTATCCATTCTTTAGTTTTGATTATTTTTAGTCGTTGGAATTAGATTGTCTTTATTCAGCAGGGGGGCAAAAAATGAGGGCGCGGACTAAAAGAATGGGTTTTACTCTCATCGAGTTGCTGGTTGTAATTGCCATACTTGCAATTTTGGCGGCTATACTTATGCCTGTCCTTACCGCGGCAAAAGAGCGCGGAAGGCAGTCGCAGTGCGTAAACAACCTGATGCAACTTGGGAGGGCGATAAGGTTTTACGCGGATGACTGGGGAGGCAAGCTTCCCACCGTCAGGATAACCGGCGGAGAATCCACTCCGGGCTCGTACAGCAACTGGTGTGGCTGCCATTCTATTGGCGGCGAGTGCTGGCCTCAAAAAGGCCAGATTTGGCCCTATACAAGGAATCTAGCCATATACCAGTGTCCATCCGACAGGAACGCTCCCGCATCGGAACGCCCAAAGGTAAAAGGCACTCCGTTGCAGCCAAAAAGCAAATACCCTCTCAGCTACGCTATGAACTACAAACTTTCTTGGCGGAACATAGACACAATGCAGCGCAGCCGCCCCGACAAGCCGTATCCGGACGGTATGGGATTCAACAACCAGCTGAGCAAAATAATGCTCCTTATTCACGAATCCCGGCAGACAATAGACGACGGCTCTTATAATACGGTGACGAACTCGCCATCGAACACTCATTTCGACGGCACGACAATCCTTTACTGCGACCTGCACGCCAAGTGGATGAAAAGCATAGCCATCCAAAGAGCGCAGGAAGCAAAAGAGTTTGACCCAGACATTCCGCCTCTAAGGATACCTCGTTAATATAAACATAAAGAGCAACTGATCATGCCGTCGTGGGAATGATTGGCTAAAAGCCGATCGTTCCCTTTTCGTTTAAAGCTCTTGAGAGCTTTGAAGTTTCAAACCGAGCTGCAAAACCCTTCTTCTATTTACCGGACATTTGCTTGATGGCATCGGACAGTTTTGCGAAATCTTGAATGGTGAGCGTTTCGCCCCTGCGTGATTGGTTTATTCCGGCTTTTTCCAAAGCCGCCGCCGCTCGTTCACGACTAATACCTAAAGCCTCCGATGAAGAGAGCGCGTTTAAAAGTGTTTTTCGGCGTTTCCCGAAAGCTGCCCTTACTGTTTCAAAGAAGGTTTTTTCATCTTCCGTTTTCACTGCGGGTTCATCCCTTGGAACGAGCCTGATTATTGCCGAATCCACATCCGGGGCGGGATAAAACACCGTTTTTGGCGCTTTTGCTAGCATTTCCAAATGGCAGTGGTAGTTGACGAAAATGCCGAAAGCGCTGTAGTCGGTTTCGCCAGCTTCGGCGGCGAGCCTCTGGGCGACTTCCTTTTGGACCATCAAGACCATTCGTTTAAAGGAGCTTTTTGAATCGATCAAAGCAGCAATGATTGGCGAGGTTATGTAGTATGGGAGGTTCGCCAGCGCCACGCATTTTTTAACGCCGAAATGTTTTTGCAAGAAATCTTTCAATTCGAGGCTCAAGAAATCGTTTTCTTCTATTTTGACGTTTTCAAAGTCGCGGAGGGTTTGACGCAGAACTTTCACCATATCGGGGTCGGTTTCCACGCAAACAACTTTTTTCGCCAAACGAGCCGCTTCGCGGGTAAGGGTTCCGAGCCCGGGGCCTATTTCGAGCACTTCGTCGTCCGCTTCGAGGCAAGCCGCGGAGATTATCTTCTCGAGGATGTTGGCGTCTTTGAGGAAGTTCTGCCCCAGGCGTTTTTTTGGTCTAATGCCGTGTTCTGCCAATATTCGGCGGATTTCGTTTGGCGAGGTGAGCTTTGCATCCATAGATAAGCCAAGAAGGCCTGCAGAATCGGATCTGCAGGCCCAAATATTTTTCGCCATCCAAATTACTTCAAGATATGGACGGTCACTCTTTTTCTGCCAAACCGGATTGCTTCGCTGTAAGAATTGAAGCCGAGGTCAATTTTGTGGCCTTTTATGGCGCTGCCGGTATCCCCGGCGATGGCGTGGCCGTAACCTTCAATATAGAGCCTTGAGCCGAGCTTTATCACCCGCGGGTCCACAGCCACTACTCCGCGGCCGGCTCGAATTCCGGTGGCTGTCCTGCCTGTTGCATATCGGCCGCAACTCCTAGGGCCGGGATCGTAAGCCGACGCGTGCATTGTCAATGTGCGGACCACCTTTAACCTTTTGCTCAAAGAAGAGACAACTCCGCGTGAAGGATTCTCGCGTCCGATTTCAATTATTCGGTTTTGCGCAGGCCGGATTATGGTTTCTTTGACCAGTTCCCGGCTTGTTTCTTTCCCGTTTTCGTAAGTTATGCGGTAGGTTTTTTCCGCCAAGCCTTCCTTGCCGTTTTGGATGACCGACATCATGCCGGGCCGGAGCTGGGGATTTACTTTCCGTTCCACTTTGAACGGGATAGGCTGCCTATATTTGATTGTTTTGACCGCTGAGCCTTCGCAGGCATCAGCATTCAGGGCCAAGCGGACTGTCGTTAGGGCGGAACGATTATTCCGTTGAGACCCATCACTTTTTTCAGTGATAGATTCCGCCTTCGGGTCCACGGTTTGCGCAACGTCATTTCGGTTCGCGAACACAGCGCCGGAAGTCGCAATCACCGCGACAGAGAGCACCAATGCCGTCCACCGGAACGTTCGTTTTCGCAAGCGAACTCCCCCTTTCGTGCGGCTGATAAGCGCGCCGAGCTTGTGCAAGCTTATTGGCGGTTCAATACCCGCTACCGGCGCATATTAAACCTTACTGCTATTCGCCCTGCAACCGGGCGAACTCCGGAAGTTTATCAAGGAAGATTATTTTTTGTCAAGTTTTGGCGGGCGTTGCGGCGGCGTTGAAGACAAAAGCCCTCTGTGTTAGAATAACGAGTTACTGAAAGGCGCGCCTTTTTCAGCAAGGGAGAAGAAAATGATCGTAGTGCAGACCCCCCTGCGGGTAAGCTTTGCCGGGGGCGGAACCGACTTTGCGGGCTTTTACGAGTCCGAAGGTGGCTGTGTGGTTTCGTCCGCCATCGATAAATACATATTCGTCATTGCGAAAGAACGCTTTGACAACAACATCCGCGTCGGTTATTCGAAAACGGAGCTTGCCGACACATTGGACGAAGTCCAGCACGAGCTTGTCCGCGAGGCGCTGAGGATGGTTGGCGTAAAACCCGGAATAGAAATTTCAACGATGGCGGATATTCCTTCGGAAGGCTCCGGGTTAGGCTCGTCCAGCAGTGTCACTGTGGGGCTTCTGAATGCGTTTTATGCTTATGTTGGAGAACTTGTGCCGGCGTCTCTTCTCGCCGAGCAGGCGTGCGAAATCGAGATAAACATCCTTGGTAAGCCTATTGGCAAACAAGACCAGTACATAGCGGCGTATGGGGGCATAAGGGCGTTCGAGTTCCGCAAAGACGGCGGCGTGAATGTGAGCGCGATAAAGTTGCCAGAAGACCTTCGCCGGGAGCTTAGCGACCACCTGTTGCTTTTTTACACCGGAATAACTCGCAAGTCCGATACCATCCTAGCGGAGCAGAAAGAAAACATAGCGGACAAGGCTTCCATTCTGAGAGAAATGCGCGACCAAGCTTACGAGCTGAAGAACCAGCTTGAAATAGGCAACATAGACGCCGTGGGACACGCGCTACGCGACGGATGGGAACTGAAAAAACGCCTGGCGGGCGGCATAACCAACGACTACATAAACGAGATGTACGACACCGCTATAAACGCCGGAGCGTTGGGCGCGAAAATCGCTGGAGCTGGCGGAGGCGGTTTCCTTCTGGTTTATTGCCAGAGACACAAAACAACCGATGTCAGGCGCGCATTCTCCAAACTGAGAGAACTGCCGTTCAATCTCGAGCGAGATGGCACCAAAGTCATATTCAACGTCAGGCGTTGAGCGGCTTCCCGCGCGTTTCGCGTTTTCTGTATCCTGAACCAATTTCACAATGACGATAATCGATGCTTTTACAGAAAGGAAAACGGATTTATGATAGACAGGATAGACGATTATATCTCGATGCTTGCGGGCGTGATGGAGAAAATGCCCAAAGAAGAAATAGCCGGACTTGTTGCCGCGCTGGAAGACGCCGCGAATACAGGCAAAAAAGTTTTCCTGTTTGGCAATGGCGGAAGCGCCGCCACTGCTTCACACTTGGCGTGCGATTTTCAGAAAGGCCTTGGCAGCGAGCTCGGCCGCACCCTTAAAGCAATCTCGCTAAACGACTGCATCCCATTGATGCTCGCCTGGGCAAACGATGCCGATTACTCAGTCATTTTTGAAGAGCAGATTAAATCGCTGGGATCGCAGGGTGATCTAGCAATCGGCATCAGCGGAAGCGGCAACTCGATGAACGTGCTCAAAGGCATCGAGGCGGCAAACGCGAAGGGGCTTGTAACTTACGGGATTTCCGGTTTTGGCGGCGGAAAACTTGCGCAGATAGCGCAAAAGCCGATAATTATCCCCAGCAACAATATGCAAGTAGTTGAAGATGTACACCTTATTATCGGCCACATAATTTACACCTGCATCAGAAAGGCAATGGGAAAGTGAAACTGGTCCTGCTAGACCGCGATGGAGTTTTGAACGCCGATAGGGCTGACTATGTCAAAAGCGCTTCCGAGTTCAGGATGCTGCCCGGAGCCGCTGAAGCGGTCGCCAAACTGAGCAAGAACGGCTTTCGCGTAGCGGTGGTCTCAAATCAGGCTGGCGTTGGGAAAGGGCTAATTACAGAGGAAGCCCTTTGGCAGATCAGCTCATTGGTGGAACTGGCGGTCGAAAGCGCCGGCGGCGCTATTGAGCGGTTTTACTACTGCAAGCATACGCCCGACGACAACTGCGACTGCCGCAAGCCGCGTCCGGGGCTGATCCTTCAAGCTTGCAAAGATATGGAAGTAAAGCCGAGTGAATGCTATTTTGTGGGGGATGCCGAACGTGATGTTTTGGCGGCGCGAAACGCCGGTTGCAAATCGGTTATGGTGCTCACGGGCTTCGCCAAGGAGCAAGACGTCGAAAGATTCGAACAAAAGCCAGACTATGTGGCGAAAGACCTCCGCGAAGCCGCTGAATGGATAATAGGACAAGACAATGCCCACTAAGACACCGTTTCAAAGGATTGCATATTCCCTGCCGATTATAGCGGCATTGTTGGCTGTGAGCTGCCCTCCCGTATCGGCCGGGACCGTAGCTCTGGGCGACAAGCTGCCTTCTTCTCATTGGACATTGGACGCGCTGGCTTATTTGGCGTCAAGGGTGAAAATCGAAGGGCTTCCTTCACGCGCTTTCATAGGGAACTACGCTTTCGCTTTTGGAAACGACAGCGTTTCGCTTTCAGGGCCCGACCGCCGGATAAGCCGGGATGAAGCCGCAAGGATTGTTATCGCCATTTCGGAAGCGGCAAAAGGCAAACAGCTCTCCGAGCGCGCAACGGCTTGGCTCGCGGCCCTACAGCAGGAGTTTGCCGCGGAAATAAAAGCTGTTTCACAGACGGAATGCATAAGCTTTTCGCCGACGAAAGCCCCCGAAGCAGCAATAGCGATATCAGGTTACCGACAAGGGCGGATGCGATGGAAGGACGACGACGATTCCGCGACATATTTGTCGAAATCCACGTTTGCATATATGTCGCCTGGTTTCCAAGCCCTTTTGAGTTTTGCGGATGAACGCCGCCGCGACGATCCCGAAAACCGTTTCAGCGAATTGGACCGCGCTTGGCTCAATTGGAAAGCTGGCGGTTACGATTTCGGCGTTGGACGCGACTACGTTTATTGGGGACCTTCTTACAGCGGCTCGATGCTGTTGGGCGACAACGCCCAGCCGTTCGACCAGATTAGGATAAGCAAAGAGTTTTATTTGGGCAAAACTTTCGGTAGAGTGCGGATATCACAGTTTGCATCTATGTGGGAAGAGCGCCCAGCTGGTTTTGACACAAGGCTTTATCTAATCGGTCGCCGATACCAATGGGAGCTTTCTCCGAACTGGCAGCTTGGGATAAGTGAAACAATGAAGATGTCCCGCCGGCCAAATGCCTTCGCCGCGGTACTGCCTTTTTATTTGTATCAGGAAATATTCTCCGGCCAAGACGAGAAAATCAACGAAATTTACGCCCTGGATGTACGGAGGACGTTTGGAGCAAGCGGAGAGGCTTACCTCGATTTCATAGTCGATGCCTGGACAGCTCCGGACTTTTTAGTCGGCACCGAAATAACGGAGCGAAAAGCCGGGCTTTTATTGGGAGGAGCGATTTTTTCCAGGCGCAAACCGTTGCCAGATTCCTTTAGGCTAGAATTGTTCACCATTGACCCGGGCGCTTTTGCCCAGCCGCGACCCGCCGCCCCGGAATTGGCTTGGAATAGGAAAGGCATACAGCTCGGTTACCCGACCGGCCCGAACAACAAAGGATTTTTCATCCGCGCGGATAAATGGCTTTCGAATAAGCTGGAGTTGACAGCCGAGTTCAAAAATGCGTATTCGCGCGACAAAGATGTCTTCGATTTCCATTATCAAAGGATAGGCATAGGGCTGGTTTACGATTTTTCGCCGCGGACGTCCGCAGCCTTAAGGTACGGGCGGGCGCGGATCAGGACTGATGTCGCCGGCATGGAAACGAGCGAGCGCGACCGGGTTATCGAACTGGCAATAACACGTACCAATTAAGAAAAATCAAGGACAGCTACACAAAAATGAAACTACTCGAAAACGCCGCGTTTGCAAAAAATATCGATTCCGGCGCAGTCGTGGCCGCGGCTTCGGCTCCCGGAAGGGCTGGCATATTGGGCAACCCCAGCGACATGTATGGAGGGGCTGTGCTTTCTTGCAGCATCGCTGAGCGCGCTTACTGCATTCTATCCAGATCCGACAAGCTGACAGTTAGCATCGAAAATGCTGTTATGGAGTTTTCCAGCAAGAATGAGTATGAACTATGCGGCGATGATTTCGACATAATGCGCGCGGTGCTTCAATATTTCGAATTGGATCCGCAAAACTTCCGTTACCGTTTTGACCTGCATACAGATATCCCGGTTTCCGCTGGCTTATCCGGCTCTACGGCGCTCATTCTCTCGGCAGTCGGCTGCTTGCTTGAATTGGCTGGCAAGAAACGAAATCCTTACCAAGCGGCGGAAACAGCCAGGCAGCTTGAGGCTGAGGTGATGCATATGACCTGCGGCTTTCAGGATGCTTATATGTCCGCTTTTGGTGGCCTGAACTTCATAGACCTGCGCGGGAAGGAAAGGCTTCTTGGAGTTCCAGCGGAGCCTTATGCCACAGTCGAGCCATTGACGCCTTGGATTGAAGAAATTCCTTTCATTTTGGCCCATAGCGGCGTCAAAAGGGTTTCAGGGACAGTTCACAGGCCAATCCGAGAACGCTGGCTTGCGGGAGAGCCTGAAGTTGTCGCGGCATATGAACGAATCGCCGAACTTGCCAGGTATGGAAAAGCGGCTTTGATCGAGGGCAATTGGCAGCGTTTCGCCAGCTTGATGAACGAAAACCACGACATCCAGCGAAGCTTGGGCGGCTCGGGGGAGTCCAACGAAAAACTCATTTCCACCGCGATGGCAAATGGGGCGCCTGCCGCGAAGCTTGCCGGAGCAGGTCATGGAGGAACAATCATCGCCATGACTTTCGAGCCGAACAGAACCGCCGAAGCCCTGTTGGAAGCCGGAGCGGAACGCATATTGTATTTGAAGCCCGTCGAGGGACTGACTGTGGAATGCCCATCAACCGGCGTATCCGGTTTATAATTTAATCGATGCCAGCTGTTCCAAGGCAAAAGGGCGTGTCGTTGCCGTGCCGTTTATTTCCAAGTTAAAGAAAATTTGGATCCGAGACTTCCCGATAGTAACTTACGGGCTTATTATTTTCAATGCGGCCGCATACCTCGCTATCGTGCGTGGAGACCCGGCAAACGTCATCCTCAATTTCGGCCTCATTCCGGTTACACCAAGTCCAAGGACAATGTTCGTTTTCTCCTTCCTGCACAGGGACATCGTCCATTTGGCAGGAAATTTGTTCTTTCTGTGGCTTTTTGGGCGAAAAGTCGAAGAAGCGATAGGCGCCATAGAATACCTGCTTTTGTATGTGGGGGGAGGATTCGCTGCGGCAATAGTGCACGTGGCGATAGGGGCGGCCTTCTTCCCGCCGGAATGGGCGAAACAGCCGGTGATCGGAGCTTCAGGCCCTATCGCCGCGATTGCCGGCCTTTTTTTCATCCGATTTGCCCGGCATAAGTTCAGGATAGGCGAAATCGGCATACCCGCTCTGCCTGTTTTGATGGCGTGGTTGTTTGCCCAGCTGACTCTCGGGGTCCTTGGATTGTACAGGTCCAGCCTGAACATAGGCATTGCCGTCTTGAACCTTCGCGAAGTAGGGTATTGGGCGCACATAGGGGGCTTTCTTTTCGGCATGGGAATCGCAAAAGTTACCAAAATGGCCGTGGCCGGCGAAAAGGAATATCTTCTCAACAGCGCCCGTAAAAGCCTGCACAGAGGGACATTGCTGGATGTCGTCGGCAAATATGAAGCGCTGCTCGCACGCGACCCCGATGACGCTTTCGCGCACGCGGAACTGGCAAGGACTTGGGCGTTATTGGACGATTTCGACGAAGCCGAACGCCAATACAACATAGCCGCCCGGCTCTACTTGAAAAAAGGGCTTGGCGACGAAGCCCTCAGCCGATACGACGAAATGCGGCGATTCCGCTCTGAAGCCAATTACGACCCGGAAAACCTTTTCCGGCTGGCGTGCTATTTGGAAGGTGTCGGCGAATATGAACGGGCTGTCGAACTCTTGTCCAGATTATACTCCGAATATCCGGGTTCTTCGGAATCCGAAATGGCGATGCTCAAGGCCGGCCAGCTTTATTTGAACCGGCTCAACCGTCCTGGACCGGCGGCGGCGGTCCTGTCGAAGTTTATGGACCGCTATCCCGAAAGTGAGTGGAGCAGGTTTGCAGGTGAAATACTTGCGCGCGCTCGCGATAGCGTTGAACAACAAATGCAAGGCTGGTAAGCGTTCACACAAAGGAGACCTCTATTGAAACGTTTTTATTTGCTGTTA
>FWPV01000536.1_pt1 | contig 118712 bp, 123 predicted proteins | sample 2228371 | NCBI WGS metagenome assembly FWPV01 (sample SAMEA103939776, study PRJEB20133) | metagenome | reverse complement strand
GCCCGGCGCGCTTGCCCAACCCGAAACCGACAACTATCAACCCCAAGGACTCTCGTTATGAACGAGGGACGACCGGGGGGCAGGTCACAGCGGTCGTCCGTGTCGATGAGGTCCAACGACGGATAGCCCGGTTTGACAATGGACATCCTGCAATGCGCGCCACGATGAGGGGATAAGACTGTAAACTCCGCCCCGGTCAAGGAGCGAACCCGGCGGATGAGCCGGATCATTCCATCTCGATCGTGCCAGGGGGCTTGGACGTCACGTCATACATCACGCGGTTGACGCCTTGAACCTCGTTGATGATGCGGGTCGCGGTTTCAGAGAGGAATTCGTGGCTGAATGGGTAGTAGTCGGCGGTCATTCCGTCGACGCTGGTCACCGCGCGCAGCGACAACGCGTAGTCGTAGGTTCTGTGATCCCCCATGACACCGACCGTGCGGACCGGTAGCAGCGCTGCAAAGGCCTGCCAGATTTCGTCGTAAAGCCCGTGCTTGCGTATCTGGTCAATATAGACTGCATCCGCACGACGCAGGATGTCGAGCTTGTCCCGCGTAATCTCGCCTGGGCAGCGGATGGCAAGGCCGGGGCCGGGGAAGGGGTGGCGGCCAATGAACTTCTCGGGCAGTCCGAGCTCTCGACCGAGGGCGCGGACCTCATCCTTGAAGAGCTCGCGCAACGGCTCGACGAGCCTCATACCCATCTTCTCCGGCAGGCCGCCCACGTTGTGGTGCGACTTGATGGTCACGGAAGGACCGCCGCTGAACGAGACTGACTCGATCACGTCGGGGTAGAGGGTGCCCTGCGCCAGGAACTCGGCGCCGCCGACCTCAGCCGCGTGCTTCTGGAAGACGTCGATGAAGAGGCGTCCGATGGTCTTGCGCTTGACCTCGGGATCGGAAACGCCCTCCAACGCGTTGAGGAAAAGATCGGATTCGTCAGCGTGGATCAACGGGATATTGTATGTGTCGCGGAACATCGACACGACTTCGTCGGCTTCGTTCAGCCGCATCAGCCCATGGTCGACGAAAACGCAGGTGAGCTGGTCGCCGATCGCCTCGTGGATCAGGACGGCGGCGACAGACGAGTCGACCCCGCCCGAGAGCCCGCAGATAACCTTTCCGTCGCCCACCTGTTCGCGGATCTTTCGGATCGCCTCGTCCTTGTAGGCGCCCATGGTCCAGTCACCGGTGAACCCGGCAAGACGAACGAAGTTCTCATAGAGCTTCGCGCCCTTGGGCGTGTGGTGTACCTCGGGGTGGAACTGGACAGCGTAGAAGCGACGAGCCTCATCGGCGATAATCGCGAAAGGGGCGTTGGGCGACGTGCCGTAGACGGAAAATCCCGGCGCCAGGCGCGAGACATGGTCGCCGTGGCTCATCCAGACCTGCTCGCGCCCTTCATCGAACCACCCGTCCAGCAAGGGGGTCGTGCCGTTGGCGGGGGTAACATAGGCGCGGCCGAACTCGGCCGTGCCATGTCCACGTTCGACGTGCCCGCCGAGGCAGTGCATCATGACCTGTTGCCCGTAGCAAATGCCGAGAATGGGCACACCCAGCTCGAAAACCGACTTCGGCGGCATCGGCGCGCCTTCCGCGAACACCGACGCAGGGCCTCCCGAGAAGATTACCGCCTTGGGAGCGAAGTCCCTCAGGAAGGCGTCGGTGACCTTCTGAAACGGGTGGATTTCGCAATAGACGCTCAACTCGCGCAGGCGCCGCGCGATGAGCTGCGTTACCTGGCTTCCGAAGTCGATGATCAGGAGGCGGTCATGCTGGGTCATGGCATGGCAATAGGGCCGCGCGGGTGACCATGCAAGGGGAGCAATCAAAAAGGCCCTGCGCAGGCAGGGCCTTGAAGGTACAGAGAACTTGCGTTCAGAAAGAGAAGCCGACCCGCACGCCGACGCCAATCCCGTAGTTCCCCGAGAAATCGGCTAACAGCGGGGCTTGCGTCGTTGCATCGCCGATGTCCACGTAACGGACGCCTGTGGTAACCTTAATCGTATCGTGCGTGTAGGTCGCTGCAACGCCAACGCTGGTGAACCCATCGGTCGGGCCGAGGTTGCCGGTCTGGTCACCGTTGGACGGCTCATGACCGACCGTCAAGGCGCCTGACCACTGGTCGTTGAACCGGCGTCCGATGCCCAGGTTGTAGGTAACTCGATCCGATTGGTAGCTGACAAGCGGCGCGGGCCGGCTAAGGGCCCAATCCGGCGGGTTGATCGTGAACTCGGTCCAGTCGACCCAACGCACAGATCCGAACAGAAGAGTGTCGGACGCTATTCCGGTCTGGAACTCGAGGTTCACCGATTGCGGCACTTCGGTCTCGAACGTGTCGAAGTTGGTGCCATTCTCGACCGAGTTGAAACTGTGGGTGATGGCGGAATTGTAGGTGAACGCCACACGAGCCGCGATCTCAGGCTTCTCCCAGGCCACGCCGAGGACGTAGCCAATATCCGTCTGTCGATCCGTATCGAGCGAATAGAAGAAGCCCGGGATGTTAACGGTTCCCTTTGCCTGTTGTACGCGCAGGCCGCCGTAGACCGAATAGGTCTCGTCAATATTGTATTTGACGAGCCCCGTCACTGCGAGCGCCTCGAGCTTGGCAGTCGTGCCCTGCAGGGGATAGCCGTTGGAGGGGTAGTCGACGTCAGCGCCGATCGGCTCGTCCACGATAAGCGCAAACGCCAACCGATCGGACAATGCTTGCTTGTAGCCGAGGCTGAACGACGAATAGGCAGGTGACATCTCGCCAGATGGAGACGCGCCACCGCCGATCGACCCACTGACACCCGGATCAAAGAACCCGTAACTGATTTCCGCGTAGCGACCCTCCTCGAACAGGATGCCCACTGATTGGGAAGACCGCTCTACGCCTCCTGCAAGAGCGTAGCCCGTGGAAAGGGCAACAAGCACCGCACCGCCCAGAATCCGCCTCATGTCGCACCTGAAATGTTGTTATTTTCATCAGGCTAGGTTTGGCGGCACCACCAGGTCAACGATGAAGAGGCCAATTGCGAAATGCCGATGCTTATTCAAACGCCGCCGTCGCATTTCTGCTACGCTTTTTCGATACAGCAGGAGTTCGGATTGGGATGCCCCCATAACTGCGGGGGCATCCGCCTATTGCGTGCGTTCAGAAGGTATACCCGACCCGTACGCCGACGCCGATCCCAGAGTTGTCCTCGAATTGCGCGCCGAGAGTAGTGGTAGCCCCTCCGATGTCGACATAGCGGATCCCGCCTGTGACCTTCATGTTCCCCTGCGTGTAAGTCGCCGCCAGACCGATGCTGGTGAACCCGTCGGTCGGGCCCAGGTTCCCGGTGACGTCACCATTCGAGTCCTCGTAGCCGAAAGTCACGGCCCCCGACCATGTCTCGTTGAATCTGCGTCCGACACCGACGTTGTATGTGATTCGATCCGACTGGTAGGAGACCAGCGGGCTGCCGATGGCGGTGTTATAGCCAGCGGGATCGATGGTAAATTCGGACCAGTCGACCCAGCGGATCGAGCCGAAGAGAAGGGTGTCAGCGGCAATGCCGGACTGGAACTCCAGATTGATCGATTGCGGGACTTCTGTATCGAAGGTTCCCGTTCCTGGTACGGGGCCGGTTTCGACGTAGTCGAGCGTGTGAGTAATGGCCGAATTGTAGGTCAGCGCCACACGTGCCGCGATATCAGGACGCTCCCAGGCTACCCCTACGACGTAGCCGAGACGGTAGTCGGTGTTCGTGTCGAGCGTGTAGCCCGGTCCGGGCGCTCCGACGAACGGAATCGAGACGGTCCCACTTACAGATTGGGCGCGAAGGCCGCCATAGACAGAAAACCCTCGTTCGAGTTTGTAGCGCAGCAGAGCGGTGAGGGCGAGTGACTTTAGCTCTGCAGTCGTTCCAGCAAGCGGGTAGGTACTTGCACCGAATGTGCCGGGATAATCGACGTCGGCCCCGATAGGCTGGTCCAAGATGACCGCGAGATCGACCTTATCGTTTAGCGCTTGCTTGTAGCCGAATGTTAGGCTGGCGTAGTCCGGCGACATATCTCCAGACGGAGCACCCGCTGGGAATGGACCAACTGCGACGCCGGTTACGCCACTGACGCTCGGCTCGAAGTAGCCAAAGCTGATCTCCGCGTAGGTACCCTGCTCGAACAGGATACCCACAGACTGCGTGGACCGTTCCACCCCGCCCGCAAACGCCTGGCCCGCGATAAGCGCCGCAGCGGCACTGCCCCAAAGAACACGCCTCATCTCTCTCCCCCGGGTTCAAGTTGATGGACAAACGCTATGCATGGGCTTGGAAACCCGTCAATCAATGACGCCGCGTCAGGGCTCATAGGCCTGACTTTGGTGACGCAGCGTCGCAGCGGAGTCACGCTTTCGTCCGCGGGCCTCGCCCAGAAGGTTGATCAGGTTCGCGGCAAGGATGACGCTACCCCCGAAGAAGACCGCCGCCATCAGGGGCTCGCCATAGAGTAGTGCGCCCACAATGGCGACGACTGGCAGACGCAGGAACTCCATGGGCGCGACAAGCGTCGCCGGAGCGTGCGACAGGGCCGAGGTCAACGACAGATGCGCCGTAAGGCCCGTCACCCCGACGACGACCAGCCAGGGAAGGACCTGCCAGGAGGGCAGGGGTATCCCGCCTGGTGCCCCGAGAATGCCCCCCATCGCTGCCTGACTGGCCGTCATCCAGAACAGGACGCACAGGACGCTGTCATGCGCCATCAGTCGGCGGGTATAGATCGTGTTCAGTGCGAAACCCAAAGCTGACCCCAACGCGGCGGCATGCCCCCAGTTGAGTGGTGCGACCCCTGGCTGAGCGACGATCAGGACGCCCACGAAACCAAGCACCGCGACCAAGGCGCGCCGCGGCGTAAATCGTTCGCCCAGAAGAATTGGCGCAAGTAGCGCTACCCAAACCGGGTTCGTGAATTCAAGCGCGACCAGCTGGCTCAAAGGGACGACCATCAGGGCCCAGAACCACAGGTTCTGTCCCGCGAAATGAAACAGGTTGCGCTTGACGTGCAGCCAAGGCTCGCGCGTGCGGACCTGAGCGAAGCCACTTCGTGACAGAAGCGCGCACATGATCAGAAATCCGATCGCCGAGCGCCAGGCCATGAGCTCGAACGAGTTCATCTCGGCCTGGACGTGTCGCCCTGCGACTGCCATCAGCGTGAAGGACACGATGGCCCCGCCCATCCAGAGCGCGGCAAGAAGCGGGCGAATCTCAGAGGGCATTTCGGGGTCCGGGTCCTGGTCCGTGCCCTCTTCGCGCAGGGGCAGGCCGGTGTAAAGCCTCAGCGCCCGCGCCAGATCCAGCCGCCACCGAGAACGCGCGTGCCGCCAGTTTCATAGAAGACGCAGGCCTGGCCGGGGCTCACGCCGTCTTCAGGCGCGATGAGCTCGACTTCGGCCTCGGTCGGCGACAGCGGGCGCACCACGGCCTCCCGCGGGGCGCGGGTGGACCTGACGCGGACCGACAGGTGCCGTTCAGCCTGCCCTTCGAATGACCCGTCGCCAAGCCAGTTGACCTCGCGCACCGGGACAATGCGGGTCGACAGCATTTCCTTCGGCCCGACGACAACCCGTCGCGCCTCGACGTCCAGCCGGACGACATAGAGCGGCTCGTCGAGCCCCCCGATCCCCAGACCGCGACGCTGGCCGACGGTGTAGTGAATGACGCCCCGATGTTCGCCCAGTACCCGCCCGTCGGCGTGCACGATTTGCCCCGGGTCTGCCGCGCCCGGGCGGAGCTTTTCGATCACCGCCGCGTAGTTGCCGTTCGGCACAAAGCAGATGTCCTGGCTGTCGGGCTTGTCCGCCACTGGCAGCCCGTGCCGCGCGGCCAGAGCCCGCGTTTCGGCCTTCGAGGCCAGGTGCCCCAGCGGAAACCGGAGGAACGACAGCTGTTCTGGGGTGGTCGAAAACAGGAAATACGACTGGTCGCGAGCCGGGTCGGCCGCCATGTGCAGCTCGGGACCGTTTGCGCCCGGCTTGCGCTGAATGTAATGGCCCGTCGCCATGCAATCGGCGTCGAGGTCTCGTGCCGTCTCCAGCAGGTCCTTGAACTTGACGCGCTCGTTGCAACGGATGCAGGGGACTGGCGTCGCGCCGGCCAGATAGCTTTCGGCGAATTCCTCGATGACCGCCTCACGAAAGACGTTCTCGTAGTCAAGGACATAGTGAGGGAAGCCCATCGACTCGGCCACCCGGCGTGCGTCGTGGATATCGCGGCCCGCGCAGCAAGCGCCCTTCTTGGCCAGGGCTGCGCCATGGTCATAGAGTTGCAGGGTGACGCCGATGACGTCGTATCCTTCGGCCTTCAATTCTGCTGCAACCACGGACGAGTCCACCCCGCCCGACATCGCGACCACGACACGGGTTTCCGAGGGTGCCTTGGCGAAGCCAAGCGAATTCAAGGGCAAGGCCTTGTCGAGGGGCATGGCGCTCTCCGGGAATATGCGGCGCAATATAGAAAAATCCTCACCACTCTCAAGTCGCGACTTCACCCCGCATTAAGCGCGTTGGGCAAGGCTTGCCTTGTTGTGAATGAGGTGAAGGCCATGTTTCTCAAGCGCGTGAATGGTCCACGCACCATTCAGTTGCCTGACGGGACCGTCATGTCGCGCGTCGATCTCCCGCCTGCAGACACTCGGCGCTGGGTGGCCAGCCGCAAGGCGGCGGTCGTCCGGGCTGTTGATGGAGGGTTGATCACGGGGGAGGAGGCCTGCCGGCGCTATGGGCTCTCTCAAGAAGAACTCGACAGCTGGCGGGACGCCGTCGCTCGCCACGGCGAAGGGGCTCTGAAGGCAACGGCCCTGCAAAGGTATCGACAACTCTAAATTGCGCCATGATTTGGTCCCATTGCCGTAACGTGTGATTAACCATTGTTCGACAAGGTGCCTTTCGGGAATGGGGCACAAGCGGAGTGACAAGAATGCGTATACTTCTGGTCGAGGATGATCCCGCCACGGCAAAAAGCATCGAACTGATGCTGACCCATGCCAGCCTGAACGTGTACACGACGGACCTGGGCGAAGAAGGGATCGACCTGGCCAAGCTCTACGACTACGACTTGATCCTGCTCGACCTGCACTTGCCGGACATGAACGGTCATGAAGTCCTGCGCCAACTGAGGATGAGCAAGGTCTCCACTCCGATCCTCATCCTGACAGGCTCGGATGACACCGAAAGCAAGATCAAGGGGTTCGGTTTCGGTGCGGACGACTACCTGACGAAACCGTTCCACCGCGAGGAGTTGATCGCGCGCATCCACGCGATCATTCGCCGTTCGAAGGGCCATGCGCAAAACGTGATCCGCACAGGTCAGGTGGCGATCAACCTCGATGCCAAGACGGTGGAGGCCGGGGGGAAGTCCGTTCATCTGACCGGCAAGGAATACCAGATGCTCGAGCTTCTGAGCCTGCGCAAGGGCACGACCCTGACCAAGGAAATGTTCCTGAACCATCTTTACGGGGGCATGGACGAGCCCGAACTGAAGATCATCGACGTCTTCATCTGCAAGCTGCGAAAGAAGCTCGCGCAGGCGACGGGAGGCGACAACTACATCGAAACCGTGTGGGGCCGCGGCTACGTGCTTCGCGATCCCGACGCCGCGCAGTCTGAACGCCGACTGGCTGTCGGCGCCTGACGCGCGAATCCATCCGAAGCGACAGGCGGGCAGGGCGGCAATCGGCGCCCGCCCATCAAAGGCCGCGGATTGCTGATGCCACTGCTCGCACCGCAAGGCCGTCCGGGCCCGATCGGCACGCCACACCCTCCAGTCGGCGTGCCGACGGGTCCGGTTCGTGGGGCGCGTCCGCAATCGTGCGTCTTGCAACCGAAGGCTCCGATTGACTGGACCTCGCGCTGTGCGCTCCCTATCACTCGGGTTGGGCCGCGCTGGAGGGATCGATGGCAGCCGGAAGGGAAGCAATCGCGAAAGCGGTCGACGCACTGTCCGAGGACGAGGCGCGTGAGGAACTTGCCCGGCTGGCAGCCGAGATCTCGGCTGCGAACAGGGCCTATCATGGCGCGGATGCCCCCGAAATCAGCGATGCTGCCTACGACGCGCTGAAGCGTCGCAATGCCGCGATCGAGGCTCGGTTCCCTGCACTCAAGCGGGCGGACAGCCCCAGCGAACAGGTTGGCGCCGCGCCATCTTCGGCCTTCGGCGAGGTGGTTCATGCAGTACGCATGCTCAGTCTCGAAAACGCCTTCGACGAAGCCGACGTCGTCGCCTTCGACGACCGTGTTCGGCGCTATCTCGGGCTGACCAGTGTGGTCGAATACACCGCCGAGCCCAAGATAGACGGATTGTCCCTGTCCTTACGATACGAAGGTGGTCGCCTCGTCACCGCGGCCACGCGTGGCGACGGACGGGTAGGAGAGAATGTCACCGCAAATGCGCTCACCATCGAGGACATCCCCAAAGAGGTGAAGGGCGCCCCGCCGATCCTCGAAGTGCGCGGGGAAGTCTACATGAGCCACAACGATTTTGCGGCGCTGAACGCACGCGCGGTCGAAAGCGGTGGCCGCACCTTCGCCAACCCTCGGAATGCCGCTGCCGGGTCCCTGCGCCAGCTCGACCCCGAGGTTACGCGCTCGCGACCGCTTCGGTTTTTCGCCTATTCCTGGGGCGAGGTGTCCGAACCGCTTGCCACGACCCAGTTGGGCGCGATTGCACGGCTCGCCGACATGGGCTTCAAGACGAACCCCTTGACGACGCTGTGTTCCGGGCCCGAAGCGCTTCTCGCGGTCTATCGAGAGATCGAGCAGAAACGCGCATGTCTCGGCTACGATATCGACGGCGTCGTCTACAAGGTGAACGACCTTGGCCTCCAGGCGCGCCTCGGCTTCCGCTCGACCACGCCCCGCTGGGCGATCGCGCACAAGTTTCCGGCCGAGACCGCGTGGACCTGGCTTGAGAAGATCGAGATCCAGGTGGGCCGGACGGGCGCCCTGTCGCCCGTCGCGCGTCTGACCCCTGTCACCGTGGGGGGTGTCGTCGTGTCGAATGCGACGCTTCACAACGAAGACTACATTGCAGGCCGCGATGCACGCGGCGCCCCGATCCGCGACGGCAAGGATATCCGCGAAGGCGATTGGGTCCAGGTCTATCGCGCGGGCGACGTCATCCCCAAGGTCGCGGACGTGGACCTGTCACGGCGCCCCGCCAATGCCGAGCCCTACCGATTCCCGTCGAAGTGCCCCGAATGCGGGTCGGATGCCATCCGCGAGGCAGGAGACGCCGTGCGCCGTTGCACGGGTGGAATGGCCTGCCCAGCGCAGGCGGTCGAACGGCTCAAGCATTTCGTGAGCCGCGCCGCATTCGACATCGAGGGGTTGGGTGCCAAGCAGATCGAGATGTTCTACGCCGATGACCTCCTGCCGATCCGGGAACCGGCCGACATCTTTACCCTCCAGGATCGTGACGCCCGCAATCCGGTGCGTCTGAAGGACCGCATGGGCTATGGGGAACGGTCGGCCGCCAACCTCTTTGCCGCGATCGAGGACCGGCGGCGCGTGCCCTTGAACCGGGTGATCTACGCTCTAGGCATCCGGCATATCGGCGAGGCGGCTGCCAACCTTCTGGCACGCCACTTCGGAACCTGGGAGGCGTTCGAACGCGCCGTGACTGCGGCGACCCTCGGCTCGGGACCCGAGTGGGACGACCTCCTGTCAATCGATGGCATGGGCGAGGTCATGGCGACCTCGCTTGTCACCGCGTTTCACCAACCTGCCGAACGCGCGTCGATCGACCGCCTGATCGACCAGATCGAGGTGCTTCCCGTCGAGGCCCCGAAGACGGAAGGAAGTCCTGTAGCCGGAAAAACAGTGGTTTTCACCGGCACCCTCGAACGCATGACCCGGGCCGAGGCAAAAGCCAGGGCCGAGGCGCTCGGGGCGAAGGTCTCGGGCTCCGTCTCGGCCAAGACCGACCTCGTGATTGCCGGGCCGGGCGCCGGGTCCAAGGCGAAAGAGGCCGAGCGTCTGGGGATCGAGATCATCGACGAGGACGCCTGGCTTGCGCTGATCGGGGCCGGCTGAGGTGTCCGGACGCCCGGAGATCCTCTTCCCGCTCTTTGCGGGACTGGAAGGCCTGCCGGGGGTCGGCGCCAAGACGGCGAAGCTTTTCGCGCAACTCGGGATCGAACGGCTGCGTGACCTTGTCTTCACGCTGCCGCACTCAGGCATCGACCGCAGTTTCCGCCCGTCCGTGCGTGGGGTGGTGCCGCCCGCCACCGTCACGGTCGAAGTGACTGTGGGCCGGCACATCCCCCCCCGGTCGAAATCAGCCCCCGCCCGTGTGATCGTCGAGGATTCAGAGACCACCTTTCAACTCGTCTTCTTCCACGCGCGCGGCGATTTTCTTAAGAAGACCCTGCCGACCGGGCAGCGCCGCGTCGTCTCCGGAAAGGTCGAACTTTTTGACGGGGTCGCGCAGATGGTCCACCCCGACCATATCCTTCGGCCGGATGAGGCGGCATCGCTGCCCGCCTTCGAACCGGTTTATCCGCTCACCCAGGGCCTCACACAACGGGTGGTGGCAAAGGCTGTCCAGGCGGCGATCGACCGGGTGCCGGACCTGCCCGATTGGATCGATCCCGCCTTGAAGGCTCGCGAGGGCTGGCCAGGGTGGCGCGAGGCGCTGCGCCTTGCCCACAGCCCCGTGTCGCAAGTTGACCTCGCAGCTAGCGCACCCGCCCGCCAACGACTTGCCTATGACGAGCTTTTCGCACACCAGTTGACACTTGCTCTTGCACGGCGCGTCGAGAGGCGGGGGAAGGGCCGCGCCTCGGTCGCATCAGGGCGGCTTCAGTCCAAGGTCCTCGCTGCGCTACCCTTTCCGCCGACCGGAGCGCAGGCGCGAGCGGTGCGCGAAATCGCCGCCGACATGGCGGCGGGGACTCGGATGAACCGCCTCCTCCAAGGGGATGTCGGTTCCGGCAAGACACTGGTTGCCTTCCTTGCGCTGCTGATTGCGGTCGAGGCCGGTGGGCAGGGCGTCATGATGGCCCCTACGGAAATTCTTGCGCGCCAGCACCTTGAGGGGCTCCGCCCTCTGGCCGAGAGCGCGGGCGTGGTGGTCGAGCTCCTGACCGGCCGTGATCGCGGAACCGAGCGGGCGTCGAAGCTCGCGGCGCTGGCCGCGGGCGACATACACATCCTCGTTGGAACTCACGCAGTGTTTCAGAAGGACGTCAATTTCCGTGACCTGCGGCTCGCCGTAATCGACGAACAGCACCGTTTCGGTGTCGTGCAGCGGATGGAACTGGGTGCCAAGGGGCAGGGGGCGGACGTTCTTGTCATGACGGCAACGCCCATCCCGCGATCGCTTGCCTTGGCCAATTATGGCGACATGGATGTGTCGATCCTGGACGAGAAGCCCCCAGGTCGTACGCCGGTCACGACGGCCGTCGTGTCGTTGGCACGATTGGACGAGGTGGTCGAGCATCTGAGGTCGGCGGTGGCCGAGGGGCGACAGGCCTATTGGGTCTGCCCGCTGGTCGACGAGAGCGAGGCAGTGGACCTTGCCGCAGCAACCGACCGGTTCCAGAGACTGCGCGCCGCCCTGGGCGAGGGGGTCGTGGGGCTTGTCCACGGACAGATGCCGTCTGCAGACAAGGACGCGGCAATGGCCCGCTTTGTCGCGGGCCACACCAAGGTGCTGGTTGCGACGACGGTGATCGAGGTCGGCGTGAACGTGCCCAATGCCTCGATCATGGTGATCGAGCGGGCCGAGACGTTCGGGCTCGCGCAATTGCATCAACTGCGGGGCCGAGTGGGACGCGGGTGTGCAAAGTCAACTTGCGTGCTCCTGTACCAGCCACCGCTTTCCGAAGCCGCCGAACGCCGCCTTGCCATCCTGCGCGAGACCGAGGACGGGTTTCGCATCGCAGAGGAGGACCTGGCCATGCGCGTTGCGGGAGACGTTCTGGGCACGGCTCAGTCAGGTCTGCCTAGGTTCCGCATCGCCGATCTCGAACGGCAGGGCGCGCTCATGGCGGTGGCTCAGACGGATGCGCGCAAGCTTCTCGCTGACGATCCGGACCTTTCGAGCTCACGTGGGCATGCGGCACGGACGCTGTTGTGGTTGATGGAACAGGATCGGGCGTTTCGATTGATGAGCGTCGGCTAGCGCGCCGAGCCAGGAATTCCCCTTTTGTGCGCAAAAGTTCCCAAAAAGTTCTTGCCCATCCGGGCCGAATGTGAGAACAAACAAGCAACCACTGAAAGGGAGACAGCGATGTTCCACTTCATTCGATCGGTTCTCGCCCGCAACGCCGACACCTTGGTCGCAGATGCCGCCGGCTGCGCGGCCCTGGTTGTCGTTCTCTACATCGGGCTGATGTTGCCCGGCCTTGTCTGACGATCTGCCTGCGGTCCTTGAGGGGCGCCCATCCCCATTGCGCTTTACGCCCGGATTGTCCCCCCGGGCCCAACCTCGAAGACACGCCTCCTGCCGCCGCCCTCGCACCCTGAGGCGCGGCGGCTTTTTCTTGATCTTCGCCTCCCGCATAGAGCGATGAAGAGGCGTTCAGCGCCTCAGAACGCCAGCGCCAGCCTCAATCCGCCCCAATGGCGCCTGCGGACGGTAATCGGGGCGGACAGGTCGCGCATGAGGACAAACTGGCCGCCGCCCATGTCGCGGCGATAGACCTGAAGCAGGAACGGCTTGGTGTTGCGCCCTGCCTTCAGGCCAACCCGATCGTTGAAGATGCGCCGGTTGCGGCAATGCGCGGCGTTCCAAGTCGGATCGTTGCCCTGTGGGCGCGAAAACTTGTAGTTGTGTGTCGGAAGATAGCCGTTGCGGTCCACGGCAGCGCAGAAGACGACCTTCGGGTCGATGGTCAACATCCTTTCCTGGACCGCAGGCAGAAGCTGGTCGGTGAGCTGCGTGAAGGCAGTGACATGCTGCTGTGGGTTGCTTCGCGGAACCGGGCGATAATCGGTGTCGAAAAGGTCTTCGATCGTGCAGCGCCCAGACACCAGTGCCTGCTCGAACAAGGATCCGATTTCGGCAGCCGCTTGCTGAACCAATGCGACGAACCGACGTTCCTGGTCAGATCCGCCGACGGACAGGCTGCGCTGAACCAGGTCTTCGCTGATATCTATCAGCCCGTTGACCCGCGTTCGGGCATCGGCCACGTCAGCGACGTTTCGTTCCAGCACAGTTCGCATCCGTCCGATAGCCGGGCCGAACGAAGACCCGGCCTCGGCCACATGGCGCGACCGTTCGGTGATCGCCCGCGCGTTGTCCGAGAGGCTTGCAAGGCCGCGCGAAATATCAGCCATGGCGGCATCGGCCGCTTCGGCCTCGCGACGGACGCTTGCGGCCTCGTCTGCGACGCCTGCGGCTTCGCTGCGTAATTCCGTCAGAGTGCCGCCCAGCGCATCGATGCTGCCGGTGATGGTCTCCGCAGCAAGCGAGGTCTTTCGCGAGAGGTCGTTGATTGCCTCGGCCACGACCGAAAAGCCCTTGCCGGCATCGCCCGCGCGCGCGGCTTCGATCTTCGCGTTGATCGCGAGGATGTTCACCTGACGGGCAATCCCGAGAATCGCCTGCGTATTCCGTGTCACCTCGGCGAGAGTGGATTCGATTGCGTTCATCCGGGCGTCGAGGTTCTCCACCCATTCCGCGACGGAGCGCGTCCGTGCGCCTGAAGCGCGCAGGGCCATGATCGAGGCGTCTGTCGCGGCGAGAATGGATGCGGCGGCCTCCGCCGCTCCGGTAGCCGTTTCCTGCACTGCCGCGTTGGCATCCGCGATCCTGTCAGCCTGCGTGGAGACATCAGCAAGAATGGTCGACTGTTCCCTCGCCCGTGCGTCTACCGCATCGAGGAACCCCGCCACATCGACGATCTCGCGTGAGAGCCCGGCGGCGACTGTGCAGATGTCGCGTCCGACCGCTTCTGCCTCAGTAAGATCAGCGCTGGGAATCATCCTGCCCTCCTGACGCTGCCAGGATGGCGACCGAGCGTTGCCAAAGGGCTAACCGGCGGCCTTCGCTTCGGCTTCGGCCATCGCGTCCGCCGTCGCCTCGAGCGCAAGGAGGATGGAGGCGTGACGGTTCTTGTAGTCGCGTGCCGGCCGCAGCACTTCCAGGCCGTCGAACGGGGCCGTTGGAGTTGGGCCGTCTTCCTTGAGAAGGGCGCGCAGTTCGTCGCGCGCCCGTTCGATCTCGGCCCGCGTGCGGCCGATGGCGTTGGCGCCCACGACCGAAGCCGCTGCCTGGCCGAGTGCACAGGCCTTGACGTCCTGTCCGAACTCGGCAATGCGCCCGTCATCGACCACGACATCCACCGTTACGGTCGAACCGCAAAGAGGCGATCGCCGCTTGGCGCTCGCCGTCGGGGCCGGCAGCCGCTCGGCATGCGGAATGTCGGCCGCAAGCGCGAGAATGCGCTGCGAGTAAAGCTTGATAAGGTCGCCTTCGACGCTCATCCCTGTTTCCCTGGCCGCCCTGGTTGCATAGATAAGCCGCCCATGCCGCAAAGGAAAGCACCCCATGCCCTTCGACCCCGCGACCCTTCGCTACGACGGTAACGGCCTGGTCCCGGTCATCGCTCAGGACCATGCGTCGGGCGAGGTGCTCATGCTCGCCTGGATGAATGCCGAGGCAGTGTCGCGCACACTTGAAACCGGACGCGTAACCTATTGGTCAAGGTCGCGAAAGGCGTTCTGGGTGAAGGGTGAGACGTCGGGGCATGTCCAGCGGCTAGTCGAGTTGCGGGTCGACTGTGACCGCGACTGCCTGCTGGTCGTTGTCGAGCAGGCCGGCCCTGCCTGCCATACCAACCGGCGCAGCTGTTTCTACACCGCGGTTCATGGCGGGGATGAGGTCGAGATCCTGCGCCCGGAGGTTGGGTGAAGCCCGACCGTTGCCCGGATATCGTCTGGTGTCGCGCCCTCATCGCGATAGCGGCGAATGGCGCGAGCATCGTCACGCTTCGCTAGGCGCTTGCCGTGTTCGTCTCGAACAAGATCGTGATGATGGTATCTTGGCGTGGGAAGTTGAAGCGCCACCTGAAGAACGACGTGAATGAATGTTGCGGCAAAGAGGTCCTCGCCCCGGACAACCTCGGTGATCCCTTCGGCCGCGTCGTCTACCACGACTGCGAGATGATATGAGGTGCCGATGTCCCGCCTTGCCAGGACCACGTCCCCGACCTCGGTGATCAGCCGATCCGGGTCGAATCCGTGGACCCCGTTGAATCTCGGACCCGTCTCATGGAAGGTGCGGCGGCCCAGTCGTGTCGCAGCGGCCATGTTCAAGCGGATCGCGTCGTCAGGGCCTGCCTCGGCCATGGTGCGGTGCCGGCAGGTTCCCGGGTAGACCGGACCATCGGGTCCGACAGGATGCGCGCCCTCCTGCGGCGCAGAGAGCGCGGCACGAATATCGCCGCGGGTGCATCGGCAGGGGTAGCACAAGCCCAAAGCAATCAATGTCTTGAGGGACGCCGCGTATGCGCCGCTGCGGTGCGATTGTCGCAGGACGGGCGCTGGCCAGGACAGTCCGAGCCAGGCCAGATCCTCGTAGATGGCGGTTTCGAACTCGGGTCGGCAGCGCGTGCGGTCGATATCCTCGATCCGAAGCCGGAACGTGCCGCCGGCATGTTGCGCGCGGTCCCAGGCTGTCAGGGCGGAGAAAGCGTGCCCCAGGTGTAGCAGGCCGGTCGGAGAGGGCGCAAAGCGCGTGACATAGGGGTCAGGCGGCATTTGCCTGCTGGTGCCCCAGCCAGACGTCGAAGGCGGCCTTGGCGCGGTCGGTATAGGCCTTGTAGCGGTCCTTTCGCCCACGTCGCCCACCTTTCGCGTCGATTGGGGGAAAGAGGCCGAAGTTCACGTTCATCGGCTGGAAGGTCTTTGCGTTCGCGCCGCCTGTGATGTGATGGACAAGCGCACCCATCGCCGTTTCGGGCGGCGGCGGTTCCATTGTGCGCCCGAGCACCTCGGCCGCGGCAAGCCGGCCGGCCAGAAGGCCCATCGCGGCGCTCTCCACATACCCTTCGACGCCGGTAACCTGGCCCGCGAAGCGGATGTGGGGCCGCGTCTTGAGCCGCATCTGCGCATCGAGCAACAGGGGCGAGTTCAGGAAGGTATTGCGGTGGATGCCGCCGAGACGCGCGAAACGCGCATTCGCAAGGCCGGGAATCATACGCAGAACTTCGGTTTGCGCGCCGTATTTCATCTTGGTCTGGAAGCCCACGATGTTGTAGAGCGTCCCTAGCGCATTGTCGCGGCGCAGCTGAACGACGGCATAGGGCTTTTCCTCCGGACGGTGCGCGTTTGTCAGGCCGACGGGTTTCATCGGACCGTGCCGCAGCGTTTCGCGCCCGCGTTCGGCCATGACCTCGATCGGCAGGCAGCCTTCAAAATAGCCCGCCGTCTCACCTTCGTGGAACTCGGTCTTGTCGGCGACTAGCAGCGCGTCGATGAAGGCCTCATACTCGGCCCGGTTCATCGGACAGTTGATGTAGGCTCGGCGCTCGTCCTCGGTCTCGCCCTTGTCATAGCGAGATTGCTCCCACGCGATCGACATGTCGATCGTGTCGGCGTAGACGATGGGCGCGATGGCGTCGAAGAACGCCAGTGCGTCCGAACCGGTCTCGCGTTGCAGCGACTGTCCGAGAGCCGGCGATGTCAGTGGCCCGGTCGCGAAGATCCAGTGGCTGGACGAGGGAAGCTCTGTAACCTCTTCCTCGACAACGGAAATGAGGGGATGGGATCGGATGCGCGCGGTCACCGTTTCGGAGAACGGCTCGCGGTCAACGGCTAGGGCTCCGCCAGCGGGCAGCGCATGGGCGTCGGCCGTTGCCATGATCAGCCCGCCAGCGCGCCGCATCTCCCAGTGAAGCAGGCCCACGGCGTTCTGTTCGTCGTCGTCCGAGCGGAACGAGTTCGAGCAGACCATCTCGGCCAGCTTCCCGGTGCGGTGCGCGAAAGTGCCGACCTTCGGGCGCATCTCATGAATGACCGCAGGTACGCCGGCTTCGGCAATCTGCCAGGCGGCTTCAGTTCCGGCGAGGCCGCCGCCGACGATGTGGATCGCTTCCTTCATGCGGGTCGGTTTAACCTCTCGAAACCGGGCTGAAAAGCCCGCCCGACCCAGAGCAGATCGCGGAGTGCCAGTTCCGCGCCGAACGCCAGCCTGCCTGAAGGCCAGAGCTCCTGCGTCTTGCTGCCGCGCGCAAAGACGAAATCCAAATCGGCGATACCTGAGTTTCGGTCGGCAAGTCCTGATGCCGCCGTGAAAACCCATGACGGTCGTTTCGGCCAGCACGACCAGCCCGTGGTCACACTCATTGCCAAGTTCTCCTTCGTCGCATGAGCAGGTTTTCACTGGGTCGATACACACCGCTACTGAAGCCAAGACTGGTCTGCGCAATCGCGGTGCATGGAAGGACGTGGGCGCAAAGCGCGGCGGACATAAGGTTGCGGGTAAACGTGTGTGGCTCGGGCGTTGCTCGAGGGACATGCGTGGCGGGGCGTTCTGCCCCTGCCGGTCCCTGCCGGCGTGAGACCTGTATCGCATAACGCGTTCGGTCTCGAAATCCTTAACTTACCGGAAGGCTAACTTATGGGGCGAACGGTGCAAGCGAGAGGGCTTTCTGCCCCCTCGCGTTCCCCAGAAGGTGTATCCGACAAGAGCAGGGATGGAGGCTCCCGCCGGGGGAAGGATCAGGCTTCGGTGTCCTCCTCGCCCTGTTCGGCGATGCGGGCAACCGACACGACTTCTTCGCCACGTGAGGTATCGAACACCTTGACCCCGCCGGCCGTGCGGGAGCGGAACGAGATACCCTCGACCGGTACCCGGATCGACTGGCCGGTAGAAGTGGCGAGCATGATCTGATCATCCATCTCCACCGGGAAGCTCGCGACGAGCCGCCCGCCCCGCATGGCCTTGTCCATCGCCATGACACCTTGGCCGCCGCGGCCACGCACGGGGTAGTCGTGGGAGGACGAGAGCTTTCCGGCACCCTTGGAGGTGACGGTCAGAATCAGGTCTTCGGCCGCCGACATCTGCGCGTAGCGTTCAGTCGAGAGCTGCCCCTCGGCGACGGCGTCCTCATCTTCGTCGACCTCCGTCTCGTCCTCGACCGCACCGGCCATCAGGCGGCGCTGCTTGAGGTAGGCGGCGCGTTCCTCGGGCGTCGCCTCGAAGTGGCGGATGACCGACATGGAGACGACACGGTCTCCATCTGCAAGCCGGATGCCGCGCACACCGGTCGAATCGCGGCCCTTGAAGACGCGCACCTCGGTCGTGGGAAAGCGGATCGCACGGCCCATCGCGGTGACCAGCATCACGTCATCTTCCTCATCGCAGATACGCGCATTCACGAGGCTCACCCCCTCGGGCAGCTTCATTGCGATCTTGCCGTTGCGCATGACGTTGGTGAAATCGCTCAGCTTGTTGCGGCGGACGTCGCCGTCCGAAGTGGCAAAGAAAATCTGGAGATTCTCCCATTCCTCCTCCGGCGCGTCGACGGGCATGATCGCAGCAACGGAAACACCGATCTGGATGGGCAGGATGTTGATGATTGCCTTGCCTCGCGCGGTGCGCCCCGCCAACGGCAGGCGCCAGGTCTTCAGCTTGTAGACCATCCCGTCGGTCGTGAAGAACAGAAGCTGTGTGTGGGTGTTGGCGACGAAGAGCGTGGTGACCACGTCGTCTTCCTTGGTCGCCATCGAGGACAGGCCCTTGCCGCCACGCCGTTGCGCACGGAATTCGGCCAGCGGCGTGCGCTTGATGTAGCCGCCCGAGGTGACGGTGACGACCATGTCCTCGCGCTCGATCAGGTCCTCGTCGTCCATGTCGCCTTCCCAGTCGGCGATCTCGGTCCGGCGAGGGACGGCGAACTGCTCCTTCACCTCGCGCAGCTCCTGGGAGATGATGCCCATTATGCGGTCGCGCGAGCGCAGGATGTCGAGGTAGTCGCGGATCTTCGCCGCAAGCTCCTGCAGCTCGTCGGTGATTTCCTTGACGCCCATTGCCGTCAGGCGCTGAAGCCGCAGGTCGAGGATCGCGCGGGCCTGGAGTTCTGACAGGTTGTAGGTGCCGTCCTCGTTCACCGTGTGGCTCGGGTCGTCGATGAGGCGGATATAGTCGGCGATGTCGTGCGCGGGCCAGCGGCGCGTCATCAACCGTTCGCGCGCCTCGGCCGGATCAGCCGAGGAGCGGATCGTCGCCACCACCTCGTCGACGTTCGACACTGCGACAGCAAGGCCGCAGAGGATGTGACTTCGTTCGCGTGCCTTGCGAAGTTCATAGGCGGTGCGGCGGGCCACGACCTCTTCGCGGAAGGCGATGAAATTGGTCAGGAAGGCGCGCAGAGTCAGCTGCTCGGGACGCCCGCCATTGAGTGCGAGCATGTTGCAGCCGAAGCTGACCTGCATCGGCGTGAAGCGGAAGAGCTGGTTGAGTACTACCTCGGGCGTCGCGTCGCGCTTGAGCTCTATCACCACGCGCACACCGACGCGGTCGGATTCGTCCTGGACATGCGCGATCCCCTCGATCCGCTTGTCACGCGCGGCCTCGGCGATCTTCTCGATCATCGACGCCTTGTTCACCTGATAGGGGATCTCGTCCACGACGATGGCGGCGCGGTCCTTGCGGAGGTCCTCGACCCGGGTCTTCGCACGGATCACGACGCTGCCGCGACCTTCGAGATAGGCCTTCCTGATGCCGGACCGGCCCAGGATGATCCCGCCCGTCGGGAAATCGGGGCCCGGCACGTGCTCCATCAGCGCCTCGGACGACAGGTCTGGGTTCTCGATCAGGGCCAGGGTGGCGTCCACGACCTCGCCCAGATTGTGGGGCGGGATGTTCGTGGCCATGCCGACCGCGATGCCGCCCGCACCGTTGACCAGCATGTTCGGGAAGCGGGCAGGGAGCACGGTGGGCTCCATGTCCTTGCCGTCGTAGTTCGGCTGGAAGTCGACGGTGTCCTTCTCGATATCGGCCAGAAGGGCCGCTGCCGGCTTGTCCATACGGACTTCCGTGTAACGCATCGCCGCAGGGTTATCGCCGTCCATCGACCCGAAGTTGCCCTGCCCGTCGAGAAGCGGCAGCGACATCGAGAAGTCCTGCGCCATCCGCACCAGCGCGTCATAGATCGCGCTGTCGCCATGGGGGTGGTATTTCCCCATGACGTCGCCCACGGGCCGGGCAGACTTGCGATAGGCCTTGTCGTGCGTGTTCCCGGTTTCGTGCATCGCGTAGAGGATGCGCCGATGCACGGGCTTGAGCCCGTCGCGCAGGTCTGGGATCGCGCGCGAGACTATCACGCTCATCGCGTAGTCCAGGTAGGAGGATTTCATCTCCTCCGCGATGTCGATCGAGGGGCCGTGCCAAATCGGTCGGCCGGAGCCGGATTCCTCTGACATTTCGGGGGTTTCCGGGTTGTCGCTCACTTGCCTGTCCGTTCCGCCTGCGAAGGTCTAGATTTTGTATTCTGCAGTATAGCGCGTGCGGGATATGGGGTGCAATGGCCGTAGAGTCAAATCGCAAGCAGCCATCACAAAGGAGTGCTAACATGCTGTTTTCGTTGAAAACAAGCAGGGCCGTGGCATCCTTGGAACAGGAATCGCGACGACGAGGCTGAGCATGGCGAAAACCGAGACCGAACTGATGCTGAAGGGCTACGGGCTGACGACGGCGGAGTTCTTCTACCGCATGCCGGATTTCCGGTCGGTGCTGAACACCTTCGTCTGGCAGGACTATGACCTTGCGCCCGACTATCCGCGGCTGTTCCGGTTCATCGAATTCTGGCAGAGCGAAATCGAGGGGCCGCTGCATTCGGTGCGCTTCACGCACCGCAAGCTGATCGGCCCCGGAGAATGGCGCAACGTCACCGGCGAGTTCACGCTGCACTGATCCCCGCGCCGGACGGGGGAGTTGCCCCTGCCGCGCCACCCGCTAGGCTTGGGGCCCAAGGCAGGGAGGAGGCAGGGACATGCGGGTCACGCGGCGGACGATCATGCTGGGGGCGGCGGGACTTGCGCTGGCGGGCTGCGTCGAGGGGGCGGGGCCTTCGGGGGCCGCCGAACCTGCGATGCGCGCCGCGTCGAACCCGGCCTTCGATGCCTGGGTGGCAGGGTTCCGGTCAAGGGCCGCCGCGCGCGGGATCGCGGAGCAGACATTGAACGCGGCCTTTCGCAGAGCGGGCTATCTGCCCGGCGTGATCGAGCGTGACCGCAACCAGACCGAGTTCCGCCGGAGCCTTGAGGATTACCTGTCCATCGCCGCCTCGGACGAGCGCGTGTCGCTGGGGCGCGAGAACCTTGCGCGTTATCGCGGCCTTCTGGCCGAGATAGAGGGGCGCTACGGGGTCGAAGGCCATGTGGTCGCCGCGGTGTGGGGGCTGGAGAGTTTCTATGGCACGCGGCGGGGGGACGTGCCCGTGGTGTCGGCGCTGGCCACGCTGGCTTTCGACGGTCGGCGCGGTGCGTTCTTCGAGGATCAGCTGCTCGCAGCGCTACGGATCCTGCAGAACGGTGACGTGACTGCCGATCGCATGACCGGCAGCTGGGCGGGGGCGATGGGGCATACGCAGTTCATCCCGACGTCCTACCTGTCTCTGGCCGTCGATTTTCGAGGGGACGGGCGGCGCGACATCTGGTCGGACGACCCGACGGACGCGCTTGCCTCGGCGGCGAATTACCTCGCGCGGTCCGGCTGGCGCCGGGGTCTGCCCTGGGGGGTCGAGGTCAGGCTACCCGAAGGCTATGGTGGCCCCATCGGGCGCGACACGCGGCGCTGCCCGGGCGACTGGGCGGGGGCCGGGATACGCCCCGTTTCTGGCGGCGCGCTGCCGGCAGGCAACATGGCCCTGATCCGTCCCCAGGCAGGTGGACCAGCTTTCCTGGTTTCATCCAACTTCGGCGTGATCCTTCGCTACAACAACGCCGAAAGCTATGCGATCGGGGTGTGGCACCTGTCCGACCGACTGATCGGGCGTCCGCCGATCCAGACCGCCTTCCCGCCCGACGCGACCGGCCTGAGCAAGGCCGACCGGCAGGAGCTTCAACGCCGACTGACCGCGCGCGGCTACGACACCGGGGGCACGGATGGCGTCGTTGGCTCGAACACGCAGGCGGCCATCTCGGCCTTCCAGCGCGCCTCCGGCCTCCCGGTCACGGGCGAGCCTTCGCCCGAGCTTCTGGCGCGGCTACGATAGGTGGCGGGAACCGGTCGGCCTCGGCCGCGTTGGTCCTGCGAAACTCGGATCGCAAAGGAGACCAGGATGGCGACCGCTCGTACCGCAGCGAATGGCAAGACCGGCACCGAAGATCTTCACGCCGCCTACGACACCCTCAAGGAAGATGTTGCCGAGTTGACCCGGCTTCTGAAGGCTACGACGATGGAACAGGCCGAACTGGCCCGTGTCCGCGCCGAAAACGCGGCGGGCGAGGCGCGCGACCGTGCGATGGCCGCCGCCCGCGGGGGGCGCGATGCGCTCGAGGCGCAGGTGAGTGCCGGGGCGGACAAGGTGCGCGAGCATCCTGGCGCGGCCGTTGCGGCGGCTGCCGGGCTTGGCTTCGTGGCTGGCCTCCTCCTGGGCAGGTGCCGGTAGAGCCATGTTCGGGAGGCTTGGCGCCCGGATCAGGTCCGAGGCCCGTGCGGCATCCCGCATGGGCCTTGCGGCCATCTTCCTCGCGGTCGGCGCGGGGTTCCTGACTGCGGCGCTCTACATCGCCCTTGCGGCGGCACAGGGCACGACGGTTGCGCTTCTGGTGATCGGCGGCGGATACACGGCGATCGGGATGGGGCTCGTGCTCTGGGCGCGCAGCGTGGCGCCGACGCCACGTGGTGAGCCTGCAGCCGGCGACATTCCGGTTGCGGCGATGATCGAAGCCTTCGCTGTGGGCATGGCGGCAGGCCGGCAGGCGCGTTAGGCCGCCGCCATCCCTTTGGCACGAAGGAGCATCCCGTAGAGGTCGCGCGGATCGTCGGGGTCGGCGATCAGGTCGAGCTCTTCGGCAAAGGGCGTGTCGCGGACCTTCTCGTGCACATAGGCAAGGGCGGAGAAATCCTCGACCGCAAAGCCGACCGAATCGAACAACGTGACCTGCCGGGCCTCTGTGCGGCCGGACGCTGCGCCGGTGATGACCTGCCAAAGCTCGGTCACGGGGTGGTTCGGGTCGAGTTGCTGAATCTCTCCCTCGATCCGGGTCTGTGGTGTGTATTCGGTAAAGATTTCGGCGCGCAGAAGGATGTCGCGGTGCAGCTCCGTCTTGCCCGGGCAGTCGCCGCCGACCGCGTTCAGGTGAACGCCCGCACCAACCATGTTATCGGTCAGGATAGTCGCGAACTGCTTGTCGGCGGTGCAGGTGGTGATGATGGTGGCGCCAAGGATCGCCTCTTCCGCGCTGCGGCAGGGCACGACCCTCAGGCCGGATCCCGCGAGGTTCCGGGCACATTTCGCGGTTGCCGCCGGGTCGATGTCGTAAAGGCGCACTTCGTCGATTCCGCAGACCGCCCGGAAGGCCAGTGCCTGAAATTCCGCCTGAGCCCCGTTGCCGATCATCGCCATCACACGCGCATCGCGCGGCGCGAGCCATTTTGCAGCAAGCGCCGACATCGCGGCCGTGCGCAGCGCGGTCAGGATTGTCATTTCGGACAGAAGCACAGGATAGCCGGTCGACACCTCGGCCAGAAGTCCGAAGGCGGTGACGGTCTGAAGCCCGTCCTTGACGTTCTTCGGGTGGCCGTTGACGTACTTAAAGCCGTAGAGCGCCCCGTCCGACGTGGGCATCAGCTCGATCACGCCCACCGGCGAATGCGAGGCGACGCGCGGGGTCTTGTCGAACGCCTCCCACCTGCGGAAGTCGGACTCGATCCGGGCGGCAAGGTCGATCAGGACGCGTTCGACCCCAAGGTGAAGGACGAGCTTCATCATATTGTCGACGCTGACAAAGGGAACAAGGTTCAGGGACTTCATGCGAAACTCCGGGTCATGCGGTCGAAGACCTTCTTGCCCATCAGCGAGGCGACGAGGTCGACCATCAGCTTGGCCGTACGGCCGCGGTCGTCGAGGAACGGGTTCAGTTCGGCCAAGTCGAGCGAGGTGACCAGGCCACTTTCATGCAGTAGCTCCATCACGAGGTGCGCCTCGCGGAAGGTCGCTCCGCCGGGGACGGTGGTGCCCACGGCTGGTGCAATGGACGGGTCCAGGAAGTCGACGTCGAGTGAAACATGCAGGAGCCCGTTCGCGGCCTCGACCCGCTCCAGAAACTCGCGCAGGGGGGCAATTACCCCGCGTTCGTCAATGGCGCGCATGTCTACCGGTGTCAGGCCGTGGTCGATCAGGGCTGCATGTTCGGCCGGGTCGACCGAGCGGATGCCGTAGAGGCAGATGTTGTCGGGCGCAAGCGGCGCCGGGAAAGGCGGGAAGGCATCGAATCCCTCGCGCCCGGCAATGTAGGCGACCGGCGTGCCGTGCAGGTTGCCCGACTGCGTGCTCAGCGGCGTGTGGAAGTCCGAATGCGCGTCGAGCCACAGAAGGAACTGTGGCTTGCCGATGCGCGCGGCATGCATGGAGACACCAGCCACCACACCCAGCCCAAGCGAGTGGTCTCCGCCCATGACGATGGGAAATCCGCCCCCGGCCATTGCAGCGTCGGTCGCGGCGCTCAGGGCCTGTGTCCACGCGACGGTCTCAGGCAAGGAATGCACGACGCTGTTGGCGCAATCGACCGGCGCCAGCGGGGCAGGCGCCACGTCGCCGAGGTCCTGCACCTCGTGTCCCAAGGCACGAAGCGCCTGACCCAGACCTGCGACGCGATACGCTGCCGGGCCCATCAGGCAACCGGGATTTCGTTGGCCCGTATCGACTGGGGCGCCGATCAGAAGGCAGGATCGGGATGGCATATGCTTACTCCTTTCCTTTGGGTATCTTTCCGTCTTGCGCCAGCATGAAGCTTGCATAGTGTCGTTACGGGCGCGTGTTTGCGCAAAGCGGCGGGAAAGATCGACAAAATGGACGATATCGACCAGCGCCTGATCGCCGAACTGCGCCGTGACGGGCGCGCCGCCCTGTCCGATCTTGCCTCGCGGCTTGGAGTGGCACGGGCGACTGTGCGCGCGCGGATGGAGCGGTTGCAGCGCAGCGGCGAGATTGCGGGCTTCACTGTGCTCACGCGCGGCGACGCCGTCGAAGCGCCGGTGCGCGGATTCATGATGATCGGAATCGAGGGAAGGGGGGCCGAACGCATCATGGCGCGGCTTCAGGGCCTGCCCGAAGTGACGGCCGTGCATTCCACCAACGGCCGCTGGGACCTGATCGCCGAGATTGGTGCCCGCACGCTCGAGGACTTCGACGCGGTCCTGTTCCGCATCCGCGGAATGGACGGAGTGATGTCGAGCGAGACCAGCCTGCTTCTGTCCACGCGCCGCGCGGGGCGGCGTGCCTCACCTGCCTAGAAGGTCGTCCACCGGCGCGGTCTCGCCCAGATCGAACCGCGCTCTCAGCTTCGAGCGTGCTCGCGAAACGCGGCTTGCCACGGTACCGACCGGCAGCCCCGTCTCGGCCGCGATCTCGGCAGTGGATGCCGCCGTGAGCGCGGCCCGTGCGAGGAGCCTCAGTTGGTCCGTCGGCAGTTCTGTCAGTGCCTGAAGAACCTGCCGGCAGGCCAAGCGGTCGCCGGAGGCAGCCGGCGCCGTCAGCGGCGGGGCCAGTTCCGCAGGCACCTGTCGCTCCGGACGGCGGGCGAGGTTCCGCAACGTCGCGCGGAGGTAGGGCTGCAAGGCCGAGATGGAATCTCCCTCTGCCAGCCGAACCCAGACGCGCAACAGCGCTTCTTGCGTCAGCTCCTCGGCGCGGTCCCTGTCTCTCAGGATTGAACACGCGGCGCGCTTCAGTGCCGGCATCTCTGCGACGAGCGCGCGTCTGTGCAAGTCGTTCGGACTCTCTGTCGTGGACATCGTGATCCTCCCTTTCGTCCAAGGTGGACGTTGCCGAAGGGCAACGGAAGACCGCGGATTTCCGCCGGGGAAGGTCTCGGGGGCTTTGTTGGCCGAATCCTGCCCGAAGGCCGTGCGCACGTAGGCATGTCGGCGCTGCACACCAAGCCGGATGCGCTCCTCCGTCTCGCGGCCTGTGCGGAGACCTTGTATCGTCGTGTCAGTTGAAGGACGGGCCGGCGCATGACCGGTATTGTTTTAGAGGGCATTGGAATGAAGCTGCGCCGCTATCCCGTTGCCATGGGTATCATCCTGCTGCTTGGTGCAGCCGCGACGCCTCGCACCGGTATCGACCTTGATGGTGACGGCCGCTACTCACTGGACGAACTGCGGTCGCATTATCCTGCCCTGAGTGCCGAGGCTTTCGCTCAGATCGACACCAACGGTGACGGTGTCGTCAGCCCAGGCGAATTCCGCGCCGGGCAGGACGACGGCCTGCTGCCCATCGCCGTGTCGGACGGCTAGGCATCGGACCGCCGGCGCCCCGACGCAGTTTCGGCCAGCTGCCGCCCAATGAATACGGTTCGAGCATAGACAGGGAAACGGAACGTGTTTCAGGTGTCCTGGTCATTGGAGGCCGCAACGGGCCCCGATATCCTGGAAAGGAATACCGATGCAGAGGATTGCAGCAGTCCTGATCGCGCTTGGCCTGGCCGGCGCCGCCGTAGCGCAGGAAGTCGTCGATGCCGACGGCAACGGCACCTATTCGATGGAAGAGCTTGCGGCCGCCTATCCGGACCTGACCGAGGAAATATTCGTCACCGTCGACGCCAACGCCGATGGCGAGGTCGATGCAGACGAGCTGGCCGTGGCGCAGGCCGCCGGCACGCTGATGCAATAATACAGTTAGGCCCCCGGCGCGTATCCGCGCCGCCGGGGGCCTCGGCTCAGGCGCCGCGCGACAGCGCCGCGACCCCGGTTCGGGCCATCTCGCGCAGGCCCAATGGTCGCATCAGCTCTGCGAAGGCATCGATCTTTTCGCTGGTCCCGGTGATTTCGAATACGAAGCTCTCCAGCGTCGAATCCACCACGTTTGCCCGGAAGATGTCGGCAAGGCGCAGTGCCTCGACCCGCTTTTCGCCGGTGCCTGCGACCTTGAAGAGCGCCAGTTCCCTCTGCACCGCAGGCCCTTCGACAGTCAGGTCATGGACCTCGTGGACAGGCACCATACGGCCAAGCTGCGCCTTGATCTGCTCGATGACCTGCGGCGTGCCTGTGGTGACGATGGTAATGCGGCTGCGATGCCCGGTGTGGTCGATCTCAGCCACCGTCAGGCTTTCAATGTTGTAGCCCCGCCCCGAAAACAGACCGATGACCCGGGCCAGCACGCCGGATTCGTTGTCCACCACCACGGCCAGCGTGTGGGTTTCCTGCACCTCGGCATAAGAAGCCCTGAGGTCATAGGCCGAATGCTGGCTGGTGCCCTTCTTGATATTCAGCGGCGACATGCCCGCCCCCTTGTTTCCTGCAACTTCGTCGAACAGCACGCGGAGACCAGAGGTCCCCGCACCAGCCCGCCTAGACCAGCACCGACCCCTTGGCGTCGATCGCGCCCTTGGTCTCGGCCTCGCCCAGAAGCATCTCGTTGTGTGGCTTTCCGCTCGGGATCATGGGGAAGCAGTTCTCGTGCTTTTCGACCAGACAGTCGAAGATCACCGGCCCGTCGTAGGCCAGCATCTCGCGGATCGCTTCGTCCAGATCTTTCGGGTCGTCGCATTTGATGCCCTTGCAGCCGAAGGCCTCCGCCAGCTTGACGAAGTCGGGCAGGGCGTCGGACCAGCTGTGCGAATAGCGCTCGCCATGCAGAAGCTCCTGCCACTGGCGCACCATGCCGAGCCGTTCGTTGTTCAGGATGAACTGCTTGACCGGCGCGCGGAACTGGATCGCGGTGCCCATCTCCTGCATGTTCATCAGCCACGACGCCTCGCCGGCGACGTTGATAACCAGCGCGTCGGGATGCGCGATCTGCACGCCGATGGACGCGGGCAGCCCGTAGCCCATGGTGCCCAGGCCGCCGGACGTCATCCAGCGGTTCGGCTCGTCGAAGCCGAGGAACTGCGCAGCCCACATCTGGTGCTGGCCGACCTCAGTCGTGATGTAGCGCTTCGGGTGGTCCTTGGTCAGCGCCTCGAGCCGTTGCAGGGCATACTGCGGCTTGATGGTCTTTTCCGAGTTGCGGAACTTCAGGCAGTCCACCGCGCGCCATTTCTCGATCTGCGCCCACCACTTGGCCAGCCCCTCGCGGTTGACCTTGCGGCCGCGAGACTTCCAGACCCGCAGCAGGTCCTCCAGCACATGCGCCACGTCGCCGACGATGGGGAAGTCGACGCGGATGACCTTGTTGATCGACGACGGATCGATGTCGACATGCGCCTTTCGCGAATGCGGGCTGAAATCGGCGATGCGACCGGTGATCCGATCGTCGAAGCGCGCGCCGATGTTGATCATCAGGTCGCAGCCGTGCATGGCAAGGTTTGCCTCGTAGAGCCCGTGCATCCCAAGCATGCCCAGCCAGTGCTTGCCCGACGCCGGGTAGGCCCCGAGGCCCATGAGAGTCGAGGTGACCGGGAAGCCCGTCGCGTCCACCAGTTCGCGCAGGAGCTGACTTGCCGCGGGGCCCGAGTTGATGACGCCACCGCCGGTGTAGAAGATCGGACGCTCGGCCTTCTCGAGCGCGTCGACGAGGGCGGTGATCGTCTCGATATCGCCCTTGACCTTGGGTTGATAGTGCCCGGTCGATGCCTTCTGCGGCGCCACATAAGTGCCGGCTGCGAATTGGACATCCTTGGGAATGTCGACGAGCACCGGCCCAGGGCGGCCCGAGGTTGCGACGTGGAACGCCTGGTGGATCGTTTCGGAGAGCCGGTCGGTTTCCTTCACCAGCCAGTTGTGCTTGGTGGCAGGCCGCGTGATGCCGACGGTGTCGGCCTCCTGGAAGGCGTCCGAGCCGATCATGAATGTCGGGACCTGGCCCGACAGGACGACCAGCGGGATCGAGTCCATCAGCGCGTCGACCAGGCCGGTGACGGCGTTGGTGGCCCCGGGGCCAGAAGTGACCAAGACGACGCCGGGCTTGCCGGTCGAACGCGCGTAGCCCTCGGCCATATGGACGGCGCCCTGTTCGTGGCGCACCAGGATGTGGCGGATCTCGTGCTGCTGAAAGATCTCGTCATAGATCGGAAGCACGGCGCCGCCGGGGTAGCCGAATACGACCTCGACGCCCTGATCCTTGAGCGCCTGAACCACCATCTTCGCGCCGGTCATCTCCCGCGACATCGGTCTCTCCATCTTCGCGTCACGCAACAAAAAGGCCCCCGAGGGTCGGTCGGGGGCGCATGGGTCCTGTTCAGGGTGTCCGTGTCAACGGCCCATGCGCCACTTTCCTACAAGTACGAGAATGCTATGCATCGCCCGCCGCTCCCTTGAAGTGGGGGGACATTAGGGGCGGTCCAGGGGGTCGTCAACCGCAATCGGGCCGCATTTTCTGTCGCGCGACACCCTTTCGGCGGAGTTTTGTTGCGTGTAAGCCACGTGTGCGCGCAACATCACTGTCAGATTACCGCCATGGCGGCGACATAGGCCGCGTAGAGGGCAAGGAAAAGCAGCCCGATGCCGCGCCCAAGCCCGCCTCTGAGCCACAGCACGAAGACCAACAGCGCAGACGCCGCGATCATGACGGGTACGTCGACCGTCAGAAACCGAGTCTCGACCGGGATGGGGGCGATCAGCGCGGTGATGCCCAGGATTGCGAAGATGTTGAACACGTTCGAGCCGATTACGTTGCCAAGCGCGATCTCACGCTGTCCGCGAAAGGCCGCGACGACCGAGGTGGCAAGTTCGGGTAACGACGTGCCGACCGCGACGATGGTCAGGCCGATCACGGCCTCGCTGACGCCGAAGGCGCGTGCGATCTCGGTCGCGCTGTCGACCAGGAGCCGGGCGCCGACCAGCACGGTCACCAGCCCGACCACCGTCCACAGGATCGAGACGCCGAGCGCCGGGGCAGGGATCTCGCCCGCAGGTTCCGATCCTGCCTGCCGCAGGTTGACGAGGATGTAGGCCGCAATGCCCGCGACGAGGATCGCGCCCTCGATCCGGCCGACGTTGCCACCCCAAAAGAGCGGGAGGCAGGCAATCGCCGCAGCCATCATCCACACCAGGTCGCGTCGAAACTTGACGAAGGGCGCCGCTAGCGGACCGATGATCGCTGAGAGACCTAGGATCAGCAGGATGTTGGCGATGTTCGAGCCGACCACGTTTCCGATCGAGATCCCGGCCAGGCCGTCAAGCGCCGCCTGCAGCGACACCAGAAGTTCGGGTGTCGAGGTGCCGAAGCCTACAATGGTGAGGCCGATGACCAGCGGCGGCACGCGGAAGCGCTCGGCGATGCCCGATGCCCCCTTCACCAGCCAGTCGCCACCAAAGAAGAGCCCGGCAAGGCCGAGCGCGAAAAGAAATGCTGTCACGATGATCTCCCCCCGGGCAGAGCGCCCGGTGAGCGCAGATGTCGGATCCGCTCGCAGCCGTTCAATGGTGATGTGCCATTTTCTTTTTGCATCAGCGATCGTGCGCCGAAGGCAACCTCGCCTCAGCGCCCGGTCCCGGTGCCCTGGAGCACGCCGTGCTCCATGGCATAGCGCGTCAGCCCTGCGGTCGAGGATATCCCCAGCTTGCGCTTTATGTTCTTGCGGTGCGTTTCGACCGTGCGCACCGAAATGTCGAGGTGCACGGCAACTTCCTTGTTGGATCTGCCCTGCGCAAGCAGCAGCAGGATCGCCTGTTCGCGGCTTGTGAGCGGTTCGCGCCCGTCAGCGGTCCGCGGGGTCAGCGACTGCTCCGACCCGGGGCAGAGATACCGCTCGCCCCGCATTACGGTGTCGATCGCCACCTTGATCTCCTCGGTGGGAACGTCCTTCAGGATATACCCCATCGCCCCGTGCGAGAGCGCGGCGCCGATGTATTCGGGGCTGTCGTGCATCGAGAGGATCACGATCCGGGTTTCGGGCCGGCGTTCAAGGATCATCTCCGTCGCCGCGATGCCACCTACCTTCGGCATGTTGAGGTCGAGCAGCATCACGTCCGGAGCGAGCTTCTCCACCTGCTCGACGGCATCCCTGCCGTTGCTCAATGTTCCCACGACGGTGAGGTCATCGTAGGTCTCGAGGATCGCCTCGATACCTTCGGCAACCATAGGATGATCGTCGACGATGACGATCCGCACAGGCCGGGGGGCAGAGTTTCTCAAGGTCATGCGCTTTCCTGCGACTCCGACTCGGGCGGCAACATATGTGTCAGGGGCACTTCAGCCTCTATCAGAGTGCCGGACTTCGAAGACAAGACACGCAGCGTCCCGTCAAGCTTTTCGATGCGCTCCTGCATGTTCCGTAGGCCGAGTCCGGGGTGCTGATGCGTCGGCATGAAGCCATGCCCATCATCCTGGATGCGCAGGACAGCGCCACGCTTGTAGCCGCGCAGCATGAGGGACACGCGCGTTGCGCCGGAATGGCGTTCAACGTTGGTCAGCGCTTCTTGCGCAATACGGTAGAGTGCGATCTTGGCCTCCTGGTCGAGACGGTTGCGGAAGACGACGGTTTCGAAATCGGTCTGGATGCCCGTGCGCCTGCCGAATTCGTCCATCAGCGATTGAAGCGCGGGGCCAAGCCCGAGGTCGTCCAGCACACCGGGTCTGAGGTCGCGACTGATGCGGCGAACCTCCTGGATCGCGCCGGATAGCGTGTCTATGCCCTTGTCTATGCTGTCCGCGGCCCGCGGGTCGCCCGTCCGCATCCGCCGGCGGGCCAGTTCAAGCGTGTAGCGCACGCCGATCAGGATCTGACTGATCGAGTCGTGCAGCTCGCGGGCAACACGCCCGCGTTCTTCCTCCTGGGTGTCGAAGACGCGCTGGGTCAGCGCCTTGAGCCTCGCGTCTGCGCGACGACGGTCGCGCAGGTTGACGGTCAGGCCGGACAGGAACACGACGAGAAGCGCAGCCAGCATGATCGCACCGATGGCCAGGAAGGTCTGCCGGACCCGGGCTTCCGTCTCGGCCTGTGCCGCCGCCACGGTCCGCCGTATGTCGTCGATGAAGATGCCCGTGCCGACCGCCCATCGCCAGTCCTGAAGCCCGACGACGTAGGTGACCATCTCGGCCTCCTCGCCGGTCGTTGGCTTCCACCAAAGATGGGTATGGTAACCGCCGCCACGCCGCGCGAGATCTATGAAGGTCTGAGTGATCGGGGTTCCCCGGCTGTCGGTCAGCCCCAGCCAGTTGCGGTTGATCAACTGGGTCTGTCGGGGGGCCACCAGGTTCCGGCCATCATAGTCAAAGACAAAGAAGTAGCCGTCCTGCCCGTAAAGCATTGCCGCCAGCATCTGCTTTACCTGCGTCTTGGCGGCTTCGTCGGTGGGCAGGGCGTTGCCGTAAATGGCCCCGAAGGCGGTTCGCGCAATGGAGATGTAGTTCTTGAGCTCGTCCTTCTTGGCGACGAGCAGCCGTTCCTCAAGCTCGGCGATCTCGCGCTCGGCCGTCGCCTTGGCCTGAAGCGCCACCACGACCGCTATCGCCGCCGCCGCCAGCACCAGTGGAACCGCCGCGAGGACCAGGAACGCCCCGCGAGTTTCGCCTGAAGGCCGCTTCGGGTCTTTGGGGGTGAGGTCTTTCATCGGGCCGGATCGCGTTTGGCCGAGGATGCGTTGCCCCCGCCTTGTGGTCAATGGGTCGTCATGCAACCTGTGATGGCGGCGACAATGGAGCATTTTTGCTCCAGCACTACGTAGTGATGGGTATTTCCCAGGCGAAAATCCGTCGTTAGGGTCGCCTCGTCTAAATGATCCGCCTGAGCCGAGGGCCGGGCGCTACTTGGGAGGACAGAACCTGATGGACCGTCGTTCGTTTCTGAAGAAGGCTACCGTCGGCGGTGCGACCGCTGCCGCGGCCTCGACGCTTGCTGCGCCGATGTATGCGCAGGGCAACCGGACCCTGACGCTGGTCACCACGTGGACGCGCGGCCTTGCCGGCGTGCACGACAGCGCACAGCGCGTGGCCGACACGATCACCGCGATGACCGATGGGCAGCTGACGATCGATCTGAAAGCCGCAGGCGAACTCGTCGGCGCATTCGAGGTTTTCGATGCGGTGACCTCTGGCCAGGCGGACATGTACCACGGTGCCGACTACTACTGGGTCAACCAGCATCCGGCGTATGCCTTCTTCACCGCCGTGCCCTTCGGCATGACGGCGCAGGAACTCGCCAACTGGTATTATCATGACGGCGGCGCTGCACTGCACGACGAACTCAACGCGATCTTCGGCCTCAAGGGCTTCCTCGCCGGCAACACGGGCGCGCAGTCGGGCGGCTGGTTCCGCAAGGAGATCGTCGGTCCGGAGGATTTCAACGGCCTGAAGTTCCGCATGCCGGGTCTTGGCGGCGTGGCGCTCGGCAAGCTTGGCGCGTCGGTGCAGAACCTGCCGGGTGGTGAGGTGTACCAGGCGTTGTCCTCGGGCGCGCTTGACGGAACCGAGTGGATCGGCCCCTGGGCGGACGAGAAGGCAGGCTTTCAGGAGATCACGAAGATCTACTACACCGCCGGCTTCCACGAACCGGGCGCCGGTCTTTCGCTGACCACCAACCTCGATGTCTGGAACAGCCTGACCCCGTCTCAGCAGAAGATCGTCGAGATCGCTTCGGGGGAATGCCACCAGTGGAACCTTGCGCAGTTCCTTTCCCAGAACGGTGCGGCGCTGGCGCGCCTTCAGGCGGCTGGCGTTCAGGTGCGTGAGTTCCCGGAAACGGTGTGGAACGCCTTCGGCGCGGCTTCGGCCGAGGTCCTGCAGGAGAACATGGGCGACGAGCTCTTCAAGAAGATCCACGACAGCGCAATGGCGTCGATGCGGTCGTCGACCGGCTGGATCCAGCGTTCGGAAGGCACCTACCGTTCCCAGCGCGACCGCGTGCTCGGCGGCTGAGGGCGGATGGTCGAAACGAAAGGGCCCCACGGGGGCCCTTTCAACCGGACAGCGGCCGGTAAGGCGTGCCGCAATCCCGACAGACAGGGGGAAACATGCTGGACGGAATCGTATGGTTCTTCAGCAACTTGGCCTTGGCGTTCTACAATTTCGGCTATGCCGTTACGCATCCGGCAACCTGGCTCGACTGGTCGAACAAGGAAAGCCTCGCGCGCTTCATCTATTACGGAGCGTCGGTCGAATTCTTCTTTGTCGTGCTGGCAGCGTTTCTCGTCCTGACAGCCGTCGGTCTCTGGAAGCGCGAATTTATGTGGGGCTGCGTTCGCGTGCTCGAAGGCTTCGCCAACGGCATTGGGCGCTTCTTCGCCTGGGCGGGGCTGATCATGGTCCTGCAACAGATCATGATCGTGTTCCTGCAACGCATCTTCCGTGTCGCCGCGATCGAGGTCGGACCCTTCGGATACTCCTTCGCGCGTGACCTGTCTTGGTGGTCTGAGGAACTCAAGCTCTACAACGCGATCATCATCTGCCTGTGCGCCTCCTACACGTTCGTGCAGGGCGGCCACGTTCGGGTCGACCTGGTATATTCGGCCGTGCGCTATCGCACCAAGAAGGTGATCGACATGGCCGGGGCGCTCTTCTTCATGATGCCCATGGCAGTCCTGATCTGGCTCTTTGCCTGGTTCTTCATGTGGCGTCACCTGGTCGTGCCGAACCCCAACGCCGCCGCCACGCTCGATCGCCTACTGACCCAGAGCCGCGCCATGCGCTGGAACGTCGAAACGATCGGGCCGTCACCGAACGGCTTTGACGCCTACTTCGTCTTCAAGGTCCTGATCGTGATCTTTGCCGGGATGGTCTTCCTGCATGCGATCGCGGTGTTCTACAGGTCCTACCTCAACTTCGTCGAAGGCGAGGCGAGCGAGGGGAAATACCTCGACAAGGATACTCTCGGTGAAGGCGAAGAAGCCTTCGAAGGCACGCACTGAAGGGCAGCTGACAGATGATTTTCGGACTGGATGGCGTCGAGATCGGCCTGCTGATCGTTTTTCTGTGCCTTTTTGCGGGGATCCTGACCGGGTTTCCGGTTGCCTTCGCGATCGGTGGCGCGGCGATCATATCGTTCGCGATCATCGCCGCGCTCGACTCCGCCGGCCTGCTGATCCACCAGGCGGCCGACACGAGTTCGGCCATGTATCGCCAGCTGATTGCCGATGGCGTCAGTCCGTTCAACATCTCGATCTTCCGATACCCTGAGTTGCCTCGGATCGAAGAGCCATTGTTCCCCGACGGTTGGGCAACCGCTCTGGACCGCAATCTCGGATTCATCGTCAATCGGATGAACGAGAAGGTCATAGCGGGCCAGTCGATCGAGACATTGCTCGCCGTGCTGATGTTCGTGATGATGGGCATCGTGCTGGAGCGTTCGCGCATCGCGAACGACCTGCTGACGACTATGGCGCGCGTGTTCGGTCCGCTGCCCGGCGGCCTTGCCGTGTCGATCGTCGTTGTCGGCGCGTTCCTCGCCGCCTCGACCGGCATCGTGGGGGCTACCGTCGTGACCATGGGCCTGCTGGCCCTACCCACGATGCTTCGCAACAACTATTCGCCCGAACTTGCAACCGGGGTGATCGCCGCCTCGGGTACGCTTGGGCAGATCATTCCGCCGTCTATCGTGATCGTGCTTCTTGGCACGCTGGCTGGGGACATCTATTCGGCCGCGCAGGAAACGCGTGCCCAGGCCGCGGGCTGTACCGATGCCCTGACGTTCCTCGGGCAGGCGGCGGTCGTTTCGGTCGGGACGCTGTTCCAGGCAGCGATCCTTCCCGGGGTTCTGCTGGCTGTCTTCTATGGCCTCTACGCCTTCGGCTTCGCGCTGCTCAATCCATCCAAGGCTCCGCCCGTCGCCTTTGAAAGCAATGGGCGCAGTGGCGGCGCCACGCGGCGGGAGGGGCTGGTGTGGTTCCTGGGCGCCCCCCTTGCGCTTGTCGGTGCGGTCTTCATCGCCTACGAGACGAACATCGTGGGCAGCCAGGACCTGACGGTAGGCAGCTACACCGACGCCGGACGCACCGCGACCTTGCGCACCAACGTGTCCGAGCAGTGCAAGGCCTCGATGATCGAGTTGCACGGGCAGGAAGCGTGGGACGAGGCCGTTGCCCAGCAGGCCGAGATCGACGCCTCGGGTGGTGTAGTCGAGGCACACGAACGGTCCCCCGAAGAGATGGAGCAGGCACGCGCCGAGAAGCTGGCCGATGCGGCTCCGATCGGAACCGGAATCGCGGTCTTCTTCCTGCTGATCGCGTTGGCCTTCACCACGGCACGCGGGGTTGCGCCGAATTCCGACCCGCGGCCGATCTGGATCGGTCTCGGAGCCGTTGCCGCGGTATTCGCGATCGACGCCGCCTTTGTCTCGCCTCTGACGAGCGAGGGGCGGACGCTACTTCTGCTGGCCGTTCCGTCGCTCATTGCGCTCTGGGCCTTGCGTCATGCTGTGGCCTACATGAGTCAGAGCGAAGTGCTGCGCGTGGTTTTCCCGCCGCTGGTGCTCATAATAGCGGTGCTTGGTTCGATCCTCGGCGGCATCACCAACCCCACGCCTGCGGCCGCTCTTGGCGCTGGCGGGGCGCTGATGCTTGCGGCCTACCGCAAGCTCAAGGACCAACAGAAATCGGGCAAGCTGGTCATCTGGAGTTCTTTCGCGATCGTCGTCATGATCCTCGTCGGCGTGAATTTCGACCTTCGCGTCGGGCTCGGCGAGACGACGGCCGAGCAGTGGTTCGCCTTCGTGACGGCACAGGCTGCCTACCATTTCGCGATGTTCGGCATCCTCTACTCGGCCTGGGTTCTGTGGCGCACGGCGGTGCTGAGCCCTGTCGTCCGCGAAACCGCCAAGGTCACCTCGATGGTGTTCACCATCCTGATCGGCTCGCAGCTCCTGAACCTGGTCGTGATCTCGTTCGGGGGTGAACACTACATCCAGGACTGGCTGAAATCCTTCGACCAAGAGTGGGTCGTCTTCCTGCTCGTGATGCTGGTCTTGTTCATCCTGGGCTTCGTGCTGGACTTCCTCGAGATCGTCTACATCGTCATCCCGATTGTCGGCCCCGTCATCTACGGCGGCACAATGGATCCGAAATGGGTGACGATCATGATCGCCGTGAACCTCCAGACCAGTTTTCTGACACCGCCATTCGGCTTTGCGCTGTTCTACCTTAGAGGCGTTGCGCCGAAGGAGGTTACCACCGGCCACATCTATCGCGGGATCATTCCGTTCGTTCTTATACAGGTCGCGACGCTCGTGGTGCTTTGGCTGTTCCCGTCGATCGTCACGATCGTTCCGAACCTTCTGGGCGGCTGACGCGCCACGACAATCGAAAATGGCGCCTCCTGGAATGGGGGCGCCTTTGGACGTTGATCGCCAGGGGCAGCTCAGCCGCGCGAGTCGGGCAGGGTGATCTTGGCCACCTGTTCAGCGATGGGATCGACAAGCAGCGGATGGGTCTGACTGGAGTGTTCCTCGGGGTTGCCGATGTCCTGCCACCTGCCGCCCTTGTAGATCTCCAGCGCCGAGAACTTGGACTTGTAGCCCATCTTTGGCGAACCCGGCACCCAGTAGCCAAGGTACACGTAGGGCAGCCCGGCTGCCTTTGCGATCTCGACATGATCGAGGATGATGTAGGTGCCGAGGGAGTCGCGTTCATGGACCGGGTCGTAGAAGGAATAGACCATCGACACCCCGTCATCGAGCACGTCGGTCAGGCACACCGCGGCCAGCGGTCTGCGTCGCGACCCCGGCTCGGGGTCGAGCGTGTACTCCACCACGCGGCTCTTGACCGGCGTCTCTTCGATCATCGCGGCGAATTCGAAGATGTCCATATCCGCCATGCCGCCATCTGCGTGGCGGCTGTCGAGATACTTGCGGAACAGCGCGTATTGCTCTTCGGTCGCCCAGGGGCTGGTCGCCTCGCGGCGCAGATGAGCGTTCCGCTTGAGGGTGCGGCGCTGGCTGCGGCTGGGAACGAAATCCGCGACGCGTATGCGCGCCGACAGGCAGGCCTGACAATCGGCGCATGACGGACGGTAGAGCACGTTCTGCGACCGCCTGAACCCCTGCTTGGACAGCGCATCATTAAGCTTCTCGGCCGACTCTCCCTGAAGCGCCGTGAACAGTTTCCGTTCCATCCGGCCCGCCAGGTAGGGGCAGGGTTGGGGGGCGGTCACATAGAACTGCGGCGCGATCGGGAGAGTGTGGCGCATAGGTCTCTGCCTGCGGCTTCTTGGCCTACGCTAGCAAAGGCGCGGGCCCGCTGTGAAGCCCCAGATTCGTCGCAATCAGAATGCCGAAGGTCGGTTGATTGCGACCGTCCCAAGTAGGTGGTCGCCCAGGCTCTGACGACGCTCGGACATCAGGATCAACGCGATCGACAAGGCCTGAAGGAAGAAGGTTCCCATGGCCACCGTGTAGATAATGGTGTGGGCAAGCGCGGTCCTTGCGTCGAACCTTTGCCCCGAGGCGTCCCGAAATTCGATTGCCAGCACACGCATGCCCCACGTCGCCGACCCCGAGGCAATGGTTGTCACGCGATAGAGGAAGCCCAGAACCAGCCAGAGCAGTGGGAAGAAGAACAGCCCCAGGAACGCCGTGAAGGGCAGGGCGATCAGGCAGAGAACAAGGGTGATTGCCGCATCGATCAGCCAGGCGAACAGCCGCTTGGCCGGCACGTCGGCATAGAAGTCGGCCTGGTAGCCGGGATCGGGTTGGGCGTAGTTCATGGCGGTCACATGGGGGCTTTGGGAGCGTATGTTAAGGGGCACGGCGTGCCGCGCCCCTTGTCGTCTCTTGCTGCGTTTGGGTTAGAGCTCGGTCTGAGCAGCCTCGCGCCCGCGGCGCGCGCGGTCCTCCATGAACTGGTCGAACTCCTGCTTGTCCTTGGCGTCGCGCAGACGCTTGAGAAAGGCTTCGAATGCCTGCTGCTCATCCTCCAGGCGCCGCAGCGTTTCTGCCTTGTATGCATCGAAGGCAGAGTTGCCGGACGAGTTGAAGCCGGTATGACGATGGGCGCGGCGCCCCGCGCAGCTTCCGTTGAACATGCGTTTGCTCCAGATCATGTAGGCCAGAAGGGCCAGGCCGACCGGCCAGAAAAGGACGAAGCCAAGCACCACGGCGGCGATCCACGCGCCTTTGCCGCGGTCGTCGAGCCAGGTTTCGGCACGCCGGAACCAGGACGGGCCGGTCGCGGCGAAGCTTTCGGTAGTGGTCGTCATCAGCGTGCTCCATTCGGGCGTTGCGGTATGTGAAGCGTTTTCACATCCCTGAAATGGGAGGGGCTGGCAGGCTTTCAAGGGGTCATGTGAACGATTTTTACATTTGTGCCGATCAGCGGGCACTTACTCGGTGAAGGATGCCACCGTAGCGCCGGTGACGCGAAGCAACACGTCGGGCGCAATCTCGAAAATGTGGCGCGGCGTGCCGGCCGCGGCCCAAACCGCCTCGTAATCAAGCAGTCGTGGGTCGAACCAGGTGGCAACGGGCGACAGATGGCCAACGGGTGCGACGCCGCCAATAGCGAAGCCCGTTTCACGCCGGACGACGTCGGCATCCGCACGGTCCAGCCGCTCTCCTGCGAGGGTCGAGGCCAGGGCGGCCGAAACTCGATTGCCTCCGGCAGTCAGGAAGAGACGAACGTGGCCGCTCTCATGGCCTACAAACACAATCGACTTGACGATCTGGTCCAGGGCGCAGCCGGCCGCGGCCGCAGCCTGCTCGGCCGTGCGCGTTTCGGCGTCCATGGCCAGCACCCGCACCGGGACGCCAACTGCTGAAAGGGCAGCTTCGACACGCTTCAAGCTCTTGCTCATGTCACAGCCGCCCGATCCTGTCCGTCAGCAGACGGAAGAAGCCCTCCGCGTCGACGTCGCGCATGAACATCGCGTTTGCATCGCGGCCCGACACCCGCCACCAGTCCGCAACGGTCATGCCGGTGGTGTAGCGGCCTTCGGTCTCGACCACGACGTTGATGTGGCGGCCGGAAAACAGCTCGGGCGCAAGGAGATAGGCGATGACGCAGGGGTCGTGCAGCGGGGCCCCGGTCGAGCCGTACTTTTCCTTGTCGAAGCGTTCGAAGAAGTCCGTCCACCCTGCCACAGCCCGCCCGACCGGCGTACCCAGGGCGCGGAACGCCTCGACCCGGTCACGGCTGGTCAGCGCCTTGTGCGTCAGGTCCAGCGGCATGACCGTCAGCTTGACCCCTGACCGGAATACGATGTCCGCAGCTTCGGGGTCGACGTAGATGTTGAATTCGGCCGAAGGGGTGATGTTTCCGACCTCGAAATATGCGCCTCCCATCAGGACGACCTCGTCCACGCGGCTGACGATGTCGGGAGCGCGCTGGAAGGCCGTCGCGATATTGGTGAGGGGTCCAAGCGGACAGATCGTGACAGTGCCCGGTGCCTCGTTGCGGAGCGTATCGATCAGGAAGTCGACGGCATGCCCAGGTTGCAGGGGCATCGACGGGTCGGGCAGGTCCGCTCCGTCAAGCCCGGTCTTGCCATGCACGTGTTCGGCGGTGACCAGCGGTCGCGTCATCGGCGCATCGCACCCTGCGAAGACGCGCGTTCCGGGCCGGCCTGCCAGCTCGCAGACGACGCGGGCATTTCGGTGGGTCAGTCGCAGGGGGACATTCCCCGCAACGGCGGTAATGCCCAACACGTCGAGTTCCTCTGGACAGGCGAGAGCCAGCAGGATCGCGACCGCATCGTCCTGGCCCGGGTCGGTGTCGATGATGATCTTGCGCGGTGCCATGTCAGCCTCCCTGTCGCGGCGAAACTTCGCGCTCTGCCGCACCGATGTCCAGACTGAGCCACAATAGGTGTTTACCTCCTGCGTGTTAGGTCACTAGAACAACGAAGAGCTGAGTTTCAGGAAAAACCGGATGAGGAAGATTGGTCGAATCGCAGGTGTCGTGCTTGCGGCTGTCATGCTGGCTGGCTGCGCGGGTGGAGTGTACCGCACCTACTATGAGACTGGCGTGCAGGCGTCCGTATCGCGCGGATGGACGGTGACCGACGTTCGAGTCGTCGTGCCCGAAGAATTGACCGTGTCCGAGGCTCGCACCTACGTTCCGGATGCGGACATCGTCTGGCGCGAGGATCCGCCCGGAGACCGCAAGGCACAGATCGCCAAGATCCTGCGCGAAGCGGTCCTTCGCGCCGCAGCCCCCCTTGATGGTCCGCGTCCCGTCCGGATCGAGCTGTCGGTTGCCCGGTTCCACGCCCTGACGTTCGAGGCGGAAAACGCATCGGTTAACGGCGGTGTGCACAACGTCGACTTCACCTTGCAGGTCGTCGATGCGCGGACTGGTGCGATCCTGGCTGGACCCGAGTTCATCGAGGCGGCGACTCCGGCGTTTTCGGGCGCGGAGGCCATAACGCGTCGCTTGCAGGGAGAAACTCAGAAGAGCGTGATCTCGAGACATGTCGCGGCGACGGTTGCGGGCTGGCTTGGCATTGGCCCGGACGTGCGCGGCGAATTCTCACGCTGGGGCGACTGATCCGGACGCAGAGCGGGTGGAGTGGTGCGTCATGCCACCCGTGCGGCAGCGAACGAGGCGAGGCGCCCGATCGCCTCGTCGAATTCGGGGGCTAGAAGCGTCATGGCGACGCACACGTGACCCACGGCGGCCAGTCCTTAGCTTTTGCCGGGCAGCACAGCGGTTCTTTCCTCGGCAAGAAGCGCCTCTGCGAAGTCGTTTCCTGACAATCCCATGGAACGATTTTCGGGCATGAGGTAGATGGCGCCCTTTGGCAGGATGATCAGAGCGCCTGCGCGTCCCGGCAACAGTCGCAGGCTGCCATACGCCGCCGTGCAAAGGGCGCGGCAATCTCGGCTGCAAACTCCGGGCCAGGGCAAAGCGCGAACAGGGCGTCCTGATCGAAAGCGAGCCCACCACAGGAGGCATTGGTTGCCAGTAAGGCGACTAAGTTGGTGGTCTCCCCGGGCGCGATGACCGGGCCCAGTCGCGACCCGGTCATGACGTGGCCCTTTGACATGGAACCGACGACCAGGCTCCGCCCCTGCATGCCCGGAACCGCAAGGGCTGGTGTGTTGCCTGTCCCACGCTTGGGAGTCGCGGACTGCGCCCGAAATCAGCCAGAGACCCACAGTCTTTCGTGGAGCGCGAGATTTCTGTCGCGGTCTTGGCGAAATAGACCGTGCTGGTCGGATTTTCGTGGTGTGATCAGGAGCGTCCGCGCATTATCGTCCGAGCCAGCGACAACGTCAGATGTCAGCTGAAACCCAGTTACGGAGCGGGTCGGGATCGCCACTGCCTTGGCCCGGTGGCGTGGATGGTTCCCGGGTATGTGGCGTAGAAGGGGTCGCAAGAGAGCGCCGTGTCTTCGGTATCGAGGAGGACCACATGCCCGGCGAACGGCGCCGCTTGTCCCCCGGGTGTGACGACGACATTGCGCCACGTTGTGGCAACGCCGGTCCTCCGCGCCGCCATTGCGCGTGCACTCATGGCATCCAGAATCCGGGGGCGGTGCGGACGTCGTTTTCCTCGAAGGTCAGGTTCAAGACCCGCTCACCCGCGAGCGCCGTGTCGCGATGCGCCTTGCCCGAAGTCAGACGGCGTCGGTTGGCTGCGGTGAAAGGCCATTGTGTTTTCCACGTGGAAGCCGCTAGAGTTGTTACGTGAAGGTGTCTGGGCGCTGTCTCGGCCCTTCCGACGAATTCGCTGCTCCCGGCTCCGTGTCGCGCAACTTTCCGCGATCAGTCCGGGGTGCAGACCGAGCTGGCCGGAAACGGCCGAACGCATGCCCGCTGTCCTTCGGGATCGGGCGACCTGAACGGGCGCCGCACACCGGCGCCGGAGAAGAACCGCGATGCAACGCGCGCGACCGAACGAGCAGGCGGGCAGGGGGCTTTTTGCCCCGCCGCTGCCGATTGCGTGCATGCCCTTCGCCCGAACAAGCCGCCACGTCCGTCATGCTCCGCCCGACGGAGCACAGCCGGGCTTGGGCGCAATGAGTATACATGTCAAAGAAGATGCTTATCGATGCCACCCACGCGGAGGAAACCCGCGTCGTGGTGGTCGACGGAAACAAGGTCGAGGAATTCGACTTTGAATCGGTCAACAAGCGCCAGCTAGCCGGCAACATCTACCTCGCCAAGGTCACAAGGGTCGAACCGTCGCTTCAGGCGGCATTCGTCGACTACGGCGGCAACCGGCACGGCTTCCTGGCGTTCTCGGAGATTCACCCCGATTACTACCAGATCCCGGTCGCCGACCGGCGAGCGCTGCTCGAGGAAGAGCGCGCCTATGCCGCCGCGATGGAAGATGAAGACCGCCGGCCGCGGCATCGGAAGGCCCCGCCAAAGGCCGAAGGGGCCGCTCGCGAGGACGCCGTCGACGCGTCCGAGGTCGTGATTGCGGGCATGGATGTGATCGAACCCGGGCCGGACGACAGGCCCGCCGATGCGGAGGCCGGAGACGAGCCCTACCGTGCCATGGATCACGCCAGCGAAACCGACGACGAAATCGAGTCGGTTGCCGAAGAGGATGTTGCTGAGGAAATTCGCCAGCCGCGCAAGGCACGCCCGCGCAAGTACAAGATCCAGGAGGTCATCAAGGTCCGGCAGATCATGCTGGTCCAGGTGGTCAAGGAGGAACGTGGCAACAAGGGCGCGGCACTGACGACCTACCTGTCGCTCGCCGGACGCTACTGCGTTTTGATGCCGAACACGGCGCGCGGCGGCGGGATCAGCCGCAAGATCACCCAGGCCGCCGACCGAAAGAAGCTGAAGGAAATCGCGGGCGAGTTGGAGGTGCCGGAAGGCGCGGGCCTGATCATCCGCACTGCTGGCGCCAAGCGAACGAAGGCCGAGATCAAGCGCGACTACGAATACCTCATGCGGCTCTGGGACCAGATTCGCGAGCTGACGCTGAAGTCGATCGCGCCCGCGCCGATCTACGAGGAAGGCAACCTGATCAAGCGCACGATCCGCGACCTCTACAGCCGCGAGATCGACGAGGTCCTGGTGGAGGGCGAGGCGGGCTACCGCACCGCCAAGGACTTCATGAAAATGATCATGCCGTCCCACGCCAAGAACGTGAAGCTCTACCAGGAACCGATGCCGATCTTCGCGCGGTTCCAGGTGGAAAGCTACCTTTCGTCGATGTTCAACCCGACGGTGCAGCTCAAGTCGGGCGGCTACATCGTGATCGGCGTGACGGAAGCGCTGGTGGCCATCGACGTCAACTCGGGCCGCGCCACCAAGGAAGGCTCGATCGAGGAAACCGCACTCAAGACCAACCTGGAGGCCGCGGACGAGATCGCCCGCCAGTTGCGGCTGCGCGATCTCGCCGGTCTGATCGTCATCGACTTCATCGACATGGAAGAGCGGAAAAACAACGCCGCCGTCGAGAAGCGATTGAAGGAAAAGCTGAAGACCGACCGTGCGCGCATCCAGGTGGGCCGAATCTCGGGCTTCGGCCTGCTGGAGATGAGCCGCCAGCGCCTGCGCCCGGGCATGCTTGAAGCGACGACCCAGCCCTGCCCGCATTGTCACGGAACCGGCCTGATTCGATCCGACGACAACCTGGCACTTTCGATCCTGCGCCAGCTCGAGGAAGAGGGCACGCGCAAGCGGTCGAAGGAGGTTTTGCTGAAGGCGCCAGTGGGCATCGTCAACTTCCTGATGAACCAGAAACGCGAACACATCGCGGGAATCGAGGCCCGTTACGGCATGGCCATCAGGATCGAGGCTGATCCCATGCTGATCTCGCCCGACTTCTCGATCGAGAAGTTCAAGACTGCGACCCGCGTCGTCGCGCCGGTGGCGCCGGTCGTTTCGGTCGACACGACTCTGATGGATGCGATCGACGAGGCCGATCTGGCGGAGGAGGATATCGCCGAAGACGACGAAGATGAGGGTGCGCCCGAGACGGTCACGTCCGAGCGTCCCGAGAACGGCGAAGGCCGTGAAGGCGGCCGCCGCAAGCGCAGGCGCCGTCGCCGGCGCAAGGGTAACGGCACCCGCGAAGACGGCGCGCAGGCTGCGGCAGAAGCAAGCTCCGAATCCGCGGCAGAGGATGAAGGCGGCGAGGGTCCAGACGAGGCGGCAGCAGACGCGGGAGAGTCCGTCGCTGAAGGCGACGCGAAGACCGGGCGTCGCAAGCGCACGCGCTCTCGTCGTGGCCGCGGCAAGGGCGAGAGCAGCCAGCAGCTCGAAGCCGATGTAGCGGAAGTGTCGGCAGAGGCCCACACTCCCGCGGAGCCCAGCGAGGTCGAGTCCCAGCCGGAGGTTGAAGCCGAGGCCCCCGCTACCGACACTGAACCTGCACCGAAGAAGCGCACGTCGCGCAGCCGCAAGAAGGCCGATGCCGCCGAGGACACGCCGGAAGAACCGGCGCCCGCGAATACGACCGCAGACGCGAAACCGGCGCGCCGGTCCCGGGCCAGGAAGGCAGACGCACCGGTGGCCGAAGCTCCGGAACCTCAAGCCGTCACACCCTCGGAAGAACCGGCTCCCGAGCCTCAGCCGGAACCCGAATCCGCTGCGCCGACCGATGAATCCGCTGCGCCGACCGAGGCCGAGACGCAACCTGAGCCCGCACTTGCGGAAGGGGAGGCGCAGGCCGACGCCAAGCCAAAGCGGCGCGGCTGGTGGTCTCTGGGCCGCTGAGTGCCGGACTTGGTTTGCTTGGAACGCCGGGCTCGAGGGTCCGGCGTTCGTTTTTCGGAGCACCTTCCACGGCATTGTGAGCCGTAGAGCAGGTGACGAAGTCCACGCACCGCGCTATGCCCGGCTGAGGGGAATTGCACCATGTTCGGCTTCGACGTCATAGATGCGGGACTTCTTCCGGCGCTGCTGATTGCGGTCGCGGCCGGTGTCCTGTCGTTCCTGAGCCCCTGCGTCCTTCCAATCGTGCCGCCTTACCTCGCCTACATGGGCGGGATCACGCTGGGCGAGGATGGTCAGGCGCGGCGCCGCGCCCTGCTGCCGGCGCTGTTCTTCGTCATGGGGCTCTCGACCGTTTTCCTGTTCCTGGGGTTCACGTTCTCCTGGATTGGGCAGGCCTTCCTTCAGTACCAGGTCCTGCTGACCCGTATCGCGGGTGCGATCATCATCCTGTTCGGGCTGCACTTCCTCGGAATCCTGCGCATCCCGCTCCTGAACCGGGAAGCGCGCCTCGACGTGGGCGACCGTGGCGGGTCGGCCTTCGGGGCCTATGTCCTCGGCCTGGCCTTCGCGTTCGGCTGGACGCCTTGTATTGGCCCGATCCTCGGTTCGATCCTGTCGCTTGCTGCCAGCGAAGCCAGCGTGGCGCGCGGCACCACCTTGCTGGCTGCCTATGCCCTGGGGCTGGGGCTGCCGTTTCTTCTGGTCGCAGCGTTCCTTGACCGCGCACAGGGGGTGATGCGCCGGCTAAAGCGCCACATGGGCCTGATCGAGAAGCTCATGGGTGGGCTTCTGGTTGCGGTCGGCGTGGCGATGGCAACGGGTGCGTTCTCGGCCTTTTCATGGTGGCTGCTGGAAACCTTTCCCGCGCTGGCGACGCTGGGCTGAGGCTTATCTTCGCCGCAAAGGGCCTGTAGGGTGCGCGCTATGCAGGTGGAAGCGGTCCAGCGCGGGGTGTCGCGCCGGCGGGTGTTCTACATCCCCGGCTACGATCCCTTTCCTGCCCGCCGTTACCGAGAGCTCTACCGCAAGGAGGGCGCCGCGCAGGCCGCGATCGGTGGCTATTCCATCGAGGTGAAGGGAGGTCCGGGCGACGGCTGGTCGGTCGACGCTTGGATCGAGGGCGGCCGCGTCGTGGCGCATGTCCAGGTTCTTGGCTGGTCCGACCTGGTGCAGGCCTCTATGGGGCGGGGGATCCTCGCGACTTATGTGCAATTGCTCCGGACGGTCTGGATCTATCTGCGTTCGGGCGCGTTGACCCGGCTCATGCGGTTGAGGAAGGGGCCGGTCATCGCCGCCCTCTATCCCGTCGTCATGCTTCTTGCGCAGCTGGGGGTGGCGCTCCTGGTCGCGCGGCTCGCCCGGCTGGGTCTGACACCTTTGCTGCCTGCACCCTGGCCTTGGCTGTCCCTCCTTGCAGTCTGGCCTGCACTGGCAGCGTTCCGGCGGCTCGACCGGCATCTCTTCGCGTACTACCTGATGCACGACTACGCCTATTCGGCGCGGTTCTGGGGCTCAAACCCACCCGAGTTGGACAAGCGCATGGCCGTATTCGCTGACAGGATTGCAGCAGCGCTGACCGACGAAGCGGACGAGGTTCTTGTCGTCGGCCACTCCTCGGGCGCCCATCTTGCGGTGTCGGTCCTGGCCGATCTGATACGGCAGGGCAGGGTGCCTGCGAACGGTCCGGTCCTGTCGCTACTGACACTTGGCCAGGTAGTGCCGATGGTGTCGTTCCTGCCTGAAGCGACGCGCCTGCGCGGGGATCTGCACTTCCTGTCCAGCCGGCGCGAAGTCACCTGGGTCGATGTGTCCGCCCCAGGCGATGGTTGCGCGTTCGCGCTTTGCGATCCGGTCGCGGTTTCAGGCGTCGCGCCGCCCGACAAGCGATGGCCGCTGGTCATCTCGGCCGCCTTTTCCAAGACTCTCGAACCGGAAACCTGGGCGCGGCTGCGCTGGCGCTTCTTCCGGCTGCATTTCCAGTATCTCTGCGCCTTCGATGGCATCGGCGGTGGAGTTGGCGACTATGATTACTTCCGCATCACGGCCGGCCCCATGACTCTCGCCGCGCGCTTTGCCCGGCGCGATCCTTCGGCCGGCCGGATAGAGACACCGGTGTCGCCGCATCGGTCGATGGCTGCGTGATTCCTCCAAAGCCACCTGCCCGACCGGATCGCGTCAGCCTTTGGCGCTATCTACGGCTGTTCCGTGCCGACCTGCTTTCGGCGCAGCCTGCGCGCCTCTACCGCGCGCGCATGGCTGAGTTCCGAACGCTCTTCTTCCGGTCGTTCCTTGTAAACGAACCTGAACTGATCGACCTGGTCCTCAAGGTCCGACCGGATGACTTCCCAAAGTCCGAGCGCATAGGAGAGGGACTCCGGCCTTTGCTCGGGCGGTCTGTCTTCGTCACCAACGGCGCCGAATGGAAGCGGCAGCGCCGGATCATCGATCCCGCCTTCGAAGGCGGTCGCCTGCGCGAAGCCTTTCCCGCCATGCTCGCCGCCGCTGACGCGGCCGTGGCGCGCATGCCGACAGGTCGCGTCGAGATCGAGGCGCAGGCGAGCCATGCTGCCGCCGACGTCATCTTCCGAACGCTGTTCTCGCTTCCCATCGAAAGCGAGGTTGCGCGCGGCGTGTTCCAGGCCTTCCGCGCGCACCAGCGCACACAGCCCATCCTGAACCTGGGCGCCTTCCTTCGTCTGCCGCGCTGGCTGCCCCGGCTGCACCGGCGAGAGAGCCTCGCCACGGCGCGCGAAATCCGGCGCCTGATCACCGCCATGACCGAGGCGAGGCAGGCAGATATCCGCGACGGTCGTGCGCCCGATGATCTTGCGACCAAGATCATGACGATGTCCGATCCTGTCACGGGGCGGCGCTTCTCCACGGACGAGATGGTGGACCAGGTCGCGATCTTCTTCCTCGCCGGGCATGAGACGTCGGCCTCGGCGCTTGCATGGGCATTGTGGTGCCTTGCGGCCGATGCTGCATCTCAGGACCGGGTGGCAGCCGAGGCGCTGGCTCTTCCGTCGGTGCCGGCGATTGGCGACCTCTCGCGACTGGCCTTCACCCGCGATGTCTTCCGCGAGGTGCTGCGCCTTTATCCTCCCGTCCCGATGATGGTGCGCGAGGCAACGAGGCCCGAGGTCTTCCGTGGCCGCGACGTGCGTCCGGGAAGCCAGATCGTCCTGTCGCCATGGCACATGCATCGGCATGAGCGTTACTGGGCCGAACCTGACGCCTTCGACCCTGATCGCTGGCAGCGGGAGGAGGGTCGGAACAGCGCTCGGGCAGCCTATTTCCCGTTCTCCTCGGGCCCACGCGTTTGCCCGGGCGCGGCCTTCGCCATGGCCGAAGGTGTCCTGCTGCTTTCGCGCCTTGTCGGCGCCTATCGATTCGCCCCCGTCGCCGATCGCCCCCCCCGGCCGGTTGCACATCTGACCGTTAGGGGAGGTGAGGGGATCTGGCTGGACGTTAGGTCACGGAGACCAGACGCCACGTCCGTCCCCGGGACCACGTGACCGGCACAAACCTTTCGAGGTAATGCGCCCGCGCAACTTTCTCAGCCAAGGTTCATCAAGGCTCTGTTCAGGCGCGCAACCTGCGGTAGAATGGAGGCTGGTTCGGATTCCAAATTGGGGGTTTGGCATGCCGGTTTCCACGAGAGTGACGCTTCCACCGCATTGGGCAGACTACAAACTCGTAAAGCTGCTGTTTCCGCGGTTCGCTGCGTCGATTGCTTTGCAGGACAAGTCCAGTGTGCCGGAAGAAGGTGCCGCGCAAAAGAGATTGAGGGACGTGTTCCGCCTCGATCTTCGGGAGGCCGACATCGCGCCGCTGCCAAGGCCCGAACTGGTGCTTCAGACCGCGGATCGTCGCTGACACTTGCGCTGTCGGTCACGACCGGCGCGGCGGGACGATGCCAATCTCGTTCAGGGCCGACTCGAAAGCCGACAAGTCGGGATCGTGACCTGCCGCCTTGATCGCGTCGAACCTGGCCCGCAGGGCTTTCTTCTCCTCGCCCCTGCAGTCGTTCCACGGTCGCTCCTGAAGGGCCATGACAAGCACATAGTAACCGATGAAGTGCGGGCGCTCTCCCGCACGAAGCAGCCGCATGTAGGCTTCATCCGCACCGAGAGCGCGCAGTTCCTCGGCAGACGTGATTCCCACACGCGCAAAGGCCGCTTCCGACGCGGGGCCGAGGTTCCTGATCGAGGATATCGGCGTCGCCATTGGGCTACCGTTTCAGCCCATGACTGCGCGCGCAAGCGTCAGATGCTTGCCCAGTCGGTAAACTTCATGTCGCGCTGTGGTGTCGAGCGCTCGATCCTGCCGATCCCGACCTCGTAGGACGCCGTGGGCGCGCGGTCTTGCGCGTCGGCGGGGTAGTGTTGGGCTTGCGGTTGCGACGGCTGTTCGTCGCCCTGGGGCTGCTGTGGCATCTTGACTCGCTCCTGCCAAAGGCGCGCGAACGAACTGCCGCGCTACCTGCCGCAAGCGTCTACCCGAGGCCCGGCCGGCGTCAAGTCACGGATAGATGAGAATGCGCGTGATCCTGCGCGGTGCGGCCTTCACGCCACGAGGGTTGCCACCCGCATCAGCGCCAGCGCATAGCCCTGAGCCCCGCAACCCGCGATCACCGCATCGGCCCGGTACGAGACGTAGGAGTGGTGGCGGAACGCCTCGCGCTTGTGGATGTTGGACAGGTGCACTTCGATCACCGGTCCGTCGAAGGCCTTGAGCGCGTCGAGAAGCGCGATAGAGGTGTGAGTGTAGGCGGCGGGGTTGATGACGATGGCGCGCGCATGGCCACGCGCCTCCTGCACCCAGCCGATCAGCTCGTGTTCGGCGTTGGTCTGGCGGAAGTCGACTTCGAGCCCGTAGCCGCGCGCGGTTTCCTTAAGCTGCCTCTCGATATCGGCCAGCGTCTCGCGCCCGTAGATCTCGGGCTCGCGCGTGCCCAGCAAGTTGAGGTTCGGGCCGTTCAGGACAAGCACCTTGGGGTGCATGGGTCTTCTCCGATTGTGACTTCGCGAGTTAACCGCCCCCTGCGGCGCTTGTCCACCGTCGCACCCGGGGGATAGGGTCGGCGGAAGGAGAGGGGGCAAGAATGGACTTCACGATATCGCCGGAAGTCGAGGGCCTGCGCCGTCGCGTCGCGACCTTTGTGGAGGACCGTATCCTTCCGCACGAAAGCCGCGCCGAAAGCTGGGACGGGCACGGCAACATCGCGGACGCGCCGCTTGAGGCGCTGCGGGCAGAGGCGCGGGCCGAGGGACTCTGGGCGTTCCAGGTGCCCTGGCGGGGACGTCCCGCACTGTCCTTCGTGGCGCAAGCGGTGCTCTACGAAGAGATGAGCCGATCCGTGTTCGGCCCCGTTTGCTTCAATGCCGCGGCGCCCGATGACGGCAACATGCGGGTGCTTGAGCAGGCGGGAACCGGGGCGCAGAAGGACCGCTGGCTTGCTCCCCTCGTAGAAGGATATGCGCGATCGGCCTTCGCCATGACCGAACCCGCACCTGGCGGCGGCTCGGACCCCTCGATGATTGTCACGCGGGCCGAACGGCGCGGCGATGTCTACGTGGTGAACGGGCGCAAGTGGTTCATCACGGGCGCGGGCGTAGCCGAGCATTTCATCCTGATCGCCCGCACCTCGGACGACAAGCGTCGGGGCTTATCGGCGTTCCTGTTCCACCGCGACCAGCCCGGCTGGCGGATCGTGCGGCGCATCGGAATCATGGGCCCGGAAGAACATGGCGGCCACTGCGAGCTTGCCTTCGAGGGGCTCGAGATCCCGGCAGAAAATCTCATCCTGCCAGAGGGTCACGGCATGAAGCTCGCGCAGATGCGACTGGGGCCCGCGCGGCTGACCCACTGCATGCGGTGGTTGGGCCTGGCCAAGAGGTGCCTTGAAATCGCGACCGATTATGCCGCTACCCGCGAAGGATTCGGAGTAAGGCTTGCCGACCGCGAAAGCGTTCGGATGATGCTCGGCGATGTCGCGATGGGGATAGAGGTCGGGCGCCTTCTCACGATGAAGGCGGCATGGTCCCTGGACCAGGGCAGCCGCGCGCGAAAGGAGGTCAGCATGGCCAAGGTCCATGTGGCAAACCTGCTGCACCGTGCTGCGGATGTCGCGATCCAGATCAACGGGGCGCGGGGATATTCGACCGATACGGTTCTCGAATGGATCTATCGGTACGCGCGGCAGGCTCGGCTGGTCGACGGGGCGGACGCGGTGCACATGATGGTGTTGGACCGGATGCTACGTGAGGAGGGGCGTAACTTCTGGAGCTGGAGTTCCGGTCAGATCCATGGAGCAGGATCGACGTCCAACGAATTGATATCAGGTTTCAATCCAGAACCGTGACTTCGGGTACACCGGCGCGCATCACATCCCGGACAGTCTCGGCCAACGCATTGTAGTCGGCGCTCTTGACGCTGCCCTTGCGCCAGACCATCCCGATCACCCGAGCCGGGGCGGGTCCGTCCAGCGGGCGGGCAACGACCAGCGTCTCTCGCGCGACCTCGGAGCGGATGTAAAGCGCGGGCAACAGCGAAAGTCCCATGCCCATGGCCACCATCTGGCGCAGCGTGTCGAGGCTGGTGCCCTCGAAATCATGCGACAGTTCGGCCCCGATCGTTTCGGTCAGCTGGCGCACCTGGTTGTAGAGTTGATGGCCCGGCTCCAGCGCCATGATCGTCTCCCCCTTGAGGTCTGCGGGGACGACGGTCGAGCGTTCGGCCAGCGGGTGGTCGTGAGGCATCACGACCAGAAGCGGCTCGCGGAACAGCCGCGCGCTTTCGGTCTCTCGCGCCGGGACCGGCAGAGGAAAGAACAGAAGATCAAGGGTTCCTTCCGACAACTGTGACTGTAGCGCACGCGGGAGCCCCTCCCGGATGTAGAGCCGCAGCTCTGGGTGGCGGCCGCGCAGTTCCGGCACGAGCAAGGGAAGAAGATACGACCCAAGCGACTGCACGACCCCGACGCGGATCGTGCCGGACAGCGCTCCGCCGCCTTGGCGGGCGAGTTCACGGATCTCGGCCACCTCGCGCAGGACCGTGCGCGCACGGGCAGCTATCTCTCGTCCGACAGGGGTCAGGACAACCTTGCCGCGTGCGCGGTCGACCAGCGTCACACCGAGCCGTGCCTCAAGCTCACGCAACTGCGCCGAGAGCGTCGGCTGAGTGACATGACATTCCTCGGCCGCGCGGCGGAAATGCAGCGTTTCGGCAAGGGCAGCGAGGTAGCGCAATTGCTGTAACGAAGGCATGAAGACATGTGATAGAGAATGTCTATCAAGTCCAGCCCAAATTTCGATTGGAACAATCGCGCGGGGATTTCTAAGTGCTCCCCCAGAGGAGAGGTGCCCATGCAGCGGTTTCGCAACATTCTGGTCGTCGTTGAGGCTGAGAGCCACCACGAGTCCGCCGTGCGCCGTGCGATATGGCTTGCAAAGGCGAACCAGGCGAAGCTGACGTTTCTCGATGTCGGCGATGCCGGCGAAATTGGCCGCCTCCTGTCGTCGTTGCCTGGTGGTCGCGGCGCGGAAGTCGCCGACGAAGTTGCACGGGCGTTGCGGAGCCGTCTCGACGAGATCTTGGCTGAGGCCAGCGCCCAGGGCGTGAAAGCCGAGGCGGTGCTGGGTCATGGCCCCCTGTTCCTGGCCGCCATCCGCCATGCCATCCGTAACGGGAATGACCTTATCCTAAAGGGGCTTCACACGGGCGCGTCAGGGATCGCAGGTGCGTTTCGCGGGCCGGATCTGCATCTGATGCGCAAGGCGCCCTGTCCGGTATGGATCGTTCGTGACGACACGGCAGGCGGGACGAGGCGAATTCTGGCAAGCGTCGACCCGGATGCCTCGGAAGACGACGAAATACGGGTAGAATTGAACCGCACGGTCCTTCAATTGGCCTTTTCGCTGGCAGAGCGTGACGGCGCGACACTGGACATTCTCGGCGTCTGGCGCGTCCAGGAGGAGGGCGCGCTGCGCTCCGGGCGCGTGACAATCGCACCGGAGGAGGTCGATGCGATCGTCGAACGTGAACGGCTGGCCAGTCTCGCCCGGTTGATGTCTGCAGTCATGGAATTCGAGGACCGACCCGTGAAACGGAACCTGCTGCACCTCAAAGGCGTTCCCGGAGATGTGATCCCGGACCATGCGCGCAGCGCCGACATCGACACGATCGTGATGGGCACGGTCGGACGCACGGGGGTTGCGGGGTTCTTCATCGGGAACACGGCCGAGACGGTCCTGGGCCGGGTGACGTGTTCCGTCCTGACGGTGAAGCCACCACAATTCGTGTCGCCGGTGGCCGTCGACGAAGCGGTCTGACACTGGACTGAGACGACAAGAGAACCAGATCACGCAGAGCGTGCAGGCAGGGGCAGGGCGGCACAGAATGGCCAAGGCGGGCGAGCATCACGGCATGGACTGGAGCGTGCGTGCGTTCCTTCCGGCGCTGGTGCCGGCGGGCCTCTTCCTGTGGGCGGCGGGATATGTCCCCACGATCGCATCAGGCGAGGTTGTCCGCCACGCGTGGCAGTGGGTGCCGTCGCTTGGCGTTTCGCTGTCCTTCCTCATCGACGGGCTTTCGCTGATCTTCGTGCTTCTCATCACCGGTATCGGCACGCTGGTCATGCTCTATTCGGGCCAGTATCTCAGCGGACATGAGCATTACGGGCGGTTCATGGGATATCTGACCGCTTTCATGCTTGCCATGCTCGGGCTTGTGCTGGCGGACAACCTGATCGCCCTCTTCGTATTCTGGGAACTGACCACCATCACGTCCTACCTGTTGATCGGTTTCGGCCATGCCGAAGCCAAGTCGCGTCGCAACGCGCTTCAGGCACTGCTCCTTACCGGTACGGGGGGACTTGCGCTGCTGGCGGGCTTCATCCTGATGGCCTGGGTGGGCGGGAGTTTCGAATTGTCGGTCATCCTGTCTCAGCCCGGCGTCCTGACCGAACATCCGCGGTACCTCGGCATCCTGATCCTGGTGCTGATCGGCGCCTTCACCAAGTCCGCGCAATTCCCGCTGCATTTCTGGCTTCCGAATGCCATGGCAGCACCGACACCCGTGTCGGCCTACCTGCACTCGGCGACGATGGTGAAGGCTGGCGTCTACCTCATGGCGCGGGTCCACCCCGGCCTCGGAGGAACCGAGGTCTGGCTGTGGACGCTCACGATCTTCGGAGCCATCACCGCGGTTTTCGCCAGCGTCATGGCCCTGCGCCAGTCCGATCTGAAGCAGGCGCTGGCCTACACGACCCTGATGGCACTTGGCACCCTGACGCTGTTCCTCGCCTCCAGCGGTGACATCGCCATCACGGCCGCAGTGACATTCCTGATCGTCCATTCTCTGTACAAGGCGTGCCTGTTCCTGTCGGTGGGCATCATCGACCACGCCACGGGCACGCGTGAGGTGTCGCGGCTGCGCGGCCTCGCGCGGGTGATGCCGGTAACCACCGTTGCGGCAGGCCTTGCGGCACTTTCGATGGCGGGCTTTCCCCCGTTCCTGGGGTTCATCGGCAAGGAGCTGAAGTACAAGGGCGCGTTGGCCGTGGCGTCGGAACCCTACGCGGTCGCGGTGGCCGTCCTGGTCGCCAATTCGCTGATGTTCGCTGTGGCCGCTGTGGTCGCCTTCCGGCCGTTCTGGGGTCGTGGCACACCGGACGCCGAACCGGGCATGACCCCGCACGAGGCGCCATGGCCCATGTGGATCGGTCCCGCGATCCTTGGCGCGGGTGGCGCGATTCTCGGCGTCGCGCCGCATCTGGCCGAGGTGCTGGTGGAGCCCGCGGTTGCCGCGATCCTGCCTTCGGGCGAGGCCTACGAACTGAAGCTCTGGCACGGCATCAACGTGCCGCTGATTCTGAGCTTCGCGACCTTTGCCCTGGGCTTCCTGCTCTATGCCTTCTCGGACGGACTGCGCGCCGCGCTGGCCCGGGCCGAGGCAGCGAGCCCGGTTGACTTCGACCGCGGCTGGGACCGGACGCTCGATGGCCTGAAGGCCTTAGCGGCCTGGCAAACGCGGCTGGTCCAGTCGGGGGAATTGCGCGTCTATCTGCGCCTGACGTTCCTCACGCTTCTCGCCGCAGTCGGCGGAACGATCGCGGTCAAGGGCGCGCTGGATGTGGCGCCGTCGTTCCCGCTGCTGCTGGTCAAGCAATGGGCGGTCGTGGCGCTGATCGTCGCGGGGTCGGCGCTTGTCATCCTGACCAATTCCCGGATAGCGGCGATTGCAGGGCTGGGCGTCGTCGGGATCGGCGTGGCGCTGGTCTTCATCATCTACGGCGCACCAGACGTCGCCATCACCCAACTCCTGGTCGAGACGCTGGTGGTCGTGCTGGTCGCCGTCGTCCTGCTGCGCATGCCGCACTTGTATCGTGAGGGCAAGGTCATCCATCGCCCGCTGGACGCCGTGCTGGCGGTCGCGCTCGGCGCCATGACGACGGCAGTGATGTTGATGGTGCTCGACCAGCCTCTTGATCGCCGACTGACGACCTATTTCGAACAGACCTCCTGGCCCGAGGCCTTCGGCCGCAACGTGGTCAACGTCATCCTGGTCGACTTCCGCGCGCTCGACACCTTCGGCGAGATCGCTGTTGTCATGGTCGCGGCACTTTCTGCCTACGTGCTGATCAAGGGCATCCGGCGGGAGGACAAGGAATGAATTCGATCATCCTTCAGGCCGGCGCGCGTATCCTGGTCGGCCTGCTTCTGGTCTTTTCGGTCTTCATGCTGCTGCGCGGCCACAATGAACCGGGCGGCGGGTTCATCGGAGGCCTGATCGGCGCCGTGGGCTTCGTGATCTACGCGATTGCCTGCGGCACCGCCTCGGCCCGCGAGGCGCTGCGCCTGCAGCCCGAAACCATCGCCGCCAGCGGCCTTGGCGTGGCCCTTCTGGGCGGGCTCGTGGCGCTTGCGTTCGGCGACGGCTTCTTCACGGGCCAGTGGCTGTTCATCGACACGGGTGACGGGGGGAAGGGGTTGCCGATCTCATCGGTGCTGGTCTTCGACATCGGGGTGTATCTGGTCGTCTTTGGATCGATCCTCAGCCTCGTCTTCGCACTGGAGGAAGAGGTCTGATGGAAACCGCTCTCGCCTTCCTGATCGGCCTTCTGGTCGCGGCTGCCGTCTACCTGATGCTGGCGCGGTCGATCCTGCGGTTCCTGTTCGGGCTTATCCTCATCTCGAACGCGGCGAACCTTCTGATCTTCGCATCGGGTCGCCTGACAACGGGCGCGCCCCCGCTGATCCCCGAGGGGGCGGAGGCGCCCCTGGGCGAGGTGGCAAATGCCCTGCCGCAGGCGCTGGTGCTGACGGCGATCGTGATCGGGTTCGGGCTGTTTGCATTCGCGCTGGTTCTGGCGTGGCGTGCCTACACTGAACTCGGGACGCTCGAGTCGGACGAGATGCGGCTTGCAGAGCCGCGGGAGGACGCGAAGTGAGCTGGCTGATCTCGGCCCCGCTGATCCTGCCCTTCGCGACAGCCGTCGCGGCGTTCCTCGCGCGGTCAACGCCCTGGGGTCGTCGGATCAGTGTCACGGGGTCCGTGCTCCACTTGCTGGCGGCGGCCGCGCTGATGTGGGCGGTGCTGGACCAGGGCGTGGTCGCCGCGCAGATGGGCCAATGGCCCGCGCCCTTCGGGATCACGCTTGCCGCGGACCTTCTGTCGGCGGTCATGGTTGTCATCACTGCCATCACCGGGCTTGCGGTCGCGGTCTACGCCTTGGGTGACATAACCGAAAGGCAGGAGGGGCTCGGCTTTCACGCGCTGTTTCATATCCTTCTTGGCGGCGTGACGGGCGCGTTCGTCACCGGCGACCTCTTCAACCTCTACGTCTGGTTCGAGGTGATGTTGATCGCGTCCTTCGGTCTCCTCGTCCTGGGCGGGTCGAAAGAGCAGATCGACGGGGGCGTGAAGTATGTCCTTCTGAACCTCGTTTCGACGGTCCTTTTCCTGTCCGGCGTGGGCCTCCTTTACGGCGTGACAGGCACGCTCAACATGGCGGACCTCGCCCTGACTGTACCGCAGGTCGAGAACCAGGGCCTGATCACCGTCATCGCGATGATGTTCATGGTGGCGTTCGGCGTGAAGGCGGCGGTTTTCCCCCTGTTCTTCTGGCTGCCGGCCTCCTACCACACGCCTGCCTTCGCGGTCTCGGCCGTCTTCGCGGGGTTGCTGACGAAGGTGGGCGTCTACGCCCTGCTGCGAGTGTTCACGCTGATCTTCACCGGCGACCTGGAGTTCACGCACACCGTGCTGCTGTGGGTGGCCTGCTTCACGATGGTGGTGGGGGTTCTTGGCGCAGCGGCGCAGTCGGACTTCCGCAAGATCCTGTCGTTCCACATCGTCAGCCAGATCGGCTACATGATCCTGGGCCTCGCGCTGATGACGCCGCTCGCTCTGGTCGGGGCGGTATTCTATCTGGTTCACCACATCATCGTGAAGGCGAACCTCTTTCTCGTCTCTGGCGTCGCTTACCGCATTACGGGCGGAACCGAGCTCGGGCGGATCGGCGGCCTCTACCGGACTGCGCCCTTGCTGGCCGTGCTGTTCCTCATCCCGGCCTTCAGCCTCGCGGGGTTTCCGCCGCTGTCGGGGTTCTGGGCGAAATACATCCTGGTCAAGGCGTCGCTGGACATGGAGGCCTGGGTTGTCTCCGGCGTGGCGCTGGCGGTAGGGCTTCTTACCATCTTCTCGATGACAAAGATCTGGGGCGAGGCCTTCTGGAAGCCGCATCCCGAGGGAACCGACCCGATGCTGTCAGCCCTTCCCTCCCGCCAGCGCCTTGCGCTGATCCTGCCCATCGCCGCGCTCGCAGCGCTGACCTGCGTGATCGGACTCTTCCCGGAACCCTTCGTTCAGTTCGCCGAACGGTCGGCCGATCAACTCCTCAACCCCAAGGCCTATATCGGGGCAGTGATGGGTCTGCAGCCCGTGATCCTTGCGGAGGCGGCGCCATGAACATCTTCGCGATCAACATCGCACTTGCCTTCGCCTGGGCGGGACTGACGTCAAGCTTCACGTTCCCCTCGCTGATCGTGGGCTTCACGCTGGGTTACGCCGCGCTATGGCTGTCGCAACCGCTGTTTTCCGAACCGTCGGGATATTTCCTGCGGACGTGGCGTGTGCTGAAGCTGGCGATGCTGTTTCTCTATGAGCTCATCGTGTCCTCCCTCCAGGTTGTGTGGGACGTGCTCACGCCCGATCACAAGAGCCGCCCCCGGATCATCGAGATGCCGCTCGAGGTCGAGGGCGAGTTCGCCATCCTGCTTGTCACGAACCTGATCTCGCTCACGCCGGGTACGCTCAGTCTTGACGTGTCGCCCGATCGCAAGCGGCTCATTGTCCATGCCATGTTCGCCGACGACCCCGATGCGGTCGTCGCCGGGATGAAGAACTTCGAACGCTGGGTAAAGGAAGCCCTGGAATGACCGCCGCCGAATTCCTGGCCCTTTCGATTGATGTCAGCTTCGGGCTGGTGATCGCATCCGTCATACTGGCGCTCATCCGCCTTGCGCGGGGCCCGAGCCTGCCGGACCGGGTTGTGGCGCTGGACATGATGACGATCGTCATAGTCGCCTTCTGCGGGCTTTTTTCGGTCTTTGCGCGCGACACGGCATTCCTTGATGTCGCCATCGTCCTGGCGCTGATCGGGTTCCTTGCAACCGTGGCGCTCGCGCGGTTCGCTGAACGCAGGCAGGCGCGCGCCGACGGCGAAGGGGAGGACGGAGCATGATCGACGTCCTCGTGGCACTTCTGTTCCTTCTGGGTGGTTTTTTCGCCTTCGTGGCCGGTCTGGGCACTCTGCGGTTACCGGACGTCTTTACGCGCATGCACGCCTCGACCAAGGCAGGCACCTTGGGATCGTCTTTCATCCTCATCGGTGCGGCGGTGCACTTCGGGGTGCTTTCGGTGACCGCCAAGGCAATCCTGGCGATCCTCTTCATCCTGATTACGGCCCCCATCGCCGGGCACATGATTGGCCGGGCGGCCCAGCGGACAGGGGTCGCGATGTGGACGGGCAAGGAAAATCGCGACTGACCGCCAACCCGGTCATGTGTCATCAAACTGTTACGCGACTGTCACAAAAGCATAGCCGGGAATCGTTAGGTCCGGCCACGAGGTCGCGCGTCTGCCGCGGTCCCAAACCGGAACAACAGGAGTCGCTTCCATGAAATTCGCGAAACTCTCCGCTTCGGCACTTGCAATCGCCGCTGCCTCGGCGACTGCGGCCGCTGCGCGCGATCAGGTGCAGATCGCGGGGTCGTCCACCGTGCTGCCCTATGCAACCATCGTTGCCGAAGCTTTCGGCGAAAACTTCGACTTCCCGACCCCGGTGGTCGAATCGGGCGGGTCGTCGGCCGGCCTCAAGCGTTTCTGCGAGGGCGTGGGCGAGAACACGATCGACATCGCGAACTCCAGCCGCGCGATCCGCGACAGCGAGCGCGAGGAATGCGCCGCCAACGGCGTGACCGAAATCATGGAAGTCCGCATCGGCTATGACGGGATCGTCTTCGCCAGCGACATCAACGGCAACTCCTTCGCCTTTACGCCGGAGCATTGGTACAAGGCGCTTGCGGCCGAGGTCGTGGTCGACGGTCAGGTCGTGGCGAACCCCTACAAGATGTGGAACGAAATCGACCCGGCGCTGCCCGCTCAGGAAATCCAGGCCTTCGTGCCCGGCACGAAGCACGGCACCCGTGAAGTCTTCGAAGAGAAGGTGATCCTGGCTGGCTGCGAGGCGTCGGGCGCGATGGAAGTGCTGGTCACCGCGAAGGGCGACGAGGACATGGCCGAAGATGCCTGCATGACGCTGCGCACTGATGGCCGTTCGGTCGACATCGACGGCGACTATACCGAGACGCTGGCCCGCATCGAAGCCAACCCGAACGGTATCGGCGTCTTCGGTCTGTCGTTCTACGAGAACAACACGGCGAAACTTCAGGTTGCGACCATGTCGGGCGTCACGCCGTCGACCGCGACCATCTCGACCGGCGAATACCCGGTGTCGCGCCCGCTGTACTTCTACGTGAAGAAGGCCCACATCGGCGTGATCCCCGGCCTCCAGGAATACGTCGAGTTCTTCGTCTCCGACGAGATCGCCGGACCGGACGGTCCTCTGGCCGCCTATGGCCTGGTCTCGGACCCCGAACTGGCAGAAACCCAGGCCAAGGTTGCGGCCGGCGAGACCATGTGATCGACCAACGGACCGGCCCTTGATGGGCCGGTCCACTCCATTCGAAGACAGGCTGCCGCCCGATGCCCCTTTCCTGGATCCTCCTTATCGTTCTAGCGCTCGGCGCGGTCGGCTTCGTGCTGGGCCGGGGCAGGGCGATGGCTTCGGCCGGCGGCGACGCCCGCCGGCTTCATTCGCTGCCCAACTATTATGGCTGGAATGTCCTGATCCTGACGTTGGCGCCGGCGCTTCTGGTCCTGGCGGCTTGGCTCTTGGCGGCCCCGGCGGCCGAACCAGGCACGAGCATTGCCTACGCCAAGACCGGTCTCGTGCTGGCCCTGGCTGCCGCAGGGTTCCTGACCGCTCTCGGGCGAACGAATTCCGACTTCCGCGCCCGGAATGTCGTCGAACGCAGCGTCCTTTACCTGCTGATCCTCTGTGCCTCGATTGCGATCCTGACGACCGTGGGCATCATACTTTCGATGCTGTTCGAGACGCGAAACTTCTTCTCGCAGTATGACTGGACGCGGTTCTTCTTCAGCCTGACCTGGTCGCCGCAGTTCCGTGGCAACTCGGACCTCGGGATCATTCCGCTGCTCTGGGGAACGCTCTACATCTCGTTCATCGCGCTGTTGGTCTCAGTGCCGATCGGATTGTTCGCGGCGATCTACATGAGCGAATATGCCGGTCCGAAGTTCCGCGCCGTGGCCAAGCCCGCGATCGAGGTTCTCGCGGGTATCCCGACGATCGTCTACGGCCTCTTCGCTCTGATCACCGTCGGCCCGTTCCTGCGGGACTATTTCGCTCAGCCGATGGGACTTGGCAACTCGTCCTCCTCGGTGATGACGGCCGGACTTGTGATGGGGATCATGCTCATCCCCTTTGTGTCGTCGCTGAGTGACGACATCATCAACGCCGTGCCCCAGGCGATGCGCGACGGTTCGCTTGGGCTCGGAGCAACGAACAGTGAGACGATCCGGCAGGTCGTCCTGCCAGCGGCCCTTCCCGGGATCGTCGGTGCTGTGCTGCTCGCGGCGAGCCGCGCGATCGGCGAGACGATGATCGTGGTTCTGGGGGCAGGGGCCGCAGCCCGGCTCGACCTAAATCCGTTCGAGGCGATGACGACCGTCACCGTCAAGATCGTGAGCCAGCTGACCGGCGACACCGACTTCAACTCGCCCGAGACGCTTGTGGCCTTCGCCCTAGGCCTGACGCTGTTTGTCATGACGCTGGGGCTGAACGTGCTGGCGCTTTGGATCGTGCGCCGCTACCGGGAGCAGTACGAATGAGCCAGGCGACCTCTCAGGCGCGCGCCGTGTCTTCCCTGCTTGAGCGGGATTCCCGCACACGCCGCCGCAATGCGGCCGAGACGCGCTTCAAGTTCTACGGCCTCGCCGCCGTTCTGGTAGGCGTCGCCGCGCTGATCATCCTGATGGTGTCGGTGCTTTCGAATGGGATGTCGGCGTTCCAGCAGACCTATGTCACGCTGACGGTCGAACTGCCCGCCGACAAGCTGGACAAGACAGGCAACCGGGACCCGTCCGAGATGGCGAAGGTGTCGACCTTCGGCTACGCGCCGCTGATCGACGCTGCCGTGGCGCAGACAATGGATGCACTCGGCATTGCCATAGACGGCCTGGACGCCAAGGCCGCGGGCGAGATCCTTTCGAAGGAGGCGGCGGCACAGCTGCGGAACTTCGTGCTGGCGAACCCTGATGTGGTCGGGCAATCGATGGAGTTCGAGTTCCTCGCCTCGGGTCGCATCGACGGCTATTACAAGGGACGGGTTACCGCGGAGTCCGCAGAGTTCGACCAGAACATCAGCCCGGAACAGCTGCTCTTGGCCGACGCGTTGCGCGATGCAGGTCAGCTCGACACGCGGTTCAACTGGGCCTTCGTGACCGGCCCCGACGCATCGGACCAGCGCCCCGAGGCCGCGGGCCTGGGCGTGGCGATCCTGGGGTCGGCCTACATGATGCTGATCGTCCTGGCCCTCGCTCTTCCTATCGGCGTCGCTGCCTCTATCTATCTGGAGGAATTCGCGCCAAAGAACCGCTGGACCGACCTGATCGAGGTGAACATCTCGAACCTTGCGGCGGTGCCGTCCATCGTCTTCGGTATCCTCGGCCTTGCGATCTTCATCAATTTGGTGGCGTTGCCGCAGTCGGCGCCCATCGTCGGGGGGCTGGTTCTTACGCTCATGACGCTGCCCACGATCATCATCGCCACGCGCGCCTCGCTCAAGGCCGTGCCACCGTCGATCCGCGACGCGGCGCTTGGGGTAGGGGCCTCGAAGATGCAGGCGGTGTTCCACCATGTCCTTCCGCTCGCCGCGCCGGGTATCCTCACCGGAACGATCATCGGTCTTGCGCAAGCGCTGGGGGAGACTGCGCCGCTTCTTCTGATCGGGATGGTTGCCTTCGTGAAGGACTTCCCCGCTGGCCCGCCAGAGGGTTTCTTCGATCCAGCCTCGGCCCTGCCCGTGCAGGTCTACAACTGGACCCAACGGTCCGACCCTGCCTTCGTGGAACGGGCGTCGGGCGCTATCATCGTGCTTCTCGTCTTCCTGCTGACGATGAACGCACTGGCCATTTTCCTGCGCCGCCGTTTCGAGCGCCGGTGGTAGAAGGGGAAGCGAAATGGAAGATCTGAGATTGACGGATAGACTTGTGGGCGTCGACGACGTGAAGATCGAGGCGAGGGACGTCAACGTCTACTACGGCGAGACGCATGCCCTCAAGGACGTCAGCGTCGACATCCTGGACAAGAAGGTGACCGCGTTCATCGGACCCTCGGGATGTGGCAAGTCGACGTTCCTTCGTTGCCTCAACCGGATGAACGATACCATCGACATATGCCGGGTCACCGGGTCCATAAAGCTCGACGGTGAGGACATCTACGACCGCCGCGTCGATCCTGTGCAACTTCGCGCCAAGGTCGGCATGGTGTTCCAGAAGCCGAACCCGTTCCCGAAGTCGATCTACGAGAATGTGGCTTACGGGCCCAGGATCCATGGGCTCGCGCGCAACCGGGCCGAGCTGGATGAGATCGTCGAAAAGTCGCTGCGGCGCGCTGCACTGTGGAACGAGGCCAAGGATCGTCTCAAGGAGCCGGGCACCGGCCTTTCCGGCGGTCAGCAGCAGCGCCTTTGCATCGCCCGCGCCATCGCGACTTCGCCCGAGGTGCTGCTGATGGACGAGCCCTGCTCGGCGCTCGACCCGATCGCCACCGCACAGGTAGAGGAGTTGATCGACGAGCTGCGCGCGAACTTTTCGGTCGTGATCGTGACGCACTCGATGCAGCAGGCGGCCCGCGTCAGCCAGAAGACCGCCTTCTTCCACCTCGGCAATCTCGTCGAATACGGAGAAACCGGTCAGATTTTCACCAACCCGCGCGACCCCCGGACGGAAAGCTACATCTCGGGAAGGATCGGGTGATGGAGGGCAGAATGCCTAACGAACAGCACATCCTTTCGGCCTTCGACCGTGATCTCGAGACGATTCAGGCGCTGATCATGAAGATGGGCGGACTGGTCGAGGAAGCGATCCTCGACGCCGCCACGTCGCTTGAGACGCGGGACGAGGAATTGGCCGAACGCGTGCGAAAGAATGACAAGCAGATCGATGCGCTGGAAGAGCGGATCAACCAGGAGGCTGCGCGGGTTCTGGCCTTGCGGGCACCGGCCGCGACGGACCTTCGCACGGTCCTGAGCGTGTTGAAGATCAGCTCGAACCTGGAGCGGATCGGGGACTATTCCAAGAACCTGGCCAAGCGGACCTCTGTTCTGGTTCAGTTGGCGCCGGTCGGGGACTCCGGCGGGTCGATCCGCCGTATGGCCAGGGCGGTGAATGGGATGCTCAAGGACGCGCTCGATGCCTATATCCAGCGCGATGCGGAACTGGCGATGGACGTCCGCCTCCGCGACCGCGACGTGGACCAGATGTACAACGCGCTGTTTCGAGAGTTCCTGACCTTCATGATGGAGGACCCACGCAACATTACCGCCTGCATGCATCTGCATTTCATCGCCAAGAACATCGAACGGATGGGCGATCACGTCACAGCCATCGCAGAGCAGGTGGTCTACCTCGTTACAGGCCAGATGCCCGAAGAGTCGCGTCCCAAGGGCGACGAAACATCGTTTATCCGGCCTGAGACGGAGGACGAATGATGCCCTCTGCCGACCGTCACCCGACAGTGCTGATCGTCGAAGACGAGCCCGCTCAGCGCGAGGTGCTGGCCTACAACCTCGAAGCCGAAGGGTTTCAGGTTGCCAAGGCCGAGAATGGCGAAGAAGCCCTGATCATCGTTTCGGAAACGCCGCCGGATGTGATCGTGCTGGACTGGATGTTGCCCAACGTTTCGGGCATCGAGGTCTGCCGCAGGCTCAAGACACGGCCCGATACGCGCGGCGTGCCGATCATCATGCTTTCTGCCCGTTCGGAAGAGGTCGACCGGGTGAGGGGGCTGGAAACCGGGGCGGACGACTATGTCGTCAAGCCCTATTCGGTGGTCGAGCTCATGGCGCGTGTGCGCGCTCAATTGCGCCGGACGCGCCCGGCCAGCATGGGTGAGGTCCTTGAATTCGAGGATATCAGGCTGGATGCGGAAACCCATCGCGTCACTCGCGGCGGCGAGCTTCTGAAGCTGGGTCCGACGGAATTCCGGCTGCTGTCGACCTTCATGGAGAAGCCCGGCCGGGTCTGGACGCGCGAGCAGCTTCTGGACCGGGTCTGGGGCCGGGAAATCTATGTCGACACACGCACCGTTGACGTTCATGTCGGCCGGCTCAGGAAGGCGCTTTGCAGATTTGGCGGAAGTGATCCCGTGCGGACCGTGCGCGGCGCGGGCTACGCGCTGGGGTAGGGGCCTCAGCTGCCCGCGGCGCGGGCGGCAAGGCGCATGATGACGGGCAGCGCATCCCTTGCCGTCATGCCCGAACGAAGCTCGCGGCTGTAGAGCATTGCCAGCAGCTTCTCGTCATGCCGTGTCAGCAGGGCAAACTCGCCGTCATCGTTGAAAATCGACGGTCGTGCGTCCTTGCAATCGTTGGGAAGCCCCATGCCCTGGGCGAGTTCTTCGTGAATGCACGATCGGCGCATGAGCTCGCCGTGTTCCGCCCGCACGATTGCCACGGCGCTGCGGTATCCGCGCGCCTTGTCGGCATGGGGCACCGCCACGACCATGCAGTAGTGCTCCCTTGGCATTGACAGGATTGCGCGGATCGCCTGATCGCTGATACCGGCGACATTCGCCTTGAGGAAGCCGCGTAGCCCGCGGCGTTCATCATCACTTACGACCAGAACGTGGAAATTCGCGCTGACGCGCGTCATTCCGATGGGCTGGCCCGTAATGCGTGCCAGACGCCGCGCAAAGCCTTCGATCTCGCGCTGGTCGGACGCACGCTGGTCCCGTGGAACCGAGGGGCCGAAATGGACGGCCATCCGAACAGGTTCTTCCCAGCGGATCAGCGGTTTCTCGGCGCCCGAGCGGCTGAGCGTTCCGCCGCGATATTCCTGACGAAGAGCGGTCGTGACGAAGTGCCGGGCCAATTGATCGGCGCTGACGGACGCGCCGGCGGCCATATCCTGGCGAAGATAGCCCTTGCCGCGTAGCGAGGCCTCCATTGTCGAGTAGTAACGCCCAAGGTCGGTCGATTGCGGCACCCGCGCCTCTGCACCGACGCGCGTCGCCTGTCCTAAGGCCAGACAGCTGGCCAGGATTCCGCATGCAACTGTCCGCAATCCGTTCGGCATGAAACGCCTCCCATGGATCTTCAGGCGGGGCCGAGCGTAACGGCGCTGGCCAGCTATTCAAGGGGCGGGTGACAGACAGTCTGACAAAATCCGTCCGTTTCCGGTCAAACCTTGAGCTGATAAGACATATTATGTAGAATGAAGATCAATTCAAACGATGGCTCGCTCGAGGAACGGCCGCCCCTCAAGGATACGTTCGGCGCCGAACTCGGACAGATCCAAGCTCCTGTAGTTGCCGGTCAGGATCAGCTCTGCCATTCCGCGCCCGACTGCGGGCGCCTGCTGAAGCCCGTGGCCGGAAAAGCCGTTCATGACGTACAGATTGTCGTAGCCCGGCCAGCGCCCAAGGATCGCATTCTGGTCGAGTACGTTGTAGTCGTAGTGGCCAGCCCACGCTCGAATGACCTTGGCGATCTCCGTCGACGGAAGCCGTTCGTAAAGTCTTGGCCAGAGGATTTCCTCGAATTCACCATGATTTGGCTCAAAGTCTTCAAGTGCAGTGCATGGATCGACTTCCGGCACAGTCGCTGCGATCCAGTGGCGTCCCTCCGGCCTGATGTAGAAACCCAGATGGTCGATATGCAGTGGCGCGCGTGAAGCCTGCAAATTTGGCACGTCGATCAGGAATACGGTCCGCTTGCGGGGTTCGACCGGAATATCGATCCCCAACCCCCGGAAAAGATTGGCCGCGCGGGTTCCGGCTGCATTTACCGCCACATCGGCGTGCAGGAATTCCCCATTTGCCAGGCGTATCCCCTTGACGCAGCCTTCGGATAAAAGGAATCCCGATACCTCGCCGTCCAGGAAGCGGACGCCCCGCGCCCTCGCGGCCCGCCGGAATCCCCACAAAAGCCCCATGTTGTCGAACCAGCCCTCATCCCGCGGACCGAACGAACCCAGGCTGACGCCTGTCAGATCGAGCCACGGAAACCGCTCTGCGAGCTCGGAGGGTTCAAGGGTTTGGGTCGCCGCACCGTGCGCACGTTGGATCTCGGCCACCTCACGCATGGTGCGCGCCTGTTCATCTGTTCCGGCGAGGAACAGATATCCGTTTTCGTGAAAGCCCAGGTCACGCACCTCTCCCTCTTGGCCGAGCCAGTCCGCAACATTCCTTATGAACTCAACGCCGAACTGGCTGATCTTCACGTTGATGGGGTTGGAGAACTGAAGCCGGATCGAGGCGGCCGATAACGCAGTCGCGGCCTGTGCGTAGCTGCGGTCGCGTTCGACAACGCAAATGCCGCGCGCCGGAGCCCCGAGCTCGGTCAGCCAGAACGCGAGCGACGCGCCCATAACGCCGCCACCGACAATCACCACATCGAACGCCTCAGACACGATGCCCTGCCTTCTGCCCCTCGCTCCACGCTCTATCACGTGGCGCGGTCGCCCGGAACTCTGGTCATCCCTCGACATCTACCTCAATCACTTGATAAATACGTGGTTAGGTCGGTGGGACGCCCATGGGCAGTGCGACAGGTAGGACGTTGGACGACACGCATTCCCAATATGGGACCGTGGAGGGGCTTCTGGCCTTTCTGCACGAGGTCACCTTCGCGGAGAGCATCGAGACGGTGTGGACCGCCCTGACTTCTGCAATGGGAACGTTCGGCTTCGACCGGCTCATTTACGGTTTCACGCGGTTTCGCACTGGCCAGTCGCTGGGTGACCCTGACGACCTTCTGATCCTGACGAACCACGACCGCTCATACACCGACCGGTTCATCGGCGATCGGCTTTACCTGCACGCTCCCATGGTTCGCTGGGCGGCCGAGAACACCGGTGCGTGTTCCTGGCGCTGGATCCGCGAGCATGCCGACCACCTGACGCCTGCCGAGCAGCGTGTGGCCGAGTTCAACCGGCAGATGGGCGTGGTTGCGGGCTATTCGATCAGTTTTCCGGGGTTGTCGCAGCGGTCGAAGGGCGCACTGGCATTGACGTCCCGCGCCGAAATGAACCAGGACGAGACCGATGCAGTCTGGAAGCAGCACGGGGAGCTCTTGCTTCAGATGGCGACGGTCGCCCATCTGAAGATCATCACCCTGCCCTACACTGGCGCCCGTCGCCCCCTGACCGACCGACAGCGCGAGGCGCTCGAATGGGTCGGTGACGGCAAGACCACGCAGGACATCGCCACGATCATGGGGCTGACGGCAGCGACGGTAGAAAAGCACCTGCGACTGGCGCGTGAGGCTCTGGACGTCGAGACCACGGCTCAAGCCGTCCTCAAGGCTTCGTTCCAGAATCAGATCTTCGTCGTTTCGCGCTGAGGGTGCGCCTTTCGGCTGCCTGAAAGGCCCCCAAGAACGTGGGTAGGGTTTCCCCTACTTCCCTGACGTAGCGTAAACCTGCAACTATGATCGTGTTCCGAGAGTGGTGGCATTAGCCAAGGAACAACGTTCTGCAAGTCCCTGCAATTTCAGGGATATCGGAGCGTTCCGGGAAACCGGATCGTCGGTCGGGGTTGCGCATTTCCGCTGTCCCCGGCCGGCACAGTCCTGGGCTCGGCTTCTCATCCCCGAAGTCGCGCCAAAGGATAGGGGCGGCCCCTTGCGGACCGCCCCTTTTTTTTGTTGTCGCCTGAGAATCAGCCGCCGAGCGTCTTCGCGACCTCGGCCGCGAAATCCTCTTCCTTCTTCTCGATCCCTTCGCCGACCGCGATGCGAGCGTATCCGGTGATCTCGACACCAGCGTCTTTGGCGGCCTGCTCAACGGTCACATCGGGATTGATCACGAAGGCCTGGCCGAGAAGCGTCACCTCGGAAAGGAACTTCTTCATGCGGCCCGGGATGATGTTGTTGTGGATCACCTGCTCGGGCTTCGGCTTGGACGAAGCGGCGTTCTCTTCGAGGGCCTTCTGGGTTTGAACCGCAAGCTCACGTTCGACTACCGACGGGTCGAGCGAGGCCTCCGACAAGGCCAGCGGCGAAGTCGCGGCGATGTGCATGGCGAACTGCCGACCGATCTCGCGTGCCTTCGCCTCGGGGCCGGACAGCGCAACCAGCACACCGATCTTGCCCATGCCATCGGCTGCGGCGTTGTGCACGTAGGAGACGACGGTGTCGCCCTCTAGCACCTGCATCCGGCGCAGGGTCATGTTCTCACCGATTCGCGCGATAGCGTCGGTCAGGACCTCCTCGACCGGTTTGCCGTTCAGATGGGTCGCCTTCAGCTCCTCAAGCGTCCCGCCGGTCTCAAGTGCGACGTTGGTGATCTCGCGGACCATGTCCTGGAATTCCGCGTTCTTGGCAACGAAGTCGGTTTCCGAGTTGATCTCGACCGCGACACCGCGGCCGTCCTTGACCGCCACTCCGACAAGGCCTTCGGCGGCGACGCGGTCCGCCTTCTTCGCGGCCTTTGCGAGGCCCTTGGTGCGCAGCCAGTCCACAGCGGCGTCCATGTCGCCGTTGGTCTCGGTCAGCGCCTTCTTGGCGTCCATCATGCCTGCGCCGGTCATCTCGCGCAGGTCTTTCACCATCGCGGCGGTGATGCTCATTTTCACTCTCCTCGGGGAATACGGGATGGGCGGGGTCTAACCCCGCCCGGAAACGTGTGCGTGACGTGCAGGTCAGGCGTTGGCGTCTTCGGCCAGCGCCTCTTCCTCGGGGGCCGTTTCCAGCGCACCCAGGTCCACACCCGCGGCACCCATCTGCGCGGTCATCCCGTCGAGCGCTGCGCGCGCGACCAGATCGCAGTAGAGCGCGATGGCGCGGGCGGCATCGTCGTTACCGGGGATGATGTAATCGACGCCCTCGGGCGAGCAGTTCGTGTCAACGACGGCGACGACCGGGATGCCCAGCTTCTTCGCTTCCAGGATCGCGAGATCCTCCTTGTTCACGTCGATGACGAACAGCAGGTCCGGAAGGCCACCCATCTCGCGGATGCCGCCGAGGCTGGCCTGAAGCTTGGCCTGCTCACGCTCCATCCCGAGACGTTCCTTCTTTGTCAGACCTTCGGCGCCATGCGCCATGGTCTCGTCGATCTGCTTCAGACGCTGGATCGACTGCGACACGGTCTTCCAGTTGGTCAGCGTGCCACCGAGCCAGCGGTGGTTCATGTAGTACTGGGCGCACTTTTCGGCCGCTTCCGCGACCGGTTTCGCCGCCTGACGCTTGGTGCCGACGAAGAGGATGCGGCCACCTTTGGCGACCGTATCGCGGATGACTTTCAGAGCCGCATCCAGCATCGGGACGGTCTGCGTCAGGTCGATGATGTGAATGCCGTTGCGTTCGCCGTAGATGTACGGAGCCATGCGGGGGTTCCACCGCTGGGTCTGGTGGCCGAAGTGTACGCCAGCTTCGAGTAGCTGACGCATGGAGAACTCGGGGAGCGCCATGCCTTTTCCTTTCCGGTTTCGCGCCTCGGCGGAGAGTTTCAGCCAGGACCTGGTCCGGGCCAACCGGTGGACCTCCGGGGATGTCTCCCCCGGACGGCCCTCTCTCCGCTTGTGAAGTGGCGCGCGCTTACCGGGTTTCGGCAGGATTGGCAAGCCCTTTGCTCTTGGTCGGATGTATCCCGTCGCGCGCCGCGCGCGGTGCGCCGTATCACCCCGGCGCTCGGCCCGCGGGTATCAGCCCGATGTCGCGAAGCAGTTGGTCGTCGAGATGTGCGGTCGCCCTGACCGGGCGCCGGATCTCGCGCCGCCGCCGCAGCCGGTGTTACAGGTCGTCAAGCATATGGGTTTCCTTTCGTGTCTCTGCTCGCGTCAGGCGGCCGCCCGCCGGATATTGCGCCCGACTTCGTGGATGTGGCGGTGGTCGGTGCCGCAGCAGCCGCCCAGCACCTTCAGCCCCGGCAGCCGGCGAAGGAATTCCGCGTAAAGCGCCCCGAACTCGGCCGGGTCGCCATCGTCAAGCGTGGTCGCGGCGTCGAGTTCGGCATGGCTCATCCGCGAGGCGTTGGCACGGATGCCACCGAGGCGGTCAAGCCAGGCTTCGCCCCGCCCCAGCGGTGCGGCGAAGTGGTCGGGGTGGGCACAGTTAACCATGTAGTAGACCGGCGCGCCCTGCGTCGCCTCGTCGGTCGCGGTGACGGCCTCGGCCAGCGCCATGCCCGAGGCGAGCCGGCCGTCGGTCTCGACGGTGAAGGACACCGCGACCGGCAGGCCCGCGGCGCGGGCGGCCCGGACGATGCCGACGGCCTCGCCGAGATGGGTCATCGTCGTCGCCGTCACCAGGTCGACTCCTGCCTCTGCCAGCGCCTCGATCTGCGTGCGGTGGATCGCCTCTGACTCGACCGGCGCAAGCTCGCGCCCCACGACGTATCCGTCGCCCGCCGGGCCGACCGCCCCGTTGATGACGATCGGCAGCCCCTTGGACCGGTACTCGGCCCGGATTTCCCGTGCAAGGCGCGCTGCCTCGCGGTTGGCGCGGACGATGGCGTCGCGGCCGAAGCCGAGCCGTTCGCCCCACGCCGTGCTGGCCCGCCAGGTCGCGGTGTCGAGCATGAAGCCAGTTCCGGCCTGCGCCGCATGGTCGACATAGCGGGCGAAGTAGCGTCTGAGCGAGGCCTGCCCTTCGTCGGAGAAGACGAGCGGGAACGAGGCGAAGCCCGGAAGGTCGATACCGTCATGGTAAATGAGGTCGGTCTCGAGTCCGCCGTCGGCGAGGTAGGGCGTCCGGGTGGACAGCAGGCGGTCAATCGGTGCATCGAATGGCATGTGCAATCTCCTCTCTCGTGAGAAGGCCTCTCTGGCAGGGAACCGGCTGGCCGAACCAGTGGGATTGCGGTATACTTCACGCATCTTCTATATGTGTGATTTTAAACAAGGACTTGCGGCCTGAAGCTCAAGTGACGACAAGGCGCCGGTCTGACGGTTACCTTACCGGCAGTATAGCAAACGGGGGGCTTGGCATGGCACGGGGCAGCGATACGCGCAGGCGCATCCTCGACATCGCCCAGGAGGCGATCCTGGCCAAGGGCTTCGACGCCACCTCGATCGACGAGATCGTGGCGGCGGCAGAACTGACCAAGGGCGGCTTCTTCTACCACTTCCCCGACAAGAACGCGCTGGCGCGCGCGCTGATCGAGCGGCACATCGAGACCGAGGACAGGATCTTCGACGACCTGTTCGCCCGGGCGCGCGACCTGTCGGACGATCCGCTGCAGGTCATGCTGATCATGCTGCGGCTCTTGGCCGAACTGTTGGGCGACATGCCGAACGGGCATCCCGGCTGCATCGTGGCCACGGCCGCCTACCAGGACCGGTTGTTCGACGCCGAGGTGCGGCAGATCAACCGCCGCGCGGTTCTTGGCTGGCGGGCGCGCTTCCGGAATGCGCTGGACGAGATCATCGAAAGGTATCCGCCGCGCGAGGCGGTCGATCTTGACGATCTGGCCGACATGGTCAACGCGGTGGTCGAGGGCGGTATCGTGATGTCGAAGGCGCTGGGCGAGCCGCATGCGACGGTGGGCCAGGTGCTTCTCTTGCGCACCTTCATCAAGCTCCTGTTCTCGCCGGCGCCGCACTGAACCTTCCGTCCGCGCGGCCGACCTTGCCAAGGCGCGATGCACACGGCAACTAGCCGGCATGGCTACTCCACCCGACATACTCTGCATCGGCTCGGTCCTTTGGGACATCATCGGCCGCAGCCCGGCCCACATGCGTTCAGGATCCGATGTGCCCGGGCGCATCACCCGCCTGCCGGGGGGCGTGGCGATGAACATCGCGATGACCCTGCGGCGCTTCGGACTGACGCCGGCGCTTCTGACCACGATCGGGCGAGATGCCGAGGGCGAGGACCTGATCGCGCAATGTGCTCGGATGGGCCTGCTGACCGACCACATCTACCGCTCAGATGATCTGCCTACCGACCGTTACATGGCCGTCGAGGGGGCGAACGGGTTGATCGCGGCGATTGCCGACGCACATTCCCTGGAGGCGGCCGGCGCGAAAATCCTGCGTCCGCTGCTGGATGGGACACTGGGTTCAGCCGAGTCGCCCTGGCGCGGGCTCATCGCGCTCGATGGCAACCTGACCGAAACGCTTCTGTCTGACATCGCCACCTCGCCGCTTTTCGCCGCCGCCGACCTTCGCGTTGCGCCAGCCTCTCCCGGCAAGGCCGAACGCCTTCTGCCGCTTCTCGGTCACCCCTGCGCGACGCTCTACGTCAACCTCGAGGAGGCGGGGCTTCTGCTGGGGACGACCTTCGCAGACGCGCCAACGGCGGCGGAAGCGCTGATGCTGCGTGGCGCGACGCGCGCGCTGGTCACCGATGGCGGAAAGACGGCGGCCAAAGCGGCCGGGGGCGCTGTCCTGACGGCGCGGCCGCCCGAGGTTCTTGTCACGCGCGTCACGGGGGCTGGCGACACCTTCATGGCCGCGCACATCGCAGCCGAGTTGCGCGGCGAAACGGGGGCGACTGCGCTCGCCACCGCATTGCAGGCAGCTGCTGCCTATGTCAGCACGCTCGACGACTAACCCTGCCGCCGCTTGCCGGAGAACCGACCGATGACCGCACCCCTGACCTTTTCGTCTGAAGTGGCCGAGGCGCGCCGGGCGGGACGTCCGATCGTGGCTCTGGAGTCGACCATAATTACCCACGGCTTCCCCTGGCCCGAGAACCTCGCCATGGCGCGCCGCGTCGAGGCAGAGGTTCGTGCGGCGGGCGCTGTGCCGGCAACGATCGCCGTGCTGCAGGGAACGATCCGGATCGGGCTGGGCGATACGGAACTGGAGGAGCTGGCCCGCGCCAGCGGCGTGGCGAAGCTCAGCCGCGCGGACCTCGCGGTCTGCGTGACACAGCGCGGAACCGGAGCGACCACGGTCGCGGCAACGATGATCTGTGCCAGGATGGCCGGAATCGGCGTCTTCGCGACCGGAGGGATCGGCGGCGTTCACCGGGGCGCCGAGACCAGTTTCGACATCTCGGCGGACCTTCAGGAACTTGCGCAGACGCCGGTTACTGTCGTCGCGGCCGGCGCAAAGGCGATCCTCGACCTGCCCAAGACGCTCGAGGTCCTCGAAACGCTCGGGGTGCCGGTCGTAGCCGTCGGGCAGGATGCCTTTCCCGCCTTCTGGTCACGCGATTCGGGCCTCAAGGCGCCGCTGCGTCTCGACCGTCCCGAAGACATCGCCGCCGCTCACCGGATGCGTGCGGCGCTTGGACTTCCGGGAGGACAACTCGTCGCAAACCCGATACCGGCATCGGACGAGATCCCCGCAGAGGACCTCGCGCCCCTGATCGCCGAAGCTCTGGCCGAGGCGGAAGCTCAGGGGGTTATCGGAAAGGCAGTGACGCCCTTCCTTCTGTCGCGGCTTTTCGATCTGACCGGCGGTCGGTCGGCCGAGGCGAATGTCGCCCTTGTCTTGAACAATGCGCGACTGGCCGCGCGAATCGCTGTGGCGCTTGGAGAGTGATTCCGGTGTTCTGCGGGACCAGGGCGTTGTGTCGCGATATGCGCGCACCTAGATTCTGTCCGCCAAGTCAAACGGACCCCCGATCATGATAATACCTCCCGAGGGCAATGAGCCCGCACACGACCGCAGGAAGCGCGGCCTTTTCGGGGGATTGCGGGCAAGCTTCCTGACCGGGCTGGTCGTTGTTCTACCCGTTGGGCTAACCATCTGGCTGATCTGGACCGTCACCGGCTGGATCGACGGCTGGGTTCTGCCGTTGGTGCCCCACAAGTTCCGTCCGGAGCAGTACATCGGCGTCGACCTGCGCGGCGTGGGGGTGGTCATCTTTCTCGTCTTCACCGTCCTGGTCGGTTGGCTCGCCAAGGGTCTGATCGGACGATCGCTTATCCGCTGGGCGGAGCATTTGGTGGACCGCATGCCGGTCATCCGGTCGGTCTACAACGGTTTGAAACAGATCGCTGAAACCGTATTCGCGCAATCCGACACTTCGTTCGACAGGGCCTGTCTGGTGGAGTATCCGCGCAAGGGGATCTGGGCGATCGGCTTCATCTCGACCCCCGCGAAAGGCGAGATCGTCGCGAAGGCACCTGCGGATGGTCGCCTGCTCAGCGTCTTCCTTCCCACCACGCCCAACCCGACCTCGGGCTTTCTTCTCTACGTTCCGGAAACGGACATCGTGCCGTTGGACATGTCGGTCGAGGATGCCGCGAAGCTCATCATCTCGGCCGGCCTCGTCTATCCGCCCGACCGCGTCGCACCCTCCTGATCAGCCTTCCGCCCCGACGGTTGTCGCGTCTGCGCAACAATAAATCTCTGCTTCGTGGGAAGATACGTTGCCTTGTTGCGGTTTTCCTGCACTTTGATAGCCATGGAACGTCTTTACTAGGAGTACCTGATATGAAGACCCTGAAAATTGCTGCTCTCGCCCAGCAGCGAGCCACGCCGTCGTTCGCCGGTGGCATGTCCGAGCCGGTCATGGAAGAAGCCGTCATCGTCGAAGAGTCGACCTCCTCGTCGAACGCCGGGATCCTTGTGCCGATCCTCGCGATCATCCTGATCGCCGCCGCGGCGTCGAACAACTGATCTTCCCCACAAGGGAAGACGAAAGCCCCGGCCGTCCGGTCGGGGCTTTTTTCGTTCGTCGGGCTTACAGAGCCGTCCAGCCGCCATCCACGCTGATGGTAGTTCCTGTGATCTGGTCGGCCGCGGGTGAACACAGAAACGCGACAGTGCCGCCGATCTGCCCCGTGGTCGCAAACTGTTTCGACGGCTGTCGCGCGAGCATCACCTCGCGGATCACGGTTTCGCGGTCCATCTTGTGGGCCTTCATCTGGTCAGGGATCTGCGCCTCGACCAATGGCGTCAGGACGTAGCCCGGGCAGATCGCGTTGCAGGTGATCCCCTGTCCGGCCGTCTCCAGCGCGGTCGTCTTCGTCAAGCCGACGAGCCCGTGCTTGGCTGCGATATAGGCCGATTTGTAGGGCGAGGCGGTCAAACCATGGGCCGAGGCGATGTTGACCACCCTGCCCCACCCCGCCTTCCGCATCATTGGCAGCGCCACGGCCGTCGTATGAAACGCCGAAGTCAGGTTGATTGCGATGATTGCATCCCACTTTTCGACGGGAAACTCTTCAATCGGCGCGACGTGCTGGATGCCCGCGTTATTCACCAGGATGTCGCAGGCGCCGGCCGACTCGACCAGCTTGCGGCATTCCTCCCCCTTCGACATGTCGGCCTTGATGTAGCGCGCCTTCACGCCGAAATCGCGCGCTAGCCGTTCCGCCAGAGCGTGGTCGTCGTCGCTGTCGGTGAACGAGTTCAGCACCACATCCGCCCCCGCGCGTGCGAGCTCTTCGGCAATGCCGAGGCCGATCCCCGAGGTCGAACCCGTGATGATGGCAGTCTTGCCCGATAGGGTCATGGCGAAAGTCCTTCTGTGCTGGCGTCGAGGCACCATAGATGCTGCGCGTGCGAAACAACAAGGGCGGGCGCACGGATCGCCAGGGCGATGGACAGCGACCCCGCCAGCGGCCTAGCGTCACCGGCATGATCGACCGGACGCAGCACGACTCGGCCTATTCCTGGTTCCGCCTCGCCATCAGTCTGGCCATCGCGACGGTCGGCAATGTGGGTATGTGGGCGGCGATCGTCGTGCTGCCGCAGGTGCAGGCCGAATTCGGCGTCGACCGCGCCGACGCTTCGCTGCCCTACACGCTGACCATGGTGGGCTTCGCGCTGGGGAACCTGCTGATCGGACGCGCGGTCGACCGCTGGGGCATTTCCCTGGCGCTGTCGGCGGCGGCGGTAACGCTCGCCGCAGGCTTCGGCGCCGCCGCGGCAACCGGTTCCATGGCGGTGCTGACGGCGCTACACCTCGCCATCGGCTTCGGCGCGGCCGCAAGCTTCGCGCCGCTGATCGCGGATGTCTCGCACTGGTTCCTTCGCCGCCGTGGCATCGCGGTCGCCATTGCGGCCAGTGGGAACTACGCCGCCGGAGCGATCTGGCCGCTGCTCTTAAGGGGTGTGCAGGCAGAACATGGCTGGCGCGGCACCTATGTGGCGCTGGCCGTCATCGTTCCGGTCGTGGTTCTCCCGCTTTCCGCGCTCCTGCGGCGCCGGCTGTCCGAGGCTTCTGCAAGCGTGGCGCGCGGCGCTGCGGCCATGAATGCGCGGCAGGTGTCGCTTTCGCCGCGCATGTTGCAGGGCATGCTGGCCATCGCAGGGGTTGGCTGCTGCGTAGCGATGTCGATGCCACAGGTCCACATCGTGGCCTATTGCGTCGACCTGGGTTACGGGCCCGCGGTCGGCGCCGAAATGCTGTCGCTCATGTTGGCGGGCGGCGTGGTGTCGCGCCTGGTTTCGGGCGCCCTTGCCGACCGGCTGGGCGGGGTGCGAACGCTGCTGATCGGATCGGCGCTGCAGATGCTGGCACTGGCGCTCTACCTGCCGTGGGACGGGCTGGTGTCGCTCTACGTCGTCTCGCTGATCTTCGGACTCGCGCAGGGGGGAATCATCCCCAGCTACGCGATAATCGTGCGTGAATACCTTCCGCCCGAGGAGGCCGGGGCGCGCGTGGGCCTCGTGATCTTTGCCACCATCGTCGGCATGGCGCTGGGGGGCTGGATGTCGGGCTGGATCTACGACGTTGCGGGCTCGTACCGGATGGCGTTCTGGAACGGTATCGCGTGGAATCTTCTGAACATCGCGCTGGTCGGGGCGATTCTGTTTCTGTCACGTCCTCGAACGGCGATTGCCTGACACCATCGCGGACCCAAGAAAAAAACGCCCGCACAAGGCGGGCGTCAAGTCATTGAGGCAGGTTTCATACAGGCAAGAAACCTATCGAGCAGTGGCTTCTTTATACGCGTTCCTCCGCCGGCGTCCAAGCTAAAAGTTTGAAAAGACTATGTGTCGCGTCTATCGTTCTGAGCAGGAAAAAAAACGGGCGGGAGCAGTACACCCCATGTCAGTCAAGTTTCTTGGCGGCGTTCTGAGCGCCGGTGCGTTCGCTCTGGGCGCGGCGCTGGCGGGCGCGGCGGCAGGCGATCCGGTGCATGGCATAGCTATGTATGGCGAGCCCGCCCTTCCACCTGATTTTGTGTCGCTTCCCTATGCCAACCCCGATGCCCCCAAGGGCGGGCGCATCGTTTTCGGCGAAGGCGGTGGGTTCGATTCGCTCAATGCCTTCGTCCGCAAGGGCAACCCACCCTACGGCGTCCGCGTCCACGTGGTCGAAAGCCTCATGGGCCGCAACTGGGACGAGCCCTTCACGCTCTACTGCCTGCTCTGCGAATCGGTCGAGGTGCCCGAGGACCGGTCGTGGGTCGAATTCACCCTGCGTGAGGAGGCCCGATTCTCTGACGGGAGCCCGGTGACGGTCGAGGACGTGCTGTGGTCGCTTGAAACGCTCGGCACCGTCGGGCACCCCCGCTACCTCAACGCCTGGACCAAGGTCGAGCGGGCCGAAGCCACCGGTCCGCGCAGCCTGCGGGTCACTTTCAACACAGCCGACCGCGAGATGCCGCTGATCATCGGCCTGAGGCCGATTCTCAAGAAGGCCCAATGGGAGGGCAGGGACTTCGCCGAGACCGACGGCGAGGCGCCCATCGGCTCGGGCCCCTATGTGGTGGGCGAGTATGAATTCGCGCGCTACATCACCTTCCGCAAGGACCCTGACTGGTGGGGCGCGAGCGTGCCCTTCAACCGGGGCCAGCACAACCTGGATGAAATCCGCTACGACTACTTCGGCGACGGCGGCGTGGTGTTCGAGGCTTTCAAGGCCGGCGCGGTCGACAGCTACCGCGAGCCGAACGCAGTGAAGTGGGCGCAATCCTTCGACTTCCCAGCCGTCGCCGACGGACGAATCATCAAGGCCGAGATTCCGCATGGCCGCCCCGCGGGGCTGCAAGGGCTGGTGATGAACACCCGCCTGCCCCAGTTTTCCGACTGGCGTGTGCGCGAGGCGATGATCCAGGCCTTCAACTACGAGTTCATCTCGGCACAGTTGAACGCGGGCGCCGACCCCCGTGCGCGCTCCTACTTCGACAACTCCGAGCTGGGCATGCGCGAAGGCGCGGCGGAGGGCGCTGTGGCCGAGATCCTGGCGTCCTACGCCGACAGCCTGCTGCCTGGCGCGATCGAGGGTTACGACTTCCCGATGGGCGAACGCGGCGAGGCAAACCGCGCGGGCATCCGTGCCGCGATGGGCCTGATGGAGGAAGCCGGCTGGACCGTGCAAGACGGCGTCATGAAGAACGCATCGGGCGCCCCCTTCACTTTCGAGATCGTCCTTCAGCAGGGCTCGTCCGAACAGCAGTCCATCGTCGACATCTACGCAGAGGCTCTCAAGCGCCTCGGCATCACGGTGAAGGTTACTACCGTCGACAGCGCGCAATTCACCGAACGGATCAACGCCTATGACTTCGGCATGACATGGCTGAACCGGGTGGTGTCGCTGTCGCCAGGCAACGAGATGAAGCTCTACTTTGGTGCGGCCGGCGTGAGCGAACCTGGTTCTCGCAACTGGATGGGAGCTGACCAGCCCGCGATCGACCCGTTGATCGACCGCCTTCTGGCCGCGACGAGCCGGGAGGACTTCGTGGCGACGACGCGAGCACTCGACCGCGTGTTGACCTCGGGGCGGTATATCGTGCCGATCTGGTATTCGCGCGTCTCGCGGCTGGCCTATGCAAGCCGGTTGAAGTTCCCCGAAAGATTGCCAATTTACGGCGACTGGCCGGGCTTTCAGCCCGACGTCTGGTGGGTTGAGGAGCAGTGAGAAAAATGATCCGCAAGACCATGATCCTTCTGGGCCTGTCCCTGGCAGTGGCCGCCTGCAACACCGTTGCCGGCGTGGGCGAGGATATCTCGGCCGGCGCTCGCACTGTTCAGAACGCCTTCTGATCCCACTCCCCTCGCGGTAGACGGCACCCAGGGGACCGACATGCGCCTTTATGTCCCAACGACGGTATACCGTCGCATACGATCTTCACGCCCGCATGGATGTGCGTTATCTGGCGCCTGACCCGATTGCTGTGGCCAGACGCGAGGACAGGACATGTCGAAGATCAAGGTAGCCAACCCCATCGTCGAGATGGACGGCGACGAGATGACCCGGATCATCTGGGACTTCATCAAGAAGAAGCTGATCCTGCCCTATCTGGACGTCGAATTGCTCTACTATGATCTCGGGATCGAAGAGCGTGACCGGACGGACGACCAGATCACCATCGACGCTGCGCTGAAAACGAAGGAAGTCGGCGTCGCGGTCAAGTGCGCGACGATCACCCCTGACGAGGCCCGCGTCAAGGAATTTGGCCTGAAGGAAATGTGGAAGTCGCCGAACGGCACGATCCGCAACATCCTCGGCGGCGTGATCTTTCGTCAGCCCATCATATGCAGGAACGTGCCGCGCCTCGTTCCGGGCTGGACCAAACCCATTGTCGTTGGCCGCCACGCCTTCGGCGACCAGTACCGCGCGACCGACTTCCACTTCCCCGGCAAGGGCACCGTGACGCTCAAGTTCGTGGGCGACGACGGTCAGGTGATCGAGCGCGAGGTCTTCAAGTCGCCTGGCGCCGGCGTGACCATGGCGATGTACAACCTCGACCAGTCGATCATCGACTTCGCGCGGGCCTCGATGAACTACGCATTGAGCCTCGGCTGGCCGCTCTATCTGTCGACGAAGAACACGATCCTCAAGGCCTACGACGGGCGATTCAAGGACCTCTTCCAGGAGGTTTTCGACGCCGAGTTCGCTGACCAGTTCAAGGCCAAGGGCATCACCTACGAACACCGCCTGATCGACGACATGGTCGCCTCGGCGCTGAAGTGGTCGGGCGGCTATGTCTGGGCTTGCAAGAATTATGATGGCGACGTGCAGTCGGACACGGTGGCGCAGGGCTTCGGATCGCTGGGCCTCATGACCTCCATCCTTATGACACCCGATGGAAAGACGGTCGAGGCCGAAGCCGCCCACGGCACGGTCACCCGCCACTACCGTCAGCACCAGCAGGGCAAGGAGACTTCGACCAACTCCATCGCCTCGATCTACGCCTGGACCGGCGGTCTGAAGCACCGCGCCAAGCTCGACGGCAATGCGGACCTGGCCCGCTTCGCACAGACACTTGAACAGGTCACAGTTCAAGCCGTCGAGGACGGCTGGATGACCAAGGACCTCGCACTGCTCGTCGGACCGGACCAGAAGTGGCTGACGACCATGGGATTTCTTGAAAAAGTCGACGAGTATCTGAACAAGGCGCTGAAGGGTTAGCCGCGCCCGCTCCTTCCTCTCGGTCGAGACACCCTCGGGGGTCCGGGGGTGCAAACCCCAATCCTGTCCATTGCCGAAACGCTCTGGCGTTTCGCGCCCATGTCCTGTATGCGCGCGTCCAACCTCAGACATCATCCGAAAAGAGACTTCCGATGGAGCTCCGCAACATCGCCATCATCGCGCATGTCGACCATGGAAAGACGACGCTGGTCGACCAGCTTCTGAAGCAGTCCGGTGCCTTCCGTGAGGGCCAGGCCGTGGCCGAGCGTGCGATGGACTCGAACGACATCGAACGTGAGCGCGGGATCACGATCCTTGCCAAGGCGACGTCGGTCGAATGGAAGGGCGCGCGGATCAACATCGTCGACACCCCCGGTCACGCCGACTTCGGCGGCGAGGTGGAGCGCATCCTGAACATGGTCGACGGCGTGGTTCTTCTCGTCGATGCGGCCGAAGGGCCGATGCCGCAGACCAAGTTCGTGACCTCGAAGGCGCTGGCGCTGGGGCTCAGACCCATCGTGGTGCTGAACAAGGTCGACAAGCCCGATGCCGAACCCGACCGCGCGCTGAACGAGGTCTTCGACCTGTTCGCCAACCTCGGCGCGAGCGACGAACAGCTGGATTTCCCGCATCTCTATGCCTCGGGCCGCGCCGGCTGGGCGGATGCCGAGCTTGACGGGCCGCGTCAGGACCTGACCGCGCTCTTTGACCTCGTCTTGCGGCACGTCCCCGCGCCCCGCCAGCTCGCCCGTGCGGACGAGCCGTTTCGCATGCTCGCCACCACGCTTTCGGCAGATCCGTTCATCGGGCGTATCCTGACGGGTCGGATCGAATCCGGCCGGCTCAAGGTCGGCGACACGGTCAAGGCGCTGACGCGAACGGGCGAGCGGATAGAACAGTTCCGCGTGACCAAGGTCCTGGCCTTCCGCGGCCTCGCGCAGACGCCCATCGACCTGGCCGAGGCCGGCGACATCGTGACCGTCGCGGGCATGACGAAGGCAACTGTCGCCGATACGCTTTGCGATCCCGCGATCGACATCCCCCTGCCCGCACAGCCGATCGACCCGCCCACCATCAGCGTGACCTTCGGCATCAACGACAGTCCGCTTGCGGGCCGCGACGGGACAAAGGTCCAGTCGCGCGTGATCCGCGAACGCCTGATGAAAGAGGCGGAGTCGAACGTTGCGATCAAGGTCGCGGACACCCCCGGCGGCGAGGCCTTCGTCGTCTCGGGTCGCGGCGAATTGCAGATGGGCGTGCTGATCGAGAACATGCGCCGCGAGGGGTTCGAACTATCGATCTCGCGCCCGCAGGTCATCCTGCGCGAGGAAGACGGCGTGAAGCTGGAGCCGATCGAGGAAGTCATCATCGACGTCGATGATGAGTTCACCGGCGCGGTGATCGACAAGCTGACGGGAGAGCGCAAGGGCGAGCTGGTCGAGATGAAGCCCGCCGGCGCCGGCAAGACGCGGATCGTGGCCCACGTGCCCTCGCGAGGGCTGATCGGTTACCATGGCCAGTTCCTGACCGACACGCGCGGCACCGGCGTGCTGAACCGGATCTTCCACGGCTGGGCGCCCTGGAAGGGCGCAATCCAGGGTCGGCGGCAAGGCGTGCTGATCTCGATGGAGAACGGAGTAAGCGTAGCCTACGCGCTGTGGAACCTGGAAGAGCGCGGCAAGATGTTCATCGGCGCGCAGGAGCAGGTCTACGAGGGCATGATCATCGGCGAGCACAGCCGTGACAACGACCTCGAGGTGAACCCGCTCAAGGGCAAGAAGCTCACCAACATCCGCGCAGCGGGTTCCGACGAAGCCGTCCGCCTGACCCCGCCGGTCCGCATGAGCCTGGAGGAGGCGATCGCCTACATCGACGACGACGAGCTGGTCGAGGTCACGCCCAAGGCGATCCGGCTGCGCAAACGGTTCCTCGACCCGCATGAGCGCAAGCGGCAGGCCAAGGCGAGCTGACCTATGCCTCGCTAGAGGGGTGCAGTACAGGCTGATAGCCCGCGCGCAGAACGCGGACCAGCGGTTCGGGCGTCAGGACGTCGACCCCTTCGTCCGGGATCGGCAACGGTGTGCCATAGCTGCCCGGTGAAAAGGGGCGGAGCGCACTGCCGCTTATGAGGAACGGTGTCCCGTCTCTGGCGACCATGACCCCATCGGGCAGGCCTTGCGCCGGCGCGCTGTGGATTAACTGCGTTCCGCCGGGTTTCAGGCGCGCTTCGTGCAGGACCGCATCGATCTCGGCCGCTGTCGTGCCAGGCAAGCCCGCGCGGGACCACGCCGAACGAAATGCCGTCCACGCCTCCCGACGGCATTCGGCGCAGGGGCGATGACCGGCTGCCATTGCGACCGCCTCGTCAAGGAAGAACAGCTCCGTGTATCGACCAGGTTGCATGATCTCGCGTCGGCGATCATTGAAGTGAAGGACGCAGGTGATCCAGCGCCTCGTCTGCCAACGCCGCAGGATGCGTCCTGCCGGGTCATGCAGGACGCCTCGGTTGCCCATGAACATTCCGCGCGACGGGTCGGCGACGAGTTCCCCCGTCGGAAGAGCGCGATTGCGGCGCGGCAGCATCCATTTGTCTCCCCTGCTCTCGCAGCCTTCGAAAGGGCTGCCGCCGACATGCCCATCCGTCAACCACGCAACTGTGATGCAAGCGAAGCGGAACCGGCAAGGCATGGCCGACCGGCGAACCCCAATCCGGTCCACTTCGGCAGCGCCTTGCCGCCGCGCGCGCACGCACGCAAGCGTGACCTGGTCGGCACTTGTTCGGCGCGCGCGAGTGCCTTGATGACCGTCATGGCACCGACGCCGGGCTGAGCCCATCTAGTGCGTCGGGTCTTTCACGAGAAGGAGACGACAATGAAGAAGCTTTCCATCGTCCTCGCAGCGATGAGCCTCTCCGGTCCTGCCGTGGCGGGCGGGCTGGGGGAACCCTCGACCGAGGTCGCGATCGCCCCGGCTCCGGCTCCCATGATGGTGACCAACGACTGGACCGGGGGATATGCCGGTGTGCAGCTCGGTTACGGCAACGTCAGCAACGACCTGAATGGCGACGGCTGGCTGGGTGGCGTGCACGCAGGCTACCGTTGGGATCTCGGGAGCTACGTGCTGGGAACCGAGCTCGACTACGACTCAACCGATATCGACCTTGGCGGGGCGGATTCCCTGGACTCGGTCACACGCCTCAAGCTCAGCGCCGGCTATGACGCAGGAAACGTCTTGCTTTATGGGACTGGCGGCGCGGCCTGGGCGAAGGCCGATGTCGGAGCGGCCAGCCTCAGCGACAATGGCTGGTTCCTTGGCGCAGGCATGGCCTACCAGCTGACCAACCAATGGACGGTCGGCGCCGAAGTGCTGGGCCATCGGTTCGAGGATTTCGACGGCACCGGTGTGGACGTGGACGCCACCACGGCGACGCTCCGGGCATCTTTCCGGTTCTGACCGTCAGGCGAACTCTCGAACCAGACGCGGGAGGAGCATCACGTCCTCCCGCGTCGTGGCCCATCCGCCCACCGACACCCGGATGACAAAGCGTCCGGCGTGACGCGTCTGCGTAAGGTAGACGCGCCCGTCGTCGTTGAGCCGCGCCAGAAGCGCCTCGGTCGCCGCGTCGCCTGCGTCGAGCGCGAAGGTGAACAGCGACAGCGAGGGCGGCGTGATGAGCGACACATTCGGAACCGCGTCGACGGCTGCCGCGCATTCGGCGGCCCAGGCGACATGGGCGCGGATCCGCGCGCGCAGCGCCTCAAGTCCCTCGGCCCTGAGCAGGAACCACAGCTTCAACGCCCGGAAGCGGCGGCCCAGCGGCACAGTCCATTCGTTGAAATTGGTGATCTCGGATTGCCCCAATGTCTCGAGATAGTCGGGACGAAGCCCAAGCGTGCGCACCTGCGGCGCGGGGTCGGTCACGAACTGCACCGCGCAGTCGAACTGCGCTCCGAGCCACTTGTGGGGGTTGAAGACGATCGAATCCGCCCCCTCGACTCCGGCCCAGAGCCGCCTGAACTCGGGGCAGATCATGGCCGAGCCTGCCCAGGCAGCATCGACATGCGTCATCAGCCCTTCGGCGCGCGCCGCCGCGACGCAGTCGCCCACCCGGTCGAAGGCGCCGACCGAAGTTCCGCCCGCGCAGATGACGACGCCAGCCGGAAGATGCCCCGCGGCCCGGTCAGCCTTGATCCGCGCGACAAGATCGGCGGGGTCTATCGACCCGTCCGGACCGCTCGGCAGCTTGACAAGGTTCTCCTGCCCGATCCCCGCGATGCGCACGGACTTGTCGACGGAAGAATGTGTTTCGGTCGAGGCGTAGATGCGAACGCGCGGCTGCCCGGCCAGCCCCTGCGCATTTCCCGCCCAGTCCAGGGCGCGTTCCCGCATCGTCAGAATGGCTGACAGCGTCGCGGTCGTGGCACTGTCGTGGATCGTGCCGGTGAAACGTTCTGGCAGACCAAGCGCGCCTGCCAGCCAGCCGATCATTACCTGTTCGATTTCGGTCGCGGCCGGCGATGTCTGCCAGAGCATGCATTGAGCGGCCATCGCGTTCGCCACCTGCTCGGCCCACATTGAGGCCGGCGCAGCGTTGGCAGGGAAATAGGCGAAGAAGCGCGGGTGCTGCCAATGCGTCATCGCCTCCGGGACAAGGCGCAGGAAGTCGTCCCAGATCGCCTCGGGCGGTTCGGGCGCTTCGGGTGCTCGGGCCGGGAGCGCTGCGCGGGTGGAACCAGGCGTGGTCTGCGCGCGAACCGGCCGGTCGCGCAGGCTGGCGTGGTAGTCGGCCGCCCAGTCGGCGGCGTGTTTCGACCAGCGGCGAAGATCTTCGTGGTCCATGAAGGTCAGCCCAAAATGACGCCGACGACGACCATCATCAGCCCGAGCGCCGACAGAAGCAGCGCGCCAAGGTTGACGACAACGACCCGTTGAAGGCGGGCGCGCAGCGCTTCGTCCGGAAGGCCCGCACGGCGGGCGCGCATGGCCGCAACGATGCACCAAACGATGCCGCCCAGCCCCACCAGCGACACCGCCGCCCCGATCCAGACCAGTGCTTCCATGGTTGCCTCCCGCGTCTGACCCGGCCCTAGCGTGCGGGGCCGCTCATGGCAAGCGGGCGGGACTTGCGGCCGCGGCGCGGGGCCGCTAGTGAGCAGCCCTTCCCACCCTTGCCGGAGGACGCCATGACCGACACCGCGACCGATGCCCCGAACGATGCCGCCTATGGCGTGGCTGCGGGCGAGCTTCGCCAGCTGATCGAGAGGATCGAACGGCTCGAGGCCGAGAAGAAGGACATTGCCGACCAGATCAAGGAGGTAATGGCCGAAGCCAAGGGGCGCGGCTACGACACCAAGGTGATGCGCAAGGTCATCGCGCTGAGGAAGCGCGACAAGGACGACGTGGCCGAGGAAGAGGCCATGCTGGAAATGTACAAGGCCGCGCTGGGGATGTGACCCCTTCAGGGTGGCGGGATTCGGGCCATCACCCTCAGCCCGCCCTGCCCGTCCGGTTCGGCCACCACTATCTCGCCCGAGCGCGGCACGACACTCGTCAGCGCGGTGATGTTCACCTGGTGCCTGACGATCATCACGAGGCTGCCCTCGGGCAAGCGGGCGAGCGCCTCGAGCGTCTCCTGCGTCTGTCGCGGGCCGTCGGCGCGATTCCCGAAGAACGCGTTTGCCGGCGGGAAGGGCTGGACCTCGCCAAGTTCCAGAAGTTTGGCCGTTTCTGCCGTGCGGCACCACTCTGACGCGAGGATATGAGTGAAGGCGACCCCAGCGCCGTGGAGGGCACGGCCGATCGCGCGGGCCTCGGCGCGTCCCTCGTCGGACAGGTTGCGCTGCGTCGCGCAGTCGCCCAGTCGGAAATCCCGGGGATCGTCTGTTCCCGACGCGGTGGCATGACGCATTGGCCCGACCGCGCCGGGCGACAAGAGGGCCGCGTAGTCCGCAAGAGCGGGCGCCGTGGTCAGGAGGAGGGCGACGGCGATCCGGACAAGCATGCCGGATAGCCTGGCCCCCATGCTACCGCCTTCAAGCCGCCGCCCGCAGGCTTGGCGCGAATGGTCTGGTCTCGACGCTCTCGCCCTCGAAAACGCAGAACGTGCCTGGTGCGACCGCGTGCCAACCGTCTTCGCCGTCCTCCAGAGGTTCCGAGACGACCGCCCTGCCCTGCCGGCTGTCGCTCCAACGGTGATAAAGGGTCGGGGCCCGGTCGTCGGTGGCGTAGCGCACGGCGTAAAGGCGCACCCCGTCGCTGAAGGCGGCCGTCAGGCGTACATGCGGACCCTCGCCCTTCTGGCGCGACAGCGTCTCGAACCGCGCCACGGCGCGGGACAGGGCGCCCGGCGGGTCGCAGTCCAGCCCTTCGGAAAGTGCGACCAGGAACAGCGCTTCGCTGTCGGTTGCGCCTTTGCGATGAGGGTAGAGGTCATCGGGAATCAGCATGTCCGCATCGCGCCGCAGACGGTCGTATCCGCCGATCTGGCCGTTGTGCATGAAGCTCCAGCGCCCCACCACGAAGGGGTGACAGTTGTTGCGGCTGGTCGCAGTCCCGGTCGAGGCGCGCACATGCGCCAGGAACAAGTGCGAACGCACCTGCTCGGTCAGTGACCTTAGGTTCGGGTCCGACCATGCGGGATAGATGTCGCGATAGAGCCCCGGCACCTCGCGCTCGCCGTACCAGGCGATACCGAAGCCGTCACCATTGATCGCCGTCTTGCATTCGCTGGCGGCGTGGCTCTGGCGGATCAGGGAATGGCCCGGGCGGCTGACGATCTCGTCCAGGAAGATCGGCGCGCCGGTATAGGCGGCCCAGCGGCACATCGCGTCACTTGCCGCGGTGCTGGGTCCGAGCGTAGAGCCGCGCGACGGTGCGGCTCGCCGTCCGTTCGAACAGGAATGGCAGCACCGCGTGGATGAGCGCCGCAAAGGCCGCCCCAAAGAGTGCCAGCGAGAAGCGGCCTGCGAACGCCGCATGCTGGAAATAGCTTTCGTCGACGGATGCGGGATGGTCGATGAAGAGTCGCTTTAACATGGTCTGCCTCTGGTCGCGATCATGAGAACATTACCGTGTCACGGCGGTGAATGCTTCACAAAATCCTTGCGAGTTGCGAAGTGACATGGGAGGCTTTCCCAAAATGGGACGTCTAGTGATGAAGCTCGACACCTTCGACAGGCTCATCCTCTCCATTCTTCAACGGGACGCAGCGCTCCCGCTCGAAGCGATCGGCGAAAGGGTCGGCCTGTCACGCAATGCCGTCTGGCGCCGCATCAAGGCAATGGAAGACGCCGGCGTGATCCGCCAGCGTGTGGCGCTTCTGGACCCCGAGGCCGTAGGGCTCGGACTTACCGTTTTCATGCTGATCCGCACCAAGGACCACGCGCCCGGCTGGCTTGACCGTTTCGCGGCCGCGGCGCGCGAGATGCCCGAGATCCTGGGCGCCTACCGGATGACCGGAGACCTCGACTACTTGATCCGGGCGCGTGTTTCAGACGTGAAGGCCTACGACGCACTCTATCAGCGCCTGATCCGTCGGGTAGAGCTTGCCGACGTGTCGGCCAGCTTCGTGATGGAGGAGCTGAAGGAGACGACTGCCCTGCCGGTCGGGCCGTGAGGGCCTCTGCACTCAAGAATGACAATTGATTTCCGTGGCTTATGGCACCTTCGGACCACTCCATGCAAGCGGCAGCCGGGCCGATGAGAAAGGCCTTGCGTCTACCCGGATTCGCAGTATTTTCCCGGCCTCGTTTGCAAGATGGGTTGGACACGGGGCGCCTTCGCGGCGTAAGAGGTGCCGGACCCCTGAACTCCGGGCCCCCCGGCCCCGAAAGACCTGAGGAAGACCGATGGCCGTTCAACAGAACCGCAAGACCCGCTCCAAGCGGAACATGCGCCGCGCGCACGACGCCCTCGTCGCTGCGAACCCGAACGAATGCTCGAACTGCGGCGAGCTGAAGCGCCCCCACCATGTCTGCCCTTCGTGCGGGCACTACGACAACCGTGAGGTCGTGGCGCAGGCGCAGGAAGTCGACCTGGAAGAAGACGCGGCCTGAGCCTGCGTCGCACGACGTTCGCGCGCGCCACATGACCTTCTCCAGCGATACCCCGGCGAAGGCAGCGGCGGACACCGTCATTTCGGTTGACGCGATGGGCGGCGACCACGGGCCTGCGGTTGTAGTCGCAGGCCTTGGTCTGGCTGCCGCAGCAATGCCGGGCGTGCGGTTCATCCTGCATGGGCCGTCGGACGAGCTTGGCCGCTTGCTGTCGAAGCGCAGCGATCTTGCGGGCAGGGTCGATATCCGCCACGCGGATGGCGTCGTCACCATGGATGAAAAGCCAAGCCACGTGATGCGCCACGGTCAGGCGACGTCGATGTGGTCGGCGGTCGACTCGGTCAAATCGGGTGAGGCGGCCGGAGTGGTCAGCTGTGGCAACACGGGGGCCTTGATGGCGGTGTCGATGCTTCGCCTGCGCAAGCTGCCCGGGGTCAACCGGCCCGCGATCGCCTGCCTCTGGCCGTCTCGCAACCCGGGCGGTTTCAACGTCATGCTGGATGTGGGCGCCGACGTGCGAGCAGACGAGGAAGACCTCGTGCAATATGCACTGATGGGCGCATCCTATGCGAGGCACGGCCTTGGAATGCAGACCCCGCGGGTCGGACTTCTGAATGTCGGCACGGAAGAGCACAAGGGTCGTGCCGAGTTGAAGGCCGCAGCCGAGCGCATGGCCGAGTCCGCTGATGCAGGAGGCTTCACCTATGTCGGCTTCGTCGAAGGTGGCGACATCCCTTCGAACCGGGTCGACGTGATCGTGACCGACGGTTTCACCGGCAATGTCGCGTTGAAGACGGGCGAGGGCACCGCCGGCCTGATCCGCGAGTTCCTCGGAGAAGCATTCCGCGCCACGCCCTTGTCTCGGATCGCAGCTCTGCTGGCGCTGACGTCACTCAAGCGGCTTCAGAAGCGGATCGACCCGCGCCGGGTGAACGGCGGGGTGTTCCTCGGGCTGAACGGGACAGTCGTCAAATCGCACGGTTCGGCCGACGAGACCGGGGTCGCGGCGGCCATCCGCCTGGCCTGCACCCTGGCACAATCAGGCTTCGCTGACCGCTTGGCGGCGCGGGTTGCATCGGCCGGCGCCGCGCGCCAAGATGCCAGCGGGGACAGGGCAACGGGCAGGACAGAAGTATGACGACGCGCGCCGTGGTGAGAGGCGTCGGGCACTACCTGCCCGAGCGGGTTGTGCCCAACAGCGAATTCGAAGCCAGTCTCGACACCTCGGACGAATGGATCCGATCCCGCACTGGGATCGAACGACGCCACTTTGCCGCAGAAGGCCAGACGACAACCGACCTTGCAGTACGTGCAGCGCGGGCGGCGTTGGCCGATGCGGGGCTTTCCGTGGCCGATATAGACGGAATCGTCGTTGCGACTTCGACCCCCGATCTGACCTTTCCGTCAGCCGCCACGATGGTCCAGGCCGAATTGGGGCTTGCCCGTGGCTTCGCTTACGACACTCAGGCCGTCTGCGCCGGGTTTGTCTACGCGTTGGCGCAGGCGAACGCCCTGATCGTGTCAGGGACCGCGAGTCGTATGCTGGTTATCGGGGCCGAAACTTTCTCCCGTCTCATGGACTGGACCGACCGCGGAACTTGCGTGCTCTTCGGAGATGGCGCCGGGGCTGTTGTGCTGGAAGCAGCCGAAGGCAACGGGACATCGGACGACCGCGGAATTCTCTCGGCCGATCTGAACGCAGACGGCCGCTACCGCGACATCCTTTACGTCGATGGCGGAACGTCAACCGGGACGACAGGCCATTTGCGGATGCAGGGACGGGAAGTCTTCCGTCACGCGGTTGAAAAGCTCGCCGAAACCGCACATGCCGCTCTGGACAAAGCCGGCCTATCCGGGGCGGATGTGGATTGGATCGTGCCGCACCAGGCCAATCTCCGCATCATCACGGCAACCGCGCAGCGGATGCAGGTTCCGATGGATCGCGTGGTGGTCACCGTCCAGGATCATGGCAATACCTCGGCGGCCTCGATCCCGCTGGCGCTGTCCGTCGGCAAACAGCGGGGCCAGATCAAGGACGGCGATCTTGTCGTGACCGAGGCCATTGGCGGTGGTCTGGCCTGGGGGGCGGTCGTCCTCAGGTGGTAAGGCGCATTTGTGCCAACCGGCAAGTTGTTGATATTGACTCGGAAAACTCCATCCCTCATGCTTTCCGGAATTCGGGAGGGCTTAAAGAATGGGCGACAAGACTTTGACCCGCATGGACCTTTCCGAGGCCGTGTTTCGCGAGGTCGGACTTTCCAGGAATGAATCCGCGGACCTGGTGGAAAGCGTCCTGCGCCACATGTCCGACGCGTTGGTACGCGGCGAAACGGTGAAGATCTCTTCCTTCGGCACGTTTTCGGTGCGCGAGAAGGGATCCCGTGTCGGACGCAACCCGAAGACCGGCGAAGAGGTCCCTATCCAGCCACGCAGGGTCCTCAGCTTCCGTCCCTCGCACCTGATGAAGGACCGCGTGGCCGCCGGCAACAAGCGCTGAGGTCGCCGCCTGCGATGGAGAAATCGCCCGACGCCTTCCGCACGATCAGCGAAGTCGCCGATTGGCTGAATACGCCGGCGCATGTCCTGCGCTTCTGGGAAAGCCGCTTCACCCAGGTGAAGCCGGTCAAGCGTGCGGGGGGACGGCGTTACTACCGACCCGCAGACATCGCACTTTTGGGCGGCATCAAGAAGCTTCTGCACGACGACGGCATGACGATCCGTGGTGTCCAGAAGGTTCTCAGGACAGAAGGCGTGCGCTACGTGGCGTCGCTGTCCCCTCAGCTGGATGACGGCGCACCGATGGAGGAACTGGCGGAGGATCACGAGGCTTCAGCCGAGATCCTGGATTTCGCGTCGGATGCCGAGGTCACCCCTCCTGACCTCGGTGAGCAGCGGCAGCCAGCGGTCGAGCCGGCCGAGCCGGCGGAAGCGCCCCCTGCCCCGATGCGCGCCCGTCCACAGACCCAGGCGGAGGGTGCGCAATTCGATCTTTTCGGCACCCCGGTTAAGGAAGAAGGCGCCGAGACGCCAGAGGCGGAGTTGGACGAAGCGCCCGCCGCAGATGAAGGTGAAGCTGCGCGAGGCGGCATCGACCTTTCAGCGATCCCTCCGGGACCGGAGGATGCCGAGGTGCTGCCGCCTTCGCGCACAATTCGTTTTCCGATCCGTAACCCGGGCGCCGCGCGGTCCCGGCTGGCACGGCAAAAGGACGAAGCGACACGCCTCCTCGGCCGCCTTCGCGCGCTTGCCGAACGCATCGACGGGCGCCGGTAGGGCAGTCCCGCGCGATGCCACTTCCGCCTTGCCAAGCCCCGCAAAACCGGTATGTATGCCGCCCGTCGGGCCATGGCGCAGTCTGGTTAGCGCGTCCGTCTGGGGGGCGGAAGGTCGTGAGTTCGAATCTCGCTGGCCCGACCATTTGCAATCCGCCCGCTGCGACCTCGCGGCGGGCGGCTTGATTTCCAGGGGCCGTCCATGACGTCAGGCGTCTTGCCCGATAGCCGCATCCGACAGCTGATCGCCTCGGGTGCGATCAAGGCCGACATGGCCGTGAGCGAAGCGCAGGTTCAGCCGGCCTCACTCGACTTGCGCTTGGGCAGCATGGCCTACCGCGTCCGGGCATCCTTTCTGGCCGGCGCCGGGCGGACGGTGGCTGATCGTATCGCCGAGTTCGAGATGCATCGCGTCGATCTGAGCGCCGGGGCGGTGCTCGAGAAGGGCTGCGTTTACGTCGTTCCGCTGATGGAGACACTCGCCTTGCCGGACGACATCGAGGCTGCAACGAACGCCAAGAGCTCGACCGGACGCCTTGACCTGTTGACGCGCACCATCGTCGACGGTGGGACGGAATTCGACCGCGTACCGGCGCGCTACTCGGGCCGCCTCTACGCGGAGATCTGCCCAAGGTCCTTCTCGGTGCTTGTCAGGCCCGGGATGCGGTTGAACCAGATCCGCTTCCGCGCGGGCGAGGCGCGACTCTCCGACCCGGATCTGAGGGCGCTGCACGCCCGCTCGCCGCTGGTTGACGTCGCGCCCGTAATCGACGACGGGCTGGGATTCTCGGTCGACCTGCGTCCGGCGCATGGCGACCTCGTGGGTTACCGCGCCAAGCCGCATACAGGTGTGATCGACCTTGACCGGATCGGTGAATATGACCCTCGCGATTTCTGGGAAGAACTCCGCACTGCGGACGGACGCATCATCCTCGACCCCGGCGCGTTCTACATCCTGGTCAGCCGCGAGGCGGTGACCATTCCCCCCGACTATGCTGCTGAAATGGCACCCTTCGTCGCGATGGTTGGCGAGTTCCGCGTGCACTATGCAGGGTTCTTCGACCCGGGATTTGGCTGGGCCGAGGCAGGCGGCTACGGTTCGCGCGGCGTGCTGGAAGTCCGCTGCCACGAGGCGCCTTTCGTTCTGGAGCATGGGCAAGTCGTCGGACGTCTGGTCTATGAACGCATGGCGGCCCCTCCCGAGAGGCTTTACGGGTCCGAGATCAAGTCGAACTACCAGGGCCAGGGGCTGAAGCTGTCAAAGCACTTCCGGGCTGGTTGACAGGCTGGAGGCCCGCGAAGTTCAACCGGTAAACTACTGTTTGCACAATTGCTTCATGGCTTGATCCATGGCCGTGCTCCCTCGGCTTCGCGCGCGTGGACCAGCCGGAGCGATCCATCCTCGGCAAGCCAACCGGCCACCGCTCCGGTGTGCGAAAGCCGGCGAGCGTCATAGAGGATGCATCCCCCCGAAGGCGGCTCCGAGACCTCCTGCGCGGTGACGAGGATTCGGCCCGTTGTGCAGGCCTCTGCCAGGCGGTCCCGCCATCCACGGCCGAAGAGGTGGGCGACCTCGACTTCGCCGACGCGCGCCACCGCAACCATATCGCGTTCCCCGAACCCGGGACGGTCCGCGCGAGGCTCGGGTTCGCCATCGTTCTCCAGCCAGCCGCGAGCAGCCAGGCTGGTGGGCGACCCGGACAGCGCCCGCCCCTCCGGAGTCATCACGCCGACTGTGCCCCCATCGGGCGCGACAAGAAGGTCGGGGCGGTCCGACGCGTACCACAGAGCGAAGGCGACCCCGACTGGAACCATCCCGATCAGCCGCCCCGCTCCACGCCAGATCACGACCAACAACCCGCCCACCGCCATCAAAGGCAGCACCGCCGGCGGCGGGCTGGCTACGCCCCGCACCGCCCCCTCCCACGACGACACTGTCTCGGCCACGAACAGGATCCAGCGTGACCCGGCCTCGATCATCCAAACGGCCGGATAGTCGAGGCCCAGGGGTCCCGTGAGGGCGAGGATAACCGCTCCTGGCATCACCAGCACGCCCATGGCCGGCACGGCGAGAAGGTTGGCGATCAGCCCGTATTCGGCGACCTGATTGAAATGCACCGCCGCGAATGGCGCTGTCGCCGCGCCAGCGACAAAGGACGACGCGACCAGCGTGGCAGCCCCGCGCGCCCAGCCGAAGGCGCGCAGACGGTCGGTCACCCCATTCTCGCGCCCGGCCTCAAAGGCCGCGACGAGGGCGATGGTGGCCGCGAAGGACATCTGGAACCCGGGGTTGACCAGCGTTTCGGGGCGAAGCGAAAGGACGATGAACGCGGCAATGGCGACAGATCTGAGGCTGAGCGCCCGGCGATCCAGCAGGACCGCCGCCAGCATCACCGCTACCATGACGAAGGCCCGTTCCGTCGGCACGTCTCGACCGGCGAGCGCCAGGTAGAACGCGGATGCTGCCAGAGCAATCACGGCTGCGATCTTCTTCGCGGGAAGGCGAAGGGCCAGCGGCGGGACGGCCGCCAGACCATAGCGGACCAATGCAAAGACGAAGGTCGCCAGCATCCCCATGTGCATGCCCGAGATCGACACGAGGTGATAGAGGTTGGAGTCGCGCATCGCATCGTTGGCTTCCTGCGAAAGGCCTGACCGGTCACCCGTCGTGACCGCTGCTGCTAAGCCCCCCGCATCGCCCGGGATACGCTCCTGGACTGCCTGAGCGAGCGATTGCCGGACCCGGTTGATCCAGAGTGTTCCGCCCCCCTCAGGTGCCGCGATCAGCAGGACGGGCGTGCGCGTGTATCCCACGGCGCCCAGCCCTTCGAACCAGGCATGCCGCCGAAAGTCGAAGTCCCCGGGTTCGAGCGGTCCCTGCGGCGGGGACAGGTTCGCCGTCAGTATGACCCGCGCGCCGGTGTCGAAAGCCGCCGGTTCGGTCTTGGAATGGACCGAGATCCGCACAAGCTCGGGCGTCAATGACGGAGCGAGGTCGGAGAGGACCACCTGATCAAGCAGCAGCCTGAGCCTGTCGGTAGAGGACCGGTCCACCTTGACGATGCGCCCCTCGACCGGCCCATAGTAGCGAAACTCCAGAACCGGCGCCGCAACCAGTGCAGAGCGCAACGATGCGACGAGGAGGCCGGCCGCAACCATCACAGCGGCGACTGCCAGCGGGCGAAGGCGTTCGGGCGCGATCCGCGTGGCCATGGCGGCGCCGCTCGCGGCAAGCGACAGGGTTATCAATGCGCCCTGCCCCGGCTCGTTTTTCAGCGCGAACCAAAGTCCGATACCGGCACCGAAAAAGACGGGAACCCACGGAAAGAGGTGCCCACGCTGCGCCTCGATCGCCGCAAGGACGATGGCCGTGGGCCGCGTCAGCACACTGCCCGACCGTCCGGTGTCCATGACGGGCAGCTCTGCCACCTTGTCCTCCCCCGGCCGAATGCCTAAACCACCCCGGACCCTAGGGTCGTCATGGTTTCCAGAAGGTTAATTCGACCGAGGTGCCCCGTATGCCGCAAGCCGTCGTCACCCGCTTCGCCCCCTCGCCCACTGGCTACCTGCACATTGGCGGGGCACGGACGGCGCTGTTCAATTGGCTTTATGCACGAGGGCGCGGCGGCAAGTTCCTACTCAGGATCGAGGATACCGACCGTACGCGGTCCACCCCCGAGGCGACCGAGGCCATCCTGAAGGGCTTGACGTGGCTGGGCCTTGATTGGGACGGAGAGCCCATCAGCCAGTTCGCGCGCGCGGAACGGCACGCACAAGTGGCGAGGCAGATGCTGGCCGAAGGAACGGCCTACAAGTGCTTCTCCACACAGGAAGAAATCGAAGCTTTCCGCGAAGCCGCCAGGGCCGACGGGCGCAGCACTCTGTTTCAAAGTCCCTGGCGCGACGCCGATCCCGCGACTCACCCGGATGCACCCTACGTGATCCGCCTGCGTGCGCCGCGCGACGGGGAAACTGTGGTCGAGGATGCCGTTCAGGGTACGGTGCGGTGGCGGAACGACCAGCTGGATGACATGGTGCTTCTGCGCTCGGACGGGACGCCCACATACATGCACGCCGTTGTCGTTGACGACCACGACATGGGCGTGACCCATATCATCCGCGGGGACGACCACCTGACGAACGCTGCACGCCAGAAGCAGATATACCTCGCGATGGGCTGGGACGTCCCCGTCTTCGCCCACATTCCGCTGATCCACGGCCCGGACGGCAAGAAACTGTCCAAGCGGCACGGTGCCGTGGGCCTCGAGGAATACCAGAAGATGGGCTACCCTGCCGCGGGCATGCGCAACTATCTGGCCCGCCTGGGTTGGAGCCACGGCGACGACGAAGTCTTCTCGGACGAACAGGCGAAGGAATGGTTCGACCTCGACGGCATCGGCAAGGCGCCCGCGCGCCTCGACTTCAAGAAGCTGGACTATGTCTGTGGCCAGCAGATCGCTCGCGGCGATGACGCTGCGCTGGTAGCCGAAGCCGACGATTTTCTTGCAGCGACAGGGCAGCCGCGACTTTCTGCGGCGCAGAAAGATGGACTTCTTCGTGCGATGTATTGCCTCAAGGACCGCGCAAAGAATTTTCCCGAACTGCTCGCCAAGGCACATTTCGTGCTTGCCTCACGGCCACTTGACCGGGACGACAAGGCAGAGGCGGCACTTGATCCGGTATCCCGTGGTATACTGCGCGAATTGACGCCGCACCTGCGAAATGCTAGCTGGGATCGCGACACGCTGGAGGCGGTCGTGGCTCAAACGGGCGAGGCGCACGGGCTCACGCTTGGCAAGCTCGCCGGGCCGCTCAGGGCGGCGCTTGCCGGCCGGACTGTCAGCCCCAGCGTCTTCGACATGATGCTCGTCATCGGCCGGGATGAAACCGTCGCCCGGATCCATGACGCGGTAGCGTGACGGCTGGAAGCCCTCACGCCCACAGGGAAGGACGGGCCGGGCGAAGGTGACCGGCCGAACGAGAGGGAACAGAATGGCCGACACGAAGCATACTCGCACCGCAAGGCTTACGTTCGACAACAAGCAGGTCGAACTGCCCATGATGTCGCCGACGCTCGGGCCCGACGTGATCGACATCCGCAAGCTCTATGCGGAGGGCAACGTCTTCACATACGACCCCGGCTTCACTTCGACCGCGTCCTGCGAATCGGCCATCACCTACATCGACGGCGACAAGGGCGAGCTGCTCTATCGCGGCTACCCGATCGAACAGCTGGCCGAGAAATCGCACTTCCTCGAAGTCTGCTACCTGCTGCTTTACGGGGAACTTCCCGACGCCACGCAGATGGAAGACTTCGAGAACCGTGTGACGCGCCACACCATGCTGCATGAACAGATGCAGTACTTCTTCCGGGGCTTCCGCCGCGACGCGCACCCGATGGCAACGATGGTGGGCGTGGTCGGCGCGATGAGTGCCTTCTACCACGACTCGACCGACATCAATGACCCCTGGCAACGCGAAGTCGCGGCGATCCGCATGATCGCAAAGATGCCGACGATCGCGGCTTGGGCCTTCAAGTATTCCGTTGGCCAGCCCTTCGTCTATCCGCGGAACTCGCTCGACTATGCGGGCAATTTCCTCAACATGTGCTTCGCTGTCCCGGCGGAAGACTACGTGGTCGACCCGATCCTCAGCCGCGCGATGGACCGCATCATGATGCTCCACGCCGACCATGAACAGAACGCATCGACGTCAACTGTTCGCCTTGCCGGATCGTCCGGCGCGAACCCGTTCGCCTGCATTGCGGCCGGGATCGCCTGCCTCTGGGGCCCGGCGCATGGCGGAGCGAACCAGGCCTGCCTCGAGATGCTGCGCGAGATCGGCACGGTGGACCGTATCCCAGAATACATCGCGAAGGCCAAGGACAAGAACGATCCGTTCCGCCTGATGGGCTTCGGCCACCGCGTGTACAAGAACTTCGATCCACGCGCAAAGGTGATGAAGCAGTCCGCGGACGAGGTTCTCGACCTGCTGGGCATCAAGAACAACGAGACGCTCAAGCTGGCCATGGAACTGGAAAAGATCGCGCTGGAAGATCCGTACTTCGTCGAGAAGAAGCTCTACCCGAACGTCGACTTCTATTCGGGCATCATCCTTGAGGCGATGGGCTTCCCCACTTCGATGTTCACCCCGATCTTCGCGCTCTCCCGCACTGTCGGCTGGATCGCCCAGTGGAAAGAGATGATCGCAGACCCGACCCAGAAGATCGGCCGGCCGCGTCAGCTCTACGTCGGCGAACCTCGCCGCGACTACGTCGCCGTCGAGAAGCGCTAAGTGTCGCGGCCGGACTGTCCGGCGGCTCTTTCGGCGCTAGCTCATATCCGGTGAGAAACCGGAGACGCGCCATGACCCAGATGACCCGACGCGCCGCCCTCGCCCTCATCGCGGGGGTGGCGGCTTTTCCTGCCCTTGCCCACCACGGCTGGCGCTGGACTGCCGACGGGGACTTCGAGCTTTCGGGCCGCATTACTCGGACGCGGCTCGGCAATCCGCACGGTCTCTTGACGCTGGACGCGAATGGAGAGACCTGGACCGTCGAAGTCGGCCAGCCCTGGCGCAATGCGCGCGCGGGTCTGTCGGACGAGATGCTGGCGCCGGGAACAGACATCGTCGTGCGCGGCAAACGCGCCGCGGACCCGGCCAATCTGACCGTCAAGGCGGAACGCGTTGTGATCGGTGGCCAGCTCTACGACCTATACCCCGACCGGTCGTGATCGACTTCATCGCCGCGTTCGAGGCGAACGCGCTGGCCGAACACCTGCGTGTGTCGCGCTGGACCTATCCGCTTGTCAACGCGGGACATGTCTTCGCAATTGCGCTCGTGGTTGGCACAACCTTTGCGATGAACCTGCGCGTCCTTCAGCTGATACCCGGGCCGGCACCGGAGGCTCTGGTTGCTTCGCTCCGACCGGTCGCGATCTGCGGTCTCGTGCTGGCCGCGGCTACTGGGGCGATGCTGTTCGCTGTTCAGGCGACTGACTATGCCCAAAGCGGGTGGTTCCGCCTGAAGATGGTTCTGCTAGCTGCGGCGCTTGCAAATGCCGCTGTGCACCTGCGCCGCCCGCCCGGTCTGGCCGGCGCGGGCGTTTCGTTGGTGCTCTGGCCTGCTGTCCTGGTGTCAGGCCGGATGATCGGCTATTCCTGACCCTGCCCTTTCCCCGTTTCGAACATGCCTTCGGGGTGAGACCACTCGCAGGAAGGAGCGAGGGGGCGGAAAGCCCCTGCCCGGCTTCAGAAATGCAGCGCCCGGCCGTAGGCGTCGAGCACCGACTCGTGCATCATCTCGCTCAGCGTCGGATGCGGGAAGACCGTGTTCATCAGGTCCTCCTCGGTCGTCTCCAGTGTCCGCCCGACCACATACCCCTGGATGAGCTCGGTCACCTCGGCGCCGACCATGTGAGCGCCCAGAAGCTCGCCGGTCTTCGCGTCGAAGACCGTCTTGATCATCCCCTCGGGTTCGCCAAGCGCGATGGCCTTGCCGTTCCCGATGAAGGGGAACCGGCCGACCTTGACTTCGTGCCCCGCTTCTTTCGCCTTGGCTTCGGTCAGACCGACACTTGCCACCTGCGGTTGGCAATAGGTACAGCCAGCAATCGAATTCGGCTTGATCGGGTGCGGGTGCCTGCCTGCGATCAGCTCGGCGACCATCACGCCCTCATGGCTGGCCTTGTGCGCAAGCCAGGGCGCGCCCGCGATGTCGCCGATGGCGTAAAGGCCTTCGACCCCGGTGCGGCAGAATTCGTCCGTCACCACATGGGTGCGGTCGATCTTCACGCCCAGGGCCTCGAGCCCGAGGTTCTCCACATTGCCGACGATGCCCACGGCCGAGATGACGGTGTCGAAATCGCGCGTCTCGGTCTTGCCGCCCACCTCGATATGGGCGGTGACCTTGCCCTTGGATCGGTCAAGCTTCCTGACCGTGGCCTTTTCCAGGATCGTCATGCCCTGTTTGACGAACTGCTTCCTGGCGAAGGCGCTGATCTCGGCGTCCTCGACCGGCAGGATGCGGTCCATCACCTCGACGACCGTCGTCTTGGCCCCCAGCGTGTTGTAGAAGCTCGCGAATTCGATACCGATCGCACCGGATCCGATGACCAGAAGCTCTTTCGGCATCCGCGTCGGCATCAGCGCGTGCTTGTAGGTCCAGACGAGGTCGCCGTCCGCCTCGAGTCCAGGCAGCTCCCGCGCCCGCGCGCCGGTCGCCAGCACGATGGACTTCGCCGTCAGTTCCTCGGTGCCCTTGTCGGTCTTGACGGACACCTTGCCCTTGCCGGCGACCGTCGCTGCACCCATCACCACGGTGATCTTGTTCTTCTTCATCAGATGGCCGACGCCCGAGGACAGCTGCTTGGCGACTGCGCGACTGCGCTTGACCACCGCGTCCAGGTCATATCCGACACCGTCGGCCTTCAGCCCGAACTCCTTCGCACGGTGCATCAGGTGGAAGACCTCGGCCGAGCGCAGCATCGCCTTGGTCGGGATACAGCCCCAGTTGAGGCAAATTCCGCCCATGTGCTCGCGCTCCACGATGGCGACGTTCAGCCCCAGCTGCGCCGCCCGGATCGCACAGACATAGCCGCCCGGTCCCGCGCCTATCACGATCAAGTCGAAGCTGTTCGCGGCCATGTTGTTCCTCCGGCTCCTAAGAATTGGTTTACCCTTAAACTACTCCCAGGTGACCGGCAAGAAAGCGGGGAGCAAGCCCCCTTGCGTCGGATGCATGGGTCAACCGCCCAGGTCCCTGACCACAGCGCCATAGCCGCCGCCATCCAGGAAGGCCTGTTCGGCAGGGCTGCTCTGCCGCCCCAGTGCAGCATTGCGGGTCGGAAAGCGGCCGAACCGGTTGATGATCTCGCGATGCGCGCGGGCGTGGACGAGGTTGCCGTCTTCGTCTGCCGGCAGACGCGTCAGGAACAGGCAGACCGAGCGAGACTGGAACTGCCGGCTTTCCGCGTGTTCGAAGGGCAGGTAGAAGAACTGCCGCTCGACTCCTTCGAATGCAAGGTCGAGTCCGGCGCTGACCGCCAGAAGCGCCGCTGAGCGCGCCAGTGGATCCGAGGCAAAGGCCAAGGGTGTGCCGCGATGGATGTTTCGGGGCAGTTGATCAGTCAGGACAAGATACGCCAGCGCCCCGTCCGGCCTGCCAAGCCACTCGCGGTAGGCGCCATCTCGCGCCATCTCGACGTCAGAGCCGAAGCGAGCCTTGCACTTTGCGTCGATCTCATCGCCGCCCTTGTACCATCCCTCGCGCCCGATCTCGCGCAGCCAGAAATCCAGAACCCGCTGCGGCGTTGTCATCGCATCTCCCCTCCCCGACGGTGCGAGCGTGTCAGGGGTCTTGCGGCAATGCAACCCACTCAGGCGGCGCCGCGCTGACCGGAGCCGTCCGTCGCCTCGTTCACCGCCTCATAGACTGCGCCCGCAGCGACTGTCGTCGAGGTCGGGGCGATCGGGACGAAGGCTCCGGTCTCGGACACGGCTGGTGCAGGTCGGCGCGTCATCCGCCAGGCGGCATAGAGGGCCATGAGGGTCAGAAGAACCGCCAGAAACAGAAAGAACCCGCCGGGTCCGATAAGCTCCATCATCCAGCCCACGGCCAGCGGACCGCCGATCGCACCAACTCCGTTCAGGAAGAGCAGTCCGGCGGAGGCGGCAGCCATGTCTTCGGGCTGGAGGTAGTCGTTCACGTAGGCGATGGCCAGCGAATAGAGCGGGTTGGCGACCCCGCCGATGACAAAGCCCAGTACCAGCACCGCCGGGAACCACCCCGCCAGGGCCGTGCCTGCGCCCATCGTGACCGCTCCCACCGCCGCGAGGCCCAGGATCAGTCTGCGCCGATCCATACGATCTGATGCCCAGCCGATCGGATACTGCCAGAGCAGCCCGCCCGTATAGATCGCCGCGACGAAGATCGAGATCTGCGCAACGCTGAAGCCGGCCGACGTCCCAAAGACCGACGCCATGCCGAAGATCGCCGAGAACACTCCGCCGAGAAGGAACACCGCGACGCACCCCAAAGGCGAAGTCCGATAAAGCGTGACCAGCTTCATGCTTTTCGTCGTTGAGAACGCGGGTGCCGGGCTTGCGGTCAGAAGGATCGGCGCGAAGGCGATCGACACCAGGACCGAAGGCACGATGAACAGAATGAAGCCCGCGGGGTCCCCCAGGTTCAGGATGCCCTGGGCAGCAACGATCCCTGCCATCTGCACGATCAGATAGAGCGACATCGCTCTCCCCCGCGTCTCGTTCGTCGAGGAGTCGTTGAGCCAGCTTTCGACGGTGATGTAGACGCCACAAAAACTGAACCCCAGGATCGCGCGAAGGATGACCCAGGCCCAAGGCTCGGTCATCGTCGGGAAGAGAATGAGCACGGCCGAGATGAAGGACCCCAGCGCCGCGAAGACGCGGACGTGTCCGACCCTGCGGATCATCTCGGGCGCGAGTTTCGAGGCGAAGAGGAAGCCCACGAAGTAGGCCGCCATGACCACCGACATTTCGGAGGTCGTGAACCCTTCGATATTTCCGCGGATGCCCAGCAAGGTGCCCTGCAGCCCATTCCCGAGCATCAGGAACATCAGGCCCAGGAAAAGCGGCCAGGTGGTACGCAGAACGCCGAACATGCTCCGTCCTAACGCGGGTGGTGCAGGAGGTATAGCCCGAAGGCGACACTGTGCGGACAGCGCCCGCCCCGCTACGGGATCAACAATGACGCGTCGCCATAGCTGAAGAAGCGGTAACCCCGCGCGATGGCATGGTCATAGATCCGCGCAATGCGCTCACGGCCCATCAACGCCGAGACGAGCATCAGAAGCGTGGACTTTGGCAGGTGAAAATTGGTCATCAGCGCGTCGGTAACGCGGAAACGGTAGCCCGGGTAGATGAAGATGTCCGTCTCACCCCGCCATTCGTGCATCGTGCCATCTTCGCCCGCCGCGCTTTCGATGAGGCGCAGGGCCGTGGTCCCAACCGGGATCACTCGCCCGCCGGCCGAACGTGTCGCGTTTATCTCGGCTGCGGCTTCGGCCGTGACCTCGCCCCATTCGGCGTGCATCCGGTGGGTCGTCACATCCTCGACCTTCACCGGCAGGAAAGTGCCCGCACCCACGTGAAGCGTGACATGCGTGAACTGCACACCACGTTCTGCAAGGGCTGCCAGTAGCGGTTCGTCGAAATGCAGCGAGGCCGTCGGTGCAGCCACTGCACCTGGCCGGCGCGCCCAGACGGTCTGATAATCCTCGCGGTCTGAGTCATCTGCGGGACGAAGGCGTTCGATGTAGGGAGGAAGGGGCATGGCGCCGGCTTCGGCCAGCGCTGCATCGAAATCCTCGCCGCTGAGATTGAACCGCAGCCGTGCCTGCCCGTCGCCGAGCGCCACAACTTCGGCTGACAGTTGGGCCGAGAAGACGACCGTTTCGCCGGGCTTGAGCTTGCGCAGAGGCTTGACCAGCGCCGACCATGTGCCGTCGGCCTGCGGTTCAAGCAGCGTCGCCTCGATCCTCGCGACGCCATCGCCGGACGCCGTCTCGCGCCTTCGGCTGCCAGTCAGGCGGGCCGGGATCACCCGTGTGTCATTGAGGACGAGCCGGTCGCCGGGGCGCAACACCTCGATGAGATCACGCACGATCAGGTCGAGGATCACATCGCCCTCAGCGACCAGAAGCCTGGCGGACGAACGCGGCCGCGCAGGTCGGGTGGCAATGCGCCCCTCTGGCAGGTCAAAATCGAAATCGGCGAGTTTCATCCCGGACAGCCCCGCGTGCGACACGCGGCATCTAGACGCCGCGCGCCCGCGCGGCAAGGCGACTCAGCCCCGCTCGTAGACATCGGGCCGAGCTTCAAGCGCGGCGATCACCCGATCCGTCATTTCTTCCACGCTGAGCCCGGGGATGGCTTTCACGTGCAGGTCGGCTTCCTGATAATGGGGGACGCGGGCTTCATAAAGTGCGGCCAACGCCGCACGGGGGTCCGGCGTGCGAAGAAGAGGACGCGTGTCCTTGTGCCGGACCCGCGACCACAACAGGTCCAGATCCGCGTCCAGCCAAAGCGAGACCCCTGCAGCGGCAATCGCGGACCGGTTCCGCGGCTGGAGAAAGGCGCCGCCTCCCGTCGACAGGATCGACGGCGGCGCCTTGAGCAGACGCGCGAGGACCTGCGACTCCTTGTGGCGGAAGAAGGGCTCACCGTCGCGCTCGAAGATCTCGGCGATGGTGCGGTTCGCGGCACGCACGATTTCCTCGTCGGAATCGAGGAACGACACGCCCAGCTTGCGCGCAAGGGCGTTACCGACCGCCGTCTTGCCCGATCCCGGCATACCCACCAAGACAATGGTCTTCTTCAGCTTGCCTGCCACCTTGGCATCATCCCGCCGAATGCACAGCTTGATGCTTGAATGGCGTGATCTTGCCGGGAATGCCATATATAAACATGCCAGAGGCCGGGGAACGCGGCCCGAGGCAGGAGTCGGGGAAGACCAATGTGGCGGCTTTTCAAGGCGTTGATCTATTTGTCCGTGTTGGGCTTCATCGGCCTGACCGGATACGCCTATCTTGGCGACTATGCGCCGACGCCGCATGAGGTTGCTGCGCCCGTCACTCTCGATGTCGATTAAGCCGCTTCTTGCGATCGCGCTGGCACTTCTGGGTCGCCCCGCAACGGCCGAAACACCGCTATCCGCGATTGATTGGCTGTCGAATTCCATCACGGCGCCTGTCGTCATCGGCCAGCCGGAACCGCCCGTGTCGGCAAGCGCCCTGCCCGCCCCGGTGTCAGTTACGCCGCTGGACGGGCCGAACCCCGATGCGGTCGGCGTGCTGCCCCCTTCGGTGACAGGACTTCCGGCCCGTTTGTGGGGACCGGGCGATCCCGACCAGATCGCCGAACTGATCCGGTCCGAGCCTGTCGATACACTTCCCGCGGCGCAATCGTTGCTGACCACCATCCTTCTTGCCGAGGCCACGCCGCCCGATGCCGCCCACCCCGACGGTCAGCTGTTGCTCGCGAGAATCGACAAGCTTCTCGACCTCGGTCTGGTGGAGGAGGCGGGCGCTCTTCTCGACCGTGCCGGCACCGACCGGCCCGAATTGTTTCGGCGCGCCTTCGACGTTGCCCTGCTTCTTGGCGAGGAAAACCGGGCTTGCGCCGCAATGCGCACGCGGCCGGACGTGGCGCCCACCTTTCCGACCCGTGTGTTCTGCCTCGCGCGCGGCGGCGACTGGACGGCTGCGGCGCTGACGCTTGGCACTGCACGGGCTTTGGGCCAGATCACTCCGGATGAAGAGGCATTGCTGTCGCGGTTCCTCGATCCGGACCTCTATGAAGGCGAAGGTCCTCTCCGCCCGCCCGCACGGCCTACCCCGCTGATCTTTCGACTGCATGAAGCGGTGGGGGAGCCCCTGCCCACAGCCACCCTACCCCGTGCCTTTGCCCATGCCGATCTGCGCACAACAGTGGGCTGGAAGGCGCAACTGGAAGCGGCCGAACGGCTTGCGCGTACAGGCGCGGTGGACCCAAACCGTGTGCTGGGACTCTTCACCGAGCGGCTCCCTGCGGCCTCGGGTGGAGTCTGGGAACGGGTCGAGGCCTTGCAGAGGCTGGATGCCGCCGTCGCCTCGGGCAACTCGGCATCGGTCGAAGCGGCCCTTCCTGCGGCCTGGGCAGAGTTCGAGGGCGCGGGACTCTTGCCGGTTCTTGCGTCTCTCTATGCCGGGCGGCTGCCGCAACTCACGGAAGGCACGGAAGCAGCGGCCCAGGCATTCCGCCTGGCCCTCTTGTCGTCCGACTACGAGCAGGCGGCTGCGTCCCACACCCCGCGCGACCGCGAGGAAGAGGTTCTTGTCGCCGTCGCGCGCGGCCTGCCTCCGCCAAGGATCGAAGGCGAATCGGCCCGCGCTCTGGCGGGCTTGGCGGATGGCGCGGCCCTCCCCCCCAGCGTGGCGGAACTTCTGGAGCAAGACCGGCTGGGAGAGTCGCTCCTCCTCGCGTTGGAGGATCTCGCGGCCGGACGAACCGGAGACCCACGACGCGTCGCGGCTGCGCTCGCGACCTTCCGCGCGGTCGGCCTCGAGTCGACGGCACGGCGCGCCGCACTGGAATACCTGATCCTCGCATCCCCGGCATGACGGGTGCGCGCTGGATATCCGCGTTCCTGGAGGCCCAGGCAGCCGAGGCCGGGGCATCGCGCAACACGCAACTGGCCTATGGCCGCGACCTGACCGACTTCGGCCGGTGGCTGGATGCGAACGGCAAGGATTTCGAACGCGCCACACAAGACGATGTTGAGGCTTATCTGGTCAGGTGCGACGCGGAAGGACTGTCCCGGGCGACGCGCGCGCGGCGTCTGTCTTCCATCCGACAGCTGTTCCGGTTCGCCTTCGAAGAGGGCTGGCGCGAAACCAACCCAGCCCTGCGCATCCGCGGTCCGAAGCGTTCCCGCACGCTTCCCGGAACCTTGTCCGAAGAAGACGTGGACCGGCTTCTCGACGCCGCAGCAACGTTCGGAAGGACCGAGGCCGACCGGCTGCGCAACGCCTGCCTGATGCAGGTTCTGTATGCCACAGGCCTCCGGGTCAGCGAGCTTGTGAGCCTGCCCGTTGCCTCGGTCAGGGGAGATCCGCGGACGATCCTGGTGCGTGGCAAGGGCGACAAGGAACGGATGGTGCCGCTTTCGACACCGGCGCGCGCAGCGCTGGCCGCATGGCTGAGCGTGCGCGACGCCGACGAGGCGGCAGCCTGCGCCAAAGGCCGGCCTGCGTCGAAATTCCTTTTCCCTTCAGGTAGCCGCGAGGGGCACCTGACGCGACAGGCGTTCTACCTGCTTCTCAAGGACATCGCCGTTGCCGCCGGCGTAGACGCGACTGGTCTCAGTCCGCATACCTTGCGTCACGCCTTCGCGACGCATCTTCTGTCGCATGGCGCGGATCTGCGGTCGATCCAGGCGCTTCTCGGCCATGCCGATGTTGCGACCACGGAAATCTACACCCACGTCCTCAACGAACGGCTGCGCGAGCTTGTGCAGCGCCATCATCCGCTTGCCCGTCCCCCAGGCACGACCGGCGACGGTTGAAAGCGCCGCCTTGCGCGAAGGCCGGGCGATCCCCATAACTGGCCCGATGTTCGGGGAGCCCCATGGAATTCACAACTGACCTGCTCGACGCGGCTTTCTGGGGCACGGCGGGCGCGATCCTTGTCCTTCTCGTGATGTCGGCGTTCTTCTCGGGCAGCGAGACGGCGCTGACGGCCGCCTCTCGCGGCAAGCTGCGCAGCCTTGCCGACCGCGGTTCGAAGGGGGCGGAGCTCGCACTCGAAGTGCGGGAGGACAGCGAAAGGCTGATCGGTGCGATCCTTCTTGGGAACAACGTGGTCAACATCCTCGCAGCGTCGCTCGCAACGGCGCTCTTCACGCGGTTGTTCGGGGAAACGGGAGTTGCGCTGGCCACTCTGGTCATGACGGCGCTGGTTCTGGTGTTCTCCGAGGTGCTGCCCAAGACCTTCGCCATCACCAACCCCGAAGCCGTCGCTTCCCGTGTTGCGGGGCCAATCAGCGTGTTGATCTTCGTGCTCGCCCCCGTCGTGGCGGCCGTGCGCGTCCTCGTGCGTGGCATCCTCCGACTCTTCGGGGTGCGGGCAGATCCCGATACGGCGGTCCTGTCGATCCGGGACGAGATCGTTGGCGCGCTCGCGCTCGGGCATGAGGAAGGCGTGGTCGAGAAGGAACACCGCGACCGGCTGCTCGGCGCGCTGGATCTGTCGGACCGGACGGTCGAGGAGATCATGCGCCACCGCAGCCAGATCGAGATGATCGACGCCGATGACGACCCGGAGACGATCCTTTCCACGGTTCTCGCGTCCTCCCACACGCGGCTTCCGGTATACAAGGGCGACAAGGAAAACATCGTCGGCGTGATTCACGCCAAGGATCTGCTGCGCGCGGTGGACAAGCTCGTGCGTGGCAAGGACGGGGGGCTGGGGTCGCTCAAGGACCTCAACGTCATGGACGTTGCGATGCCGCCCTACTTCATCCCAGACACGACCGCACTCGACGACCAGATGCGTCAGTTTCTGCTGCGCCACACACATTTTGCCCTGGTGGTCGACGAATACGGCGTTCTTCAGGGGCTGATCACGCTGGAAGATATCCTTGAAGAGATCGTGGGCGAGATCACCGACGAATTCGACGTCGAGGCCACCAAGCCCATGCGCCCGACCGAGACCGGCGATTACTTGGTCGATGGGGGCATGACGATCCGTGACCTCAATCGCGCGACCGACTGGCAATTGCCCGACGATGAAGCGAATACCGTCGCGGGCCTCGTCATCCACGAGGCACAGATGATCCCGAACGAGGGGCAGGTCTTTTCCTTCCATGGATTTCGGTTCGAGGTCGCAGAGCGCAAGGACAACCGGATCACCAAGTTGAAGATCCGCCCTCTCTGACGGGCGTCAGCTGTCCGACCACGGCATCGCACTTCGCACGGCCTGCTCCGCCTCGCGCGCCAAGGCCTTTCGATCAGGCATGCCCGCCACCCGGATCGGGTCGTGGAACACCACCTCGACACCGCCCTGTCGGGGCGCGGCGAGGATCTTCACCAGATGGCCAGCAAAATCCATGTCCCCCCACCAGCCGTAGAAGGACCGATGCTGCCCAGGCGGCGCGGTGTAGATCACCGAAACCGGCTGGATCCAGGTCGAGTCGCGCAGCCGGGGCGAGAAGAATGCGGCAAACAGCGTCGTCTTGAACGGCAGCACCCTGAGCCCGTCGGTCGATGTGCCTTCCGGGAAGAACAGAAGCCGGTGGCCCGCATCCAGGCGCTCCTCGAACAATTGCTTCTGCGCTGCTGCCTCGCGCCCGTCACGGCGGATGAACACCGTTCCAGTCGCCCGCGCCAGCCAGCCGATCCCTACCCAGTCACTGACCTCCGCCTTTGCAACGAAATAGACGAGGTCGCAGGCGTTCAGTGCGAAGATGTCCAGCCACGATCCGTGATTGGCCACGATCGCGCCATGGTGGCGCATCGGCGTGCCGCGCAGCTCGTGCCGGATGCCGAGGATGGCAAAGGCCGACCGGCAGACGAACCGCGTGATGTGCGGTGTGACCGGGCGGCGAAGCCCGAACAATGGCCGTTCGACCAGGCGCACAAGCAGAAGCAGGCCCAGACAGCCGAAGGTCAGAACGCCAAGCGCACCGCCCTTCAGGGCAACACGCACCCACCCCGAGGCCGTGATCCGTGGCGCCTCGGGCGGCGGCGGAGCATCAGCCCAGCCGGTCATGCCCCCTCGCGCAAGTAGAGCGCGCGCTGACGGTCGTTCATCCGCGCGGTGTCGAGGATCAGGCAGACATCGGTCGTATTGAAGTCATGATCCACGAAAACGCCTTCCCCCACAAAGCCGCCAAGCCGCAGATAGGCCTTGATCAGCGCAGGCGTGGCAGTCATGGCGGCCTTCCTGTCGACCGCGCCGGGCGGCAGAAGGTCCATTCGCCGAAAGTGTTCCGGGCGGACACGGACACGCAACGCACCCGGCGCGAGATGTTCATGATGCAGGAAGGATAGGGGTTGCGCCAAGCGATCGACATCCGTCCCATGAAAGCTTGCCACGCCGAACAGGATCTCGATCCCCTGCTTCTGCACGTGATGGGCAAGTGCCTGCCAGAGGTGCATCATCCCCGTCCCACCGCGATAGTCGCGGTGAAGGCACGACCGCCCGAGCTCCAGCAGTCGTCTGCCGGACGAAAGGAGAGGGCCGAGATCGTATTCCCCCGCGCTGTAGAACCCCAAGCCCGCCGCCGCACCTTCGCAGGTCATCAAGCGATAGGCCCCGACGACGGCACCACCGGCCGCGAGGTCGAACAGCAGGAGATGCTCGCACCAGGGATCGAAGCGATCGCGCTCCAGTCGCTGCGCGTGGTCGACCAGCGGACCGTCGCCGCCGAGTTCGGCCACGAAGACCTCGTAGCGCAGGCGCTGCGCTGCGAGGATCTCGCCCTCGTTCTGCGCAAGCCTTGCCTCGAATTCCGGTGCACGTGCGTTCACGGTTTCTTAACCCTGTCAGGCCAAATCTGGACCAAGCCACAACTTGCCACGGGCGGATGGTGCGGATGCCAACCGCGCCGCTTGATCGGCGATCCGGAAGGAATAGGCTTGCAGCAGATCACGAGGAGCCGACAACAGGCATGAGTTCGACCCGCGTTCCGTCCAGCACTATCTTTCCCGCGTCCTCGAAATTGACTGTGATGCGCGCCCCGATCACGGATTGCACCTGCCCCGTACCCCACTCCGGTTGCACGGGATGCCGAACCAGCATCCCGGGTTCCAGAATGGCGTTCATCCCCAGCATGTCGTTTCTCCTCGGCACTCTTGGGCTGCGCGCATGACTGCGTCGCAGGCGTCGGACGATGCGGCCATCCCGTCGGGCGAAGTCGATGCGCTGGCCACTCTCGTCGCGTCGCGCATCTGCCATGACCTCGTCAACCCCATAGGTGCCATTTCCAACGGGGTAGAGCTTATCGGCATGGATGGAGCAGTTGCGGCAAGCCCGGAACTCGCCCTCGTTGCCGAGGCCGTTTCTGCAGTTGCCGCGCGGCTTCGGTTCTGCCGCGTTGCCTTCGGCGCAGCCTTGCCGGATCAGACGATCCCGTGCGGCGAAGTGCTTCAGATCCTTGCAGACAGCTATCGGCAGAGCCGCTATCGCATCGACTGGTCCATCACCGGAGATCTGCCCCGGCCCGAGGTGCGGCTGGCATTCCTCTGCCTGCTCTGTTTCGAATCCATCCTGCCGCGGGGTGGCACGATCCAGATCGAACGGGCCCGGGGGTATTGGCGCGTCATCGGTGAAGGCGAGCGGCTTGCCGCGGAGCCTGAGCTCTGGGCGCTGCTGTCCGGCGGCCCCCTTCCTACCTCGCTTCGGCCCGCGCAGGTGCAGTTCGCACTCGCTCCGCGGGTTGCTGGCGGTCTGGGTCGGATGATCGGCGCGAAGCTCCACGATCGTATCGCCGAAGTCGGCTTCTGACTACGCGCGGACCGTACCGTCGCCGGTGACGAGATACTTGAAGCTGGTAAGTTGTTCGGCGCCGACCGGCCCGCGTGCATGCATCTTGCCCGTCGCGATCCCGATTTCCGCCCCCATGCCGAACTCGCCCCCGTCCGCGAACTGGGTAGAGGCATTGCGCATGAGGATCGCGCTGTCGAGCTCACGGAAGAACCGTGCCGCGGTTCCGTCATTCTCGGTGATGATGGACTCGGTATGCTGCGACCCATAGCGGCGGATATGCTCCATCGCACCCTCTACCCCATCGACCACGCGAGCCGCGATGATCATGTCCAGGAACTCGCGGCCGAAATCGTCCGGCCCGGCAGGGACCGAACCTTCCACACCTTCTGCCCGAACCTCCACTCCTGCGGCGATGAGGTCGTCCACGATCTGCCGGCCGAGGGTCTCGGCTATGGGGCGGTCGATCAGAAGGCATTCGGCCGCTCCGCAGATGCCTGTGCGCCGGGTCTTGGCGTTCATGACAACGCGACGCGCCTTTTCCGGGTCGGCATCACGGTCAACGTAGACGTGGCAGATTCCTTCCAGATGCGCGAACACGGGCACCCGTGCGTGCGCCTGGACGAGGCCCACCAACCCCTTGCCACCGCGTGGCACGATGACGTCGATCCATTCCACCGCGCGCAACATCGCGGCGACCGCCTCACGATCACGCGTCGGGACCAGCTGGATCGCGTCGGAGGGCAGACCGGCGCGCTCAAGCCCCGCGACCAGGCAGGTGTGGATCGCGCGCGAGGAATGGAAACTCTCCGACCCGCCGCGAAGGATTACGGCATTGCCTGCCTTCACGCACAGCGCGCCTGCGTCGGCCGTTACGTTGGGGCGGCTTTCGTAGATCACGCCGATGACGCCCAGGGGCGTTCTTACGCGTTGGATATGCAGGCCCGAGGGCACGTCCCATTCCGCGATGATCTCGCCCACCGGATCCTTCTGCGCGGCAATAGCGCGTAGCCCGTCGCATATTCCGCGGATGCGCCCCTCGTCCAGCTTCAGCCGGTCCATCATCGCAGGCGAAAGGCCCTTGGCCGCAGCGTATGCCAGGTCCTCGACATTTGCCGCGATCACGGCATCCCGCCGCGACCAGAGTTCAGACGCAGCGGTCTCCAGCGCCTCGCGCTTGGCGTCGGGCAGCGCGGTGGCAAGCTGGGCCGCCGCCGCCCGCGCGCGCGATCCGATGCCGGCCATCATGGCAGCGATGTCTTCGACGTCCTTCATCTGTCTTCCCTGTTTCTCAAGTGCCACTGCCAGAGGCCCGCTTCGCCACCGCGCGGATCGAGGGTCACACGACCATGTCGTCTCGGTGGATCAGCGCCGCACGTCCCGGATAGCCCAGGATCGCCTCGATGTCACCGCTGCGCCGCCCGGCAATGGCGCGTGCCTCTTCGGCAGTATAGCGCACGAGTCCCTTGCCCAGAGACTCTCCCTCAGGCCCGAGGATCGACACCGGATCGCCCCGCCCGAAGCGGCCTGCGACTTCTGTCACACCCGCGGGCAGAAGTGACTTCCCATCCGCCAGCGCGCGCGCGGCGCCGGCATCCACGCGCACGTCGCCCTTGGGCTTCATTGCCGCGATCCAGCGCTTGCGCGCGGCCTGCGGGTCGCCCTCGGGCAGGAACAAGGTGCAGGGCGCGCCTGCCGCCAGGGCCGACAAAGGCCGGACGACCGAGCCTTCCACGATCACCATCGCACAGCCCGCGCCGACAGCAGTGCGCGCCGCCATCAGCTTGGTCTTCATGCCCCCCTTCGACAGTCCCGACACCGGGTCCCCTGCCATCGCCTCGATCTCGGGCGTAAGCGCCTCGACCACCTCGAGCCGCCGGGCTGACGGGTCGATCTTGGGATTCGCCGTGTAAAGCCCGTCGACATCCGACAACAGAACGAGCTGGTCCGCGCCCACGGTCGCCGCGATCTGCGCGGCCAGGCGGTCGTTGTCGCCGAAGCGGATTTCGTCGGTCGCGACGGTATCGTTCTCGTTCACGATCGGGACCACGCCGAAGCCCAGCAACGTGGCCATCGTTGCCCGGCTGTTGAGGTATCGGCGGCGATCTGTCGTGTCCTCCAACGTCACAAGGACCTGTGCCGTCGTGATGCCATGCGGGGCCAGTGCCTCCTCGTAGGCGCGCGCCAGACGGATCTGGCCCACGGCTGCGGCGGCCTGGCTTTGCTCCAGCGAGAGCGTGCCTGCCGGCAGCCCGAGCACTCGCCGCCCCAGCGCGATCGACCCCGACGACACGAGGACGACATCCGTCCCCCGGCGCTTTGCCTCGGCCACATCCTCGGCCAAGCCATGCAGCCAGTCAGACCTAAGACGCCCCGACGCCTGGTCTACCAGCAACGCCGAGCCGATCTTGACGACCAGCCGCCGAGCGGCGGTGACGTCCGGGCGCATTGCGGTCAGGGTTGCCACGGACCCTTCTCCTCTCTGGGCATCTCGGCGCGTCGCGCGCGGGCGATTTCGCGCCAAAGCGCGCGCAGGACATCCTCAACCCCCTCGCCACTTACGCCCGAGATCTCGTGCACAGGCCCGCCCGACGCCTTTTCCAGCGATTTCCGCCGCGCGGCGCGGGTCTTGGTGTCGAGCGCATCTACCTTGTTGAGTGCTGTCACGCGCGGCTTCATGGCCAGTTCGGGGCTGTAGGCGGCAAGCTCCTTCAGAATGGTCTTGCAGTCCTTGGCGATGGTCGATGATGTGCCGTCGACAAGGTGCAGAAGCACCGCGCAGCGTTCGACATGGCCGAGGAACTGGTCCCCAAGGCCCCTGCCCTCGCTTGCGCCCTCGATCAGTCCGGGGATGTCTGCCATCACGAATTCCCGCCCGTCGATGCCAACGACACCCAAGTTGGGCACAAGCGTCGTGAACGGATAATCCGCGATCTTCGGACGCGCGTTCGACGTGGTGGCGAGGAAGGTGGACTTGCCTGCGTTGGGAAGCCCCAGCAGGCCCGCGTCCGCGATCAGCTTCAGCCGCAGCCAGATCTCGCGCTCCACGCCTTCCTGACCGGGATTGGCGCGGCGCGGAGCCTGGTTGGTGGCGGTCTTGAAATGCAGGTTGCCAAAGCCGCCGTTGCCGCCCTTGGCCAGAAGAACGCGCTGACCGACCTCGGTCATGTCAGCGATCACCGTTTCCTGATCATCCGCGAGGATTTCCGTCCCGACCGGGACGCGCAGCACGATATCCTCTCCGTCCTTGCCGGTCCGCTGGCGACCCATTCCGGGGCGACCGTTCTGGGCGAAGAAGTGCTGCTGGTACCTGAAATCGATCAGGGTGTTCAGCCCCTCGACCGCCTCGACCCAGACGTCACCGCCCCGCCCGCCGTCGCCGCCATCGGGCCCACCGAATTCGACGAACTTCTCCCGCCGGAAGCTAACGCAGCCCGCGCCGCCCGCGCCAGAGCGGATAGTCACGCGTGCTAGGTCGAGGAATTTCATGTCAAGTCCCTTCGGACGGCGCCCTGCCGTCCAGACCAAAGCGATTACGGCGAAACGGCCGCAGGCTCAAGCGATTGCAGACAGTGCGTCCGGGGCCGATTTCGACTCGTTACCCGAGCTTGCGGATATAGGTCCAGGTGGGAACCATCGCGCCACGTGCGACCGAGTATGCCTCGGCATCGCCGACATACTCGAAGCCCGCGTTGGTCAACACCCGCGCCGAGCCCGGGTTGTCCTGGAAGACGGTCGCGAACAGAGCCTGCGCGTGCAAAGGGTTCGCGGCGACGATGGCGTTTACTGCCTCGGACGCGAAACCGCCGTTCCAGAGCGCCGGCGCGACCCAGTAGCCGATTTCTGCCTGGTTGCGGTCCAGCCGGTTCAGCGACACAAGCCCCAGAAGCTCGGACGATCCGTGACCGGATCCGTCCAGCGCCCAGACCGCATGGCGGTCGGCATCTTCCAGCGTGCGGGCCACGAACGCCTCTGCTGCGCCCGGCGGATAGGGATGCGGAATCGTCGTCGTCATCTCGGCCAGCCGCCGATCCGACGCATAGAGCTTGATGAGTCCCGCATCCGACATGCGCAGGGGGCGCAGGACGAAACGATCCGAAGCGATAATGGGCAGGGCCATGCCGATGGAATCGTGTCTCATTTCAGCCTTCCTCCACTCCGCCGCATAGGGTCGTCGCCCCTGTCTTCCGTCATCGCTTTCCCCAGTGAAGAGATGGTTGCAGGGCCTCTGCGTCGCAACCCTCCACCGAAAGCCGTTCCCCTTGCACGCGCGGACAATGCTCCGGGAACACGGCAAAGACGTGACGAAGTCGTGCCGTCGCCGAAAGTTTCACGACGGGCATCGTGCTCATTGCCCGTGCCCTGCGCATTGGCTTTGTCGGCCACGCTCCTTGACGGCTCAAGCCGCGGCAGTTCCGGCGCCGGTCCGCATTCCGGAAACCGCAGCATGAAGACTTCGCCCACAAGGTCGGGGAGTACCACCCGACTGAAAGAGCAACGCCGGGCCCGCCGTCTTTCGGCAAGCGGGCCCTTCCCGGGTTCCTTTGACTGACGGCCATGGCAATGGTCCAGTTCTGTCCGGCTGCCCCGGCATCGAGGGGATTGGGTGAGACCCGTCCCGGAAAACGAAAAGGGGACCGGCAGTTCAGCCGATCCCCCCGATCTGTCGGGCCTGAGGTGTCGGCTTACTCTGCGGCCTCCGCCGCCGGGAGGACCGATACGAAAGTGCGTCCCTTGAGGCCCTTGTGGAACGTCACCTTGCCGCCGGCGATGGCATAGATCGTGTGGTCACGGCCCATGCCAACACCTTGGCCCGGCCACCACTTGGTGCCGCGCTGGCGGATGATGATGCTGCCTGGAGCGGCTTCCTGACCGCCATAGAGCTTCACGCCCAGACGCCGGCCGGCGCTGTCACGACCGTTGCGGGAGGAACCGCCTGCCTTCTTGTGTGCCATAGGACGTTACTCCTTCGTCTCGGCCGCTTTCCTCGCGGCGCGCTTCGGTTTCGCCGGCGCCTCGGCCGACTCGGCGGCGGGCGCTTCGGCCTTGGCCTTCACGGCCTTCTTGGCGGGCGCCGGAGCCTCAGCCACGGCGGCCGGAGCCGAACCCGCGCCGACGGCAGCCTTCACGCCGGACTTGTCCGCGCCCTTGGCGAGGATGTCGGTCACGCGAACCAAGGTCAGGTACTGCCGGTGCCCTTTCGTCCGCTGCGAGCCGTGTTTCCGGCGCCGCTTGACGAAGTGGATCACCTTTTCGCCGCGGATCTGGTCGATCACCTCAGCCTGGACGGCCGCCCCGTCCACAAGCGGCGCACCGACGACCGGAGTGTCGCCACCCAGCATCAAAACGTCGTTGAACTGGATCTTTTCGCCCGCATCGGCCGCGAGCTTCTCGACGCGCAGCACGTCGCCCGCCTGGACGCGATACTGCTTGCCGCCGGTCTTCATAACCGCAAACATTGCGTTTCCTTCGTGTTCCCCGCGCCCTGCGGCCCCGGTTACCCGGCGTTGGTTGCCTCGGACAGCGCGCCCCTCTCAGGGCGTCATTGCAATGGCCTGCGCGACCCGGGCGGCCCGCAGGGATGCGGGCTTATCCATGAACCTGTCTGTGAAGTCAAGCCGTGGCGCTAGATATCCTGGCCGGCCAGATAGCGCGCGGCACCACGCCCCAGATCGCGGCTGATGTCCGCGAATACCTCGTTGAACGACTCGAACAATGCCGCGTTCAACGCCTGCCCCGCCGGAGTCCGTGCGAAGTCTATATAGGCCCGGAAGTCCTCGTCCGACAGGGGCTGATAGGCAAGTGCGGTGAACGAGTAGACCCAGTCCACGGTCTCGCTTCGAATCTCGGGCTCCTGAGTCCACACGTCGGACAGGATCTGCTCCTCGGTCATCTCGAATTCGAACGCATTTCCGTCGGCAAGCCCTCGGTAAAAGGCATAGTTCGACGTCATCGCACCCGCCACGTTCGAGTCGATCAGGTCGTTGGCCTCTGCGAAGTCCTCGAGCATCTTCCAGCGCGGTCCATCTTCGGCCTGAAGGGCGGCCCAACTTTCGCTGGCCGTTTCCTCGACCGCGTCGTCCAGCATCGCCCGTCGCGCCGCGACTTCCAGCGAAACGATGCGCTTCCCGGTCTCGGACGAGAAAAACTCGAGGATGCCGGCGATATCCCGGTCGCTCAGCCCCGAATCGAGCCCTTCGCGGACGCCAGCCTCGATCCGGTCCGTAGAATAGATCTGTTCAACCGCGGCCTTCCAGAGGGCCCCGCCCCTGCCGGGAAAGAGGTCGTTCTCAAGATCCGCGCCATAGGACAGACCTTCCTGCTGCATGATCCCGATCAACTCGCCCAAGCCGAGCGCGTCAAACACGCCGTCGACCCGCGTCGTGCCCTGGGCGAAAGCCGCCTGAGCGGACAGAGCAAAAGCGGCTGCCAAAATGCGGAGCATGAATGAACCCTCCTGCGACCTTGTCCCACACTTAGGCTTTCAGGCACGCAAATCCAAGCAGAGGGAGAGAAGGATAGCGGCCGCGTGAAAAGCGGTTGCAGACCGCTGCGCGACCCGCTACATGCCCGCTTCACCACCCTGACGCGGAGAGGTGCCGGAGTGGTCGAACGGGGCGGTCTCGAAAACCGTTGAGCCTGCAAGGGTTCCGTGGGTTCGAATCCCACCCTCTCCGCCACTTGCCCTC